>Ga0207678_10005347_pt1 | contig 11497 bp, 8 predicted proteins | sample KBSC63metaG_FD_184319 | JGI IMG/M metagenome (GOLD analysis project Ga0207678, IMG submission 184319) | Corn rhizosphere microbial communities from Kellogg Biological Station, Michigan, USA - KBS C6-3 metaG (SPAdes) (version 2) | ecosystem: Host-associated > Plants > Roots > Rhizosphere > Soil ...
ATTCGGGCTGATGTCGAAGCCGAGACTATTTCATTTCAAGATGATTCCTTTATCCCGGTGACGATCAGTATTGGGGTGGCAACTTCGTCATCGCTCAACGAATCTCCCGATGAGTTGATCGACATGGCGGACTGCGCTCTCTATACAGCCAAGGCCGGCGGCAGAAACCAGGTCTGCACGTCGGCGAGCTTATCCATGCCATTTCGTCATCAGATGCCGGCCAGTGCTGGGCCAATTATTCCGTCCGGACTGGTTTCTATGAAAGCATCGAAGGGCTGATTCTCGCGGAATTGATGACCGGAGCCTCTAGATTCTCTGTTTTATCCATCAACAAACAATATGCCCTGCCATCTACTGCCCTTACCCTCGCATCATACAAAGCAAGCTTTGGCCACAAGCAAACGGCTATACTTAAGGAAGATTGCTGTGGAACAAGCGTTGATAACAGAAGCCGATTTCAATATTGGAAGTAAGGAGCCCTTTTTTCGTGGAACTTAAAGGTCAGAAAGCGGTAGTTTGTGGCGGCGGCGGCTTTATTGGGGGCCACCTTATCAAAAGTCTGCAGGCCAACGGCGTTGAAGTGATCCGCGCTGTTGATGTTAAGCCTCTGGACGAGTGGTATCAGGTCATCGACGGTGTCGAAAATCTTTCGCTCGACCTCAAGGACAAGGAGAATTGTCAAAAGGCTGCTAAAGGCGCCAACGCTGTTTTCCAACTCGCTGCCGATATGGGAGGCATGGGTTTCATCGAAAATAACAAGGCCCTCTGCATGCTTTCGGTACTCACGAATACTCATATGCTGATGGCAGCACGTGATCAGGGCGTTGATCGATTTTTTTATTCTTCCTCTGCCTGCGTCTACAACGCTGCCAAGCAGACAAATCCCGACGTCGTCGCGCTAAAGGAAGAGGACGCTTACCCTGCGATGCCCGAAGATGGCTATGGCTGGGAAAAGCTTTTCAGCGAACGCATGTGCCGTCACTTCGAGGAGGACTTTGGCCTTCAGTGCCGCGTCGCCCGTTACCACAACGTCTATGGCCCACTCGGCACCTGGACGGGGGGCCGCGAAAAAGCGCCCGCTGCCATCTGCCGCAAAGTTATCGAGGCCAAGACGTCTGGCAAGCATGAGATCGAGATCTGGGGCGACGGCAAACAGACCCGCTCCTTCATGTATATCGACGATTGCACCAAAGGCACACAGATGATCTTTGAGAGCGATATCCATGAACCCCTCAATCTCGGCTCCAATGAACTCGTGACCATCAATCAATTGGTCGATCTCGTCGAAGATATCGCTGGCGTGAAGCTGAAGCGGAGCTATAACCTCAACGCACCCAAGGGGGTCAATGGCCGCAACAGCGACAATACTCTCATCCAACAGCGTCTCGGCTGGGCTCCCTCCATCTCGCTTCGCGAAGGACTTGCCAAAACATACGCCTGGATCGAGAGTGAGATGCTGGCGGGAGTTTCAAAGTAAGCCCTCAGTAGCCTTAGGTGGGGGCATTCCGTTCCGTAGCTGGAGCACGGAATGCCTCCGGGCAAACTTTCAGTTAATTAAACCTGTGTTGTGGTATATGCCTCTATAGGCGAGATGCGCCTGCTGAGCGTTTATTATTTTTAGCCGCGGGGCTTTGCGACATAAACCTGTCATGACGATTAAAGCTGAACCTACTTCCAACCACCGCATCCTTGGTATCGACTTTTTCGATGGCCCGGTATCGACTGCGATAGTCAAGATGCGCCGTGGCGGCCTGCTCGTCGTCCCTGCTGCACCCGCACTCAAAGACCTCGATCGGAATGCCGGGTATCGCGAATCGCTGCTCAATGCCGATCTGGCCATAACCGACTCCGCATTTATGGTGCTGATCTGGAACGCCATCCAGCGCGACCGTATCCGCCGCCTCTCCGGTCTTGAGTATTTGCGCGCGCTTCTCCTCGAACCCGACGTTCGCCAGCCGGGCAATACTCTTTGGATTATGGCCAGCCCCACGAGTGCCCGGCTCAATCTCGCGTGGCTGAAGGAGCAGGGAATTGAAGTTCCTGAAGACTGCGTCTACATGGCGCCGCTGTATGGCCCCAGCATCGACGATCCTGTCCTCCTCCAACGACTGAACCGACTTTCGCCGAAGCACGTGATTGTTACAGTAGGTGGCGGGACCCAGGAGCGTCTCGGCCTCTATCTCAAACGCAACCTGACCTATCTTCCTGCCATTCACTGCATCGGAGCGGCCATCGCATTCCTCAGCGGCGATCAGGTCAATATTCCGGTGTGGGCTGACAAATATTATCTGGGATGGCTCTTACGGTCTCTTTCTGAGCCGAAACGTTATCTCCCCCGTTATTGGGAAGCTCGTAAACTCTTTGCCCTGATACTCCGTTATCGCGACAAGCTTCCCGCACTCAAATCCTGAGCATTTTTACCTGAATTCCTCAGGTCGAGATGACGTGCCAGTTATCTCAAAGAAAACTGCCTAAGGATTAGCGATAAAACGATAGCCGACTCCGCGGACGGTCACTAGATGGGATGGCGCAGCCGGATCATCCTCGATATATCGCCGTAGGCGGACAATGAAATTGTCAATGGCGCGCGTATCCGTATCCTCGTGCACACGCCATACCTGTTCCAGAATGTCCTTGCGTGGCACGATCTCGCCTTCACGGTCGGTGAGATAGCGGAGAAGCTCGGCCTCCATCAACGTAAGGTGCGTAATGCGGTTGGGGGCGATCAGTTCTAGGGTATCGAAGCGGATGGTACGGTGGTCGAAGACGTATTCGTCTGGCGGCGCTTCAGGCGGAGTGGCAGCGTCCTGCCACGCTGCCCGGCGCAGCAGAGACTTTAGCCGTACCAGCAAGATATTCAGGTCGAATGGCTTGGAAAGATAATCGTCCGCCCCCGCTTCCAGACCTTCCAGAATATCCTCGGGGCGACTGCGAGCTGTCAGCATCAGCACCGGGGTATAACGCTGCGCCTCGCGGAGAGCGCGGACGATATCGAAGCCGTCCGTGCCCGGCAGCATGCAGTCGAGCACGATGGCGGCAATCTTGTCCGAGGTATTCAGCAGATAGGCGAGCGCAGCGTCACCATCGGCTTCATGGTGTGTTGCATAACCTTCTGCCTGCAGATTGAAAATCAGCCCCTGGGCAAGATGGTCTTCATCTTCGATTACGGCGATCAGAGGAGCAGTCGATTCAGTCATGGTGGTCCGTCCCGCCCGCCGGATCGGCAAGAGGCAGCGTAAAGGTAATGGTTGTCCCGAGGCCCGGTCCGGGGCTGGATGCCGTAACCTCGCCTCCATGTTGGCGGGCGATGTTGCGCACGAGGAAGAGGCCTAAGCCGGTGCCTTTAATCTTGACCATGGAGCGGCCAGGCACACGATAAAAGCGGCGGAAGATACGCTTATGCTGGTTCGGAGGCAGCCCCATTCCCTTGTCGGCAATCCGCAGCGTAACTGTTGTGTATTGGGTTATCGCGAGCGAACAGCGAACGTGCACGCCTTCAGGTGAATACTTCACTGCATTATCGAGCACGTTGATGATGGCCGTTCGCAGGTCCTCTGAGATTCCGAAGACATGGAGCCGAACGCGCCCCGGCACCGGATCAAGCACAATGCTTTCTGCCGAAAGGTGGTGCCTCTGCAGGGTAATCTGGATGCACTCCGATAAAAGTGCTTCAACATCGATGATTGTGCGGTTCCGCTGTCGTTGCCGTTGGCCCAGTTCGCCCGCTTTTAAGACCTGCTCGACAGTGGCTAGCAGACGGTCCGAGTCCGCAAGCATAATCTTGTAAAACTGCTGTCGTTGCGCTTCCTCTATGGGCCGCCGCTGGAGCGTCTCCAGATACAATCTCATGGATGCAATGGGCGTCTTCAGTTCGTGGCTGACGGCGTTTAGAAATGAGTCCTGGCGTTCGTTGCGGTGAATTTCGCGCACAAGAAACACCGTATTCAGGACTACGCCCGCAATTAAGAGGCTGAACAGAATAACTCCGACAATCGCCAGCGCGACTGCCCGGTCGTTCAGGATGATCCACCCGAAGCTTAGCCCGATGGCGAGGCCCACGAGCAGCACACCCAGTGTGATGAAGAAGGCAATAGCTCCGCGACGTCCGGTAATGTTCATGGCGTTGCTGAAAGTATAGCGGCAGGATGCGGTCGCGCCCGGGGTTCGTCTCCTGGTGCCTGGTCCGGTTCTTAAATGCGTAAGGCGCAGAACCTAAGTTCTGCGCCTTACGCATTTGAAGCTGGATATTAGACGCCAGCCGGCTTCGGGTTCTGCGGATCGAACTTGGCAATCTGAATCTTTTTCGCCAAGCCAACCTTCGAGAGCAGCCAGATACCGTAATAATTGATGTCGAACTCATACCATGCGAGGCCATGCCGCGCACTGACCGGATGGGCATGGTGATTGTTGTGCCAGCCTTCGCCACCGGTAAGCAGAGCGACCCACCAGTTATTGCGGGAGTCGTCCTTGGTCTCGAAGCGCCGTTTACCCCACAGGTGCGTGGCCGAGTTCACCAGCCATGTAGCGTGAAGGCCAACGGTAACGCGCAGGAACGTGCCCCAGAGAATCATGCTGACGCCGCCCATCACGCTATGCGTAGCGAAACCGCCGATCAGGCCAAGCAGAATGCCCGAAACGGTCAGCGGAACCCAGTGATACTTGCTCAGCCAGACATGCACGGGGTCGCGGGTAAGATCAGGAGCGTAACGGCCAAGCAGCGCGGTCTCGGAGTGCATAGCGCGGCCTGAAAGAATCCAGCCGGCATGCGCCCACCAGGTGCCATCGTGCGGGGTATGCGGATCGCCTTCGTCGTCGGAGTTCTGGTGATGGACGCGGTGCGTCGCCACCCAAAAAATCGGGCCGCCCTCAAGGGCAAGCGTACCGCACATGGTCAGGAAGTACTCGACCCACTTCGGCGTTTTATAGCCGCGATGCGTCAGCAGACGATGATATGCCATGCCGATGCCGACATTGATTGCGAAAAAGTACATTACAACGAATGCAGCAAGATTTTTCCAACTGAAGAAGAAGAGCGCGGCGATAGCGCCGACATGAAACAGGCCCATCGCGATCGTGGTGATCCAATTGATGCGGCCCTGCTGATACTCGCGGCCCATGCGAAGGTCTTGCTTCACCTTCTGCCGGACTTCGGCGACGGCATGGATGGCGCTGGGACGTAGGGGGGCGGCGGCCTGAGTCGTCGTCGTTTCTTCGGGAGTGATAAGCGTTGGTGTCATGTGTGTTTAAGCTGTCCTTGAACTGCTAATAACAACGCTATCAGGATTGATAAGGCAGGGTTGTAAGACTTTTGTAATGGCCCTCAATTGCGGTGTGCTGTTTTGTAAAATTTTTGTAATGCCATCCAAACGCCGGGGTTGTAAGGTGTATGGATGATTCGAACGAGTAATTTTCTGGTAGTTGCGGCGATAGTGACCGGCGCGATGAGCGTCCTGGGACAGGCAATCAATCTACCCAGCAGCAAGCAGATCCTTGGCCCCGTGCCGGGACATCCGCAGCAGCTTAATAGTCTGCCAATCTCGATGGCGGTTTCGCCCAACGGGCGTTATGTCGTGACTGTCAATGCGGGATATGGGACCTATGAGTCGGGCTATATGCAGTCGCTGGCGGTCATGGACACACAAACCGGCGCGATAACGGATTTCCCAGATGATCGGACGCTGGTAGGCGCGGGACAGACACTTTACTCCGGCCTGGCCTTCAGCCGCGATGGGCAGCATCTCTTTGCTAGCATCGCTTCAACTTCCGATCCTGTTGGCAAACGCCCGAATGACACCGGCAATGGAGTCGTGGTGTACAGCTTCCACCAAGGCAGGATTGCGCACGAGCGCTTGATCAAGATTCCGCTGCAACCATTGACTGGCATGCGCCGGACCAAGCTGATCGGCGGGGTAGATGGCGACAAGGGAATCCCTTTCCCGGCTGCGATTGCAGTAGTGGGGAGCGCCGGGGCGGAGAAGCTGCTGGTCGCTGACAATCTCTCCGACGACGTGCTGCTCCTCGATGCGGCAACAGGTTCCATCCTCAAGCGTTTCGACTTGTCGGAGAGCGATGCTGTTCCTTCCACCTATCCGGTGGCGCTGGCCGTCTCGCAGGATGGTTCCCGAGGTTTTGTCGCTCTCTGGAATGCGTCGGAAGTAGTGGAACTGGACCTCAACCATGGTGTGGTCGGCCGCAAGCTGGCATTGCTGAAGCCGCATGTGGCAACTGCTCCGGGAACACATCCCTCGGCACTTGAGATCTCTCCTGACGGGCAGACCATGTATGTCGCCTTATCGAACCGCGATGTCGTGGCTGCAATCAATATCAAGGACGCACAATTTGCTGTGAAGGGCTACTTCGATACGCGGCTGCCGGGACAAAGCTACTTTGGCGCAGAGCCGGTCGCGCTGGCCTTGAACCCGGATGGGAAGCAGCTCTACGTGGCCAACTTTGGTTCAGATTCTATCGCCGTACTCGATACAACGAAACTGACGGCTGGCGCAGTCAAGAAGGGAATGGTCGAGCCCATTGGATTTGTGCCGACTGAATGGCTGCCGCTGTCGATGGCGTTCACTGGAGACAAGCTCTACCTCGCTACTGACAAAGGCAAGGGAACAGGTCCAAACAAGCTTCCGCAGCGCCGGACCCCGCAGACAGACGCGGCGAAAAAGCTGCAAACCCCAACAACGTATATCGGCACGCTGCTCTACGGGTCCATGGTCTCACTCGATATGGGATTGCTGGAGAAAGAGCTTCCGCGCTGGACGGCGGAGGTGCTGCAGGCGAACCGCCTGAAGGCCGCCCAGGAAAAGATGGAGTTTGCTAACGGTTCCAATCCCATCAAGCATGTGATCTACATCATTAAGGAAAATCGGACGTACGATCAGCTATTCGGGGACTTGAAGCAGAACGGAAAGCCTGTCGGTAACGGGGATCCGAGTCTGACCATGTACGGAGAGGATGTGACCCCCAACCAGCACAGGATGGCCCTCCAGTTTGGTGTACTGGACAATTTCTATGACTCGGGCGAGGTGTCGGGCCAGGGGCATGTCTGGTCCAATGCGGCGATTGGCACCGACTATCTGGAGAAGACGTGGTCGCAGAACTATAGCCGTGGTCAGCGGACCTACGACTATGAAGGAATGGTGGCGGACGGCTACCCCATTCAGCAAAACATTCCCGACGTAAATGAGCCGGAGAGTGGTTATCTCTGGGGTAATCTTGCCGCCCATGGGAAGAGCCTCTACCACTTCGGCGAATACATCTCCTCCACGTTTTGCAGCGATAAGAATGCCGTAAAGCAGATCAATGCACAAGAAGGCGCTGGATCGGGGGTGACAAAGGCCTGTACGCCAAAAGCTATCGAGCCCGGAGGAAAAATTCCGGAGATATGGGGCGGTGGAACCAACAAATGGCCATGGGCCATCCCTCTGCTTGCGCGCAATGTGGCGACGAAGCCGGAACTGGTAGGTCACTTTGCCCCGGAACAGCCGGATTTCAATTTGATGGTGCCAGATCAGATTCGCATCGCGGTCTTTCTTCGCCACTTCAACAAGTGGGTGGAGGACCGCAAGCAAGGCAATGACACTATGCCTGATTTCGTGATGCTAAGAATGCCCGACGATCACACGGCAGGTACACGGCCCGGCGCGCCGTCTCCACGATCTTCGGTTGCGGACAACGACCTCGCGATCGCCCGCGCTGTGGATGCGGTCTCGCACTCGGCGTACTGGAACGACACAGCATTCTTCATTCTAGAGGATGATGCCCAGAACGGGGCCGACCATGTAGACGCACACCGGAGCATGGCATTGGTTATCAGCAAGTATGCGCCGAGAAAGACGGATGGCAGCGCGTTCGTGGACAGCCGTTTCTACACCACCGTCTCTATGATTCGCACCATGGAGATGGTGCTTGGCCTGCCGCCAATGAACAACAACGACGCCTTCAGTAGCGCCATGACGCGAGAGTTCAGCGGTCCCGGAGATCAGCCTCCCTTTGTGGCCGACTATGTGAATCGCGACAATGGGCTCATCTATACCGCTAATAAAAAGACTGCGCCCGGAGCAAAGGAGAGCGCGAAGATGGATTTTCGACATGCTGATCGCGCCAATTCACGCAAGCTGAACGTTATCCTGTGGAAGGACGCGATGGGCGACAAACCGATCCCAGCCCAATTGTTGATCCACTATAAAAAAGTGAAGGATGACGATGACGATTAGTATCGCGCCGTTTCGATTACGGCCCTGGTTTAGTGAGCGGGTTTGGGGCAAACAGGATTTACGGCCGTGGTACGAATCGACCGGAACCAGAGAACCGGTCGGTGAGGCCTGGCTGACCGGACCGGAGTGCATCGTCGAGTCCGGGGTCTTCACCGGACGAACCCTCGCTGCCATCTCGCCTGAGATCGGCGGCGAGTTTCCCCTGCTGATCAAAATTCTCTTCCCGAATGACAAGCTCTCCGTGCAGGTCCATCCCGACGACGCCCAAGCCCAGGCCGCAGGACAGGTTCGCGGCAAGACTGAATGCTGGTATGTGCTCGAAGCTGAGCCTGGCGCAACTGTCGCACTCGGCTTGAAGTCGGGCGTCGGCGCGGCGGAGGTATCCGCCTCTGTTGCTGGGGGCACGATGGAGGAGTTGCTCGAGCAGGTGCCGGTTTCGGTAGGCGATATGCTCTTCGTTGATGCCGGAACCGTCCACGCCATTGGGCCCGGCGTGGTGCTGTTGGAAACCCAGCAGACCAGCGATGTTACGTATCGCCTCTATGACTACGGAAGGCCGCGGGAACTGCACCTGGAGCAGGGAATTGCTGTTTTGAAGTCACAGACCGAGGCTGGGAAGGTTAAACCTCGCGCAATGGATGGTTTTGTACGCCTCATCGAGCAGAAATATTTCACCGTAGACCGCTTCGATATCTCGTCGGACGAAGTCAGCGTCTCGGTCGGCGATCCCGCCTGTCTTGTGAGTTTGTCGGGGCACGCTAACGTAAAGAGCGCCCAAGGCTCAACCGAATTGAAACGCGGACAGGCGGTGGTGCTTCCACCTGGACTGCAAGAGGTGACGGTTCAGGCGTCAGGAGACGTATCTTTCGTCCGTTGCGTAGCGCCGGCAAGATGAGCAGATCTCTGTATGAGGAATAAGCATTTGAAGAAGTACGGATTTGCAACGCGTGCCATACACGACGGCCAATCGCCGGATGAGCTTACCGGGGCCGTAAATGTGCCTGTCTATCTGACATCGACTTATCAGCAGCAGGAGATTGGCAAAAATAAAGGATATGAGTATTCGCGGCTGACGAACCCGACACGGGACGCGCTGGAAGAAAGTCTGTGCTCTCTGGAAGGCGGTACGAGCGCGCATGTTTTTGCGAGCGGCATGGCTGCTCTTACAGCCTTATGCACCATGATGAAGTCCGGCGACCATGTGGTCTGCTCCGATAATGTTTATGGCGGGACCGCTCGGATGTTTGACAAGGTGCTGACCAACTATGGAATCAGTTTTACTTATGTCGATACCAGTGTGCCGGAGAATGTAGCGGCTGCCATCACCTCCTCGACGAAACTCGTCCATATTGAGACGCCGACCAATCCGATGATGGGACTCACCGATATTCGCGCCGTTGCTGACATTTGCCATGAGCGAGGAGTGGAACTGAGCGTCGATAACACCTTTTTGTCGCCTTATCTGCAGCGGCCAATCGCCCTTGGGGCGGATATCGTTATGCATTCCACTACCAAGTTTATGAACGGACACTCCGACGGATTAGGGGGCGTTCTGGTCTGCACCCAACCGGAACAGGCGGAGCGGTTTCGTTTTGTGCAGAAGTGTACCGGCGGAATTATGTCGCCGTTTGAAAGCTATCTTGTGCTGCGCGGAGTCAAGACGCTGGCCGTCCGGATGAAGCAGCACGACGCCAATGGCCGCGCTGTTGCCGATTTTCTGAAGGGCCATAAGGCGGTCAAGCGGGTCTTCTATCCCGGACTTGCAGATCATCCGCAGCACGAACTCGCGAAACGGCAGCAGACAGGTTTTGGATCAATGCTCTCGATGGACCTGGGTTCACTGGCGCGGGCGAATCTCTTTGCCAAATCTCTGCGGCTTGCTTTTCTGGCGGAGAGTCTGGGAGGCGTGGAGACGTTGATCTGCCATCCGGCCTCGATGACACACGCCGCAGTCGGTGCCGAGGGCCGCGTGCGGCTCGGAATTACTGACGGGCTTATCCGGATCAGCGTTGGCATTGAGGACGTTGAGGACATCGTCGCCGATCTGGGACAGGCATTAGATCGTCTGGGGTAAAAATTCTAAAGGGCCTCTTGAGATCTGGGCAGCAGACAATTCATGCATCGGGATGATAGTGTGATTAGTTTTCGTTATGCTGGAGGCCGAGATGTTTGGATTAACCCCGGAACAGGAGCAATTACGGAAAGAAGTAAGGGCTTTTGCCGAGCGCGAGATCGCCCCGAATGTTTCTGAGTGGGACGAAAAAAGTCTGTTCCCCACCGAAGTCGTCCAAAAACTTGGAGCGATGGGCCTGATGGGCATCATCTTTCCTGAAGAACTGGGTGGAGCGGGCATGGGATATGTGGAATATGTCCTTGCGATTGAGGAGCTTGCGCGAGTAGATGGAAGCGTCGGCCTCATCATGGCCTCGCATAACTCGCTGTGTACAAATCACATTATGCTCGCCGGAAATGGCCGCCAACGCCAGCAATGGATTCCCAAACTGGCCAGTGGGCAATGGCTTGGAGCTTGGGGCCTGACCGAATCCGGTTCCGGCTCCGACGCTGCCGCCGCGCGGACCACCGCCACAAAGCGCGATAATGGCTGGGTTTTGAACGGCAGCAAATCTTTCATTACCAATGGCAGCCATGCCGATTGCGCCGTTGTGCTGGCGGTCACTGACCATCACAAGGGAACGAGAGGAATCTCAGCTTTTCTGGTCGAAAAAGGAACAGAGGGTTTTCGAGCCGGGAAAAAAGAAAATAAACTTGGCCTCCGCGCCAGCGATACATCCGAATTGATTTTTGAAGATTGCCAAATCCCATCAGAAAACCTTCTGGGTAATGAGGGAGAAGGTTTCAAGGATGCTATGCGGGTCCTGGATGGGGGGCGAATTTCAATCGCAGCTTTAAGCCTGGGAATCGCACGGGGCGCGCTGGACGCTGCTATGAAATATGCTCAACAGCGGCGGCAGTTTGGTAAGCCAATCAGTGAATTTCAGGCGATCCAGTTTAAACTGGCCGACATGGCGACTGAGCTGGATGCCGCATGGTTATTGACGATGCGGGCAGCGCAGATGAAAGATGCCGGGCAGAGAGTGACGCGAGAGGCGGCGATGGCAAAATTATTTGCCAGCGAAACAGCCTGCAGAATCTGCAACGAGGGGGTGCAGATTCATGGCGGTTATGGATTCATCAAGGATTATCCCGCCGAAAAGTTTTATCGCGATGTAAAGCTGTGCACGATCGGGGAAGGAACGAGCGAAATCCAGCGGATG
>Ga0207678_10005348_pt1 | contig 11496 bp, 8 predicted proteins | sample KBSC63metaG_FD_184319 | JGI IMG/M metagenome (GOLD analysis project Ga0207678, IMG submission 184319) | Corn rhizosphere microbial communities from Kellogg Biological Station, Michigan, USA - KBS C6-3 metaG (SPAdes) (version 2) | ecosystem: Host-associated > Plants > Roots > Rhizosphere > Soil ...
CGGGGTCACAGGCGCACTTGGCTGCCGAGCTCGACCACGCGGTTGGTCGGCAGCTTGAAGAACTCCATCGCGCTCTCGCTGGTCTTCAGCATCCACGCGAACAGCCGCTCGCGCCACAAGGCCATGCCCGGCACCTTCTTCGACGCGATCAGCTTTTGCCTCCCGAGGAAGAAGCTGGTGCTCATCATGTTGAACGGCTCGCCGCAGGTCTTGATGAAGGCGAGGTCCCTTGGGATGTCGACCTCCTCCATGAAGCCGTAGTGGAGGACCAGCCGGTAGAATCCCTGGCCCGCGTCGTGGAACTCCACCCGGCGTTCGGTTGCGACGTAGGGCACGTCCTCGACCTTCACGTTGAGGATGATCACCCGTTCGTGGAGCACCTGGTTGTGCTTCAGATTGTGCAGCAGTGCCGCGGGCACCGCGTCGGCGGAGGTCGACAGGAAGACCGACGTGCCCTTCACGCGGTGGACCGAACTCGCAGCCGACTTGATGAAGATGGGGAGGGGAATCGCCGAATCCTCCAGGTGGGCCCGCATCATCGAACGACCCTTCCCCCACGTCGTCAGGATCGTGAAGATGATCAGGCCGACGGCGATCGGGAACCAGGCGCCTTCGAACAGTTTCGCGAGTCCGGAGGCGAGGAAAATGACGTCCACGGCCACGAACATGACGAAGCCGACGCCGGCCTGCCACAGCGGCCTCTTCCAGATGCGAAAGATCACGACATATTGCATCAGAGTCGTGATCAGCATCGTTCCAACGACCGCGAGTCCATAGGCCGGAAGCATTTTCGACGAATGCTGGAAGGTTGCGACCAGCAGTGCGACCATGGCTGCCAGCAACCAGTTGATCGTGGCGATGTAGACCTGCCCTTTCTCGCGCGACGAGGTGTGCGTGATCTTCATTCGCGGGATGAAGCCGAGCTGGATCGCCTGGCGCGTCACCGAGAAGGCACCCGAAATGACGGCCTGGCTGGCGATGATCGTCGCCAGGGTAGCGATGACCAGCAAAGGGATCGTCAGCGACGGCGGGACCATCCGGAAGAATGGATTGTCGACGAACTCCGGATGCAGGGTCAGCATCGCTGCCTGCCCCATGTAGTTGAGGATCAGCGCCGGGAAGACGAGATAGAGCCAGGCATAGGTGATTGGTTTGCGGCCGAAATGGCCCATGTCGGCGTAGAGCGCCTCCGTCCCGGTCACCGCGTAGATCACTGCGCCAAGCGACAGAAACGAATAGATCGGGTGGGCGGCGAAGAAACCCCAGATGTACACCGGGCTGAGCGCCCGGACGATCTGGGGGTATTGAACGATGTGATGGACTCCCATCGCTGCGATCGCAGCGAAATAGAGCAGCATGATCGGGCCGAAGAGCTTGCCCACGCGATCCGTTCCGTGCCGCTGGATCGCGAACAGGCTGACCAGGATCGTGAGTGCGATCCACACGATGTAAGGCTGGAATTCAGTGCTGACGACTCCCAGCCCCTCGACCGCGGAGATCACCGAGATCGCAGGCGTCAGCATCGCATCGGCATAGAATAAGGCGGTTGCGAACAATGCCGCGACCAGCAGCCAGTGCCGCGGCGCGGCGGCGCCAAGCCGCCTCTGTATCAGCGCATACAACGCCAGGCTGCCGCCTTCGCCGTCATTGTCGCAGCGCATGACGACGAGGACATATTTGATGGTGATGACGAAGACGAATGCCCAGAAGATCAGGCTCACGATCCCGTACAGGTCGGTGACGTTGATGCCCAGATGGTAGCGCGGATCGAGTGTCGCCTGCAGCGCGTAAAGCGGTGACGTGCCGATATCGCCATAGACGACGCCGATTGCCCCGAGCATCATCAGCGGTAGTCCGTGTTTGGACCCGCCATGAGCGACCGCGCCGCCGACCGGCAGCACATTGTCGGATGTGATTGTAGCCATGCCCCCGATGTGGCTGTCGGCCCCGTAAAGATTCTATGTGGAAAGGCTGTTTCCCCCGTAGGGAAGTTATGAGGATTAGCAGTGCCGGCTATGGACCTCGGCGCGATGAAGGCTGATCTACTCCGCATGCCGAACCTCGCCCTCAGCAAACCCAGCGACCGGTCCGCCGCGTCGGTGCTCACCACCGTCGAACATTATGCCGGCGCCGTGGCGATGGTCGCCGTTTCGACCATGCTGGCACTGTGGATCGCGCCGCGCTGGGGCACTGCGCCCGTCGACATGGTCTATCTTCCCGCTGTTCTCGCTGCCGCCGCGCTGTGGGGATTCGGTCCAGCGGTGGTCGCCGGCATTGCGTCAGCACTCGCCTACAATTTCTTTTTCACCGCGCCGGTCCACACCCTGCGGATGGATCGCGTCACCGACGCGGTCACGGTCGCGGTCCTGCTGATCGTCGCGCTCGTCACCAGCCAGCTCGCCGCAGCGATCCGCAAGCAGGCGCGGGTCGCAGCCGCGCACGCGGCGCGCAACGCGACCATCGCCGGGTTTGCCCGGCAACTGCTGTCGTGCGGCGCTCAGGACGACATCGCCGAGACCGCGGCGGTCGAGCTCGGCCGGTTGTTCGACTGCAACGCGATGCTCGTTGCCGGCCTGCCCGAGCCGCGGATCGTCGCCGCTCGTCCCGAAGGTAGCCGGCTGACTCCGAGCGACATTGCCGCAGCCGTGTTCGCCCTCGAAAGCGGCGAGCCCGCGGGACGCGGCACCCGGCACCTGCAGCCGGCCGAGTGGGTCTTCTATCCGGTGCGCTCGACGGAGGCGGTGATCGCTGCGGCCGGGCTCGCTCGCGACGATGGCGCCCGCCCGGTCGACGACGACCGCGTCGAGTTGCTGACCAGCCTGCTCGACCAGGTCGCGCTTGCGCTCGAGCGCGCGCGTCTCGAGCGCGAGGCCCGGACCCTCGCCGGCCTGCACGAGCGCGACCGGCTGCGCTCGGTGCTGCTGTCGTCGATCGGCACCGACCTCAACCCGCGCCTCGAAGCGCTGGTCGACGCCGCGCGCGAGCAGCGCCGCAATCGCTCGAGCGACAAGGACTTCGTCGCGACCGTCGAATCCGAAGCGAACAAGCTCCAGCGCTATGTCGCCAACCTGCTCGACTTCGATCCCGTGGCCGAGCAGCAGCCGATCCAGGCCGGCGGCGTGTCGATCGACCTATTCCGCCGAGCCGTCAGCCGCGACGGGCATGAAGTCCACCTCACGCCCAAGGAATATGCAGTCCTTGCCGAGCTCGCCAAGCACCCCGGCCGGGTCCTGACCCACGGCCATCTGCTGCGCACCGGCTGGGGCCCCGCGCAGGAAACCCAAACCGAATATCTGCGTGTCGCAATCCGCGCGCTGCGCCAGAAGCTCGAGCCCGATCCCGGCCACCCGCGCCTGATCCTCAACGAGCCGGCGGTCGGCTACCGCCTCACCATCTCTTGAGCTGCGGCCGCGCGCTGCTCCTGGGTGAGCAGGCGCCAGTTCATCCGCGGATAGGAATCGAGCTGCTGGCCGAGCCGGCTGGTGATGAACGTCAGCCGCTCGACCGTGCGGCTGGCGATCAGCGGCCCGGCGTCGAGGTAGCGGAACGGCGTTCCTTCGCTCAGCCGCAGGAACTCGGCCTTGGCCCGCGGATCGTCGCCGGTGATCAGCACGTCGCTCAGTTCCTCGCCGAATTGGGGATGGTCGAACACTTCCCAGAACACGTTCTTGTAGGCTCCGACGACGCGCGTCTGGCAGAAACGGTGCTGGATCTCCTCGGCGGCGCTGGTGTCCCACGCGGTGGTGAAATCGCTGTAATCGGCGTTGAAGGGATTGCTGATGTCGATCAGCAGCTTGCCCGAGAGCCGCGCGCAATGGCGGTCGAGGAGGTCGAACAGGCCGTCGCGGATGAACACCGCCGGCAGCACCGCCGGCGCCTTGAGCGCGTCGCCGTGGCTCCCGGCCCGGAGCGTCGGCAGCCCGAGCTCCGCGACCATCGCCGCCGCGCGTTCCGGGTCGCGCGATCCGAGCACCACCCGGCGGCCGGCACGAGCGAACATCGCCGCCAGCCGCGAGCCCATCCTCCCGGTGCCGAGGACACCGATCTCGGGCGTCCAGGCGGGGGAATTCGCCATCATTTGAATCCTTTATCGTTGCCACCAACCTGGCGCGCGGCCCTACGCTTGGTGCGCGCCGCTGAACAACGAAAGGAGATCGGCGGGCGATAAGCCCCGCTTATCGGCTCAGCTGCGCGAGAAGCTTTCGGCGAGGAGCTCGTCCGCGCGGATCGCAAGCTCGGTGCGGTTCTTGATCCCGAGCTTCTCGAACACCGCGTGGAGGTAGACCTTGACCGTCCCTTCGGTGACTCCGAGCTCGGCCGCGATCTCGCGGTTGCGCAGGCCGCGGCGGACGTAGCGGATCAGCTGGCGCTCGCGCGGCGCAAGCGCGACTCCTTCGCCGCCGAAGCTTTCGGTGAGCGCCTCGGTCCGCGCCTGCAGCTCGGGGTCGATCCACGTCCGCCCGGCGCTTACCGCCTCGAGGCAGTCGAGCAGATAGGCCGGGTCGGAATTCTTCAGCACCATGCCGTTAACCCGGAGCGAGCGCGCCTCCATCAGCGAGCTATCGTCGATCGCGGCGGTCAGGATCACCACCTTGGTCAGGTTCCGCTCGCCGCGCAGCTTGCGGATCACGCCCATCCCGCCGAGCTCGGGCATCTCGAGGTCGACCAGGAGGACGTCGGGCTTCAGCCGCTCGACCTCCGTCAGCGCCTCGGCGCCGTTCATCGCCGTCGCCGCGAGCTCGAACTGGGTCTCGCGCAGCAGCACCTCGATCGCGGTGCGGATCATCGGATGATCGTCGGCAAGCAGGATTCGGATCATGCGCGGCGTCCCTCGACTGGCAGGGAGACGGAAAGCTTGGTGACGCCCATGCCCCGCGACAGGTCGATTGCGCCCCCGGCGAGGTCGACTCGCTCGCGCAGTGACTTGGGCAGGTCGATCTGCTGGCCGCGCTTGGGATAAGCGGCGCCGTCGTTGACGACTTCGAGCAGGACCGCCTCGCGCGTCGCACTGAGGCCGACGCGGATCGCCTTCGCGCCGGCATGGCGGACGGCGTTGGCGACCGCCTCGCGGACCAGCTGGTGGGCGTCGAGGTGAACGTCGGTCGACATCATCGCTTCGGCCTTTTCCGCGGCGAACTCGCACTCGATCGCCCATTGCCGCGAAAGCCGGTCGCTCAGCGACTGAAGGTCGCGCGACAAATCGGCGTAGGCGACTCGGCCGCCGGTCCGGAGCGCGGTGATGAACGCCCGCAGCTCCCCCTGCTCCTGCAGCATCAATTGCTTGAGCTCGTTGAGCTCGGGCTCGATCTTCCGCCCGGCGCCTTCGGACCGCCGCATCGCCTCGAGGCGGAAGGCTGCGCCGGCGAGGAACTGGACGACGCTGTCGTGAAGGTCGCGGGCAAGCGCGATGCGCGACTGAGCGGCGGCACTCTCCGCCGCGGCTTCGAGCAGCTCGTGGCGCTGGATATGGCCGGCGAGCTCGACGCCGAGCTGCTCGCCGATGTCGAGATGGTCGGTCGATAGATGCACGCCCTGGAGGAACAGCTGCCCCTCGCCGGTGCCGCTGCGCACTGGAACCGCGAGTCCCTCGCCGAGCTCGAACGAGGCCGCGACATGGTCATCAATCAGGCTCGCGGGCTCGCACGAACTGAGGTTGCGCTGGGCATCGCGGCACAGCGCGCGGTGGCGCCGGAGGTCGTAGAGGAACGGCAGGGTGCTGATCCGAGCGGTCTCGACCGCGACGCTGGTGACTGCTCCGTCGCGCGACACCAGCCCGACCGGCGCGCTCTCACCCTCGCGCCACAGGATCGCCCCGGAGCTCGCGCCGAGCGCCTGCATCGATGCCGCGAGGCCAGTCTCGAGCGGCGACCGGTCGAGCCGGGGCTCGGCGTGCATCGCCTCCGCGGAGGACGGCATGCGGGGCCGCCACTGGTGGATCCCGAACCAGATCAGGATCAGCGACATGATCACCAGCTGCCCGGCGCGGACGATGAACCGGTAGAAATGGAAATCCATGCTCGAATGCGCGGCGATGATCCCGGCGAAGAGATAGAGGATCGCGACCAGGATCGCGCTCAGCGTCGTCTCGCGCCAGCCCCAGCGGATCGCCGCCGCGAGCAGGATGAAGATCGAGAACAGAAAGAACGGGCTGGTATAGCCCTCGGTCAGGAACACGAGGATCGTGAACATGCCGATGTCGACCGCATGCGCCGGGCCGGCCAGCCTGGCGTCGAGCCACCAGTCGTTCCAGGTCACCACCGCGATCACCGCGGCGAACAATTGATAGCCGATCAGCAGGACGTAAGTCTGCATCGGGGCGAGCGCCGGCTGGCTGATGTCGATCCCGATCGCCGCCATGAACAACATCGCAAGCAGCAGCCGCCCAAGCGCGATCACCCGGCCCGAATAGAGGTTCAATCCCCGCCCCACGGCGCAGGAATAACCCATAGTGGGACACAACACTAACTTTCGATATCTTCGACTCGGGGTCCGCCGCTGCTAATTCCCTCCCCACTACCATTACCTTCCCTGAAGAGCGTCGGCCCCATCCGGCGCTCTTCACTTTTATGGGGCTCCGAAAACAGCCCGAAAGGTCAGTAGCGGGCGAGGATGAATTCGCGCGCGGCGCGATATTCGTCGGTGGTGACGCGCCCGTCGTGGTTGGCGTCGGCCATCGCCCGAAATGCCTGGGCGGCGGCCTCCGCCTCACCAGGCTCGAGCAGGATGTCTCGGTCGGCGTCGTAGAATTTGAGCGCCCAGTTCATCAGCACCCAGTCCTTCTCGAAGATCTGCCGCGCCCGCTCGGTCACCGGTGCGCTCGCCGCAGTCGGCAGCGGCTGCGCTGCGGCGAGGGCGAGCAGGGCGGCAAGGCCAACCATCGCGACCCAAACGCGCAACCCCCGCCGTCGTTCAGTCGCGAGCGGGCCGATGACCCCCCATCATCGGCAATTCATCACCTTCGCGTCGGCAAACCGGCCTAGCGCTGGCGCGCCGGCTGCTGCCTGCTGGTCTCGCGGCGCTGTGCCCGCCGCCAGTCAGGAGCAAGCATGCCGACCTTCACTAACGGCAACGACACCTATCTCGTCCACACCGCGGGGACGTTCGACCTCGACATGCTGGACGGTGACGACACCCTCACCGTTCAGGGCGGGACTTCGACCACCGCCCACATGGGCCTGGGCAATGACTCGGTGCAGCTGAAGTCGGGCCTTGCCACGGTGTTCGGCGACGGCGGAGCGGATCGCTTCGACATCTGGGCCGCGAACGCCACCGTCGACGGCGGTGATGACGGCGACCTCATCAACCTTCGCGCCGGCACCGGGGTTACCGCCCATGGCGGGCTCGGCGACGACCGCTTCAACTTCTACGCCGACCTCAGCTCGCTCAGCCTCTACGGTGACGACGGGAACGACGACTTCTACGGTTATCTCCATACCATCAACGCCAATCTCTACGGCGGCGCCGGCGACGATTATTTCGTCGAGTTCATGACCGGCGCGCTGCTGCTCGGTGGCCTCGGTGACGACATCTACCGCGCCACCGCCGGCGCGCCAGCGACGTTCATCGAATTCGCCAACGAGGGCGTCGATTCGGTCCAGGTCGCTCGCGGCGCGAGCTTCACGCTGGCCGACAATATCGAAAACATCTCGGTCCAGGGCTTCCACGGCAGCACCACGGGCGAGGCAACGCTGATCGGTAACGCGCTCGCCAACCACATCACCGGCCATAACAATGTCGAGACGCTCTACGGCCTCGACGGCAATGACGACCTCAGCGCCAAGGGCGGCAACGACACCCTCTACGGCGGTGCGGGCAACGACTATCTCGACGGCGGGAGCGGGAACGACACGCTGCATGGCGACGCCGGCGACGACACGCTCCAGGGGCGCGGAGGCGACGACAGCATGACGGGCGGAGCCGGCAGCGATCTCTATTATGTCGACAGCTCCAACGACGCGATCGTCGAGAATGCTGGCGAGGGGACGGACACGGTGCGGGCGTCCCACACCTACACGCTGCCGGCGAACGTCGAAAACGGTATCGTCTCGGCGGGCTTCGGAGTGGTTGCGCTTGCCGGCAATGATCTCGCCAACTCGCTCACCGGAAGCACGGGCGATGACATCCTTTACGGCGCCGGTGGGAACGACTCGCTAAAGGCAGGCGACGGCAACGACAGGCTGATCGGCGGCGACGGGATCGACACGCTGAGCGGCGCGAACGGCGACGACGACCTCGAAGGCGACGGCCAGGACACTTTGCTCGGGGGCGGCGGCGACGACACCTACACGATCCCCATCAACAGCCTCGGCGCCGGCGACACCATCATCGAACTGGCCGGCGCCGGGATCGATTCGATCATCCTTCACAACACGACCGACGCGGCGCCGTACTGGCTGCCGGACAATATCGAGAACGCCACCAGCACCGCCTTCGGCGCGGAGGTCCACGGCAACGCCCTCGACAACATCCTCGCCGCCGACACCTATTTCGCCTTTCTCTATGGCGGCGCCGGCAACGACACGCTGATCGCCGGGACCTTCAGCGGCAACCTCGACGGTCAGTCGGGGGACGACACGATGATCGGCAGCGTCAACGGGGACGTCTTCCACGTCGACAGCGTCAACGACGTGATCGTCGAGCAGGCCGATGGCGGCTACGACTACGTCTATTCCAGATCCTTGCTTTACACCCTCCCTGGCAACGTCGAACGCGGGATCATCGACCTCGACACCGGGGCGACGCTCCACGGCAACGATCTGGACAATGAGCTGATCGGCGGCGGCGGCAACGATACGCTCGACGGTCTCGACGGCAACGACACGCTGAAGGGCGGAAGCGGCGCCGACGCGATGGCCGGCGGCCTCGGCGACGACATCTACTATGTCGACAATGCCGGCGATTCCGTTGGCGAAGGTGTTGACGAAGGCAACGACACTGTTCTCGTCACCACCAATTACGTGCTGACGGCCAATGTCGAGGCTGGAACCGTCACCACTGAGGCGGGCGTGACGCTGACCGGGAACGCTTCGAACAACATCCTCACCGGTAACGCCGGAGACGACGTGATCTCCGGCCAGGACGGGGACGACACGATCACCGGTGGCGGCGGCCACAACATCCTGCTCGGCGGCGCCGGCAACGATGTCATGACCGCGAGCAATGGCGACACGCTGCAGGGCGGCGCCGGCAACGATGTCCTCACCGCGACGAATGGCGGAAACTCGCTCGCCGGAGGCGCGGGCGACGACACTTATTATGTGACGGGGGGCATGGTGGACATCACCGAGCTCGGCAACGAAGGGTACGACATCGTCCATCTCACTCCAGTCTTCTTGGGCGGCAGCATGACGATGCCCGACAACGTCGAGGACGTGATCCTGGAGAATGCCAGCGTGTTCGCCGTCATTCATGGCAACGCGCTCGACAATCACATCAGCTACGTCGGCGGCGGCGGCGACTTCTATGGCGGCGGCGGCAACGACACGATCCTTGCCGACGGCTTCGGGGCCTATCTCGCGGGGGAGGCGGGCAACGACCGCCTGACCAGCGGCGGCGGCGACGATACGCTGCTGGGCGGCTTCGGCAACGACGTGCTGAGCGCCGGCGCCGGAGACGACTGGCTGTCCGGTTCAGCCGGTGCCGATACCATGACGGGCGGCGCGGGAAATGATGTGTTCGCCTTCCAGGACTGGACCGACTCAACCGCTGCGGCGCGGGACAGCGTCCAGGATTTCCGCGGCAGCATCGGCCGCACCGCCGAGAACGACATGCTCGACTTCAGCGCCATCGACGCGAACATCAATCTCGTGTTCGTCGGCGGGATATTGCAGAACCCCAACGAAGAATTCTCGTACATCGGAACCAATGCGTTCAACGGCGTCGCCGGTCAGCTTCGTGTGACTGTCACGGTCGGCAGCCGATCGACCGATTACCTGTTCCAGGGCGACGTGAACGGCGACGCCAACGCCGACTTCACCGTCCTAGTCCACCTCGTCAGCGGCACGCTCACGGTCGACAATCTGGTGCTGTGAAATAAAGGCGGCGCTCCGAGGTGACCGGAGCGGCCGCCTTCCACCACCAACTATACGGCCACGGACCGTACCTTCCTCGATCGCGGCTGCTCGAATGCAGCATCGTGTGGATGAACGTCGCGGTCCTTCCGTCCTCGATCACCTGCACGCTTGGGACGCCGGGGACCGACGGCCCAGACCGCATCACCAGGAACCTCTACGACAATGCGGCGCAACTGCTCAAATTCCAGAAGGCCTATCTGATCACCACCGCCAAGGGCTTCCCTGCGAACCTGCAGCAGGATTACGTCACCTACGCCTATACGCCGAAGGGCAAGCAGGAATATGTGACCGACGCCAACGGCAACAAGGCGCAGTTCACGTGGGACGGGTTCGACCGGCTGCGCAAGTGGAACTTCCCATCGCCGACGACGGTGCGCCGAAAGCGTCGGACGGCCGGTCGGTTCGGCGGAATTTCTCGAGCGGCTCGAAGCGATCCATGACCGCAGGCTCAGGCGCAAGAAGCCGGGGCCAGGGCGGTGCAATTAAGTGCACTGTCACCGCAACTCGCGGGGCCAGGGCGGTGCAATTAAGTGCACTGTCACCGCAACTCGAAGTGCACTGTCACCGCAACTCGCTGTCACCGCAACTCGTGCACCTCGTCAGAGATGTCACCTATCTCGCCCTTACTTTAGTTAAGCGGTTTCGACACAAGGCTTTTCTGCAATAAGGCTCTGCCGGCGCGAGTCGGTCTCGGTCAGGGGGACTGCCGATATGCCCACCTTCACGAATGGTGCCGACACCTATCTCGTCCATACCGCCGGGACATTCGATCTCGACATGCTCGCGGGTGACGACACGCTCACGGTTCAGGGCGGTACCTCGACCACTGCGCACATGGGCGATGGCAATGACATCGTCCAGCTCAAGAGCGGGCTCGCCAGCATCTTCGGGGACGCCGGCGCCGATCGGTTCGAGGTCTACGCGGGGAATGCGACAGTCGACGGAGGCGCCGACAATGACCTGATCAACCTGCGTGGCGGTGCGAGCCAGAACGTCGCCGGCGGGCTGGGCGATGACCGGTTCAATTTCTACGCCAATGGCTCCAGCGTCACCCTGCACGGCGGGGACGGCAACGATGACTTTTTCGGCTACCTCCACACCGTAACCGGCAGCATCTACGGCGATGCGGGCGACGATTATTTCGTGCAGTTCGTCACCGGCGCAATCCTGCTCGGAGGGCTCGGCAACGACATCTATCGGATCACCGTCGGGACGCCCGCCAACCCGATCGAATTCGTTGGCGAGGGGACGGACAGTGTACAGGTGGCCCGGGGCGCGAGTTACACGCTACCCGACAGCATCGAGAACATATCAGTCCAGGGTTTCTCGGGCAGTGTCCTCACCGCCGCGACCTTGACCGGCAACGTGCTCAACAACACCATCACCGCGCACAACAATGACGAAACGCTCAACGGGCTCGACG
>Ga0207678_10005352_pt1 | contig 11492 bp, 8 predicted proteins | sample KBSC63metaG_FD_184319 | JGI IMG/M metagenome (GOLD analysis project Ga0207678, IMG submission 184319) | Corn rhizosphere microbial communities from Kellogg Biological Station, Michigan, USA - KBS C6-3 metaG (SPAdes) (version 2) | ecosystem: Host-associated > Plants > Roots > Rhizosphere > Soil ...
GAGGTCGTTGCTGGCCGCGAGCGAGCGCTCGTAGATCGCCTGTCCGTCGGGGTGCGCCGCGAACGTATCGGCGAGGATCAGCGAGGCGCAGCGTTCCGAGTCCGCGTGATTCATTGCGATCGCAATAACGCCGCCGAGCGACAGGCCGCAGACGTGCGCACGGTCGATCCCGAGCTCGTGCATCGCCGAGATGATCGCCGAGGCATAATCTTCGCGAGTCGTGCCTTCGGGCGCAGGGTCGCTGTCGCCGTAGCCGGGGTAATCGAAGGCGACGGCGCGGCGGAACTGGCCGAAGAACGCCAGCTGCGGCCGCCACACGGACTTGTCCGAGCCGACTCCGTGGAGGAAGACGATCGGCGTCAGCTCGCCGCCGCCGGCTTCCTCGTAGCCGATGTCGTAGCCATTGTTGGTGATGATGCGCGGCATTCGCGCATCTTGGCAGCGAGGCACCCGGCGCGCTAGCCTTCCGCCATGACGCGGATGACGGTGAACGGCGAGGCGGTGCAATACAGGCTCGATCCGCAAACGCCTTTGCTGTGGGCGCTTCGGGACGCGTCGAACCTCACCGGCACGAAATACGGCTGCGACAGCCGCGACTGCGGCGCTTGCACGGTCATCATCGACGGGCGAGCGGTGATGAGCTGCAGCGTCGCCATCGGCGAGCTCGACGGCGCGCAGGTGACGACCATCGAGGGGCTTTCGTCGGACCGGTCGCACCCCGTCCAGCAGGCCTGGCTGGCCGAGCAGGCGACGATGTGCGGTTATTGCGAGCCGGGGTTCATCATGGCGATCGCGGCGCTGCTGGAGTCGGCTTCCCCGCCCTCGGATGAGCAGGTCGCCGCGCTTCCGAACATCTGCCGGTGCGGCGCCTATCCGCGCATCCGAAAAGCGATCGCGCGGGCGGCCGGAGCCAAGGCCGTTCCCCGCTTACAAACATGAATATACGGCACCGAAACGGTTAAGCGAGCGCTCAGGTCGATGAGCGCAAAAGCATGTCACGATTTGGAAAGGTCACTGTCATGCGTAAGGTCTTGATATCATTGCTGCTTGCGAGCGCATTCGCAACGCCCGCGCTCGCAGCGCCCCATCGCTCGTCGGATCGCGATTCTGCGCGCGAAGAACGCCAGGCGGCCCGCGAGGACCGGCAGGAAGCGCGTCAGGAGAAGCAGTCCGCTCGCGAGGAGCGCAGCGACCGCTCGAACAACGACGCGCGGCCCCAGTTCCAGGCGCCGCAGCGCGCCGACCGCGGCGACGCTCGAGCGAATTTCACCGCCCCCGCGCGGGTCCAGGCCACTGGCCGCGCCGACGCTCGCGACGTCGAGGCGCTTCGCTTCGCACGCCAGCAGGCGCGCGAGGATCGCCGCGACGCTTATGTCGCGCCGGGTCCCAAGGCGGTGAGCCCGCGCAACATCGACGCGATCCGGGAGCAGACCGCCGAGCGGCGCCAGGACCGGATCGAGCAGCGCGAGCTTCGCCAGTCGGCGCGCCGCACGCCGCCGGTGATGCAGACCCGCCCGCCGGTCGTCAGCAACACGCCGCGTCCGGGAACGCAGCCGCCGCTCCGCGCCGAGCATCGCCGCGGCGGCGATCATCATTGGGACGGCAACTGGCGGAACGACCACCGCTACGACTGGCGGAATTACCGCCATCAGCACCGGTCGCTGTTCCACCTCGGCTTCTATTTCGATCCGTACGGTTGGGGCTATCAGCCCTTCTCGATCGGATGGCGCCTGTGGCCGAGCTATTACAGCAGCCGCTATTGGATCAACGATCCCTGGTACTATCGTCTGCCCTATGCGCCTCCGGGCTATGTCTGGGTGCGTTACTGGAACGATGCGCTCCTGGTCGATACCTGGTCCGGAACCGTCGTGGACGTGATCCCCAGCTTCTTCTGGTAGAGCCTTAAGTCCGGTCCATCGAAGGGGCGTTGCGGCAATTGCCGCAGCGCCCCTTCTGCATTAGCGGCGGTCCCATCCGAAAAGTCGGGAAGGAAAGATTGATGAAGCCGGCTGTCCGTCTGGTGCTTTGCGTTTCTCTTTTCGCGCTCGCCCCGGGCGCAACCTTCGCCGCGCAGACGCCCGCGCCAGCCGCGGCGGTTCAAGCCAGCGCGCACGACCGACTGTTCCAGCTGTTCAGGGAAAGCGACGAGGCCAGCCTCAAGCGCAACCCGATCGGCGCGCTCTATCGCGGCGACATGCGCTATGCCGACCGGCTCGGCGATTTCTTCAGCGACGCGCATTTCCAGGGCGAGAAAGCCGCCGCCGAGCATGACCTCGCCGCGCTTCGCACGATCCCGCGCGACCAGCTGAACGCGACCGACAAGATCGCCTACGACGTCTTCGAGAACCAGACCGAGGAATCGTTGAAGGGCTTCGCGCCGGACATCCTCGCGATCAACGAAGCGCTGCCGATGAACCACTTCTTCGGCATCCACACGCAATATCCGACGCTCGCCGGAGGGCAGGGCGCGGCGCCGTTCAAGACGGTCGTGGATTATGAGAACAATTTGAAGCGCAACCGCGAGTTCGCCGCGAACATCGACGAAGCGATCCGCCAGTGGAAGAAGGGCGAGGCCGAGGGCATCGTCGACAGCAAGCTGACCGTCCGCAACATGATCGAGCAGCTCGACGGCCAGCTCAAGATGAGCCCCGAGGAATCGCCTTACTGGGGCCCGATCAAGAATTTCCCGGCGTCGATCAAGGCGGCGGATCGGACCCGGCTGACGACCGAATATCGGGACTCGATCGCCAACGTCATCTACCCCGCGCTGCAGCGGATGCGCGACTTCCTCGCGGGCGAATATCTAGCCCATGCGCGCGAGGGCTTCGGCCTCATGTACATGAAGGGCGGTGACAAATATTACCGCTACCTGATCGAGCAGACGACGACCGAGCCGCTCGATCCCGAGCAGGTGCACGAGCTGGGACTCAGCGAAGTCGCCCGCATCACCAAGAATTTCGAGGACGTGCAGCGCGAGGTCGGCTTCAAGGGCACGCTGCACCAATTCTTCGACTACATGCGCACCAGCCCCAAGTTCCAGCCAAAGAGCAAGGAACAGCTCGAGCAGGGCTTCTACGCGGTCAAGACAAAGGTCGAGGCCAAGGTCCCGCAATATTTCTCGAAGGTGCCCAAGGCGCCGCTCGTGATCCGCTCCTATCCGGCCTATCGCGAGAAGTTCGAGGCCGGAGGGAGCTACGATCAGGGGACGCCCGACGGATCGCGACCGGGCACATTCTATTTCAACGCCTACGACCTGCCCTCGCGAAGCACGTGGGAGGAGACGACGCTCTTCATGCACGAGGGCGAGCCGGGGCACCACTTCCAGATCAGCCTTGCGCAGGAGAATGAGGCGCTTCCGGCGTTCATGCGCTTCGGGGGCAACACGGCCTATGTGGAGGGCTGGGCGCTCTATGCGGAGTCGCTCGGCTATCCGATGGGCATGTACACCGACCCGTACCAGCGCTTCGGCAATTTGAATGACGAGATGCTGCGCGCGATGCGGCTGGTGGTCGACACGGGAATCCACGCCAAGGGTTGGACCCGCGACCAGGCGATCCAGTACATGCTGGACCATTCGGGCATGGGGAAGACCGACGCCACCGCAGAGGTCGAGCGCTACATCGCCATTCCCAGCCAGGCGCTCGCCTACAAGATCGGGCAGCTGACGATCAGCCGGCTTCGCGACAAGGCCAAGGCGGCGCTGGGCGATAAGTTCGACATCCGCGAATATCACGCGCAGGTGCTCGACACCGGCGCGCTTCCGCTGCCGATCCTCGAGAAGAAGATCGACTCGTGGATCGCCGCCAAGCAAAGCGGCGCGCCCGCCCAGACCGGAGCCCGGCCGGGCGAGCGCGGCTAGGCTTCGCCATCGATGAAATGGATCGCCGCAGCCGCGCTTCTTGTTGCTGCCTCCGCCACCGCGACTGAGCGGCAGCCGGCCGATCCGGCGGCGCTGGTCAATGTGTTCATCGGCACGACCAATGGCGGCAATGTCTTCCCCGGCGCGACGCTGCCGTTCGGCATGGTCTCGTTCAGTCCCGAGGAGACTCCGCTCCCCGGCAGCGGTCTCGTCGTCGCCGCGCCGGGCGGCTACGAATGGCGTTCGAACGGCGTGCGCGGCTTCGGGCTCGCCCATGTGTCCGGCAGCGGCTGCGCGGGCGCGGGCGGCGACATCCCGATCATGCCGGTCACGCGCGAGATCAAGGCCTCGCCGTCAATCGCTCCCAATGTCTACTCCGCTTTTCTGGATCATTCGAAGGAGACCGCGAGCCCGGGCGCCTATTCGGTCGAGCTCGGCAACGGCGTCGCGGTCGATCTATCCGCGACTTTGCGCACGGGAGTCGCGCGTTTCGCCTTTGCGAAGGACAAGCCGGCGAACCTGCTCTTCCGCACCTCCGACACCGAGGTCGGATCGAGCGACGCAAGCATCCATATCGACGCAGCGCACCGCACGGTTTCGGGCAGCGTCACCAGCGGAAATTTCTGTGGCTATCTCTCGCCCGACCGGCGCCGAAGCTACTACACGCTCCATTTCGTCGCGATGTTCGACCAGGACTTTACCGTCGGCGGCACCTGGACAGACGGCGCGGTATCGCCCGGATCGATCGCGGCGCAGGGCGGCACCGCTTATGGCGAGGACGGCTTCCCCGTTCCGGGCAAGGGCTCAGGCGGATGGATCAGCTTCGATCCCGCGAAGTCGCCAATCGTCAACATGCGCGTTGGCATTTCCTATGTCGATGAGGCCGGCGCTCGCGCCAATCTGGATAAAGAGAGCCCGGCCGGCACCACGCTCGAGGCGACTCGCGCGGCGGCGCGCGCTGCGTGGAACGGCCAGCTCGGACGGATTGCGATCTCCGGAGGCACTGCCGACGATCGCACCGTCTTCACGACCGCCCTCTATCACGCGCTGATCGATCCTAGCGTCTATAGCGACGTCGACGGGCGCTATCGCGGGATGGACGGGCAGGTTCATCGGGTCGGGAAGAACCAGTCGGCGCAATATGCGAACTTTTCCGGCTGGGACGTCTATCGCTCGCAGGTCCAGCTGGTCACCTTGCTCGACCCGAAGGTCGGGTCGGATTTTGCGCAGTCCCTGCTTAACCAGGCCGACCAGTTCGGCGGGCAATGGGACCGCTGGACGCACTTGACCGGTCCAACCGGCGTGATGAACGGCGATCCCTCGGCGCCCAGCGTGGCGGCGATCTACGCTTTCGGAGGCCGCGACTTCGACGTGCGAGCCGCCTATCGGTCGCTGTTGAAGGCGGCGACCGTGCCGACCGCGAACGACCTCAGCCGCACCGGCTGCCCGGTCCTTTGCGCCGGCCAGCGGCCCGGCCTCGATCAGTGGCTCAAGCTCCACTACATGCCCGTGGGCGCACCCGGCTGGGGCTCCGCCGCCGACACGCTGGAGCTCGCCGCCGCGGACTTCGGGCTGGCTCAGCTGGCGCGGATGGTCGGCGACAAGGCCAATGAGCGGCGCCTGCTCGAACGATCCGGATGGTGGCGCAATCTGTTCAATCCGAAGTCGGGCTACATCCAGCCGCGCAATGCCGACGGCAGCTGGCCGGCGTTCGATCCCGCCTCCGACGAGGAGTTCGTGGAGGGTAGCGGCGCGGTCTATCGCTGGATGGTGCCGTTCGATCCCGCCGGCCTGTTCGAAGCGCTGGGCGGCCGGGAGAAGGCCATGGCCGAGATCGACCGCTTCTTCCGCGATTCCGACGGCAACTGGGCGGTGACCAAGGCCGGGCCGCTCCATTCGGAGCTCGACAACGAGCCCTCGGTCGGATCGCCCTGGCTCTACGATTTCGCGGGCGCGCCGTGGAAGACCCAGGCCGTCGCGCGCGAAGCGATGCGCAGGATCTGGACCAACAGCCCCAATGGCATTTCCGGCAACGACGATCTCGGCGAGATGTCGTCATGGTACGTCTGGGCGGCGATGGGACTCTATCCGCTTTATCCCGGGCGCGCCGATCTGGTGATCGGAAGCCCGCTGTTCCCCGACATCCGCATCGACCGTCCGGGCGCGCCGATCCACATCGTCGCCGACGGCGCGGCGGCGGACGCGCCCTATGTCCACGCGCTGAGCGTCAATGGCCGCGCGACCAGCCGGCCGTGGCTCGACGAAGGCTTCGTCCGCCGCGGCGGGGAATTGCGCTTCTCGCTCTCGTCCACGCCCGACGAGGGTTGGGGCGCCGCGCCGCAGGATGCTCCGCCCTCCTACGGGCCGCGTTAGCCGTCCAGCTCCACGAACGGCGCGAACTTCACTTCGCGCTTGACGAAGTGGGTTTCGTAGCGGCGGACCGTAGGCGAGGACGCGAGGAGCGCGTCCGCCGCCGAGTTGAAGTCGGCCATATTGGCGCAGTCGAACAATGCGACGAAGTCGTGCTGGCCGGCGATTTCATAGCAGAATTGCACTTCGTCGGTCGCCAGCAGCCGGCGTTCGAGCGCGGCCTTGCCCTGAAGATCGGCATGTTCGCTGAGCTGTATGAGGACCAGCGCGCGCAGGCGGTTCTGCGTGAGCCGAGCCGACAGCAAGGCGATCGTCCGGGCAATCCAGCCCTGGCCGCGCAGCCGCCGAAGCCGCCGGGCGATCGCCGACGGCGATAGAGGAACCTCGTCCGCGAGCGAATCCGCGGTGCGCGAATCGTCGCACTGGACGAGGTTCAGCAGCTGAAGGTCGAAACGGTCGAGCATCGGGGAGGATGCTGCCAAAAATTGGCACGAAACGCATCAACTTTGCGCGCAACTGGCGTGAAATGAGCGTAGTGTATTGCCGGAGTGATACAGCTTCGAATCGGAGATTGAATGCGTGCCTCGATCGCAGCAGCGCTGGTTGCCAATACCGTCATGAGCGCCCCTCTGTTTGCGCAAACCGCCGCGCCTGCGGCGGCTGCTTCCCCAGCGGCGGCGGCTACCCTGCTGCTTGAGCCCGGCGAAGGCCGCGACGTCGCGTCGAAGCTGGCCGACCAGCTCGTCAGCGCGTTCGTGTTCCACGACCAGGCCGAGGCTTACGCCGCGATGCTCCGGAAGAATGCCGCGGCGGGGCGCTACGACAGCGGGACCCGCGAGGCGCTCGCCAAGCTCCTGACCGACGATTTGCAGGCGGTGCACAAGGACGGCCATCTGCACGTCGAGGTCGCGGACCATCAACAGCGCGACGGCGCGGACAACGGGCCGCCGAACGGCTTTCCGCCGCTGATCCAGGCGGCGAAGACGATCGCTCCGGGCATCGGCTATATCCGTTTCACGGCCTTCTTCGGCACCGACGAGGAAATGGCGGGCGTTCGCAAATGGCTCGCCGACAACCGGGACGCGAAGACCTTGATCTTCGACCTGCGCAACCATCACGGCGGCGGGCTCGACGAGCAGGACGCGATCTTCTCCTACATCTTCGCCGCGAAGACTCCGCTGGTGAAGATGGCGATGGCGAGGGACGTTTACGAAGAGCATGGCTCGCCGGTGAAGGCGGGGCCGACGCTCGCCTTCGCCGCCGAGGGCGGCACGATGGTCGCTACTCATACCGCCATTCCCGGCGAGGATACGGCGCTCCGCCGCGCGAAAATCTATTTGCTGGTGTCGAACCGGACGGCCTCGGCTGCCGAGCATTTCGCGCTCGCTCTGAAATCCACCGGCCGCGCGACCCTGATCGGCGAGGCGACCGCGGGCGCCAACCATTTCGGCGGCGGGCAGGATATCAACGAGCATTTCGCGGTGTGGATGCCGGTCGGCCGGACCTACGACATCAAGACCGGCAAGGATTGGGAAGGCGCGGGAATCGCCCCCGATGTCGAGACCGACCCCAAGCAGGCGCTCGTGCTTGCGCTGGAGAAGGCGGGCCTGAGCCACGAGGAGGCCGTGAAGCTCGACGCCAAGGAGATCCCGGCCGAGCCTGTCCACTCCGACAAGTTGCGGGCGCGGTGACGTGGCCCGTTCGTCGAAATCCGCACGGAAGAGCGTCGACAAGGCGCCGAAAGCGACAGGGGAATGACATAGGACCAAGATGAGGAGGCATGCGCTATGCCCAAGCACACGCTGAAGTTGCTGTTCCTCTTGTCCGCCTTCGCGGTCGCCCCGGCCAATGCCGGCCATCGCCAGAGCGGCGGCGTGGGTCAGCCGTGGGCCGACGCAACCACCTGTCCCCATGAGCGCGCACGTCTGGAGGCGCTGGCAAGGGCCGAGGCAAATGATGCTGCAAAGGCCCCGACGCGGGTCACTTTGGTCGAAATCCCCTCCAGCGAGCGCCCGCTCCGAAGCGTCGCGCCCGGGGCCTATTTCACGCCTTAGCCCGCGACGTTCTCCAGCGCCTCGGCGATGAGCTTGCGGCTGTTGTCTATGCCGTAGAGCGCGATGAAGCTGCCCATTCGCGGGCCTTGCGACGAGCCCAGCAGGGTTTCGTAGAGCGCCTGGAACCAGCCGCGCAGCGATTCGAACGGGTGGCGCTTGCCGACCTCGAATACCTGCGTCTGGATGTCTTCGGCGGAGGCGTCCGGAGGCAGGTTTGCCAGCTCGCTGTCGAGGTCGCGGAGCGCTTTCGCTTCCATCTCGCTCGGAGGGCGGCGCTTGAGCGTGGGAGCGACGAAATCCCGCGCGTAATTGACCGCAAGGCCGATCAGCTCGTCGAGCTCGGGATCGCTTTCCGGTGACGTCTCCGGAGCATAACGCTGGACGAACTTCCAGGCGGTTTCCTTGTCGGCGACGCCCGGCAGGCTGGCCAGGTTGAGCAGCAGCCCGTAGGTCAGCGGCATCGTCTCGGCGGGCACCTTGCCGCTGTGGATGTGGTGCACCGGGTTGCCGAGCTTCTGCTCGATAGGCTGCTCGGGATATTTCTCGCGGAACTGCCAATATTCGTCGACGGCGCGCGGGATGACGCCGATGTGCAGGCTCTTCGCGCGCTTGGGCTCGCGGTAGATGTAGAAGGCGAGGCTCGGCTCGCTTCCGTAGCGCAGCCATTCCTCAAGGCTGAGCCCGTTGCCCTTCGATTTCGAGATCTTCTCGCCCTTCTCGTCGAGGAACATCTCGTAATTGAAGCCCTCGGGGGGACGATGCCCAAGGATTCGGCAGATCTTGCCGGACTGGATCACGCTGTCGATCAGGTCCTTGCCGGCCATCTCGTAATCGACGCCGAGCGCGACCCAGCGCGCGGCCCAGTCCACCTTCCATTGCAGCTTGGCCTGACCGCCGAACGCCGACTGCTCGACTCGGCCTTCCTCGTCGGTGAAGGCGATCGTGCCCGATTCCGCGTCGACCACTTCGACCGGCACTTGGAGCACGCGTCCCGACGAGGGCGAGACCGGGAGCACCGGCGAATAGGTCAAGCGCCGCTCCTCACGCAGGGTCGGGAGCATCACGCCCATCACGCCGTCCCAATTTAGCAGGACCTGGCGGATGACCGCGTCGAAGCGGCCGGAGGTGTAGCAATCGGTAGCGGAGAGGAATTCGTAGTCGAAGCCGAAGCGGTCGAGGAAATGGCGGAGCATCGCATTGTTGTGGTGCGCGAAGCTCTCGTGCGTGCCGAACGGGTCGGGGATTTGCGTCAGGGGCTGACCGAGGTGCGCCGTCAGCATCTCCTGGTTGGGGACGTTGTCGGGAACCTTGCGAAGCCCGTCCATGTCGTCGCTGAAGGCGATCAGCCGCGTCGGATTGCCGGTCAGCTCTTCGTAGGCCCGGCGCACGAAGGTCGTCCGAGCGACCTCGTTGAAGGTGCCGATGTGGGGCAGGCCGGAAGGTCCGTAGCCCGTCTCGAAGATCACCGGGTCGCCCGCGGGCTTGCCTTCGGGCCAGCGCTTCAGAAGCTTGCGCGCCTCCTCGTAAGGCCAGGCCTTCGAGGTCGATGCGGAGGTGCGGATATCGGTCACCTGGCGCGCTGTTGCGGCTTGTCTTCGGGAAGGCAAGAGGCTGTTCCCCGGCGAAGGCCGGGGTCCAAGCGAGCGGAAGCTCGTTGAATTACGCGCCAAAAGGCTCCTGGGGAGCCTCCTGGGCCCCGGCCTTCGCCGGGGAACAGATAATCCGTTGCTCTTCTGTTCTCACGGCCTAGGGTCGGCGGGATGCCGGCTCCTTTGCCTCTTCCCGCGCTCCACGCAACCCACGCCGGGATCTGGCTGGCGAGCGGCGAGGGAGAGGTGCGCGAAGCGAGCCGGGGCGAAGCGATCTCCCGCGCGGCCGAAACTCCGCACATCATCCTCAACGCGCCGCTGGTCGGACAGAGGCTCGGCTATCCCGAGCTGAGCGGGCTCGACTTGCTGGAGCTGTTCGCCTTCATCCACCCTGCGAAGTTCGCCGTGCCGACGGTCGCGGGGCTGTGCCGTTCGGTCGGGCTGGAGCCTCCCGCGAGCGAAGCGGAAGCGGCAAGCGCGCTCCGGCATATTGCCGAGCGGCTGTTGGCGGTGCTCGCCGACCCGGACTGGCGCGAGCGCGAGGGCGCGTGGACCGCGAATGTGACTCTGCACCGGCTCGGGTGGAGCTGGGCGCCGTTGATCGGGGCGCGGCTCGAACGGCCGGAGCGCGGCGAGCGCATGCTTTTCTCGCGGCTCAAGCAGTGGGACGAGGCAGCCGAGCGGCAGCCGCCGCGCACAGTCGCGCTCGATCCGGCGGAGGCGCGGGCCAAGCTCGACGCGCTGACCGGCCGCGCCGAAGCGCGGGAGGGCCAGCGCGCGATGGCCGAGGCGGTGACGCAAGTGTTCGCGCCCAAGCCGGCGAAGGGCGCGCCGAACCTGCTGCTGGCGGAGGCGGGGACGGGCATCGGCAAGACGCTCGCTTACCTCGCGCCCGCGGCGCTGTGGGCTGAGCAGGCCGGCGGCGCGGTGTGGGTCTCGACTTTCACCAAGGCGCTTCAGCGGCAGCTAGACGCCGAGGGCCCCAAGCTGTTCGCGGATGCCGACGAGCGCGCGCGGAAGATCGTGGTCCGCAAGGGCCGCGAGAATTATTTGTGCCTGCTCAACCTCGAAGATGCGCTGCAAGGCGCATTCGCGGGGCGCGCGGCGGTGCTGGCGCAGCTCGTCGGCCGGTGGGCGGCCTATACGAAGGACGGCGACATGGTCGGCGGGGACTTGCCGGGTTGGCTTTCGAGCCTGTTCCGCCGCGCCGGCTCGACTGCGCTGACCGACCGGCGCGGGGAATGTGTCTATGCCGGGTGCCCGCATTACCGCCGCTGCTTCGTTGAGCGGGCAGAGCGGGCGAGCCGCGAAGCCGATCTGGTCATCGCCAACCACGCGCTGGTGATGATCAACGCGGCGCGCGCGCGCGAGGACGCGCCCGCGCGGATTCTGTTCGACGAGGGCCATCATCTGTTCGACGCCGCGGACTCGACCTTCGCGGTGACGTTCGGGGGACAGGAGGCCATCGAATTGCGCCGCTGGATCGTGGGGCCCGAGGGCCGCTCGCGCGGGCGGCGGCGCGGGCTCGCCGCGCGGTTGCTGGACGTCGCTTCGTACGACGAAGAGGGCGGACGCGCGCTCGAGTCGGCGATCGATGCAGCGAAGGCGCTCCCGTCCGAC
>Ga0207678_10005353_pt1 | contig 11491 bp, 6 predicted proteins | sample KBSC63metaG_FD_184319 | JGI IMG/M metagenome (GOLD analysis project Ga0207678, IMG submission 184319) | Corn rhizosphere microbial communities from Kellogg Biological Station, Michigan, USA - KBS C6-3 metaG (SPAdes) (version 2) | ecosystem: Host-associated > Plants > Roots > Rhizosphere > Soil ...
AGCCAGCCTACCCATACCCGTATCCGCATGTTCAACACGAAGGATACCTACCCGAACCAGACGCTCGACAACGACCTGTGCCAGGCCGTGCGCGCCGGCAACACCGTCTACGTACGCGGCCAGGTCGGCACCGATTTCGACGGCAATCTGATCGGCCTCGGCGATCCGCGCGCGCAGGCCGAGCAGGCGATGAAGAACGTGAAGCAGTTGCTCGAGGAAGCGGGCAGCGACATCACGCACATCGTGAAGACGACGACCTACCTTATCGACCCGCGCTATCGCGAGCCGGTGTACCAGGAAGTCGGCAAGTGGCTGAAGGGCGTCTATCCGATCTCGACGGGGCTCGTCGTCTCGGCGCTGGGCCAGCCGCAGTGGCTGATGGAGATCGACGTAATCGCGGTGATCCCGGACAACTGGCAGCCGAACCGCGCATAGGAGGCGACATGACTTTCTCCATCGTCGGGCGCTGCCCGGAAACTGGGCAGCTCGGGATCGCGATCAGCTCGTCGAGCATCGCGGTGGGCGCGCGCTGCCCGTGGGTGCGGGCGGGCGTCGGCGCGGTCGCGACGCAGAACATCACGCTGCCCGCGCTCGGCCCGCAGATTCTCGACCTGATCGAACACCAGCAGCTCGCGCCGGCCGCCGCGCTCGACCGCGCGCTCAGCGCGAACGGCTGGAGCCAGTACCGGCAGGTCACGGTGATCGACGGGCAGGGGCAGACGGCGTGCTTCACCGGCAAGGAGGCGCTCGGCACGCACCATGCGGTGCGGGGCGAGCAATGCGTGGCAGCCGGCAATCTGCTGGCCGCGCCGGCCGTGATCGAAGCAATGGCGCGCGCGTTCGAGCAGGCGCACGGGCTGCTGGCCGATCGCCTGCTGGCCGCGATGCACGCGGCGATGGCGGCGGGCGGCGAGGGGGGGCCCGTGCATTCGGCCGCGCTGAAGGTGGCCGGCGACGTGACCTGGCCGATCGTCGACCTGCGCGTCGACTGGGCCGACGCCGACCCGATCGGGCAGCTGGACACACTGTGGCAGGCCTATCGCCCGCAGATGCAGGATTACCAGACGCGCGCGTTGAACCCGACTGCCGCGCCGAGCTATGGAGTGCCCGGCGATGAGTGACACGTCGAGCCGCGCGTTGCTCGCGCGGCTGATCGGCTTCGCGACGGTCAGCCGCGATTCGAACCTCGCGATGATCGACTTCATCCGCGACTACCTCGACGGCTTCGGCGTGTCGAGCGAGCTGTTCTACAACGCGGAGCGCACGAAGGCGAGCCTGTACGCGACGATCGGACCGCGCGATCGCGGCGGCGTCGCGCTGTCGGGCCATACCGACGTGGTGCCGGTCGACGGCCAAGCGTGGACGGTCGAGCCGTTCCGGCTGACCGAGCGCGACGGCCGGCTGTACGGGCGCGGCACGGCCGACATGAAAGGCTTCATCGCGTCGGTGCTCGCGGCCGTGCCGGCATTCGTGTCACGGCCGTTGATCCTGCCCGTGCACCTCGCGTTCTCGTACGACGAGGAAGTCGGCTGTCTCGGCGTGCGGCCGATGCTCGACGCACTGGCGACGCGCGAGCATCGGCCGCGCCTGTGCCTGATCGGCGAGCCGACCGAACTGAAGCCGGTGCTCGGTCACAAGGGCAAGCTCGCGATGCGCTGTCACGTGAAAGGCGCCGCGTGCCACTCGGCGTACGCGCCGCTCGGCGTCAACGCGATCGACTACGCGGCGAAGCTGATCGGCCTCCTCGGCGAGATCGGCGCGTCGCTCGCGCGGCCGGAGCATCACGACAGCCGCTTCGATCCGCCGTTCTCGACCGTGCAGACCGGCTTGATCAAGGGTGGCCGCGCGCTGAACATCGTGCCGGCCGAATGCGAGTTCGATTTCGAGGTGCGCGCGCTGCCCGCGTTCGATGCGCACGACGTGCCGAGGAAGCTGCAGGATTATGCGGAATCCGAACTGTTGCCGGCGATGCGCGCGGTGCGGCCCGACACCGACATCCGTCTGCAGCCGCTCGGCGCTTATCCGGGGCTCGCGACTTCGCCGGACAGCGAAGCCGCGCGGCTGCTCGCGATGCTGAGCGGCTCCGACGCGTTCGGCACCGTCGCATTCGGCACCGAGGGCGGGCTGTTCGGGCAGGCCGGCATTCCGACCGTGGTATGCGGGCCGGGCAGCATGGACCAGGGGCACAAGCCCGACGAGTTCGTTACGCTCGAACAGCTGCACGGCTGCGACGCGATGCTCGGCCGTCTCGCGACGTATCTCGCTTCGGCCGATTGATTGGGCGGTCCAGCATGCCGCACGTGGCCGTTCCTCGGCGCGTGCGGTTCCTTCGTTGTTACCGCGCCGATTCCGCGACGATCTGCGCCAGCCGCTCGCGGCAGAACTCGACGAACGACTGCGCCTGTTTCGTGAGCTGCCCGCGCTTCAGCCGCGCGCTCACGAGCCCCGACGGGCTCACCGTTTCGCTCAGGCCGATCGTCACGACGCGCCGGCCGTCGTACGTGTATTCGGAATGCGGCCGCGTGACGAGCAGCGAGAAGCCGAACCCCTGGCCGACCATCCCGCGCACCATCTCGATCGACGGCGAAGCGAACACGATGTTCGGCGTGAGCCCGAGCTCGTGAAACAGGCTGACGAAATACGTGCGGCTCGGCAGCACGTCGAGCAGGATCATCGGCTCGACGCTGAGCTCGTGCAGCGATACGTGCGACTGGCCCGCGAACCGGTGGTTCTCCGGCAGCAGCACGTACGGCTGCTGCGCCGGCATCAGCGGCTCGGTCTCGATCGTGCCGTCGAGGTCGTGGTCGTAGAGAAACGCGAGATCGAAGGTGCCGGCCGTCAGGCCTTGCACGAGCTCCTGCTGGTCGCCGTCGCGCAGCCGGATGTTGACGCCCGGATAGCGTTCGCGAAAGCCCGCGATCAGCTGCGGCAGGTAGAGCGGCGCGACGGTCTCGAAGCAGCCGATGTCGATCTGCCCGCTGATCACGTCGTTGTCGGCGAGCGCGTTCTGCTCGAACTCGTGCGCGATGCGCAGCAGCTCCTGCGCCTTCCGGTAGAAACGCGTGCCGCTCGGCGTCAGCGACACGCCCTGTGCGTGATGGCGGATGAACAGCTTCACGCCGAAGCTTTCCTCGAGCCCCTTGATCGCGCTGGAGATCGACGGCTGCGCGATGAAGAGCTGGCGCGACGCCTCGGCGACGCTGCCGGATTCCACCGTCGTCACGAAATATTTCAGTTGCCGCAAAGTGTAGTGAGCCACGAGCACCTCTGATGCCGGCCCCGTGCGCGTGCCGCCGCGGGGCGCGTTCTGTTCGCTGTTTTGCGTAGCACCTTACCCGAAGACGCCCGGAGCCGGAATTTCCGCTGCAGAGCTTTTTCGTATGTCCCGAAAATATTTTTAGTATTTTCCGGTCGCCGCATGCGTGGCGCACCATCGTCTGCAATCCGGATCGCGACAAAAACACGCATGCGCCGGGGGGCAGATTATCCGCCTCAGCCCGCATGCGGCAAACCGTTGCCCGCGTATCCGGACCCGATTGCAGGCGCGCGCATCATCGCGCGCCGGCGGAAACGGCACGCGCGCATCGCCGCGCAGGACAGGAGACTTAGCCATGACGACCGCGGATCGCAACGCGTCCCCCATGATAGAGAAACACACGATCGGCTACGTGCCGCCCGCAGACCGCCACGGCAAGGTGCGCGACCTGTTCACGCTCTGGTTCGGCGGTAACATCGCGCCGCTGCCGATCGTGACCGGCGCGCTGGGCGTGCAGATCTTTCACCTGAACCTGATGTGGGGGATCGTCGCGATCGTGGTCGGCCAGGCGGTCGGCGGCGTGCTGATGGCGCTGCATTCCGCGCAGGGGCCGCAGATGGGCATCCCGCAGATGATCCAGAGCCGCGCGCAGTTCGGTTCGTGGGGCGCGCTGCTCGTCACGGTGATCGCGGCGGTGATGTACGTCGGCTTCTTCGCATCGAACATCGTGCTGGCCGGCAAGTCGGTGCACGGCATCGCGTCGTCGGTGCCGGTGCCGGTGGGCATCGTGATCGGCGCGGTGGGCTCGGGGCTGATCGGGATCGTCGGCTACCGGTTCATCCACATCCTGAACCGGATCGGCACGTGGGTGCTCGGCATCGGCATTCTGGTCGGCTTCTGGATGATCCTGTCGCACGTGAGCACCGCCGATTTCCTCACGCGCGGCGGCTTCGACTTCGCCGGGTGGCTCGCGACGGTGTCGCTGTCCGCGTTGTGGCAGATCGCGTTCGCGCCGTACGTGTCGGACTATTCGCGCTACCTGCCGGAAGACGTCGGCGTCGCGTCGACGTTCTGGGCGACCTATCTCGGCTGCACGATCGGCTCGACGCTCGCGTTCATCTTCGGGGCGGTCGCGGTGCTCGCGGTGCCGGCCGGCGCGGACACGATGGACGCGGTCAAGCAGGCGACGGGCCCGCTCGGCCCGCTGATGCTGCTGCTGTTCCTGTTGAGCGTGATCAGCCACAACGCGCTGAACCTGTACGGCGCGGTGCTCGCGGTCATCACGTCGGTGCAGACCTTCGCATACCGGTGGATTCCGACCGCGAAGACGCGCGCGGTGGTGTCGGTGGTGATCTTCGTCGCGTGCTGCTATGCGGCGATCGGCGCGTCGACCAACTTCGTCGGCAATCTCGTCGATCTCGTGCTCGCGCTGCTCGTCGTGCTGGTGCCGTGGACGGCGATCAACCTGATCGACTTCTATGTGATCCACAAGGGCAAGTACGACATCCAGTCGATCTTCATGGCGGACGGCGGCGTGTACGGCCGCTTCAATCCGCAGGCATTGCTCGCGTATGCGATCGGGATCGCCGTGCAGATTCCGTTCATGAACACGCCGATGTATGCAGGGCCGATTCCCGCGCATCTCGGCGGCGCCGACCTGTCGTGGCTCGTCGGGCTGGTGCTGACGTCGCCGCTGTACTACTGGCTCGCGACGCGCGACAGCGCGTACCGGCGGCGGCAGACGGGCGCGCAGTTGCCGTCGTCGGCGGCGCGGTAAGGGGATCGTCGTTCGACGTGATCAACGAAAACGGCCGCCGCATCGATAGCGATGCGGCGGCCGCGAGAGGAGAGGGAGAGGGAGAGGCGATGCGCGGCGTGTCCTATCGCGCCGCGCATCGCCAGCCTGCCGGCCCGCGGGTCAGATGACCGCCGAGCGCGCGACGCGCACCGGCACCGATTTGTACGACGGCGTGCCGCTTTCCTTGTCGATGTAGTCGAGCGGCACGAGCACGTTCGCTTCCGGATAATACGCGCCGACCGATCCCGGCGCGATGTCGTACTCGATCGCGGTGATCTTCTCGAGCCGCAGCGTGCGGCCCGACGCCGTAACTGTCTCGATGTCGACGAGGTCGCCGTGTTCGAGCCCGTACTTCGCGAGGTCCGCCGGGTTCATGAACAGCACGTCGCGTCGTCCGAACACGCCGCGATAGCGGTCGTCGAGCCCGTAGATCGTCGTGTTGTACTGATCGTGGCTGCGCAGCGTGATCAGCCGCAGCACCTGCTCGGCGCCGAGCACGTCCGCGTCTTCCTTCACGCCCTTGTAGATCGAGAACATCGCCTTGCCGGTGGCCGTGGGCCATACGCGCTCGGTCGGCGGCAGCGGCAGGCGGAAGCCGCCCGGCGTGCGGATGCGCTCGTTGAACGCCTCGAAGCCGGCCACCGTGCGGTCGATCAGGTCGCGGATGCGGTCGTAGTCGGCGATCAGGTCGAGCCACGCGACCTTGCTGGCCGGCAGCGTCGCGTGAGCGATTCCGGCGACGATCGCGGGCTCGGAGCGCAGCTGGTCGGACGCGGGCTTCAGCTTGCCGGCCGACGCGTGGACCATCGACATCGAATCCTCGACGGTGATCGACTGCCGGCCGCTCGCCTGCATGTCGAGCTCGGTGCGGCCGAGCACGGGCAGGATGTAGGTTTCCTTCGCGACGAGCAGATGCGAGCGGTTCAGCTTCGTGCCGAGATGCACGCTGAGATCGAGCTTCGCCATCGCGGGGAACGACTGCTCGGGATCGGGCAGCGCGACCGCGAAGTTGCCGCCCAGGCACAGCAGCGCCTTGGCCTGGCCGTCGATCATGGCCTGCATCGCCTGCACGGCATCGTGTCCGTGCTGTGCGGGCGGCTTGAAGCCGCACACGTCCTCGATCTTCTGCAGGAACTCGGCCGACGGCTTCTCGGTGATACCGACCGTGCGGTTGCCCTGCACGTTCGAGTGGCCGCGCAGCGGGCACACGCCCGCGCCGGGCTTGCCGATGTTGCCGCGCATCAGCAGCAGGTCGGCGATCAGGCGCACGGTGGCGGTGCCCTTGTTGTGCTGCGTGACGCCCATTCCGTACGTGACGATCGTCGCGTTCGACTTCGCATACGCGAGCGCGACCTGTTCGAGCTGCGCCTGGCTCAAGCCGCTCGCGCGCTCGATGTCGTCCCACGACGTGGCTTCAAGGTCGGCGCTGAATGCGTCGAAGCCGCTCGTGTGCTGCGCGATGAAATCCTTGTCGAGCACGTCGCCGCGCTCGGCCTCGAGCTGCAGCAGCGCCTTCATGATGCCCTTCAGCGCGGCCGCGTCGCCGCCCGCGTCGACCTGGTAGTACGTCGACGCGATGCGCGTCGAGCCGAACGACGCCATCTCGATCATGTCCTGCGGATCCGCGAAGCGTTCGAGCGCGCGCTCGCGCAGTGGATTGAACACGATGATCGGCACGTTGCGGCGCGCGCACTCGTGCAGCGTGCCCATCATCCGCGGGTGGTTGGTGCCGGGGTTGTGGCCGATCGAGATGATCAGCTCGCAGTGGTCGAAATCCTCGAGCGACACGGTGCCCTTGCCGATCCCGATCGACTGCGGCAGGCCGACGCTGGTCGGCTCGTGGCACATGTTCGAGCAGTCGGGGAAGTTGTTGGTGCCGAGCTCGCGCGCGAACAGTTGATACAGGTAGGCGGCTTCGTTCGACGCGCGGCCCGACGTGTAGAACTCGACCTGGTCGGGCGGCAGCGCGCGCAGCACCTCGCCGATGCGCGCGAACGCATCGTCCCATTCGACCGCGCGAAACGTGTCGGTTGCGCGATCGTAGACGAGCGGATGCGTGAGCCGGCCCATGTTCTCCAGCTCGTAGTCGGACATCCGCAGCAGCGACGATACGGGGTTCGCCGCGAAGAACTCGGGTGTCACGCGCTTGGTGGTCGCTTCCCACGTGACGGCCTTCGCGCCGTTCTCGCAGAACTGGAATGTCGACTTGTGTTCCTTGTCGGGCCACGCGCAGCCGGGGCAGTCGAAGCCGTCGGGCTGGTTGGTCCGCATCAGCACGATCGGCGCCTCGATCGTTTCCATTTGCGTGCGCACGGCCTCGGCTGTCGCGCGAAGCGCGCCCCAACCGCCGGCGGGCCCATCGTACTTCCTGATGCCAGGCACTTCGCGTCGATTTGTCATGTGAATCTCCATTAGCCGGGCCCGCTGCGGGCCGGCTCGGGTTGCGCCGCGTCGCGGCGTTGGGGGCAAGCGGGCCCGTGCATGCGGGCCCGCGTGGTATCACTGCGCGTCCTTCTTCGCACCGGACGACTTCTTGCCGGATGGCTTGGCTGCGGGCGCAGGCGTTTCGGCCTTTGCTTCGTCATCCTTTGCATCTGACGATGCCTTCGTCGCCTTGCCGTTCGGCCGCGCCTTGCCGTCGGCGGTCCTGGTCGCGTCCTTGGCGTCCTTGGCGTCCTTGGCATCGGGCCGTGCGAGCTTGTTGAACGTCACCGCGTCGCTCGCCTTGTCGTAATCGACTTCGACGCGATCGCCGGACTCCAGCTTGTCGGCGAGGATTTCCTTCGCGAGCTTCGTCTCGATGATCTGGCGCACCTGCCGCTTCAGCTCGCGCGCGCCGAATTCCGGTTGATAGCCGGCTTCGGTCAGGTGGTCGACGAGCGCGTCGCCCATCACGAGCGTGATGTCCTGCGCGGCGGCGGTGCGCACCACGCGGTCGAGCTGGATCTGCACGATCGAGCGGATGTTCTCCCTCGACAGCGCATGGAACACGATTACCTCGTCGATCCGGTTCAGGAACTCGGGGCGGAAATGGCCCTTCAGCACCTGCATCAGCTGCTCGCGGATCGCCTTGTCGGTCTTGCGCGCGGCCTCCGGCTGCGTGAGGTTGTCCATGATGATCGCGGCGCCGAGGTTGCTCGTCGCGATGATGATCGTGTTGCTGAAGTCGACCACGCGGCCCTTGCCGTCGGTCAGGCGGCCGTCGTCGAACACCTGCAGCAGCACGTTGTAGACGTCCGGATGCGCCTTCTCGATCTCGTCGAGCAGGATCACGCTGTACGGGCGGCGCCGCACGCGCTCGGTGAGCTGGCCGCCTTCGTCGTAGCCGACGTAGCCGGGCGGCGCGCCGATCAGCCGCGCGACCGCGTGCCGTTCCATGTACTCGGACATGTCGATGCGGATGATCGACTGCTCGTCGCCGAACACGGTCTCGGCCAGCGCCTTCGCGAGCTCGGTCTTGCCGACGCCGGTCGGCCCGAGGAACAGGAACGTCGCGATCGGCCGGTGCGTCTGGCCGAGGCCGGCGCGCGACAGCCGCACGGCGTCGCTCACGGCGACCACGGCATCGTTCTGGCCGATCACGCGCTCGCGCAGCTGCTCTTCCATCTTCAGCAGCTTCTGGCGCTCTTCCTGCGTGAGCTCCGACACCGGAATGCCCGTCAACCGCGACACGACCTCGGCGACCGATTCGACGGTCACTTCCAGCGTCTCGGAGCCGGTCTTGCGCTGCCACGCCTCCATCTTTTCATCGAGCGAGTTCTGCTTCGCGTTGATCTGCTCCTCGAACTGCTTCGCCTGGTCGAAGCGCTTGCGCGAAGTCGCGTAGTCCTGCTCGCGCTTGAGCTGCACGATCTGCGCTTCGTCTTCCTGGATGTCGGCGGGGCGCGACGTCGCGCCGATCCGCACGCGCGCGGCGGCCTGGTCGATCAGGTCGATCGCCTTGTCGGGCAGGAAGCGCGCGGTGATGTAGCGGTCGGCGAACTCGGCGGCCGCGACGAACGCGTCGTCGGCGAACGTGACCTGGTGGTGCGCCTCGAGGCTGTCGCGCAGCCCGCGCAGGATCACGATCGTCTGCTCGACGCTCGGTTCCGGCACGAACACCGGCTGGAAGCGCCGTTCGAGCGCCGCGTCCTTCTCGATGTGCTTCTGGTATTCGTTGAGCGTGGTCGCGCCGATCAGGCTCAGCTCGCCGCGCGCGAGCGCCGGCTTCAGCACGTTCGCGATGTCGAGGCCGCCTTCGCCGCCGCCCTGGCCCGCGCCGACGATCGTATGCAGCTCGTCGATGAAGAGGATCAGCTCGTCATGCTTGGCCGTCACTTCGTCGATCAGCTGCTTCGCGCGTTCCTCGAATTCGCCGCGATATTTCGCGCCGGCCACCATCGAGTTGATGTTGACTTCGACGAGCCGCTTGCCGCGCAGCACTTCGGGCACGTCGCCGTTGACGATCCGCTGCGCAAGGCCTTCGACGATCGCGGTCTTGCCGACACCGGGCTCGCCGATCAGCACCGGGTTGTTCTTCTTGCGGCGCGCGAGCACTTCGATCGTGCTCTCGATTTCCTGCGCGCGGCCGAGCACCGGGTCGAGCTTGCCCTGGCGCGCGATCGCGGTGAGGTCGCGGCCGAACTTGTCGAGATTCGGCGTGCCGGTCGGCGCGTCGACGCGGCCGTCTTCCGCGCCCTTGCCGACGACCTTCACGACCTTCTGGCGCAGCGCTTCCGGCGTCACGCCGTATTTCTTCAGCAGCGTGCCGGCAATGCTGTCCGGCACCGCCGCGAGACCGATCAACAGGTGCTCGGGGCCGATGTACGAGTGGCCGAGATCGCGCGACGCCTGGAATGCGTACTGCACGGCCTTCTTCACGCGCGGCGAGATCGACAGCTTGTCGAGCGACGCGTCCGCGGCAGCCGTGCCGGTGTGCGCATGCTCGTCGATGTACGCCTTCAGGTCCTGCGGCGACAGCTTCAGTTCCTTCAGCAGCGCCGCGCACACGTCGGTATCCGCGAGCGCGTATAGCAGGTGTTCGGTGTCGAGTTCGCTGCGGCGCAGTTCGTGCGCCTTCTCGGCCGCACGCTGCAGCAGTTCGAGCGTCTGCTCGCTGAACGCGTCGGTCGGATCGACCGATTCGCGCGGAATCTCGGCGGCCAGCGGCGACGTGTCGCCGCCTTCGCCGAACAGCGACGACGCGCCGCCGCCCAGCAGCGAATCGAACGGGTTCAGCATGCTCTGATGCCGCATCAGCTGACGGAAGTGGTAGTCGCAGATCGAGATCGTCTTGCGCTCGCCGTCCTGCATCACGGTGGCGCGCGCGACGGCCGGCCGGGCGTGACAGATATCGCAAAGTGCGGGCATGGTGGTCTGGCTCCTGTCAATGAACGTGGATCGAAAGGGAAATCCCGATGCGCGACGGCACGGCAACACCGGTGCGTCGCTCAGCCCGCGGCATCACTTCGACTGTGATCAAAATAGCGAATTGGCCGAAGGCCTCCAAGACACAGTTCCGCACCGGCCCGGCCGGGAATTGCACCCTCACATGCACGCGTGCGTCCGCTGCAAGGAGTACAGACGAGCGCGCATGCGGGTGCGGCGTTCGGAATCCGGAAACAGCGCGGCGCGCAACGCGCGCGAAGCGCGGTGCGACATCGGCGCGCAGGGCGCCGGCAGGCGGCAAACGGGAAGGGGTGCGCGCGATGAAACGCGGCGCACGCGCGGCGGCGCGATTGCGCGGGGCGGTGAGGGACGCGGGCGGGTTACGCCGGGCCGCGCACGCCCGCCGACCGGTGCGTGGCGCGGGGTCGATGGCGAAGCGGGCGGGTTGCACGGTGCGGGCCGGATCAGGCGCAACCGTGGCGAACCGGCGTCAGTCGGAGAGTTTCATCGCGAGGCGCTGCCGCGCAATCTGCTTCACGTCGGTCGACAGTGCCGCATCCTGCAGGCCATTGGCCCACACGGAGAACGAATCCTCGATCAGGTTGCGGGTGTCGGGCGGCAGTTCGGCCAGCATCAGCGACACCACGGTGAACAGGACGGCGGTGTCGCTGGTCTGGCGGCTCGCGTTCACGTCGACGGTGCTTCAGGCTGTCGACCGATGCTTGCAGGGACTGCCATGCTTGATTCGAATCGCTCATGTCACGCTCCATGCAGGAGGGTTCAGCCGGCGACGAACGTGCGACGGGCAACGCGGCCGGGGTGCGCGACGCCCGGCGGGCATCGCGCGCGGGCAGGCCGTCAGGCCGCCGTGCTGGCCTGTGGCGCCACGGCCACCGATGCCTCGCTCGTCAGCATCAGGAACGTGAACGTTTCGCGCAGGTACAGGCGGACGCCCTTGTCGGTGTGGCTCGTGTAGCCGATCGACACGTCTTCCCCGAGGTGCAGCTCGTAATCGCCGCCGCGCGTGGACAGCACGCAGCCGCCGCTGATCGCCGGCGCCCAGATGATTT
>Ga0207678_10005358_pt1 | contig 11489 bp, 12 predicted proteins | sample KBSC63metaG_FD_184319 | JGI IMG/M metagenome (GOLD analysis project Ga0207678, IMG submission 184319) | Corn rhizosphere microbial communities from Kellogg Biological Station, Michigan, USA - KBS C6-3 metaG (SPAdes) (version 2) | ecosystem: Host-associated > Plants > Roots > Rhizosphere > Soil ...
GCCCTGGTTGATCGAGATTTCCTTGGGCACGCCGTTGACGAGGTCGCGGCCCTTGATGTGGACGGTCTTGCCGATGCCGTCGACCGGCGGCTTGGCGATGCCGACTTCCTTCTTGATCCGCTCCGCCGTGGCTTCGCCGATCAGCAAATTGTGGTTGCGGCGGACGTAGGACGAAATCGCTTCGTCCATCTTGTCGCCGCCGACGCGCACCGAGGTGGTGTAGGCGAGCCCACGGAGCGACAGCACCGCGACTTCGGTCGTGCCGCCGCCGATATCGACGACCATCGACCCGATCGGGGCGGTCACCGGCATGTCGGCGCCGATCGCGGCCGCCATCGGCTCCTCGATCAGATAGACCGCGCTCGCGCCCGCGTTCGAAGCGGCGTCCCGGATTGCGCGGCGTTCGACCGAAGTCGATCCGGAAGGGACGCAGATCACGATCTCGGGGAAGCGCCAGGCGCGCATCTTGCCGCCATGCACCTTGTGGATGAAGTGCTTGATCATCTGCTCGGCGACATCGATGTCCGCGATGACTCCGTCGCGTAAGGGGCGGATGGCCTCGATCTGGTCGGGCGTCTTGCCCATCATCAGCTTGGCGTCTTCGCCGACCGCCTTGACCTTCTTGACCCCGTTGATCGTCTCGATCGCGACCACCGACGGCTCATTGAGCACGATGCCCCGGCCGCGCACGTAAACCAGTGTGTTGGCGGTCCCCAAATCGATCGCCATGTCGTGTGACATCCACTTGAACCAGCGCGTCCAGAACATCCGTTTCCCGTCTCTCGCCTGTTGCCCGAGAAGCGGCGGAAACAGGCTCCGCAGCTTCACTTCCGATTAAACTCTTCCCATTGAATGCGGCCTGAATTTCCGCGAAAAATCAGGGCTTCGCCGGCGCCTTCGGAATGGGCTAGGATTGGTTAACATGTCAATAAGAAGGCTGCCGCCCGAGCTCATCAATCGCATCGCCGCCGGCGAGGTCGTGGAGCGCCCGGCTAGCGCGTTGAAAGAGCTGGTTGAAAATTCACTCGACGCCGGTGCGACGCAGGTCGCCGTTCGGCTCTCGGCGGGGGGCCTCGAGCGGGTCGAGGTCACCGACGACGGCTGCGGGATGAGGCCGGACGAGATGCGCCTGGCGCTCGAACGCCACGCGACGTCCAAGCTCCCCGGCGACGCGATCGACCAAGTGACCAGCTTCGGCTTCCGTGGCGAGGCGTTGCCCTCGATCGCCAGCGTCGCGCGGCTGACGCTCGAAAGCCGGGTGCGCGGATCGGACGGTTGGCGGGTCGAGGTCGACCATGGCGTTCCGGCGGGCGAGGGGCCGGCGGCGCTTCCGCCGGGCACCCGGACCCGGGTCGAGGGGCTGTTCGACAAGGTCCCGGCGCGGCGCAAGTTCCTCCGCACGCCGCGCGCCGAATATGCCGCCTGCCTCGACGCGGTGAAGCGCCTCGCGATGGCGCGCAGCGACGTCGCCTTCACGCTCGATCATGACGGCCGCCGCATCCTCACCCTACAGCCGTCGGACGCTCCGGCGCGGGTCGCGGCGTTGCTGGCGCACGAGCTCGACCGCAACGGCATCGGGATCGACGTTGCTCGCGATGGCCTGCGCCTCACCGGCGTGATCAGCCTGCCGACCTTCAACCGCGGAGTCGCCGATCAGCAATTCCTGTTCGTCAATTCACGGCCGGTGAAGGACCGACTGCTGGTGGGTGCCCTGCGCGCCGCCTACCGCGATCTCCTCGCCCGTGACCGCCACCCGATCGCCGCTTTGTTCGTCGAGGTTCCGCTCGACGAGGTCGACGTCAACGTGCACCCCGCCAAGACCGAGGTCCGGTTCCGCGACGCGTCGGCGGTTCGCGGCCTCATCGTCGGCGGCCTGCGCCGAGCGCTCGACGAGGAAAGCCAGCGCAGCGCCGCGCGCGAACAGGCCGCGGCGCCGGTGATGTGGACGAGTAGTGCAAGCTATGATGCCGGGCTCAACGGTCATCCCCGCGAAAGCGGGGACCCACCTTCTTCTTCACCGTTCGAAGGAAGGCAGGCCCCAGCTTTCGCCGGGGTGACGGGCGTCGCCGAAGACCAGCGCCTCTTCGACCACGCCCCCGCCGCTCGCGCCGAACCCGCCGTCGAAGCCGTCCCCAGCTACCCGCTCGGCGTCGCCCGCGGGCAGGTCAACGCCACGTACATCGTCGCCGAGGCCGAGGACGGGCTTGTCATCGTCGACCAGCATGCCGCGCACGAGCGGTTGGTGCTCGAGCGGATGCGCGCGGCGCGGGAAGGTGGGGCGGTCGCGCGGCAGGCGCTGCTGTTGCCGGAAGTGGTCGAGCTCGACGAACCCGACTGCGACCGACTTGAAGGCGCTGCAAGCGAGCTTGCGGACCTTGGCCTCGACGTCGAACGCTTCGGCGCGAGCGCGATGCTGGTCCGCGCCGTCCCCGCGGCGCTCGGCAAGACCGACATTCCCGGCCTGCTCGCCGACCTTGCCGCGGAGATCGCCGAGCTTGGCGGCGCGCTGCTTCTGCGCGACAAGCTCGATCATGTCGCCGCAACTATCGCCTGCCACGGCTCGGTCCGCGCCGGGCGTGTGCTTTCCGTCGCCGAGATGAACGCCCTCCTGCGCGAGATGGAGGTCACTCCGCGCTCGGGGCAGTGCAATCACGGCCGCCCGACCTGGGTCAAGCTCGCCCATTCGGACCTCGAAAAACTGTTCGGCCGCAGGTAAGCGCCGCCGCGATGCTCTATGCGATCGTCTTCCTCGGCGCCGGGATCGGTGGCGCGCTCCGCCATGGGGTCAACGTCGGCGCGGCGAAGCTGTTCGGTTACGGGTTTCCGTTTGGCACGTTGATCGTCAACGTCGCCGGCTCGTTCCTGATGGGCGCGCTTGCCGGATATTTCGCCTTCCGGCCGGGGATCAACCAGCATGCGCGTCTGTTCCTGACGACCGGCATCCTCGGCGGTTTCACCACCTTCTCGGCTTTCTCGCTCGACACCGCATTGCTGATCGAGCGCCATTCCTACGGACTTGCCGCCGGCTACGCCGTCGGCTCGGTCGCCGCGAGCGTCAGCGCCTTGGTCTTTGGCCTTGCGCTGTTCAGGACCGCCGGCCACCTGCCCTGAGAGCAAACTCATGAACATCGACCTCATCCCGATCGGCGACGATCCGCCCAATTCGATCAACGTCATCATCGAAGTGCCGATCGGCGGCGAGCCGGTGAAGTACGAGTTCGACAAGAAGTCCGGCGCGCTGTTCGTCGACCGCATCCTGCACACGGCGATGCGCTATCCCGCGAATTACGGCTTCGTGCCGCATACCCTGTCCTTCGACGGCGACCCGATCGATGCATTGGTCGTCTCGCGCACGCCGTTTATCCCGGGAAGCGTGGTCCGGGCGCGGCCCATCGCCGTGCTGTTCCTCGAGGACGAGCATGGCGGAGACGAGAAGCTGCTGACCGTGCCGCTCGATTCGACTTTCCCTTATTATTCGCAAGTCGGCGGAACGGAGGACCTGCCCGAGATCGTGCGCCAGCAGGTCGAGCATTTCTTCACGCATTACAAAGACCTGGAGCCCGACAAATGGGTCCGCGTCGGTCGCTGGGGCGATGCCGCGGAGGCCAAGCGGGTGCTTGTCGAAGCGATCGATCGGGTCAAGGCGACCCCGTCGCGGGACGGCTGAAGGCCAAAATCGCGACATTTGCGTAACAATCTGCTAGACCGAGGGCTCATGGGAAGGAGCGGGACGATGGAAAACACCGACCGCATCTATTTCGCGCGACGCGCCGCCGAAGAGCAGGAGCGGGCAACCGCGGCGAGCGATCCGAACGTTGCGGAAACGCACCGGCAGTTGCAGCGCGCCTATCTCGAGCGCGCCAGCGTTGGCGATCGCGCGGAGGTTCGCGCTTAGTCTTTGCCCTCGAGGCGCTTTCGGGTCACCTCGATCAGCGCATTGCGCGCCTCCGAGCGCGCTGACTCGAGCCGTGGATAGCCGTCCGTTTCTTCGCGCCTGAGCTCGTCCGCGAACCGCCCCGCGCGCACTTCGGCAAGCACCTGGGCCATGCGCTCGCGCACGCCATTGTCGACAATGCGCGTGCCGCCGAGCGTCGCGCCAAGCTCGGCAGTGTTGGAGATGACCTCGCGCATCCCGGCGATGCCTCGCGCCGCGATCAGTTCGGCGATGAGGTGCAGCTCGCCAACGCATTCGAGGTAAGCAACCTCGGGCGACACCCCTCCTGCGACAAGCGTCTCGAACCCGGCAATGAGGATCTCCGGCACGGCTCCCCACACCACCGCCTGTTCGTTGAACAAATCGGCTTCTGCTTCCTCCGCGAAGCTTGACGCGATCAACCCAGCGCGGCCGCAACCGATCGCACGGCCGTAGGCGAGGGCGATGGCTTTAGCATTGCCGCTGGCGTCCTGGTGGACCGCCCACAGCGCGAGCATGCCCTGGCCCTCTTTGTAGAGCGAGCGGAGCGCGGTTCCCGGCCCCTTCGGCGCGAGCAGGAACACGTCCAGGTCGCCGCGCGGTTCGACGAAGCCGAAGCGGACGGACAGACCGTGGCTGAAGCCGAGCGCCGCGCCTTCGCGCAAATGTGGCTCGATCTCCTTGTATAGCGCGCCGTGGATTTCATCCGGAGCGAGCAGCATCACCACGTCGGCGGAGGCGACCGCGTCCTCGACCAGCGCGATCTCGAGCCCGGCGGCCTCGACCTCGTTCGCGCTTCCCGAGCCGCCGCGCAGCCCGACGACCACCTCGACGCCGCTGTCGTGCAGGTTCAGGGACTGGGCGCGGCCCTGGTTGCCGTAGCCAACGATCGCGACGCGCTTGCCGGCGAGCGGCGCGGGGTCGATGTCTGCGTCGCGCAGGAAATTCATGCGCCGCGCCTAGCCGGTCGGCCCGAGCAGGGCCAGCGCGTCGCCGAGCGTTTCAATGTCGAGTGCTTCGCGGAAGCGTGGCCAGTCCGGCGGCGGCTGGTGCGCGAACCACGTATATTGCCGCTTCGCATAGCGGCGGGTCGCCTGCTGCGCTGCCGTCACCGCTTCGTCCAGCGTGGCCTCGCCCCGCACATGTGCCGCAATCTCCCGCACGCCGATCGCCCGCATCGCCGGCAGGTCAGGGTCGAGCCCACGCGCCAGCAACGCCTCGACCTCGGCCACCGCGCCGGCATCGACCATATGGACCAGCCGCTCGTCGCAACGCTGGTACAGCCACTTGCGCGGCGGGAGCAGGATCAGCGGTGTGAGCTCGATTTCGGCCGAAATGCCGCCTTCGCGATGCTGCTGCCAGTCGGCCAGTGTTCGTCCGGTCGACAGCACGACTTCGAGCGCGCGCGCGAGGCGCGTCGTGTCGGTGGGCTTGAGACGTTCGGCCGCGTCGGGATCCTTGGTCCGCAGGCGGGCCAGGGTGACCGCGGCGCTCGCGTTTCTCACGTCCCGCCGAACGACGGGATCGATTGCCGGAACGGGCGCGATGCCGTCGAGCAGGGTGCGCAGATACAATCCCGTGCCGCCGGTCAGGATCGGCGAGCGCCCTCGCGCGTGCAGCTCCGCAATCTCCCGCTGCGCCATTGCCGCCCAGTCCGCGGCCGAGCAGGCAGTCGCGGAGTCGAGCACGCCATAGAGCCGGTGCTCCGCCCGCAAATGTTCGGCTTGCGTCGGTCCGGCGCTCAATATCGGCAGGTCGCGATAAATTTGCGCGCTGTCGGCGTTGACGATGACGCCGTGGATTTGCTCAGCAAGCGCGAGCGCCAATGCCGACTTGCCGCTCGCGGTCGGTCCGGCAATGAGGAACACAGGAGGTTTGGGCGCACTCATGGCTATTGCGACGCTGATAGCAGCGGGCCGGCTCGATGACAGGACCATCGACCGTGCGCTCGGCCTGTTGCGCGAGATCGATCCCGGGGCGCGCTTCGACCGCTGGATCGACGAGGGCGACGCCGCCGATCTGGCCTTCGCCGGCGATTTCAAGGCCGCGCGCTGGGCGCTGTCATCGCTTGGCGATGTGGATGTCGCCGTTCAGCCGGCGGAACCGCGCTGGCGCCGTCTGCTGGTGTCGGACATGGATTCGACCATCATCGACCAGGAATGCATCGACGAGCTTGCCGATTATGCGGGCCTCAAGGACCAGGTCGCGCGCATCACCGAGCGCGCGATGCAAGGCGAGCTCGATTTCACCTCCGCCCTGCGTGAGCGCGTCAGGTTGCTTGCCGGCCTCGATCAGCGCGAGCTAGCGCATTGCCTACACGAGCGCGTGGACGTGACGGCCGGCGCGAAGACGCTCGTCCAAACAATGCGCGCCGGCGGGGCGAGCTGTCTCCTCGTCTCAGGCGGCTTCCTGTCCTTTGCCGAGCCGGTTGCGCGAACGGTCGGCTTCGACCGCGTCCGGGCCAACCGCCTGGTGTTCGCCGGCGGAAAGCTGAGCGGCGAAATCGGCGATCCGATCGTCGACGCCATGGCCAAGCGCGACGCCCTGATCGAGGCGCGTGGGGAGCTTGGGCTCGGGCCCGACGATGTCCTCGCCGTTGGCGACGGCGCCAATGACAGCTTGATGATCGAGGAGGCGGGGCTGGGCATCGCCTTTCGCGCCAAGCCGGCCTTGGCCAAGGTCGCCGATGCCGAGCTCCGGCACCACGGGCTAGACGCCTTGCTGTGGGTGCAGGGTGTCAGCCGGCGCGACTGGTATCGCGGCTGATCATTTGGCGGGGACGGGGAAACAGGCCTGCTTCAAGGCGGTGCAGGCGGCCTGGGCCGCGGAGCGGCTGGCGAATGGCCCGGCCTGAAGTCGCGTGACCGCGCCCACCGCCACATAATAAGGCTGGCGCCCGGCAAGCGCGCTGTTGGACGCGAGCTTCCGGTAAAGCGCTTCCGCCGATCCCTTTTGAGCAAATGCGCCAAGCTGGATCCGCCAACTGCCCGTCGGCGGGGAGGCCCCCGCGACCTTGGGCGTTGCCGGAGCTGTGGCGGCTGCGGGCTGGATCGGCGCGGGCCTGGCCTCGGCAGCTTGAACGGCTTTGGCCTTGGCCTTGGCCGACTTCGCGCTCGGCGGCGGTGCCGTCCTGGCCTTGGCCATCGCGATCGCCAGGCCCTTCTTGCGGTCTTCGATGGGCAGCAGCTTGTCGAGTTGCGCCAGGGTCTCCTTGGCCGGCGCGAGGCCCTGCGCCGCCGCCCGGCTCACATAAGCATAGCCGAGGATCGGGTCCTGCGTGACGTTGTCGCCGTTGAACAGCGCCGTTCCATAGACGAGCAGGGATCGCGCTTCGCCTTGCTCGGCGGCCGCCTTGAGCCACTTCAGGCCCTCGGGCTGGTTGCCGTTCTGGAACAGCAGCAGGCCGAGCGTCGCCTGCGCGTCGACATGGCCCTTTTGCGCTGCCCGCTCGAACCAGCTCTGGGCCGCGCCGAGGTTCAGCGCGACGCCGCGCCCCAGGCGATAGGCCTGGCCGAGATTGAAGGCGGCGTCGGCGTCGCCCTTCTCGGCAAGCGGCCGCCAGATCGCGACGGCCGCGGCATAGTCGGAGCGTTGCCAGGCCTCGATTCCCGACTTTACGGACTGTGCCGAAAGCGGCGTCGCGCCGAGCGCGCCCAGCGCCGCCGCCATCGCCAACCGTCGAAAGCTCTCCGGGACCGTCATCCGAAAAGCTTAGCCGAGCGTCGCCGATCCGCAACACGGTCGTGGCGATGTTAACCAGATTTTAGAGCCTTGGGTGTCACTCCGCTCCCCGAACGATCGTCACTCGCGAGGGGAATAGAATGCGCGTTTTGGCAATGGCATCGCAGAAGGGCGGTTCGGGCAAGACGACCTTGTCCGGCCATCTGGCGGTGCAGGCGCAGCTCGCGGGAGCGGGCCCCGTCTGCCTGATCGACATCGACCCTCAGGGCAGCCTTGCCGACTGGTGGAACGAGCGCGAAGCCGACATGCCGGCGTTCGCTCAAACCACCGTCGCGCGCCTGGCATCCGACCTCGAGGTCCTTCGCCAGCAAGGCTTTCGCCTCGCGGTAATCGACACCCCGCCGGCGATCACCATGGCCATCCAGAGCGTCATCGCGGTGGCCGAGCTGATCGTCATTCCGACCCGTCCGAGCCCGCACGACCTGCGCGCCGTCGGCGCCACGGTCGACCTGTGCGACCGCGCCGGCAAGCCGCTGATCTTCGTCGTCAACGCGGCGACGCCCAAGGCCAAGATCACTTATGAGGCCGCGGTCGCGCTGTCGCAGCACGGCACCGTCGCCCCGGTCACGGTTCACCATCGCACCGATTTCGCCGCCTCGATGATCGACGGCCGGACGGTCATGGAGATCGACCCCAATGGCCGCTCGGCCAAAGAGGTGGTCGAGCTTTGGGATTACATCTCCGATCGGCTCGAAAAGAATTTCCGCCGGACCGTGTTCGCGGCCCCCGGCGCCGCGCCGGGCATTGCTCCGGCCAGTCCGCGTCCCGTCGGCGGCTTCGGCCGCCGCGTTGTCGGCCAGTAAGGGAGCCGACGGTGGCCAGCAGCGAACCCAAGCCTTTCGCCTCTCTCTCCTCCGGCCTTCTCGCCCGCAAGGGTGCGGCGCGCCCGGCCATGAAGCCCCAGGGCTTCGGCCAGATGGGCGGCGGCAACCTCGAGGACCTCGGCTGGAACGACATGGGCTTCGAAGCGCCCAAGGCCGTCGAAGCTCCGCGCGACGCGACTCATGACGCATTCGGCGACGATGTCGTTGAGCATCCGCGCGCGCACCCGACCGGGCTCACGCCTGTCGGCTCGCCGGTCCACGACCAGCAGGCCGAGATTGCCGACGTATTTGGCGGCGATGAGCCCGACGAGGTCATCGACGACACCGCCGAGCTTTACGAATCCGACAATGAGCCGGTGGCTGTCGTCGCGCCGAAAGCGGTTTCGACTCCGATTGCGGCACCGAAGCGCGCACCAACGCCGCGCTCCGCTCCCGGCAGCAAGGGCAAGGCGGCCTTCACTCTCCGCCTCGACCCTGCGCGCCACCTGAAGCTGCGACTGGCCTGTGCCGTCGACGGACGTTCCGCGCAGCAAATTGTTACTGACGCCTTGGACCGGATGCTCGCTGATATGCCGGAACTCGAGGCGATGGCCGAAAGGGCCAAACGCAAGGGGTAATTTTTTATGGCCAAGCATTCCCGCATCGGATCCGCGGTTTCGTTCGCCGCGCTCGCCACCGTATTGAGCGGCTGCGCGGCCTCGACCGACAAAGTCCAGACCGCTTCCTATCAAAAGGGGAAGCCCGACGGCGATGTTGGCCTGGCGACGCGGGCGATGTCCGCTCTTGCCGCCAACGACCTTCCGACCGCGACCGACCTCGCCGAGCGCGCGGTCGCCAAGACGCCGAGCGACGCCGGTTTCCGCGCGCTGCTCGGGAATGTCTATTTCGCCGGTGGCCGGTTCGCTTCGGCCGAAGCGGCCTACAAGGACGCGCTGTCGATCTACGAAGCGCAGCCGAAAGTCATCCTGAAGCTCGCGCTGGCCCAGATCGCGCAGGGCAAGACCGACGAAGCCGCCACCTTCCTCAACCGCTATCAGGCGGACGTCGATGCCGCCGATTACGGGCTGGCGCTGGCGCTTGCCGGACGTGCCGCGGACGCCATTCCGGCGCTCGAAGCGGCCGCGCGTGAGAAGGACGCCGACGGTCGCGTGCGCCAGAACCTCGCGCTCGCTTATGCCTTCACCGGCGACTGGACCAAGGCGAAGACCATCGCCGCCCAGGACGTTCCCGCCGACCAGCTCGACGCTCGCCTGCAGCAATGGATGCAGCTGGCCAAGCCGGCGCGGGCAGGCGACCAGGTCGCCGCGCTCACCGGCGTCACGCCTGCAGCGACCGATCCGGGTCAGCCGGTCCGCCTCGCGCTTCACCAGACCGACACTCAGCTCGCGCAGGCGGCGGCCGCTCAAGTCGCAGCCCCCGCGCCGGTCGAAGCTGCTCCGGTACAGGTCGCCGAGACGGCCCCGGTTCCGCAGCCCGAGACCATTGCTCCGGCTCCGCCGCCGGCCGATCCGGTGCGCGTCGCCGCAGCGCCGGCGCCCGCTCCGGTCGAGGTCGCGGCCGCCGCCGTAGTTGCGCCCGAAGCTCCCGCGGCCTTTGCCATGATGAGCGCCAGGTTCGCCCCCGCGCCGAAGCCGGCCAAGGCCCGTCATGCACCGGCCCCGGTGCGCCCGGCGGCCCTGCGGCTCGCCGGCAAGGGCCCGGTGATGCAGCTCGGCGCTTACAAGTCGCCGCAATATGTCGCGGCGGCGTGGAGCGAGCTGACCCGGAAATATCCGGCGCTCAACTCCTATCTTCCTCTCCGTGCCCGCTTCGATTCGCCCAAGGGCACCTTTTGGCGCCTGTCGGTCCAGGGCTTCGCCAACCAGCGCGAGGCGCTCGCCCGCTGCCAGTTGCTGAAGACCCGCGGCGGGACCTGCTTCGTCCGCGGCTTCGCGGGCGACGCGCCGGTCGAAATCGCCAGCCGTTAGGCCAGCAGCAACTCCAGGCAGGCCATCCGGGCGGCGACGCCCATCTCGACCTGCAGGGTGATCAGCGAACGCTCGGGATCGTCGGCGATCGTGCTTTCGATCTCGACTTCGCGGTTCATCGGTCCCGGATGCATCACCAGCGCGTTCGGCGCGGCCTTCGCCAGCCGCTCCGCCGTGAGGCCGTAGCGCGCCAGATATTCGCCCGGCGCGTCTCCCAACTCCTGCGACAACCGCTCGCGCTGGACGCGGAGCATCATGACGACGTCCGCCCCGGCAATCGCCTCATCGACCGTCAGCGGCGCGGCTCCGTCCGGCATCAGCTCGGGCGGGCCGGCGAGGCGCACCTCCGCCCCCAGCCGCGGCAGCAGCTTCGCGTTGGACCGTGCGACCCGGCTGTGCGCGATATCGCCGCAGATCGCGATCTTGAGGCCTTCGAGCCGGCCAAGCCGGTGGCGGATGGTCGCGGCGTCCAGCAGCGCCTGGGTCGGATGCTCGTTCGTCCCGTCGCCGGCGTTGATCACCGGGCAGTCCATGATGAAGGCGATCGCGGCGGGCGCGCCATTCTCCTTGTGCCGGATGACCAACGCGTCGGGCCGCATCGCGTTGAGCGTCCGCGCCGTATCCTCGAGCGTCTCGCCCTTCTTCACTGAGGATTGCTCGACCGGTAGGGTGACGACCGATGCGCCGAGGCGATGCCCGGCGGTCGCGAACGACATCAGCGTCCGCGTCGAATTTTCGTAGAACAGGTTGAACAGCGTCTTGCCGTGGAGGAGGTCGCTGGTCTGTCCGGCGCGGTTTTCGGCGAACCAATGCTCGGTCCGGTCGAGGATCGTCGCGACTTGGCTGTCGTTCAGCGAATCTATCGAGAGCAGGTCCACGAGCGCGTCGCCTAACCGCCGTTCGCCAGATTGGCCAGCGCATCGATCGCGCCCTGGAGGATGTGCGCAGCTGCTAGAGCGTCGACTTTCTCGGCCCGGCGGGCGCGGCTGACATCGGCCTCGATCATCGCTCGCTCAACCGCCTGGGTGGACCAGCGCTCGTCCC
>Ga0207678_10005360_pt1 | contig 11485 bp, 5 predicted proteins | sample KBSC63metaG_FD_184319 | JGI IMG/M metagenome (GOLD analysis project Ga0207678, IMG submission 184319) | Corn rhizosphere microbial communities from Kellogg Biological Station, Michigan, USA - KBS C6-3 metaG (SPAdes) (version 2) | ecosystem: Host-associated > Plants > Roots > Rhizosphere > Soil ...
GATGCGGAGCCGGCGGGAGCCGTTGATGATCTTCGGGTCGGCCCGCTCGGCCGGAGTCATGCCGCGGATGATCGCCTGCACCCGGTCGAGCTGGCTGTCATCGACAGCGGCCAGCGCGTCCTTCATCTGGCCCGCGCCGGGCAGCATGCCCAGCAGGTTGCCGATCGGACCCATCTTGCGGATGGCCAGCATCTGCTCGAGGAAGTCCTCCAGCGTCAGCTCACCCGAGCCGATCTTGGCGGCCGCGGCTTCGGCCTGCTCTGCATCGAAGACCTGCTCGGCCTGCTCGATGAGCGTGAGCACATCACCCATGCCGAGAATGCGGCTGGCCATCCGGTCGGGGTGGAAGACGTCGAAGTCCTCGAGCTTCTCGCCGGCGGATGCGAACAGGATCGGCATCCCGGTGACCTCGCGCACCGACAGCGCCGCGCCACCGCGGGCGTCGCCATCGAGCTTGGTCAGCACCACGCCGGTGAAGCCGACGCCCTCGCGGAACGCTTCGGCCGTGGTGACGGCGTCCTGGCCGATCATCGCGTCAAGCACGAAGATCACTTCGTCGGGGTCGACGGCCTCCCGGATCGCCGCCGCCTGGCGCATCAGCTCTTCATCGATGCCGAGCCGGCCTGCGGTATCGACAACGACGACGTCGTAGTGCTTCGCCTTGGCCTCGGCCAGGCCGGCAGAGGCGACCGCGACCGGATCGCCAGGCCCGGCCGCTGCCTCGTTTTCGTAGCCTTCAGGCCCAACCCCCGGGTGCGGCGCGAACACCTGCACGCCTGCGCGTTCGCCGACGATCTGCAGCTGGTTGACCGCTCCTGGCCGTTGCAGGTCGCACGCGACCAACAGCGGCGTATGTCCTTGGTCTCGAAGCCATTTGGCGAGCTTGCCGGCCAGCGTGGTCTTACCGGACCCTTGCAGGCCGGCGAGCATGATCACCGTCGGTGGCGTCTTGGCGAACGCCAGTTGGCGGGTTTCGCCACCGAGGATGCCGACCAGCTCCTCGTTCACGATCTTGACGACCTGCTGGGCCGGGTTGAGCGCTCCAGACACATCGGCGCCCTTGGCGCGGTCCTTGATGCGGGCGACGAAGTCGCGCACCACAGGCAGCGAAACGTCGGCTTCCAGCAGCGCCAGCCGGATCTCGCGGGCGGTCGCGTCGATGTCGGCGTCCGTCAGCCGGCCCTTGCCGCGCAGCCCCTGCAGGGCGCCGGTCAACCGGTCGGAGAGCGATTCAAACACGCCGTTCAGCCTAGCTGGCTTCGGAGACCGGCTTCGCAGGTGCGGGCGCAGGCAGCACGGCGTACAGGTCTCGCTCGAGCTCATCGCGGATCGAGCCGGTCGCCTGAGTCGGGGCTCCGGCCGAATCGCCGTCGCCGGCGGCGGTGATGCCGAACACGTCGACGACCGAGGATCCCAGCGTGGTGACCTTCGCCCATGCGATGTCCACGCCGTCACGTTCGAACACCGCTGTCAGCCTCGCCAGCATGCCGGCTCGGTCGGTGGCGCGGATCTGCACCACGAGTTCGCCCGGCTCAGGGCCCTCCGCCCACAAGATCTTCGGCGGTGCCGCCGCGTGATTGATCGGCACCGCGTCCGGCACCTCGCCAGCTCGGGTGGTGCCGTGCTGCGCCGCGTCGCGGTCGCGCCTGTCCAACGACGCAAGCACGTCCAGTTCGCCCTCGAGGGCAAGGATGAACTGCTGGCGCAACAGCTCGGCGGCCGGTGGTGAACCGAAATGCGGTGACACCACGAAGATGTTGATGGCCGAGCCCTCATGAGCGTTCACCGACGCCGAGTGCACGCGTAGCGAATTGAGCGCCAGCACACCGGCCGCCTTGGACAGCAGGCCCCGACGATCCGGCGCGATCATCGTGACGTTGTAGACGTGCGGGCTGTCGCCGGGGGTCATCTCGACGTGCACGCCGACATCGGAGGCCAACGAAAGATAGCGCGGGTCAATGGGATCGGGCTGTGGCAACGGCTCACCCGCCATCACCAACCGGCAGCGCCGCACCAGATCGCCGATCAGCGAGGCCTTCCAGTCGCCCCACACACCGGGACCGGTGGCAAGGGAGTCCGCCTCGGCCAGCACGTGCAGCAGCTCGAGCACGACGGGATCGCCGTCCAGCGCGTCGACCACCATCGTGATCGTCTTCGGGTCCTGCAGGTCGCGGCGCGTCGCGGTGTGCGGCAGCAACAGATGATGACGCACCACCTTCGACAGCAGTTCGACATCCGATGGCCACAGACCCAGCCGAGTGCCGATCTGGATGGCCAATTCGGCGCCGATGACGCTGTGGTCGCCGCCGCGGCCCTTGCCGATGTCATGGCACAGCGCACCTAGCACCAGCAGGTCGGGCCGGGATACCCGGGTAGTGAACGCGCTTGCCCGCGAGACGGTTTCGACGAGATGGCGGTCAACGGTCCAGATGTGCACCACGTCGCGCGGAGGTAGGTCGCGCACTGCGCCCCACTCTGGAAACAGCCTGCCCCACAACCCAGTTCGGTCCAGCGCCTCGATCGTGGACACCGCCGCCGGACCGGCGGCCAACATCACCAACAGATCCTTGAGCGCCTGGCGTGGCCACGGCGTGCGCAGCTCCGGCGCGGTTTCGGTGAGCCGGGCAAGGGTCGACACCGCCATCGGCAGCCCGGTGGTGGCAGAGGCGGCGGCAACCCGCAGGATCAGGCCGGGGTCGCGTTCCGGACGGGCGTCGCGGGCCAGGATCACCTCGCGTGCGAATTCGATGACGCCTTCGTCGAGGGGACGGCGCACGGGCCGCTTGAAGGCGGCAAGCCCACGGCGGGGCAGGGCGTTGGCCGCGGTACGCAGCCCGGCGTCCACGTAGTAGCTCACCGTGCGCGCGGCGTCAGAGAGCATGCGCGCCAGGTCGAATCGGTCACCGATGTGCAATGCAGCGCCGATCTCATCAGCGTGCTGGGCCAGCAGCAGCTCCCGACCGCGGCCGGACACCCGGTGCAATTCGGTGCGCACGTTGAGCAGCGCCAGATGCGCCTCGCCCAGCGTGCCGGTCGGCGAGGCCAACGAACGGCTCGGATAGACGTCGGCGAGTTGCGCGATCGCCAGCGCGTTGAGCAGTTGGACGTCGCGAAGGCCGCCGCGGCCGCATTTCAGTTCGGGCTCGGCGCGGTGCGCGATCTGGCCGCTGCGCCGCCACCGCGCCTCGGTGTGCTCGACGAGTTCATCGAAACGCGAAGCGATTCCGGTGCGCCACTGCCGACGGGCCCCGCCGATAAGCAATGACGACAGGTCGGAGTCGCCCACAATGTGCCGCGCCTCGAGCATGGCCAGGCCCGCGGAGATGTCCTCGCCCGCGACCTTCAGCGCCTCGGGCACCGTGCGCACGCTGTGGTCGATGCGAATGTTCGCGTCCCACAACGGATACCACAGGAATTCCGCGACCTGGCCGACGATGTCGTGAGGCATGTTGTCGTGCAGCAACATCAGATCGAGGTCGGAGTACGGCAGCAGCTCCCCGCGTCCCAGACCACCGGTGGCGACGATCGCGAACCCACTGGTGGCGGTGACGCCGATCTCGGCGGCCTTTGTAGTGAGCCAGAAATCATGCAAGTCGAGCAGCGCCTCGCGCAGCGCGGCCGAATCCAGTTGACGCGCACTACCGGAGAGCAACTGTTCGGATGCGGCCGCCAAATCGGTCGCCGGGCGTAACGAGCCTCCCGGAGCCGCTGGGCCGGCGACTGGGGGGGCTCCCCTAGCAGGCTGGGGGCCCACCCGTCGAGAAGCCCCGGCGGCGGTCGTCTGCTCCTCGCGCAAGCGCTCGGGATCTGGTGTCTGCTCTGTCATTTCGAGTCCTCCCCCGGTCCTTACGTATAGACGCTCACGGTGCACGTCCGGGAGACGACGTCTCATTTCAGATGCGGCTCAAAGGGCGTCGGCCCCCCGCTCCCCGGTGCGTACCCGGACCACGGTGTCGACGGGGCTGACCCACACCTTGCCGTCGCCGATCTTTCCGGTTCGTGCGGCCTGGACGATGACATCCACGACCTTGTCGACGGCGGAATCATCGACCACGACCTCTACCCGCACCTTCGGCACGAAGTCGACGGAGTACTCGGCGCCTCGGTACACCTCGGTGTGACCCTTTTGACGGCCGTAGCCCTGAACCTCGCTGACGGTCATTCCGAGAATGCCCGTCTGTTCGAGGCCGGTCTTGACGTCCTCGAGCGTGAACGGCTTGACGATCGCAGTAATCAGCTTCATATTCCTCATACCTCCGCGCCGTGACGGGCGAGCACCGAGCTACCGCCAACTGGCACGAAATCGTAACCAGTCTCGGCGTGTTCGGCCTCGTCAATGCCGCCGTCCTCATCCTCTTCACCGAGGCGTAGGCCAATCGTGAACTTAAGGATCAACGCCAAGATAGTCGTAACAATGAACGAGTATGCGAGAACCGCGAACGCGCCGACTGCCTGGCGCCACAGTTGATCGACTCCGCCGCCGTAGAACAATCCCTTCACGGCAGCGGGCGCCTCAGGAGTCGCGAGGAAACCGATCAGCAAGGTGCCCGTGAGACCACCGATCATGTGCACCCCGACCACGTCGAGGGCATCGTCGAAGCCGAACTTGAACTTCAGCCCCACCGCCAGCGCACAAATCGCGCCGCCAAGGAAACCGACCACCAGCGCGCCGAGGACGTTGACCGACGAACAGGACGGCGTGATCGCGACCAGACCCGCCACGACGCCCGACGCGGCACCCAAGGAGGTGGGGTGTCCGTCGCGGATCTTCTCGACGAGCAACCACGCCAGCATGGCAGTAGCGGTAGCCACGGTAGTCGTCACGAACGTCGACGCCGCGATACCACCAGAACTCAGCGCCGAACCGGCGTTGAACCCGTACCAGCCAAACCACAGCAGACCAGCACCCAACATCACGAACGGCAGGTTGTGCGGCCGCATCGGAGTCCCCGGCCAACCGTTGCGCTTGCCGAGAACGATGGCCAACGCCAAGCCGGCGGCACCCGAGTTGATGTGCACCGCGGTACCACCCGCGAAGTCGATTGCCTTGAGTTTGTTCGCAATCCAGCCGCCGTGCTCACCGGTGAAGCCGTCGAAGGCGAAGACCCAGTGTGCGACCGGGAAATAGACGAATGTCGCCCACAGGCCCGCGAAAACCAGCCAGGCGCCGAACTTCAGCCGGTCGGCGACCGCGCCCGATACCAGCGCGACCGTGATGATCGCGAACATCAGCTGGAACATCACGAAAACGAGCTGCGGGATCGTGCCTGCCAGCGGGATATTCACCGCATCGGCCGCGGCAGTCCCGGTGCTCGGATCCGCGGCAACCGCGGCTTTTGCGTTACCGCCGATGAGACCCTTCAGTCCCCAGTACTGCGTCGGGTCGCCGAACAGGTCGAACTTGTCGTTGCCGAAGGATAGCGAGTAGCCGTACAGCACCCACAACACCGTGACAACGCCCATGGCGCTGATGCTCATCATCAGCATGTTGAGCACGCCCTTGGCGCGAACCATGCCGCCGTAGAAGAACGCCAGACCGGGCGTCATCAACAGCACCAGCGCGGAGCTTGCCAGCATCCACGCCGTATCCCCGGTGTCGGGGATACCCATTATCGGGAAGCCATCCACTCGCAGTTTCCTCCTTTGGCCATGGTCCGGCCGCACGGGGCGCGACCGTCACCTGGTCCAAGACAATGCTGAGTGGTTGTTTCCTATACGACGCTGTGGTGTTTCGCTCGTGTGAACGGATGGGCGACCGACGTTTCGGCGGTGTTACATCACGCGTTTTCTTGGCAACCGTTTGTTACCCGAGCAGCGCATCGACGAACGCCGCGGGCTCGAACGGAGCGAGGTCGTCGGGGCCTTCACCGAGACCGACCAGCTTGACCGGAACACCCAATTCCTGCTGCACGCGGAAGACGATCCCACCCTTTGCCGTGCCGTCGAGTTTGGTCAGCGCGACGCCGGTGATGTCGACGACTTCGGCAAACACCCGCGCCTGAGGCAGCCCGTTCTGCCCGATCGTGGCATCGAGCACCAGCAACACCTCGTCGACCGCCGCGCGCCTGCTGACCACCCGCTTGACCTTGCCGAGTTCGTCCATCAGGCCGGTTTTGGTGTGCAGCCGGCCGGCGGTGTCGATCACCACCACGTCGGCGCCCGAGTCAATGCCCTTGTCCACGGCGTCGAACGCGACCGACGCCGGGTCGGCGCCCTCGGCCCCGCGCACCACCTCCGCACCCACCCGGGAGGCCCAGGTCTGCAGCTGGTCGGCCGCGGCGGCGCGGAAGGTGTCGGCGGCGCCGAGCACCACACGGCGGCCGTCGGCCACCAGGACGCGGGCCAGCTTGCCGACCGTCGTCGTCTTGCCGGTGCCGTTGACGCCGACAACCAGCAGCACGGACGGCTTGTTGTCGTGCGGCAGCGCCTTGATCGAGCGGTCGAGGTCAGGCTGCAGTTCCTCGATGAGCACGTCGCGGACCACGGCACGGGCGTCGGCCTCGGTGCGCACGCCGCTACTGGCCATCCGTGACCGCAGCGCGGACACCACCGATTCGGTGACGACGGGCCCCAGGTCCGCGATCAGCAGCGTGTCCTCGACGGCCTCCCAGGACTCTTCGTCGAGGTCGCCGCCGCCGAGCAGGCCGAGCATGCCCCGGCCCAGCGTGTTCTGCGACTTGGCCAGCCGACCGCGCAGCCGGTCCAGCCGGCCCTCAGGAGGCGCGATGGCCCCGACATCGGGCGCTATGGGCGCGACATCGGGCGCTATGGGCGCGATATCAGGCGCGACCGGCGCTGTGGGCGCGATATCAGGCGCGACCGGCGCAATCTCGTCGATCGGGGCCGGCGGAGGTTCGGTGGGCTCGAGGCGCGGTTCGGGCAGTTGGATGTCGGCGATGGTCCGTTTAGGCGCGTCCCGGGGGGCGGTGGCATCATCGCCGACGGCGGGTAGCCCGCTGGTATCGATGCGTTCGACCGGCTCCGCAGGCGCTGACTGGGTGAACGTGATGCCTGAAGACGCGGTATATCCGCCGGAGCGGTCGATCGGAGTGGCAGTGTCTGCAGACGACAGGCTGATCCGTCGACGCCGGTACCGCACCAGCCCGACGACCAGAACAACCACGACCAGAACGGCGATGACCGCGATTGCGATCCACAGAGCTTCCGACACGACGCCATTGTCTCAGGGCGGATAGTCGGTGACGCTCGACCCTGGCGGCATGGAGACCCGCAAACGACGCCACATCGACGTGTGTCTGTCCGAGGCCGTCGACTATCAGACGGTCACCACCGGCCTCGAGCGCTACCGGTTACCATACAACGCGCTCACCCAGACCGATCTGAGCACCGTCGACCTGGCCGCCAACTTTCTTGGCGCGCGGTTGCGTGCGCCGGTGTTGATCGGCGCGATGACCGGTGGGGCCGAGCTGTCGGGGACCATCAACCGCAACCTGGCCGCGGCGGCCCAGGAGCTCGGCGTCGGCATGATGCTCGGCTCGCAGCGCATCATGCTCGACAACGGCTCGGCCTCGAGCTCGTTCAGCGTCCGCGACGTGGCACCGGACGTGCTGCTGATCGGGAACATCGGGTTGGCGCAGCTCGACGAGGTCGTCGTGCCCGATCTGGTCAAGGTGCTCGACCACGTCGGCGCCAATGCCCTTGCGGTGCATACGAATCCGCTGCAGGAGGCGATGCAGCACGAGGGTGACACCGACTTCTCCGGCTCCATCTCGCGGTTGCGTGACATCGCAGGGTCGATCGGCTATCCGGTGATTCTGAAGGAGGTCGGCCACGGCATCGGTGCGGCGGCCGCCGCGGAATTGGTCGACTGCCCGATCGCAGCCGTCGACGTTGCGGGCGCGGGCGGCACGTCGTGGGCACGGGTCGAACAGTTCGTCCGGTACGGCGAGATCCGCCACCCGGCGCTGGCCGAGTGGGGCATCCCGACCGCGGAGGCCCTGCTGGAAGTGCGGCACACGCTGCCCGACGTGTCGATCGTCGCTTCCGGCGGCATCCGAACCGGCATGGACGCCGCCAAGGTGCTGGCGATGGGTGCCGACGCGGTGGCGGTGGCGCGGCCGCTGCTGGCACCCGCGATTGAATCGCCTGCCGCCGTTGTGGATTGGTTGCAACGGTTCATCGACGAACTGTTGGTGTGCCTGCACGGCTGCGGCGCGGCGAATCTGGCAGCGCTGCGGCGTCGCGGCGTAACCGAGTTGCGCTGACGCGGGACACCACAGGACGCTCAGCGCCGGAAAACGTGCGCAAATCGCAATTTAGTTGGCGGCCGCCAACAACTCCTGGCCGCGCATACGCTGTGAGATCACCGCGGTGATGCCGTCATCGCGCATGGTGACGCCGTAGAGCGCGTCGGCTACCTCCATCGTCGGCTTCTGGTGTGTGATGACGATGAGCTGTGACTGGCTGCGCAGCTGTTCGAACAGCCCAAGCAGCCGGCGCAGGTTCACGTCGTCGAGGGCGGCCTCGACCTCGTCCATCACATAGAACGGCGACGGCCGCGCGCGGAAAATCGCCACAAGCATGGCCACCGCGGTCAGCGACTTCTCGCCGCCGGACAAGAGTGACAGCCGTTTGATCTTCTTGCCGGGCGGACGGGCCTCGACCTCGATGCCGGTAGTGAGCATGTCGTCGGGGTCGGTGAGCAGCAGTCTGCCCTCGCCACCGGGGAACAACGCCGAAAACACATCGCGGAATTCGCGTTCCACGTCGGCGTACGCCTCCGTGAACACCTGCAGGATGCGCTCATCGACGTCGGCGATGACGTCGAGCAGGCCCTTGCGAGCCGCCTTGACGTCCTCGAGCTGAGTCGACAGGAAGTTGTAGCGCTCCTCCAACGCGGCGAACTCTTCCAGCGCAAGAGGATTGACGCGGCCCAACTCGTTGAGCTCGCGTTCGGCCTTCTTGGCGCGACGCTCTTGGGTGGGCCGGTCGAACGGCATCGGCGCGGGCGCGGTGACCTGTTCGCCGCGTTCGCGCGCCTGCTCGTATTCCGCCATCTCTAGCTCCGGCGGTGGCAATGCCACGTCGGGACCGTACTCAGCGATCAGGTCGGCGGTCGCCATGCCGAACTGCTCGAGGACGTGCTCCTCGAGCTGCTCAATGCGAAGTGCCGCTTGCGCTTTGGCGACTTCGTCGCGGTGCAGCGAGTCGGTGATCGCAGCGATTTTGGCGGACAGCTCGCTGACCGCTTCACGCGCCTTCGTCAGCGCGCCTGCCCGGTGCTGGCGTTCGGCGGCGACCTGGTCGCGGGCGCGGGATGCGACGGCCACCGCCGCGCTCAGCCGCTGCGCGACAAGGCGTCCTGACTCGGCTACCGCGGCCGCGACCGCCGCGGCGTGTTCGCGTGCCTCGCGCGCGCGCTGCGCACGCAGCCGGGCCTCGCGTTCGGCCGCCGCCGCCCGTCGCAGCGAATCTGCCCGCCCGCGAACGGCATTCGCGCGTTCTTCGGCCGTGCGCACAGCCAGCCGCGCCTCCACCTCGGCAGCTCGGGCCTGTTCTGCCGCGGCCATCGACGCCTGGCGGTCGACGGGTTGCGCTTCGAACGTCGGCTCCTGCTGGGCGTTGTGCAGCCGCTGCTCGAGTTGGGCGAGTTCCTCGACGGTTTGGTTGCGGCCCGCCTCCAGCTCGTTGCGCTGCTGGATGAGCCGCTGCCACTCGTCGTCGGCGGCGCGGGCGTCCTGCCCGAGCCTGCCGAGTTGCTCGTAGATGGCCGAGATCGCGGCATCGGATTCGTTGAGCGCGGCAAGTGCCTGCTCGGCGGCGTCCTGGCGGGACGCCTGCTCCACCAGCGCACCGGACAATGCGGCGGACAGCTCGGCTGTCTGCTTCTCGGAATCGGCCAGTTCGGCGCGCGCCTTCTCGACCTCTGAGGTGATCTCTAGCGTGCTGGGCTTGCGGTCCGAGCCGCCGCTGACCCAACCCGCACCGACGAGATCACCGTCGGTGGTAACCGCGCGAAGCGCCGGACGCGCCGCGACGAGATCCAGCGCGGCGGTCAGGTCCGGCACCACTGCCACGCCGGACAGCATGGCCGTGATCGCGCCCTGCAGCCGCGAGGGTGCCTCGACCAGGTGCACCGCCCATGTCGCGCCGTAGGGCAGTTGTTCCGTCGGTGGCGTCGCGCGGTGCGGCCAGTCGCCCAGCACGATTGCCGCACGGCCGCCGTCGGATTCCTTCAGCGCCGCGACCGCCGACCGGGCGGCGCCGAAGTTCTCCGCCGCGACGGCGTCTGCAGCCGCGCCAAGGACGGCCGCCACTGCGGCTTCATAGCCGGGCCGCACCTTCAGAAGATTGGCGATCGAGCCGAAAAGTCCTGCGCCGCCGTGGTTCCTCTGCAACCACGCCGCGCCGTCCTTGCGATCCAGTCCGACCGACAACGCCTCGATGCGCGCCCGCAGCGAGGCCACTTGACGCTCGGCCCCGCGCTCGGCCGCCTGCAGTTCGGAGACGCGTTCGTCGGCCAGCCGCAACGCGGCTACGGTGCGGTCGTGATGCTCGTCGAGGCCGACCTCGCCGGCGTCGAGTTCACCGACCCGACCCTGGATGGTCTCGAACTCGGCCTGCATCTGCTGGGCCTTGGCCGCCGCTTCCTCGATGCCGACCGACATGCGGGCCACGGTCTCGTCGATCGACTCGACGCGGGTGCGCATGGTGTCGACCTGTCCGGCCAGCCGCGCCAGGCCTTCACGGCGGTCGGCTTCGGCGCGAGCGGCGGCCAGGTGGGCGCGTTCGGCCTCCGCAGCGACGCGCTCACGCTCGGTGAGCTCGGTGCGCGCCGCCTCCAACCGCGTGCGGGACTGGGCCAGCTCGTCGAGCAGTTGCCGCTCCTGGGTCGCGACCTCCTCAGCCTGCACCTCGAGGGCTTCGGGGTCGGGGCCGCTGGACGCCTCGGGCTCGGCGTCGAGATGCTGGGCGCGCTCGCTGGCGATGCGCACCGTCGCGCTGACCCGTTCGGCCAGTGCCGACAGCCGGAACCAGGTGTGCTGGGCGGCCTCGGCGCGCTCGCTGAGGGTATTGACCGCCGATTCGTGCGCGTTCAGTTCGACGGTCTTGGCCTCGAGGCGGGTCGTCAACTCGTCGTGTTCGCGGCGCAGGGTGGTCTCGGCCTGGTCGGTGTTGTCGAACTCGGCCTTGCGCGTCACGAGATCGTCTGCGGCCAGGCGAAGTCGTGCGTCACGCAGGTCGGCCTGGATGGTCTGGGCGCGACGGGCCATCTCGGCTTGGCGGCCCAACGGCTTGAGCTGGCGGCGCAGCTCGGTGGTCAGGTCGGTCAGCCGGGCCAGGTTGGCCGACATCGAGTCGAGCTTGCGGACCGCCTTTTCCTTGCGCTTGCGGTGCTTGAGCACGCCGGCGGCCTCCTCGATGAACGCGCGCCGGTCCTCCGGCCGTGATTCGAGGATCTCGGCAAGCTTGCCCTGGCCGACGATGACGTGCATCTCGCGGCCGATGCCCGAGTCGGAGAGCA
>Ga0207678_10005361_pt1 | contig 11485 bp, 8 predicted proteins | sample KBSC63metaG_FD_184319 | JGI IMG/M metagenome (GOLD analysis project Ga0207678, IMG submission 184319) | Corn rhizosphere microbial communities from Kellogg Biological Station, Michigan, USA - KBS C6-3 metaG (SPAdes) (version 2) | ecosystem: Host-associated > Plants > Roots > Rhizosphere > Soil ...
CACCCCGCGCCACGTGCCGGCGAAAATCCTGCAGGTGACCGACATCCCGCGCACCATCTCCGGAAAAATTTCGGAACTTGCGGTGCGAGCGATGATCCACGGTGAGGCGGTCAAGAACACCGATGCGCTGGCGAATCCGCAGGCGCTGCAACTGTACGCGACACTACGCGGCACCCTCGCATCCTGATCTGCGCGGGACGGGGAGGCGTCGAGCTTGAAGTTGATCATCCAGATCCCCTGCCTCAACGAGGCGGCCACACTGGGCGCCGCGCTGGCGACGCTCCCGCGCTCCGTCGCGGGATTCGACAGCGTGGAATGGCTGGTCGTGGACGATGGCTCGACCGATGACACCGCCGGGCTGGCCCACAAGCTCGGCGTCGATCACGTGATCCGCCACCCCGTCAACCGCGGACTGGCAACCGCTTTCATGACGGGCGTCGATGCAGCCCTGCAACATGGCGCCGACGTGATCGTCAACACCGACGCCGACAATCAATACGAAGCCGCCGACATTCCGCTGCTGGTCGAACCGATCCTGGCGCACCGGGCGGACATGGTGATCGGCGCACGCCCGATCGCGCAAACCGAGCATTTCAGCTGGATCAAGAAGCAATTGCAGCGCATCGGAAGCTGGGCCGTGCGCGTCGCCAGCAAGACCGACGTGGCCGATGCCCCCAGCGGGTTTCGGGCCATGACGCGCGAAACCGCCATGCGGCTGAACGTGTTCAACGCTTACACGTACACCCTGGAAACCATCATCCAGGCGGGCCTGAGCAACCTGACTGTCGTCTCGGTACCGGTGCGCACCAATCCGGACCTGAGGCCGTCGCGGCTTGTGAAAAGCATTCCCAACTACGTCAAGCGCTCGCTGGTCACGATACTTCGTGTGTTCGTGATCTACCGTCCGCTGACGCTGTTCCTGTGGCTCAGCGTTCTGTTGACCACGATCGGAGTCGCGCTCGGTATCCGTTATCTGGCGTTCTTCATCGCGGGAGATGGCGGTGGCCACGTGCAATCGCTGATCCTGGCGGCGCTCTGCCTGATGCTGGGCGGCCTGTCGTTCATGATCGGATTGATCGCCGATCTGATCGCCACCAACCGGAAACTTCTGGAACAAATTGATTTCCGCTTGCAGAGGCAGGCGCCGGACCCTGCCTACAAAAGGGCTCGGTCAACATCTCGCGATTCCTGAACCCAAAGCCGAAGGATCTCTGGCCCTCGGGTGTCTCAAAAGGTTCTTTTGACGCATCGACACCGAGGCGGTCCGTGCGGCCGCCCAGCGATCTGTCGGCACCGCCTCGGCGCCTATCCGGAGACTGGAGCGGCGGAATGCCTCCGTCGTGTCCGCAACAGGAATCGCCTCACGACGAACCGGATCATCACGCAACAAGCACCCGCAAGGATGCCCATACCGACGATCGTGACCGGAAACGTGTAACGGAAATTGTTGGTGCCGACCAGCAACAACAATGGCCCCAGGTAGCCGACCGCCAGCAGGATGAAAGCGGCGATCAAGGTGCGGCGACGCAGCAGACATGCCGCCACCAGGGCCAACAGGCAAATCACGCCGGCCCGAGCGGCAAGGCCGTGGAATGCACCGAGAGCGATCTGCAAGGCATCAAAATAAGCGAGGCGACGGTGGTTGAAAGTCATACGGGCGGCCGGAAAGGGCGGCCGAATATCGGTGCGCGCCATCTGGGTGGCCTCAAGCCGTGACTTGAAGCCGAGCGAATACATCGCGAAGCGGGCATTGGTTTCAAAAAAGACGATGGGATGGTGAACCAGCAAATGCAGGTATGCATGCATGAATTTTGCAGTGGACAGATTCCGCCACGGCGCCGCATTCATTTGGGCACACCAACCTGCATGCTCGTAGCAATCCGGCGTGAGTGGCTCGCGCACCGCCGGGTTTTCCGCCAGGTACGGATCAACCAACGCGTGGACGTAGGGATCGTCCGTGTGCCGCGATGCATCGAGCAGGCGCATGGCGACGCCGCCGGCCGCGGAATCGCGGATGTGCGCCTGATGCTCGTAGGCCCGTGCAGCCGCCACGCTTCCACCGAGCAAAACCAGCGATACGGCAAGCCATGCCATCGCCCGCCGCCCACCAAGCGATGCACGGACACTCCAGAAAAAGAAGCAGACCAGGAAAAACGATGCCGGCAACGCGTTGTAGCGCACCCACGACATCATCAGGATCGCGACGATCAACAGCCACGCCCGGCGCGCCAACCCGGGTTCACGATCGACGATCATCGCCACCGCAACCAGCGTGCAAATCGCGACGATGGTATCGGACGATTGAAACACGGAGTAATTGACGCTGATCGGCGACCCCACCATCAGCAACGTGTATGCGATCAACCACAACGACCTTCGCCCCAGCAAGGCGGCGCCCAACAGATACAGCGACACGTTGAAGAGTGCCGCCTGGACGAAAATGTAGAAGCCCGCTTCACCTGTCAGCCAGTAGAACGGAACCTTCAGCAAGGTATTGAAGATCGGCCAATGGGAGGTGATCCCATACGCCTTCAAACTGTCGGGCAAGCCCTTCGTGGCAATCTGCCGCGCCCATCCCCACTGGGTTGCGCTGTCGAAAAAGAACCAGCCGGGATAGAGCGACAGCGCGACCACCAGCGCCGTTGCAACACATATTCCCAAGCAAATGATCGGCACACGTGGGCGCAAGGCGGCCATCACGGTAAGGGTGCGATCCCGTCCGGGGTGCAGGGCGGCATGCCCAAGCGCTGTATTGGCAGCCTGTCGAGTCGTCATTCGACGGATATCCGAACGCTGGTTGGGCATTTCACCCAGTCGCCTCCGATCCGATAGGCCAACGATACCCCATACGCTCCGATCGGAACGCGATACATGCTTGCGCCGACGCCAAAACCCGACGTCGCATACGCAGCAATCTTTTGAGCTGCGGCGACGTCCGGGCGCGCGCTTCCGGAATCGCCCAAGGCCCAGTAATCGCCGGTTGCGCCCGCCAAGACCACCTCGACGCCAGTCGGCACGGCATGCGTCAAATGATCCCCGGCCCAGCCCGTGAACACGGTACCGCCAAGATGGTCGACTGCCATGCCCTCCGCGGTCTGCCCGTCGATCTTGTCCACATTGCAATCGCCCGTACTCCGCGCCCGATCGAGGGTCATCGCAGGCACGGGCGAGAACGGCGCGGGCGCCGGAATCGCATTCCTCGCCGCCTGCTGGTTGATCCAGTCCGCAGCAGTGGTGGCTGGCCGACCGCAGCTTGTCAGCAGCAACACACACAGAGCCAGTGCAAACTTAGCGGCACTCGGCGCCGTGCCTCCCCGCGATTCGATGGCTTGGGATTTTGAGCCTTGATCGGCCGATCCGCTCCGCATCCGTTGCGAGGTTCGTTTCAAACCTGTTCGCCAGATCGAAAATTGCATGCGCGGCACAAGCCCTGCGGCACGTTCGAGAGGCTATGGTCCGTGAACCAAGCCATGCCTGCAACCCGATGGCCGCTCCTTCAGTTCAACGACGGCCCATGCTACACGCCCGATGGACGCGTTCCGATCAACCATATTCCCGCAATTCAATCATCCGAGAGGCTTCTCATACATGCGCTCTGATCGGCCGCGGGCGGTGCACAGCTCACGCAGGGAAGTTACAATGCGCATCGCCCGTTTATAGCCAATCTGGTGATTGCGCCTTTCAGCTGAACGGCTGGTCAAGTCTCGCGGCAAGCGCCTTTTGCAAAATGAACAGGTGTTCACCTGGCTGGGCTGCCTGAAAAAGGTAATGGAATGAAAGTAGGTGTTGTTACTGCGCGATCCGGAAACAGCGATGCAGGCGGTGCAGAACGCTTTTACGAAGCACTGATCTCGGCTTTTCGAAAAGCTGGGCACGACGCGAGTGAAGTACCTGTTGTTGCGGATGAACCGAATTTCGATCAGATCAAGCGCAATTACCTTGCCGCTTACGATTTGAACGTGTCGGATTTCGATTTGGTGGTCTCGACCAAGGCACCCACTTGGCTCGTTCGGCATCCGCGGCACGTGTGCTATCTCGTGCATACCATTCGCGTGTTCTACGATATGTTTGATACGACCTTTCCGGAGGCATCGAACGAACTCCACGCTCAACGAAAGCTGATCCACGATCTTGATACCGCCGCACTCAATCCACCTCGCTGCAAGGCAGTATTTTCGATCGGCAATGAGGTTTCCAAGCGCCTGCTGAACTGGAATGGCATCGAAGCCGAAGTGCTGCATCCACCTTTGTGGAGTGACCGGTTCCACCCCGGCGAACCGGGAGATTACCTGTTGTTGCCCGGACGCCTTCATGCCTGGAAACGTGTGGGCCTTGTCATCCACGCCATGCGCTACGTCAAGGCACCGCTGCGTCTGATCATCACCGGCGCGGGCGAAGCCGAGGACGAATTGCGCAAACTGGCAGCTGGTGATTCGCGAATCGAGTTCCGCGGCCGTGTTTCCGATACCGAACTGGTGGATCTGTATGCCGCTGCGTTTGCTGTTCCGTTCACTCCGGTGCGCGAAGACTACGGCTACGTGACACTCGAGGCTTTCGCAAGCGGAAAGCCAGTCGTGACCTGCAGTGATTCAGGAGAGGCGGCAGCGATCGTTTCCCAAGCGAATGGCGGTCTTGTCTGCGACCCGAACCCGGTGTCCATTGCGCATTCAATCGAAGAGTTGTGGCAAAATCGGACATTGGCGACCCGATTTGGGAATCAGGGCCTGCGTTGGGTGAGCAACCTTTCGTGGCCCAAGATCGTCGAGAAATTGGTCGCAGCATCATCGGGGGAATAGAGCAGCATGGAGCACAAGCGGCTTCGCGTCACCGTTGTCGATATGCAACCAATCACGCCCGCCGTAGGCGGCGGAAGACAAAGATTGCTGGGTCTATACCACGCTCTAGGCGCTGACATCGACTGTACCTATGTCGGTTCGTACGACTGGCCGGGCGAACCGCATCGGGATCAGCAAATCACGCCGGGGCTGCGCGAAATCGTGGTGCCGCTTTCGTCGGAGCACCACGCAGCGGCAGCGGAACTGTCGCAACGCATGGGCGGGCGCACGATCATAGATATCGCCTTTGCCGACCAGGTTCATCTGTCGCCTGATTTCCTGCGCGTGGCGCGCGAACATATCGCGGCAGCCGACGTGGTGGTGTTCAGCCATCCGTGGTGTTTTCCGCCCTTGGCCGATGCGTTGCGAGACGACCAGCTGATTGTCTACGATTCGCAGAACGTTGAGGCCGTACTGCGTACGTCCCTGCATGACGACCTACCCGAAGCGGCACCGTTGCTGGATCGGGTTGCTGCCGTGGAGTATGCCCTGAGTCGTCGCGCCGATTTGATCCTGAGCTGCTCACAGGAGGATTCAGATCTGTACGTTCGAACCATGGAGGTCGATCCATTCAAGCTGCGCATCGTCCCAAACGGCGCATTTGTCGAAAGGTTTCTGGACGATGCTAAGCACGATCGAATCATCCGACGCCGAGAACTCGGGCTGCCCGTCGATCAACCGGTAGCTGTTTTCCTCGGAAGCATGTACGGACCAAATGTCGAAGCCACTCGTTTCATCGCCCAAACGCTTGCGCCAGCATGTCCTTCATGGTGTTTCGTTCTCGTAGGCGGGGCGGGGGAATCACTCGAACCTGAATCAATTGCGTGCAACGTCATCATTGCGGGTCGGGTCAACGATGCGCGCAGGGACAAGCTATTGCTGACGGCTGATTTGGCATTGAACCCGATGGCTGCAGGTTCGGGCACCAACATCAAGATGTTCGATTACATGGCGGCCGGCCTGCCCGTTCTCACTACGGAAGTCGGGGCGCGTGGAATTTGCACCGAGACATCCGCGCCTTCCGGCGTGTTCGTCGAGCCTCTTGAGCAGCACCCAACTCGGTGCGCCGAATTGCTGGCGTCACTTCCATTCGATCCAAAATTCAAGGACTCGGTCCGTGACTTTGTGCGACAACGGTTCAGCTGGGAGCGGATTTCCGGCGCGTTAGGCATGTTGTTCAACCAGGCGGCAGCCGGCCATGGCAACCAATTCCGGCACAGGATACGCGTGGCCATGTTCAGCACCTGGAACGTCACCTGCGGCATCGGCGGCCACTCGGTCCACCTCGCCGAAGGTTTAATAGAGGCCGGCGCGGATGTTGTGATACTCGGCAACCGCATGGACGACCATCAATCGATTGGATTCGAAAACGACCTGCACTTTCCGGTACTGCGTGTATGGCATTGGGACAATACTCATTGGCGGGACAGCGTCGTTGATCTTCTTGGACTCGATGCTGCCTTGCGCCTGTCCAAACCCAACGTGCTCATTCTCCAGCACCACACCGCTTTCATCCCGTTCGACAATGTTCTAAGCGTCGTGCGAGCGGCTCGCGATCTTGGCGTCCGCGTTGTGCTGGAAATGCACAATGCCCGACACGTTTCCGCAGAGCAGAAGACTTTGCTATGCGAAGCCGGGGCCTCGTTGATTGCGCACCATGCCGGAGGCCTGGATGGTCTCCCGAAAGCCTATGTCAATGATTCGCGCGTCTTGCCGCTTCCCATATACATGCCGCGCAATGTCAACAACGTCACGACGACGTACGCCCGCAAGAACGTCCTCAGCAATCACACCATAATTGGCGGATTCGGTTTCCTGCGCCCGTACAAAGGCGTACTGACCGCCATCCGGACGCTCGCACTGTTGCGCAACAAGTACCCGTCTCTCATGTATCACGGCTGGCACTCACGTTACGCAGGTGGCCATTCAGACGAGTATCTGCGAGAATGTCTTAGGGAAGCCGAACACCTCGGGGTGCGCGACGCCGTCGAAATCGAAACGCGTTTCCTGCCCATCGACGAGATCATCGCCAACTTGCACTCGGTGGATGCGGTGCTCATGCCCTATGAGCCGTCCGAGGAAGGCGCGAGCGCAGCTGCCAACATCGCGCTCGCGGCGGGCCGCCCATTGATCACTTCGTGTTCCTCGATCTTTCTCCCTCTGGTCAATGTCGCTTGGGTCCTGGACAGACATGCGCCGGATGCTTACGCGGCAGCGATCGACCACATGCTCTCGCAGCCAGAACTCATGGAAGGCATGCGCAATCGCGCCGCCGCCTGGGCCGCCGAACACTCATATCGCCTCGCAGCTGAAACACTACTGCGAGCACCCACACCTGCGTCACCAATTCGTGGAAACGCTATATGACCAACGATTACGAGCAGATGCTCCAAGATATCTATACCAGCCTCTTGCGACCTGGTGACGCGTGCGTGGATGTAGGCGCCCATATCGGCAGACATACTTTACCGATGGCGTCTTGCGTGGGTCCAAATGGCTGTATTTACGCGTTTGAACCCATTCCTTCGATCAGTGCCGAATTACGAAGTAAACTGTCCGCTTCGCCGGAGCTTCGCGCATGCGTAAAACTCGACAATTGTGCGCTCTCTGACACCGTAGGAGAAGCGGACTTCGTCTTCGTCCGCGACAACCCAGGCTATTCAGGCCTGCGGCCACGTCACTATGACGCCCCCGTAAAGACCGAAAACATCCGTGTCCATGTGAAGAGATTGGACGATCTTGCTGCCGGTATGCGGAACATCCGATACATCAAGATCGATTGCGAGGGTGCGGAATTGAAAGTGTTGCGCGGGGCCAGCGAGCTGTTGTTTCGCGATCGTCCCTTCGTGAGTTTCGAATGCGGCGATGCGTCGCTGGAATCATACGACTACGATGCTGGGGACATTTTCGATTTCTGGGCTGCGCGTGATTACAAAGTGGAATCGATCCATCGCGAAGCCATGGATCGCGCAAGCTTTATGGCAGCCTCCGCTCAACAAGAGTTCTGGGACTACTTCGCAACACCAAAAGCCGCATGAATCGCTCATTGCGCAGCGCGGAGCACCCAACCCTTAGGCTCGACCGCCTCAGCTATCAGTCGCAGCACTATTGCCATTGTGAGGCTTGCGGGCGATTACCGCGTAATCCGGCGGCGCGGTGAACCATTCGACCATCTGGTTGATCTGTGCAGCTCCGGGCACTGTGTCGGAAACCGGCACCAAGTCGGGCGATCCGCGATGTTCTGACAGCCGTTCGATTTCTGGTTGTTCGAAGCCGCGGGATTTGACGATCCACTGAAGCAGGAGGGGCGGGATTGGATTCAGATGGGTCGGATCGATGTAGAACATGCAGGAACCCACCAGCACGTTCTCGGGATTGGGGGTTTCCAGGATCAGCAAGCCTCCTGGACGCAATACACGGAGTGCCTCATCCAGCATAGTGAGCAGCACGGGGTGAGGCAGGTGTTCAACAAGATGCATCGATGTAATTGCAGCGATGGAGCCGGCTTCGAGGGTGCACAGGTATTCGATCACGTCGGCTTCGACCACGTCTTGCCCGCGCTCCCGCGACGCCTGCAACATGCCACGATCCAAATCCAGGCCGCGGCAGGTATACCCTTTCCCGGCGAGCACTTCCAACCACTCGCCACGACCGCTGCCAAGATCCAGAACCAAATTATCACTGCCGGGCGCAATGCCCGCTGCTGAAAGCGTCCCCAGATAATGGGCCGCACGCAGCTTGATCTGCTCGCGGTTGCCCCGAAATGTTTGCTCGAAAGAGGCGTAGTGCAACTCGGGCAATGGCTCCGATTCATCCCCGGTTCGCCCGCCGCGGACCCTCTGCCGGGCAGCTACATCAAGGAAGACCGTTAGACGATCGAGCATGGCAGCCAAGCTGCGCCGATCATCCCGCGCACGCTCTTCGAGCTGCGCGAGTGCGGCGTCATGGATTATCAAACGATTCGATATTTCCTTCTGTTGTCGGAGCCGTTCGACGTCGCCGGTGCGCAAGGATTGGTCCAGCGCCGCAGCAGCGCTGTCGGATGCCGCGAGGCGCTCGTGCAGCGACTGCCGCCAAGCCGAAGCAGCGTTCTCACCCGCCGCAACTCGCATTTCCACTGACTTGTGCTGCTCCGCACGCTCCGCGTTGCTCGCGTGCAACGCGTCACTCACCGATTCGATTGCGGTCTGCAGCGCACCCGCACGCGCGGCGACAACCCGCAAACCTTCAACCCGCGCTGCAACCGATTGCGAAAGATCTCCGCGCAGCGCGTTGATTGCTCCACCCACGTTCGCGAAATGTTTTTCGACGTCCGACTCGATTCTATCCACCAACCGCCCGAGCTCGTGCGTCTCACGTGCGGCGGATGCCTCCATGCCCTGCAAACGGAAGGCCAGCCGCGGCAAACGGGCAAGGGCCATGCCCATGCCGAGAAACCAGCCGATGACCCGCACGTGCCGCAACCGATGCAATTTGTACGGCAACAGCAACCCGTCGACACGCACGGCTTGCCGACGTCCTTCACCGGAGAATCGGATCAACCCGAGAATTTCCACCTTGCTGATAACGCCGCTGCGCAAGGCATCGAGATACCCTTGCCGACCCGTTTGATCGGGGTCCCTCCGCAACAACCCTCGGTATACGACATCGACAAAGTCAGCGTCGTCGAAGCGAAGAAAATCTGCCAGCACGTACTCGGACTTCTCTGGCAAGCGGGGCGCCGCCGGTTGCCAACGCGGCAGGCGGTCGACGTCCGCCGCCACAGCCGAAGCTTCAGTGGCCTGTGCCAACTTCGTGCCGACGGCGCCTGATCGATTGGCTGCACGCCGACGCGCGACTTCTTCGCGCACGCGGGCCATGATTTCAGCCGTGTCCAAGGGACGAGGGTCAGGCGAACCCGCGGACTGTGCGGACTCCACTTGTCCGACAGCAGGTTGGCCCTGCGCCACTTCTGCGCGAATTTGTTCCATCAACGCGTCAAGATTCACGGCAACACCATGTGGCGAAACGGGTGACTCGAGGTTACGGTGCTATTGGTGTTCACGACGTCAAGAACCCGCGGGTCGCTGACGTCTGTCGCAAGAGAACGAGGTGCCGTACTCAATAACAAACCCAGGATGAACGCGGTCCTACCGATTCGGAGCGATGCTCATTACAGGCCCTCATCGCAGCAAACGAGGACAGTCTGGATTCCCGCTTTTTAGTTCACGAATGCGCTGGCGCCGCCATTGGCAGGGGTTTGCCGGAAGCGTCACACACTTTGCCGGCCGTTGCGTCACTGCACGCTTGGAACGGGCCCACCACCAGCGGTTTGGTTCCCCATGTATCGAACCATCCAACGTTTTCCCGGACGGGAAGCAGGGCCACGCTGTGGCCCAGCGTTGCGTGGGCGGGCAACAGTATCGACGCCTTGCCGGTTGCACCGGGCGCGATCTGCGGCAAATGTCCGCGCGCCAGATCGTTGATCACCACCTTGCCCTCCGTATCCAGCGCATGGGCGCCAAGGTTTACGTTGTTGGGCTCTGTGGTCGAACCGAACGTGCCGGCGCCGTCATTGGTCACGTCCACTGTGACCCTGATGTTGTTGCCGTCGGCATCCATTTCCGGCTGGCCGTCGAGCGTCAGCGTGGCGTGGAAGTGATTGCTCCGCGATGCTGGCGCGGCAGCCGATGTTGGTGCGCTACCCAACGCGGCCGTAGGACCAGTTGGCTGGCTTGAGCCACACCCAGCGAGTACTGCCGCGGTCAAAATCGAAAACGTGATGGAAATGGTGCGCGTGTGCATAGGGCCAGACAATCGATGGCGAGGGGCTCGCATTATAGGCCGTGATCGGAACCGGACCGTCTACTTGACCGCGTTTAAGTCCGGCAGTGGCCGACCAGACATTCCGCGGCCAGGTCGTGCCCTGCTACATTTGCGCCCTGACTTTCAGGGAGAGCTTCATGTTCACCCCCATCATCCTCAGCGGTGGAAGCGGCACGCGTCTGTGGCCGCTTTCGCGCAAGAACCTGCCGAAACAGTTCCTGGAGCTTGCAGGTTCTGGAACCTTGTTCCAACAAACTGTTGCGCGCAGCAGAGCACTTGTGGGCGTGGATGCACCGATCGTGGTGTGCAGCGAGGAACACCGTTTCTTGGTCGCCGAACAACTGCGCGCGATGAAGGTGCTGGGAGCTTCGATACTGCTGGAACCGATGCCGCGCAATACGGCACCGGCGATCGCGTTGGCGGCGTGGCAGGCGTTGGCGAAAGATGCACATGCCACACTGCTGGTCCTGCCGGCCGATCATCTGATTGGCGATACCGGAAGCTTCACCGAAGCCGTTGACAAGGCGTTGCCGCTTGCCAACGAGGGCTGGCTGGTGACGTTCGGCATCCGCCCCGAGGGGCCAGAAACCGGATTCGGCTATATCAAGCGTGCCGAGGCGCTGGGAGACGAAGGCTTCCGGGTCGAGCGCTTCGTCGAGAAGCCGGATGCGGCGGCTGCAAAGCAATACCTCGTTTCGGGCGATTATGTGTGGAATTCGGGAATGTTCCTGTTCAGGGCTTCGCGCTTCCTGGAAGAATTGCATCAACATGCGCCGGCCATGCATGCCGCCACCCAAGCTGCCTTCGAAGCGGCGAAAGCCGACCTGGATTTCGTGCGCATCGAC
>Ga0207678_10005366_pt1 | contig 11480 bp, 12 predicted proteins | sample KBSC63metaG_FD_184319 | JGI IMG/M metagenome (GOLD analysis project Ga0207678, IMG submission 184319) | Corn rhizosphere microbial communities from Kellogg Biological Station, Michigan, USA - KBS C6-3 metaG (SPAdes) (version 2) | ecosystem: Host-associated > Plants > Roots > Rhizosphere > Soil ...
GCTGCTGCTGTTCGCGGTCTTCCGCCCCGAGCGGCTGCCGCTCTGGCTGCGCTGGGTGTACGCGCGCGTGCGTTCGCTCGAAGCCCTGGCCGGACCAGCACAAGCCGACGTATTGCGCATCAGCGTGGTACCGCGCGCGCTCGGCAGCCGCTCCACGGACCCGCCCCCCGCGCTCTAGTACTGGTCGAGCCCGCGCTGCCGGGTGGTTACCAAACGCCCCCGCGAGCGCGAACGGGCAAACCCACGCTGACTGGTCGTTTCTACGGCAGCGCCGGCTCCGTTTCAGCCCGTCGCGCGCATGACGCGCCGTGCCGCCACACTCGTCGATCAGGCCTAAAGCCGCTGAAACACTGACCGTTGGGGGCGGGGTGGGGAACACTAGCCTGCCGCACGACCGCTTAGTTCTCGGACGACTGATCGCCAACCGCTACCTGGTGGAAGGGCCCTGCGAACGCACCCAGCTGTGCGCGAGCTATCGTGCCTACCACCTCGGCACCGATCGCTCGGTGCTCCTGCGGATCCTGCCGGATCGCACCGGAGTCACTCAGGACGCTTGCCGGCGCGCGCTGTCTATCGCCGAGCGAGTCTCGGCTCTGCCCGACCCGCACCTCGGTCGAACTCTCGACGTGGGGCTCGTGGCAGGGCGCTTCCCGTTTGCCGTGTACGAATACTCCAAAGGCCGCTCCCTCGCCGCGTGGCTGGAGCAGACGGGGCCCTTCGCGAGCGAACGCGTGATCGCGATCGGGCGCCAGATGTCGGGCGGGCTGGGGAGCGCTCACGACGCCGGCATCGTGCACGGCGACGTCCGGCTCGACAACTTCTGGCTCGAGTCGCTCGCTTGTCGCCCCGAATGGGTGCGGGTGCTCGGCTTCGGCTTGTCCGAATTGCCCTCGGCAGCGCGCGACGGGTCCGGCAGCGGAGTGTTCCCCAGCAGCACACGCCGCGCAGCGGACGCGGAGCGGCTCCCCGCCTACGGGCTGCGCGCGGATCTCCGAGCCTTCGGGGCCTGCTTGTATCAGCTGGCGAGCGGCTCGCCGCCGGCCGCGGGCGGCGCCCCCGGGGCGGGCTCCGAGACGCCCGCCGCCGTGGCCTGGGCGGGGCATCGTGCGATCGCGCGGGGACTTTCGCTACTGATCCAGCGTTGCCTGCAGCCGCAGCGTGAGGGCGCCTATCAGAGCATGAGCGAGCTCAGCGCCGACTTCGAACGCCTGGAGAGCAGCTCGGCCAGTCTGGCCTCGGAGCTCCCCAGCAGCCGCCCCCCGGTCACCGTGATCCACGCGCCGGCCCCGCGCGCCCGGGTGGCCGTGGGCCAGCCCAAGGTCATCGTCACGGGCGGCTGAAACTGGCCCTGCGGAGAACACTAGCCCCTTGAGAGTGCGCGGCGGGAGCGCTAAGCCACGGGCCCCATGTCGGATTTGACCGTCGAAAAAATCGGAGGAACGTCCATGAGCCGTTTCTCCGAGGTCCTGGCCAACGTAGTCCTGCGCAACCCGAAGCACATCTACGGGCGCATCTACATCGTGTCCGCGTATGCGGGCGTGACCGATCTGCTGCTGGAAGCGAAGAAGAGCAAGCAGCCCGGAGTCTACACGCACTTTGCGAACGGCGGCCCCTTCGCCGACGCGCTGCACGCGGTCAAGCGTCGCTTCTTCGAGATCAACGCCAGCATGAAGGCCGACGGCCTCGATGTCGCGGCTGCCGATCAGTTCATCGGCGAGCGCGCCGAGTCCGTGCTCGGCTACCTGAACAGCATCGCGGATTTGCTCGCCTCCGGCTACGTCACCACCGGTGAGTTACTGAGCGCGGCGCGCGAGCTGCTGGCCAGCATCGGAGAGAGCCACAGCGCCTTCAACTCGGCGAACATCCTGGAACGGAAGGGCTACACGTCCCGTTGCATCGACCTGAGCGGTTGGGCTGACCCGAAGGCGCGCACGATCGACGAACGTATCGCGCTGATGCTGGCGGACGTGGGCAAGACCCCGGCCATCACCTTCGTGACCGGCTACTGCAAGGGCACGGAAGGCATCATGCGCGAGTTCGATCGCGGCTACTCGGAGGTGACCTTCTCCAAGGTTGCTGTCGCGGTGAAGGCGAGCGAAGCCGTGATTCACAAGGAGTTCCACCTGAGCTCCGCCGACCCCAAGATCATCGGCCCGGGCAAGGTCGTTCCGGTGTGCAACACCAACTTCGACGTGGCCGACCAGCTCGCGGACGTGGGCATGGAAGCCATCCACCCCCGCGCGGCCAAGCCGCTCGAGCTCTCGGGCATTCCGCTGCGTGTGAAAAACGCCTTCGATCCCGATCATCCCGGCACCTTGATCACCAAGGACTACACCTGCCCCAACTCGAAGATCGAGGTGGTCACGGGCACGGACAAGGTCAGCATCGTGGAAGTATTCGACACGCGCATGGTGGCAGAGGTGGGCTCCGACCACCGCATCATGCAAGTTTTGGTGGACCACGAAATTTCCTACATCAGCAAGGCCACCAACGCGAACACCATCGATCTGGTGCTGTGGGACCGCGACCTGCAGGAGCCGATCATCGCAAAGCTGCGCGCCATGTTCGACGTGGTGAAGGTGATCCCAGTGGCCATCGTCTGCGCGATCGGATCGAATATCGCCAAACCTGGAATTTTGGCTCGTGCTACGGGGTCGCTGGCGAAGGCGCGCATCAACATCATCGGCGTCTCGCAGACCGCGCGGCAGACCAACATGCAATTTACCGTGCGCCGGGAAGACTTCGTGCTGGCGCAGCAAGTGCTGCACGCCGAGCTCTGCGAATCTGCCGACTGAGATTGATGGGGCGCTACGCGCCCGCGCCGCGTTCCGCGCGAGAAACGGCTCCCCGGCGCCTATTTACGCTCGACGCCGGACGGACCTTCCCGTGGCCGCCACCGCAAAACGCGCCGGGACAATCGCGAGCGCGCCCGAAACGCATCTGGTAAGCTCGAACCATGCGCTTTCTCGGGCGGTTCGGGCTGATGCGGTGGCTCTGGCGCGGGTTGCTGTGCCTGAGTGTGCTGATGGTGGGGCTGATCGGCGTCCGCTCCGAAGCCGAACAGGTCGACATCGCAAAGCTGCGCGACCAGGGCATGGCGGCGTATCAGGCCGGCAACTACGCGGGGGCCAAGCGCGCCTTCGATCAAGCCTTCGGCATGGCGCCGCTGCACAGCCTGGGAATCTGGACGGCGCGCTCGCGCGTCAAGCTCGGCGAGCTGCTGGAGGCCGACCAGCGCTACGGCAAGGTGCTCGAAACGCCCCTGCCGGCAGGAGCCGAGGCCACCGAGGGCGAGGCGCGCGCTCACGCAGCACGCGAGCGCGAAGAACTGCGGCATCGCATCCCGCACCTGCGCATCCGGCTGGAAGGCGTCAACCCGGCGGAGGTCGAGGTGCGCATCGACGGCACGCTCGTCTCCGACGATTTCGTGGTCGTGAAGAAGGACGGCCCGTTCCGCCATGCCAAGGCGCTGCAGGTCAACCCGGGGAGCCATCAGATCCTGGTGGTGGCCGCGGAGCAGCGTCAGGAGACCTCGGTCACCGTGAAAGAGGCGGAGACCAAGGACGTGGTGTTGCGCTTCGCCAACGAGTCCACGCTGCGCCAGCGCAAGTGTCGCGACCAGTGCCGCACCGACTGCAACGACAACAACGATTGCTACGTCGAGTGCAAGCAGCGCTGCTTCATCAAGGGCTGATGATTCTCGTTCCGCCGCTGGCCGACAAAAATCTGGCCGTCTGACCAGGCCTACGAAGCTTCCCAGCGGCAGCCCGGCATTGGTAGATCCGGGCCATGATTCATCCAGCACTCAGCTCGGGTCGCGTCGCCGTGATCACCGGCGCTGCGACGGGTATCGGCCTCGCAACCGCGCAACGCTTTCGGGCTTACGGCATGAAGCTCGCGCTCGCCGACAACGATGAGACAGAGCTCGCGGCTGTCGTGAGAGAGCTCGGAGGCGCGCGTCCCGATGAGGTACTAGGAGTGCCCACCGACGTCAGCCGCCTGCCGGACGTGGAGCGTCTGCGCGACCAGACCTGGCAGCGGCTCGGTCCGGCGTCGGTGCTGATGAACAACGCCGGCACGGGCCTCGGCGGCGGTCCCTGGGAGCGCTACGACGAGTGGAAGCGCGTGCTCGACGTCAACCTGTGGGGGGTGATCAATGGCGTTCAGGCCTTCCTGCCGCGCATGCTGGAGCAGCGCCAGGAGGGCCTGGTGATCAACACCGGCTCGAAGCAGGGCATCACCTGCCCACCGGGCAACACCGCCTACAACGTCTCCAAGGCGGGCGTGAAGGTGCTGAGCGAGGGCCTGCAGCACCAGCTGCGCAGCACGCAGGGCTGCAGGATCAGCGCGCATCTGCTCGTGCCGGGCTGGACCGACACCGCCATCAACCGCAAGGAAAAGCGCGATCGCGAGCGCATGAACGGCAACTCCGCAGCGCAGCTCGAGGCCGCCGCCCCCCGCGGCGCGGGCGCCTGGACGTCCCAGCAGGTGGTCGAATACATGCTGAACGGGATCGAGCGCGGCGACTTCTACATCATCTGCCCCGACAACGACGTGACGAGCGCGCTCGACAAGAAGCGCATTGCGTGGGCCGCCGGAGACGTCATCGAGAATCGCCCGCCACTCTCGCGTTGGCACTCCGACTACGCCGCCGCCTTCAAGAAGTTCGCGGAGAGCTGAGGCCGTGCAGTACACCACGCTCGGTCGCAGCCAGCTTCGCGTGAGCCGGGTCGGGCTCGGTTGCGGCGGGCCGAGCCGCCTCGGGCAGTCTCAGGGCCAAAGCGCGGAAGCTTCGAAGCGGGTCATCCACCGCGCGCTCGAGCTGGGGGTCACGCTGTTCGACACCGCCGAGTCGTACCGCACCGAGGGGCTGCTCGGCGAGGCGCTCGCGGAAGCGGGCGCCTCCGAGCAGGTCGTGGTCTCGACCAAGAAGAGCGTCTGGGACTCGGACCGCAAGCAGCTGTGTACCCCTCGCGAGATGCTCGACGGCATCGACTCGAGCCTGGAGAGGCTGCGCCGCGAGCGCATCGAGATCTTCCACCTGCATGGGCTCGAGCTCGAGCACGCCGACTACGCGCTGCGAGAGATCGTGCCGGTGCTGCGCGACGCCCAGGCGCGCGGCAAGATCCAACATCTGGCGGTGAGCGAGGCGTTCAGCGGTGACACGACGCACCGCATGTTCCAGCGCGTGTTGCCCGAGGATCTGTTCGACGTGGTGATGGTGGGCTTCAACCTGCTCAATCCGGGCGCGCGCCACAGCGTGCTGCCGCTCACGCGCGAGCGCCGGGTCGGCACGTTGGTCATGTTCGCGGTGCGGCGCGCGCTGACCAATCTGGCGCACCTGCGCGGCATCCTCGACACGCTGGTCGCCCAGGGCAAGCTCGCGCCGGGTGCGCTCGACCAGGAGGCGCCCCTGGGCTTCCTCGGCGACGTGCGCGACGCCGCCTACCGCTTCTGCTTGCACGAGCCGGGCGCGGATGTGGTGCTCACCGGCACTGGCAGCGTCGAGCACCTGGAAGAAAACCTGAAATCGCTGGAAGGGCCCGCGCTGCCGCTCGAGCATCGAGAGCGCCTCGCGCAGCTCTTTGGCCACCTCGACAGCGTCTCCGGCAACTGACGCGCCGGAGCCCCAGGCCGGAGCACGTCAGCTGGCTTCGGCGGGTGACTCAGCTGGCGGCGGCGCCGAGACCGGCGGTTCGGAAACGGGCGATTCGGAGACGGTCGTTCCCGCTGCCGGCTCGATCAGATCGGCGAGCGCCACGCAGGCGGGCAGCAGCTCGCGCAAGACCTCCGCCGGCATGTAGTCGAAGCGACACACGACGCCGTCGGAGGTGATCGTCAGCGACTGAATCTGGCGCGCGTGAACCCCCTGAAACGGCTCCACCAGGCGACCGAGGGGGCGCGCGTCGAGGATCTGCTGGGCGATCGCCTGCGTCGCGTAGCGAGTCTTGAAGAAGCGATCGAACTCGCGATCCTGCGCGTACACCGTGACCATGTCGAAGGGCGCCGCGGCCGTATGCTGGTAGCTGCGCAGGTCGACGCGCGGCACCCCGCGGAAGCGCACCTTGATCAGCCGCTGGTCGTCGGGGTCGATGCGCACAACGCGCTCTGCATAGCTGCCGGACAGGGTACCCACCGCACCCGAATAGCGCGGCGCCGTGTACTCGAGCCCCAGCTCGCGCCCGAGCGACGGGAAGTCGCGGGCCGCACCCTTGCGGGTCCACTTGCGTCGCAGCAGCGCGAACACCGTGCCGCCGAACATGATCAAGCCGAGCGGCAGCGAGCTGAGCAAAGACGATGCGCCGGACATGTTCGATCCCAAAGCCAGTACGGTCACCCCGCGCGGGCGACTAGTGCCCTGCAACCGCTAGGGCTGCACCCTGACGGTGATCCTGGCGGCCGCCCGCTGCGCTTCCTTCTCCGGGTCGACCAGGATCGAGGTCATGTTCTCTTTGCGCTCGAAGTCCAGCTTGTAGGCCAGAGTCTTCTGCCGGTCCTTGAACGGACCGATGCGCACGCGATACCAGAGCCCGCGGTTGGGGATGTGGGCGGCCTCGGCGTGGGCGCGGTGTCCGCGCATGCGGAGCTCCTGCACGTAGGCGTCTGCTTCCGGCTTGTCGCGAAAGCTGGCGATCTGGATCTGATACTCGCCGGCGCTGCCGGCCTCCGCGCGTTCGCTGCCCGGCGGCAACTGCGCGCGATCCGCTGCCAGCTCCGCTAGACCGTCCTGGGGCTCAGCGGTCAGCTTGGTCGAGTCGAGCAGCTTGCCGGCAGGCAAGGGCACAACCGGCAGGTCATCCGCGGGCGGCGGCGCAGGGGGCAGCTGCTTCTCGCTCGGATCGATCAAGCGCCCGTCGGACGACTTGACGGCCACCAGCGCCGTGCTCGGCCGCTCCTTGTCGGTCAGGATCTGCGCGAAGCTCGCGTGATCGGGGCTCAGCTGATCGGCGGGCGCTGGCGCTGTCTCCTTCGCCTTCGCGATCAGCGCCGCCAGCGGGTCCTCCGTCGACTCCGCGGCGACGTGCTTCTCCGGCATCGACATCACCACCGCGAGCACGAGCGCTCCGACGCCACCGGCGCCGAGCAACCATGGCCCGAGCCCGCGGCTGGAGCCGCCGTCTTGTTCTTGAATCTGGTCGAGGTTACGCAGGTCCAACGTGGGTCCGTGCAGCGTTTGCGAGCTTCAGCCCGAAGCTTCAGCTCGAACTGTAGCAGGCTTTCAGTTAGTCAGCCCGACACCCCCACGGACAAGTTTTGAGTCGGGTTGTTTGCGATTTCGGCACGGCGCCTCAGCGCCACGCCTATTAAGGATTTAGCGTAATTTCCGCCAGACTGCTCGGACGAACAGCGAACGTTTCGCTGCGCTGCTCAACGCTGAACAAGTGCTCGCGGGGTGACTATCGCACGTGCGAGCGGCGCCGTGGCGATCGCGTCGGGCCAGATCACGGAGCTCTCTACGCTGCCCACGCCGTCGATCCGCGCATTCGCTCCCACCACGCTCGCGCGCAGCTGCACGCCCGCGGCCAGGCGCGCGCTCGGATGCACGAACGAGCCCGAGTCATGATTTGCATGGTGAGACAGCCAGTGCTCATTGGCCTTCCAGTAGCCCTCGTGGGAGCCGACTTCACGCCAGGCCGACGACGTCAAGCAGGTCTCGACCACGCCGCCCCGGCGCAGGCGAGGTAGCATGAAGTCGTTGATCGGACAGCCGTGCTCGGGGAGCTCGCTCAGCGCCGCCTCACCCAGCGCGAGCAGGCCGATGTAGTCCGCCGAGCGCACCTCGACGCCGAAGCTCTGACCTCGGACCCGCACCATGTTGCCTGCCGCATCGAGCCCCACTGTTCCGGATCCGGTCGCAGGAGCGAGCGCGAGACAGACCCCCCCGCTGGCCGTCACGCGAGCGACCAATTCCTCGAGCGGAGGCTCGTCGATCAAGATGTCGCCGTTCCAGGCAATGACCGGCGCACGCAGCAGGTGCCGCGCGCCCGCGATGCCACCCGCCTGGCCGCGGAGCTGGGGCTCGTGAATCAGAGTTAAGTCGAGCTCTGATTCTTCGGTTATTGCTTCGAATTTCTCCGGCATCCAGTGCGTGTTGACGACCGCGGAAGCATAGCCTGCACGACGGAGCCGCCCGGCAATATGCGCCAACACCGAGCGGTCCCCGACCGGCACCAGCGCCTTGGGGAGCTCCTCACTCAGGGGGCGCAGGCGCTCGCCGAAGCCCGCGCACAGGATCATCGCGTGATGAGGAGGCTGGACGGTTGTACGGCTCATCGGGTCGCAGGATGCTGCGCCGAGGCGGAGGTCGGACGCAAGGGGGAGCCGTTCTTCAAAACTCGCGGCAGGCGTTAGACCGTGATAGGCAGCGCGCCAGTGCGACGACTCGCTTTTGGCGTGTGTTTGGTATGGCTGGCCGGCAGCTGTGGCACGGATGCGGTGGGCGTATCCGAATGCCGCGAAGTGGAGGAAGCCCGCTGCAACGCGGCGGTGAACTGCGGGTATGCCGACGTGGAGGAATGCCGGCGTTTCTACCGCGACCACTGCCTGCACGGCGTGCCGCTCGACCAGGTCGACGCGGTGCAAGTCGACCAGTGCGTGGCGCAGCTTCAAAGCGCGGGCCAGTGCGCAGCGGAAAAGCCCCAGGCCGCGCCGGCGGATTGTGCGCAACCGATTGAAACACGAATTAGCGTGGCAACGGTATGTGATGTGGTGCTGCGTCCCGAGTTAGCGACTGCGTGCGTGTTCCTCGTTCCGGTGCCGGAGCCCGCTCCGGCACCCGCGCCCGCGGACGCCGGAGGAAAGTGATGCGCCGGGCCAGCTGGGGGCTCTGCTGCGCTGCAGGCGCGTGCTTGGTACAGGGGATGCTGGCGTGTTCCGGTGCCGCCGGGCCTCCGCCGGGCGCGCCCGCCGTGGAGGGGCCCGAGGACGCGATCCTGCGCATCGGCAGCTTCTGGGAGGCGCGCTACACAGACAAGGGTCTGCGCTCCAGCCCGAGTCCGATCGCTTCCTTCGATCGAGCGCTGGTGAGCCGCCTGGAGCTCGCCAAGGGCCAGGCGACAGCCACAGAGACCTCCAGCTTCGAGGAGCGCTTCATCCTGCGCGACGCGCGCGAGGTTCACTGCGTCGAGCGCTTCGACGGCCCCGTGTCCGTTAAATACGGCGTGCGTCAAGGGGAGGCCGCGCTGGAGCTGGAGTGGCCCGCGGAGCAGCGGCCCCGGGAGTGCGACGTTCCCGGAGCGCCGATCCCGGCGCTGGATCGTCCGGCGGGGCGCGCTCGCTTCGTGCTGCGCTCGGATCAGCTCGTCGGGGTCGAACCCGCGCTGGAAAAGCGCATTTTTCTGCCCGTGGAATGACCCTCGGCGTTGCAGGCAGGGGTGAGGCGCCCGCCAGTTCGCGCGCGCTGCTCCGTGTTCCCGTAGCGGTGGCGCGTGGGACGCGCTATGTCGCCGCCATGTTGCGTTGGCTGGCAGCCTGCATTCTCGCCTCGGCGAGCCTGGCGTGCGGACAGGGACGTCTGCTGGACGACATCACGACCTCGGCGACCCGCCTGCGCCTCGTCCCCGAGAGCTTTCGCGGCAATGTGCCCTGTCAGAAAGGGTCCGAGGGCGCGCTGCAGTCGTACGTGGTGCGTTTCGAGCAGGTGGTCAACGGGGTGTATCAGAGCGATGCGGGGCTCCTGCGCGTGACGTCGGGGCCTGTTCCCTGCGATCAGGCGACGGTGCTGAATGTGGTCGTGGCGGGCTATTCCTACGCGGCGGACATCTACGGCTTCGATACCGTCGTGACCGATCCGGCGGCAGCCCTGAGCAGCGCGCGCTGGACGGCGAGCTGCGGGCGCGGGGGCGACACGCCGGATGCGGGCGCGACCGCTCCCACGTACGCCGTGTACGGATTCACCGTGCAGATGGGCGGCTGCACGACCTTCAGCGGCGAGGGGGGCAGTGACGGCACCCGCCTGGTCGTCGACCAAACGAGCGCCCTGGGCAGCCTGCGCTGCGGTTCCGGCCCGGGGCAGGTCACCCGTCTGGAGGGCGTGCTGGGCACCCAGCGCGTCTCGGCGGCCTGCGGTCAGCCGCTGGCCTTCGATGTCCCCGGCGTCTCCGAGTTCCATACCATCGCGCTGACCGCTTTCGAGGCCAGCCCGGGCGCGAGCCCCGGGCCTGTCGCGCCTGCGACCCCGTCTGGCACGGCAGACGTGCTCGACGCTTCGGTCTCGGACGCGGCCGCCGGCGACGCTGCCCCCGATGCCGCGCCCGGCGGCGGGAGCCCGCTCGACGCCGGCGTCCCTGTCGCGGATGGTGGTGAGCCCGACGCGGGCGCCGATCCGGGCATCCCGCGCTGGACCAGCGAGTGCATCGGCAAGTCGTTGCCCGGAGTCACCGCGGTCGCCACGTGCGATCCGCTGGTGCCGATTCCTTGAGCTGGCTGGCGCGCTTTGTCGGGCGCGCTGTTGCAGTCGCTGCGCGGCCCCGCTAACTCTGGGATCATGGCCCGCTGGGAGTCGCAGAGTCCCGATATGCAGCTGCCGCGCCCCGGGCGCGCGCTGAAGGCGATCCTGATCGGCCTGCTCGGGCTGTGGCTGATGTTCGCCATGGCCTTGAACTGGGGTAACGCCGATCCGGCGATCTTCCAGTTCTTCGCAGGCAACACGGAGGCCATCCTGCACGGGCAGATCTGGCGCTTCTTCACTGCTCCGCTGATCCATCTCCCCAACGATCCGTGGCATGTGGTGGGCAGCTTGCTCGGCCTCTACTTCCTCGGCGCGAGCCTGGAACAGAGCTGGGGTGGGCGGCGCTTTTGCTTCTTCCTGCTGTGGTCCGGTGTGCTGGCGTATGTCTGCCAGTTCCTGGGGGAGCTGTTGTTGCCGAGCGCCATCGCCACGCGCATGAGCAGCGGTTATTGGTTTGGCAGCGTCCCGGTGATCGAGGCCATCTCCGTCGCCTGGGCGCTGAACTTCCGCGGCCAAACGGTGCGCTTGTTGTTCGTGCTGCCTGTCACTGCGCGAGGCCTGCTGGCCTTCGTGATCGGCTTCAGCTTGCTGCGCTTGATCGCCGTGCAACAGGCGCCGGAGGGCCTGATTGCACCCTTCGGCGGGCTCGCCGCGGGCTGGTTGCTGGGCGGCGGCACGCCTCCGCCGCTGCGTCGGCTGTACTTGAAATTCCGCTATGCCCAGCTGGAGCGAGAAGCGGCGCAGGAGCGGAAAGAACGCGCCAAGCGCGCCCAAAAGGGCCCATTTTCCGTGATCGAAGGTGGCCGGGGGCGCCGCAACGACAGCCGCGGAAACGGTGGCTCCTCCCTGAACTAGGACCAACTGGGGCGCTGGCCTGGCTCACGGTGGTTGGTTTGCAGGGGTCGTGGCTCGTGTTGCCGCTCGGGTGCAGGCCCGAAGTGTGGTAGGCAGCCGGGCATATGCGCGTCTTGCTCGATGCCGCCAGCCTGAAGCGCGGCCTGACCCGCGTGGCCGGTCAGATCGCCGAGCG
>Ga0207678_10005368_pt1 | contig 11477 bp, 14 predicted proteins | sample KBSC63metaG_FD_184319 | JGI IMG/M metagenome (GOLD analysis project Ga0207678, IMG submission 184319) | Corn rhizosphere microbial communities from Kellogg Biological Station, Michigan, USA - KBS C6-3 metaG (SPAdes) (version 2) | ecosystem: Host-associated > Plants > Roots > Rhizosphere > Soil ...
GGTTTCGCGCGCATAAGCCGCGATCTTGCCGCCCGCGCCCTTCGGAAAACCAATCACAGGAACATCTGGAAAGCGCGCTCGCAGCTTGGCTGTCAGGCGCGCCGTGGGTGCGATCACCCAACGCTCGAACTCTGACGGGGCAAGACTTCCAGCCCAGCTATCGAACAGCTGCAGCGCCTCGGCCCCGGCCTCAACCTGCCCACACAAATATTCGAAGGTCGTGGCTTCGATACGATCGATGATCGCGCCGAAGCGCGCGGGGTCCGCATAGGCCAGGCGTCGCGTTTCCGCCTGCTCGCGGCTGCCCTGCCCAGCCACCATGTAGGTTGCGACCGTCCATGGAGCGCCGGCGAAGCCAATCAGCGTCTTCGCCGGGTCAAGCGCCGCCTTCACCTTGCGAACAGTGGCGTAAATCGGGTCGAGCCGGGCGGGAACCGGCGTCAGGTCTTCGAGCATCGCTCCGGCGAGCGGCGGCGTCAGGCGCGGCCCCTCGCCTGCAACGAAGGCCAGGTTCTGCCCGAGCGCGAAGGGCACGATCAGGATATCCGAGAAAAGGATTGCCGCATCGAACGCCGGGAAGCGCTTCAACGGCTGCAGCGTGACCTCGGCCGCGGCATCGCTATCGTAGACCAGGTCGAGGAAGCTTCCCTTGTCCTGCCGAAGCTGCCGGTACTCGGGAAGATAGCGTCCGGCCTGACGCATCAGCCACATCGGAGTTGGCTCGCACCGCTGACCGCCAAGCACGCCCAGCAAAGGCTTGTCGGCATGGCTTGCGGAGCGGTCTTCAGGCTTCGAGGCCACTCTACTTCTCTTCCTTTATATATATTTAGAAGAAGATTGATGATGTAATTGGGCGGGGGACAGCGGGGTTTAGGCAGCCCTCCCACTTTTGCCAACAACCCGGCCCAACGCCCCTACTCGGAAGCTTCGCGAGTCGCGGTGATTTGCACCCGGGATTCACAGGCTGGGGACGAGATTCATCCCCGGGGATAAAGTGCTGAACGAATCTGACCGGTGTGGGCTGGACCGTTCGCGTTGAGCATGCCCCCATGTCCGCGCTAGTTCCCTACCATTGCTTTTCCACAAGGTTGTTCAATTGGGCCTCATCCTCGCCTCCGGAAGCCAGATCCGCCACGCTATGCTGACGGCGGCCGGCGTCGAGCATCGCGCGGTGCGTCCGGACGTCGACGAGGGCGCGATGAAGCGCCAACTGGACACAGCTCAAGACATAGCGGTCGAGCTTGCCGCCGCCAAAGCCCTTGCCGTCAGCCGGCACGATTCCGAAGCCTGGGTCATCGGAAGCGACAGTATCGTCGAGGTCGCTGGCACATTGTTCGACAAGCCTGCCAACCGCGAGCAAGCCGCCGACCACCTTCGAAAGTTTTCGGGAGCGACGATGTACCTCACCAGCGCGGTCGTGCTTGCCCGTGGCGGCAACGTCGACTGGCGCCATGTCGAAACCGTGGAACTCGATGTAAGGTCACTGAGCGACGACTTTATCGCCGGCTATCTCGACGCGGAGTGGCCTGAGGTTGGGTATTGCGTCGGTGTCTTCCGCATGGAGGCGCGAGGCGTGCAGTTGTTCTCGTCGATACGTGGAAACCACTTCACCATCCTCGGGATGCCGCTGCTGCCGCTGCTCGGCGCACTTCGCGACCGATCGGTGATCCCGTCATGATGACGCTGGCGCTCACCGGCTCGATCGGCATGGGCAAGTCGACGGTCGCCGACATGTTCCGCCGCGCCGGCGTTCCGGTATTCGACGCGGATGCCGAGGTGCGCCGGATGCAGTCCGAAGATGCCGAACTCATCGCCTCGATCGGAGAGCGTTTTCCCGGCACGGTCGAAGACGGCCGGCTGGATCGTGACATACTCGCTGTGCGGGTTCTCAATGACCCCGATGAGCTGGCAGCTCTGGAGGTCATCGTGCATCCCGCGGTTCACGCGGCGCGGGCGCGCTTCATTCTCGCCCACCAGGACTCCAGGGCGCTGCTGTTCGACATCCCGCTGCTGTTCGAGACTCATGGCGAGCAATCGTTCGATAAGGTAATTGTCGTGTCCGCCCCAGCCGACGTGCAGCGCAGGCGCGTGTTGCAGCGTCCAGGCATGACCGCAGAGAAGCTCGATGCGATTCTTGCCCGCCAGATGCCCGATGCCGAGAAGCGTGCGCGCGCCGATTTCGTGATCGATACCGGCGGCGATCTATCCACAACTGAAGCCGAGGTGGCCAAGGTTCTTGCTTGTCTCCATCTCACCGGGGATCGATAATTCGGCCATGCGCGAGATCGTCTTCGATACGGAAACCACGGGCCTCAATCCGGCGGCCGGTGATCGTATGGTCGAAATCGGCTGCGTCGAGATCGTCAATCGCTGCGAAACCGGGCGACACTTTCACGCCTACTTCAATCCCGAACGGGCAATGCCCGCCGAAGCGGAAGCCGTGCATGGACTCAGCACGGTCTTCCTGTCCGACAAGCCGTGCTTCGGGGATGTCGCGGAGGAATTGCTCGCTTTCATCGAGGATTCGCCGCTGGTCGCTCATAATGCCGGCTTCGACTTCGGCTTCCTCAACCACGAACTCGACCGCTGTGGCCGGCCAAGCGTGTGCACCAGCCGAATGGTCGATACGCTGACGCTCGCGAGGTCCCGTCATCCCGGCGCGAAGCACAGCCTCGATGCCTTGTGCATGCGCTTCGGAATCGACCGCAGCCACCGGGTCAAGCACGGCGCCCTGCTCGACGCCCAATTGCTTGCGCAAGTCTATGTCGAGCTGACCGGCGGGCGGCAGATCGGTCTTGGCCTGGTGGCGGATACGGCTCCGGTCGATGCCGGTATTGCCGATGCCGTCCGAGTCCGCGAGCGCCGTGAGCCGCGCCCGCATGCACCGCTGGTCGAGGAACTCAATCGTCACCGCGCGTTTATTGAGAAGCTCGTCAATCCGCTGTGGTCGCGTTTCGCCTGAAGCTTGGTTGACGGGTCTTTGACGGCGGTCCTAAGCGCCCGCCGCAGGCACGGGAGCAAGCAATCGTGGACGTTAGGGTCGCTGGACACCAGGTAGATACGAGCGAATCGCTGCGCGAGCACGCGGCGGCGCGTATGGCGGAAATGAGCGAGAAATATTTCTCGCGAGGAATTGGGGCCAACGTCACCTTCGGCCGCGGCGCGAACAACGACATCACCTGCGATATCCTGGCGCCGGTCGGCCGCGGTATCGTGCTGAAAGCAAGCCATCTAGGGCGCGAGCCGCAAATGGCGTTCAACGGCGCTGCCGATCGCATCGAGAAGCAGCTGCGCCGCTATTCCCGCCGCCTCAAGGAGCACCCGGTGGGCGAGGCGGAGCCTTACACCGAGAATGCCGGCTACACCGTCTTTTCGGCAACCCGGGCGGAAAGCGAGGAAGAGCCGGCTCCGACCATTGTCGCTGAGACTCGCGTCGATATCCCGGATTCGAGCGTCTCCGATGCGGTGATGCTGATGGATCTGCGGAACACTGGCGCGCTCATGTTCCGCAATTCCGTGACCGGCGAATATAACATGATCTACCGCCGCGAGGATGGGAACATCGGCTGGGTCGAGCCGCATTCCGAATAGACGCGACCTCAACCGCTCGCCGGAAGGCATCGAATGATATTGTCCGACTTCGTCGATTTCGACGCGATCAACACCCGCCTCTCGGCCGGCAACAAGCGCTCGCTGCTTCAGCAGCTTGCGAACAGCGCGGCGCAGCGCCTGTCGGTCGACCCCGCCGAGGTGTTGGCCAGCGTGACCGAGCGTGAGCAACTCGGCTCGACCGGGTTCGGCCAAGGCGTCGCCATTCCGCACGGGAAGATCGAAAGCCTGGCGCGGATTTACGGCCTGTTTGCGCGCTTGGCCGAGCCGATCGACTACAAGGCCATCGACGGTCGTCCCGTCGACCTGGTCTTTCTGCTCCTTTCCCCGGCCAATGCCGGCGCCGAGCATCTGAAGGCGCTGGCGGCGATCAGCCGCGTTACGCGCAATGAGCCGGCGCTCGAGAGGATGCGCGGCGCCCGCAGCCGCGACGCACTCGCGGCCGTGCTGATGGGGGCAGATGAACGCGACGCGGCCTGACCGCCGCGCGGTGCGGCGGTGAGCCGGCTGCCGACAGAGGTCGAGGCGACGGGCATGCTTAGGCGTGTCGAGGCCCAAGGCGGCTTCGCGACCGTGATTCGCAAAGGCGACCCTCAAAGCGGAGCGCTGCTCCTCGTCATTGCGAGCCGCGGTATACACGCCAGCTGTCTTGAACGGATCCTGACCCTCGACGGTGATTATTCGTGGCAACGTTGCGGACCCGCCGATTCGGCGAGTTCCATCGAAGTGGCGGATTTCCTCGCGCGACGCACTCGGTTCGACCCGGATTCCTGGATAATCGAACTGGATATCGCGGCGCCCGAACGGTTCATCGCTGAAACGACCTCTTCGGGTTGACCCCCCGTCCGAACGGCTGAAAACCGGCTCAACAACAAGAGCGGGGGGCATTCTTCGACCGGAAAGAACCGGCGGAATGCCACGCGAGACGGGGAATCACGAAGGGGAATCGGCGGACAGTCCGCCTGCGTATTTCTTTCCTCTATGTCTGTGATTCACCGCACGTTTTGCGGATTTCATGTTCATTTCTATTCGGTCGTCTATTTTCGCTTGCCTGGCGCTTTGCGCGACCACGGTTAGCCCGGCACTCGCCGGTCAGGCCAGCGGCCCGTCGGCCCCTGTTACCCAAGCCATCATGCCGCAGGTCCCGGTTCCGGACGTCCTCGACATCAATGGCAAGCCGCAGCTTTCCGGCGGCGATACCCAGATTGCAACGCCCACCACCGAACCGGCTACGACGGTTGAAGCGACTCCCGCGGTTGCTCCGTCAGGCGACCTCAGCGAAATGGTCGCTCAGCTACGTTCTTCAGATGCCGGCAGCCACGAGCTCGAGTGCCTGGCAACGGGCGTCTATTTCGAATCGAAGAGCGAGCCGCTGGCCGGCCAGCTCGCGGTTGGTCAGGTCATCGCCAACCGGGCTCAGTCCCATGGCCGGTTCCCGCCGTCCTATTGCGGCGTGTTGTTCCAGCGCGGCCAGTTCTCTTTCGTGCACGGCCGCTCGCTGCCGTCCGTTTCGCACTCCAGCCATCAATGGCAGACCGCCGTCGCGATCGCCAAGATCGTGGACCAGGGTCTGAAGGACTCGAGCGTCGGCAACGCACTGTTTTTCCATGCGCGCTATGTGTCGCCGGACTGGCACCTGAAGCGCGTCGCCTCGATCGGCAACCACATCTTCTATCGATAATCGAACGCGGGAGGGCGAGCGGGGCTGCGCAAGCAGCTCCGCTCTCTACGCGATCGGTAACGGATTGGCTCCGTTCCCCGGATGTTCTATCGAACGGGCGTGGCCACGCAGTTAGATTCGTCCTGCTTTAGCGACGCACCGCCCATCGCCGCCGAGGTCGCTCGCGGAGTCACGCGGCTGCTGTGCCGTCATGACCTTTTCGCCATTTGTGAAATGCCGCTGCCGAATGGCAGGCGCGCGGACATCATGGCGATCGACGCCAAGGGCGGACTGACCATCGTTGAGATCAAGGTTGCGAAGTCGGATCTCGTCGGAGACGGCAAGTGGCGTGACTATCTGGATTATTGCGACCGCTTTTACTGGGCGGTGCCGCCGTCGCTCGCGGCCATCCTGAGCGAGGACCGTTACATGCCGGGCGAGGCCGGACTCATCGTCGCCGACCGCTACGATGCCGCCATCGCCCGTGACGCTGCGCATCGGCCGATGGCGCCAGCAAGGCGCAAGGCCGAGGTCCTGCATTTTGCGCGCCGCGCCGCGCGGCGGCTGGCGGCGCAGATCGACCCGACTTTGGGCGAGGGCCGTTAGCCGCCTTTGGCTTTGACGGACGCAATCATCTCCTGGATGTCGCGCGACCGGTTGTCCCGCTTGGCGTAGTCCTGGGCCGAGAATCCCGCGACGGAATCGGTCTTGTCCGGGTTGGCGCCCGCCTCCAGCAGGGCCTTGACGATGCGCGGTTCACGCTGCTGCACGGCAATGATCAGCGGCGTTTCACCGCGGCGGTTCGCAGTGTCGACCTTGGCACCGCTTCCAAGCAGCCATCCCACCGCTTCGGGAAAATTGGCGCGGGCAGCGGCAATGAGCGGCGTCTCCCCTTCGTGGCCGGCGAGGTTCGGGTCGGCGCCCTTTTGGAGAAGGAACGCGGTGAAGCGATCGTCGTCGTTACCGATGGCGACGACCAACGCGGTGTCGTTCTTGTCGTCGCGGGCGTCGACAATCCGAGGTCCTGACGACTGCAACAATTGCATAGCCTTGTCGCCATCACCGCTCCGGACGGCATCGACGAACTGGACACCCTCATAGCCGCGGTTCTGCGCCGCGAGGGGCCCCGAAGACGCGGCCAATGAGATCGCGACAATCGCAAATTTCAAAGACTTCATGAACTTAGCCCCAAGACCAGACGCGGCCACCCGCTTGATTGCCGTGGGATAGCAGAGCAAGGGTGGCCGTGTCATGAATGCTGCTCCGCCGCGCTTCTGGGAAAAGCCTCTCGCCGAGCTCAATCGCGGCGAGTGGGAAGCGCTGTGTGACGGCTGCGGGCGCTGCTGCGTTCACAAGATCGAGGACGAGGATACGGGCTTGCTCTACGCGACCAACGTCGCGTGCAAGCTTCTGGACCGGCGCAATGGCCGCTGTCTCGATTACAAGCACCGGATGAAGCAGGTCGCCGATTGCGTCAAACTGGACCGCAAGGCGGTCGACAACCTCGATTGGCTGCCCGAAACTTGCGCCTATCGCCTCCGTGCCGCCGGCGAGGCGCTGCCCGAGTGGCATTATCTGATCTCGGGTAGCCGCGAAACGGTCCACGAAGCCGGCCAGTCGACCCGCGGCTGGACGGTCAGCGAAGAGGACGCCGGCGAACTGGAATGGCATGTCGTCGACCGGCCGCTCTGACTTGCTGGTCGAGACGGGCGATTTGCCCGTTCCGATGGAAATCCGCCCACTTCGCAGTGCCCGCCGCTTGCGGCTCCGGTTCGACGACGCTCGTGGAGTTCTGAAACTGACCTGCCCGGCCGGCATGAGCCGGCGCAAGGCCGTGGCCTGGGCCGTCGACCAGCGCGAATGGGTGCTGGCGCAGGTCGGCCGCGCGCCGCAGCCCGAACCATTCGTGTCTGGTGCGGCAATTCCGCTGTGCGGAGAAGACATTCGTCTCGTCTGGAAGGCGGGTGCGCCTCGGTCCCCGCAGCGTATCGGCGGTGAACTCCTGTGCGGCGGGCCGGAATCGGGGTTCGAGCGCCGGATCGCCACCTATTTGAAGCGGCTAGCCCTGGAGATGATGGCAGCCGACGTTTCCGACTTTGCCGAGAAGGCCGGATTGCGGCCCAGTGCGATCAGCGTCGGCGATGCTTCGTCCCGATGGGGAAGCTGTTCGTCCAATCGTCGCATCCGGCTGAGCTGGCGGCTGATCATGGCGCCGGTCGCGGTCCGTAGATTCGTCGCGGCGCACGAGGTCGCGCATCTCGTTCATCTCGATCACAGCGCGGCGTTCAAGAGCCTAGAGGCGCGCCTGTTCGGGATGGGCCTCGCGGAAGCGAAAGCAGAGTTACGGCGAATAGGGCCGAGACTGCGGCTGCTGGGGCGGCGGCGCTGATCCGTCCGGCTGCACTGGCTGCTGCTGCGGATTTGGATAAGCAGGACGCTGACGCGGGTTGGGCTGCCCCGGATAGGGCTGGCGACTAACCGGCTGACCGGGTGCCGACGCTGGCGGGAACGCCTGGTCCAGTTCCTGTTGCGACGGGTCGCCGGTGCCGTCCGGCCGAACCATGGACGGCGGTGCTCCGGAATCATCGGGAGGAGTCGTGGGGATCGGATTCCCATTTTCATCGACCATCGGCTGCTCGACGAGGCTGTTCTGGTCGATCGCCTCGTCACCGAACAGCTCCTCTTCCGGCGTCAGCTGCCACGTCGGCATGGGCACCTGAGTCTCGAAGGGTTCCGGCGGCCGGTTGGCAACGGCGACGGTCATGAAGTCGTGGAACGCCTTCGCCGGCGCGGTGCCGCCGTAGAGGCCGCGGACCGGCTTGGCGTCGTCGCGGCCCATCCACACGCCCGTCGTCAGGCCGCTCGAGAAGCCGATGAACCAGCCATCCTTGTTCAGCGTCGTGGTACCCGTCTTGCCGGCGACGGGACGCCCGATCTGCGCCGCCGCACCGGTGCCGCTCAGCACCGCCGACTGCAGCAGGTCGGTCATCTCCGCGGCAACCCAGGGCGCGACCAGCGTTCGATTGTCCGGCGCATCGTGCTGGTAAAGCAGACGCCCATCGGCGGTGACGACTTTGCGGATTCCGTAGGGTGTGACCGCGACGCCCTTGTTGCCGATCGCGGCGAAGGCGCGGGTCATGTCGATCAGCCGCACGTCGCTCGTCCCGAGCACCATCGAGGGGTAAAGGGAAATCGGGGTCGTGATCCCGAACCGCCTGGCCATGTCGGCGATCGTGCCGAAGCCGACTTGCTGGCCGATCTTGGCGCTGACCGTGTTGATCGACCGCGAGAAGGCTTCGCGCAGAGACACCGGGCCAAGGTAGGTGCGGGTATCGTTGCGCGGGCTCCAGCCGTCGAACGTCACCGGCTCGTCGACGATAGTGTCGGTGGGTTTCATCCCCGCTTCCAGCGCGCTCAGATAGACGAACAGCTTGAACGACGATCCCGGCTGGCGGGTCGCCTGCGTTGCACGGTTGTAGATCGAATTGATGTAGTCGCGCCCGCCGACCATCGCCCGGACGGCGCCATCGCGGTCGATCGAGACTAAAGCACCTTGGGCGCCTTGAGGAGCATTGGCGGCGATCGCCTTGTCCGCCGCCGCCTGCATGCCGGGGTCCAGGGTCGTCCAGACGTCGATCGGATCCTGCGTCTGGTCGATCAGCGTATCGAGCTGCGGAAGCGCCCAATCGGTGAAGTAACGAACGCTGTTCTGCTTCGTGGTCGGCTGAATGCGGACGGTTGCCGGATCCACCGCCTGCGCCGCCGCTTCGCTGATGAAGCCGTTCCTGGCCATCGTCTCGAGGACCACGCTGGAGCGGTTGCGCGCTGCTTCGACGTCGGCGGTTGGCGAATAATTGGACGGCGCCTTGACCAGCCCGGCGATGATTGCGGCCTCACCAAGGCTCAAATGATCGGCGCCATGCCCGAAGAACCGCCTCGACGCGGCGTCGATGCCGTAGGCGCCGCCCCCGAAATAGACCCGGTTGAGATAGAGCTCGAGGATCTGATCCTTGCTGAACTTGCGCTCCAGAGCGAGCGCGAGGATCCCTTCCTTGAACTTGCGCGCGAAGCTGCGGTTGTTGGTCAGGAAGATGTTGCGCGCCAGCTGCTGGGTGATGGTGGAGGTCGCGCTGACTCGGTGACCCTTTGTGAAGGCCGACACGATCGCGCGGCCGATGCCGATCGGGTCGACGCCGATGTGACTGCGGAATCGCCGGTCCTCGGTCGAGATCATGGCGGCCCGCATTTCCGGCGGGATCTGGTCGTAGGATAGCCACTGGCCGAAGCTTGGGCCCATCGACACGAGCACTTGCCCGTTCGCGGCGCGGACCCGGATCATCTGGCCGAGGTCAGAGCGTTTCGTAAGCTCGGAGTAGCTTGGCAGATAGGATGTCGCGACGGCCACGGCGACGACCAGCGCAAGCAGGCCGACGAGCGACGAATAGACGAGCCATTTGAAAATGGTCACGAAGATGGAGCGCCCGGATCGTCCGGCGGCGGAGGGCGTACGTGCCATTGACTAGGACGGATAGAAAGTCCGCGGCGACTGGACAATAGGGACCGACTTAGTCGTCCTTGCTCTTGTCGAACTTGAGAGCGCCGGAGTTGATGCAATAGCGTAGGCCTTCCGGCCCAGGGCCGTCTGGAAAGACGTGGCCGAGATGGCCTTCGCAGCGCGCGCAGCGGACCTCGGTTCGGACCATGCCGTGCGTGGAATCGGTATGTTCGCTGACCGCGGCGTCCGACTTGGGTGCGGTAAAGCTCGGCCAGCCACTGCCGCTTTCATATTTCGTGTCGCTGGAGAAGAGAGGCTCACCGCAGGCGGCGCAGCGAAATTCGCCCTTGTCCTTGACCTTCAGCAGCGCGCCGCTGCCTGGGGGTTCGGTGCCGCCCTGGCGAAGGATTCGATATTGCTCGGGCGTCAGTGCTGCGCGCCATTCGGCGTCGGTCCGGTTGTCCCTGTCCATGATGGCTCCAATGCGCCTGCGGATATTAGCCCGGCATTAACCCTGTTTTAGCTCCTGCCCAATAGAGCGGAGGCATGGGCCGGCCAGTGATCCTTGCCATTGCGGCGGCGCTCGCCTGCGCCGGCGGGTCGACCGCGCCCGCGCAATGCCGCCTGTGTTCGACGCCGACGACCACCCGCGACGATTCGCAAATCAACGACCGGATCGCGCTCGACGTGCAGACGAGCCTCAACTTCGACCAGCTCGTGGTCGATGGACGAGGCACTGGAAGCGCGGTGATCCGGCCGGACGGTTCCACCCAGAACGTCGGCGCAGTCACCGACATGAGCCCGCGCGCGATGGTCGGCACCGTGGTTCTCCACGGCCAGCCCGGCCGCCAGATTCGCGTCGAGATGCCAAGCCGGATCGTGCTTCACTCTGTCGGGGGTGGAGAAATCACCTTCGACGACGTCGTCAGTGATCTGCCGTCGCTCCCCAAACTGGACGACTCGGGATCGCTGACCTTCCGATTCGGCGGCCGGCTGCATGTTTCAGGCGATTCCGAAGGCCAGTATCGCGGGGACCTTCCGATTACAGCGGAATATCTCTGAGACAGTCCTACTCCGAAACGGAGATATTCCTAACGTGGCCGTAACCATTCCTTTGAGGGAAGGCGTAAGCGGCCAAGGTTAATGGAGGCGCCACGGGTGACCGACTGACGGCCAGCCGCCAACGTTCGAAACTTGTGGGGATTAGACCAGATGACCAATTTCATTCGCTTGACGTCGCTGGCGGCGACGGTTGCAGCCCTGGCCCTGACGACGCCGGCTGTTGCCGCTCCTGGCAACACGGCGACGCCGACTCAGCAGGCAACTGCGACGGCTCGCGTCGTGAAGCCGCTGACCATCGCCTGGAAGCAGGACCTCGACCTCGGCACGATCGTGCTCGGTTCGGGCGTCTGGGCCGGTGCCGACGTCGGTATCAGCTCCGCGAAGGCTTTCAGCTGCACCAACACCAACGTGACCTGCTCGGGCACGCCGAAGACCGCCGAATATACGGTCACCGGCACCAACAACCAGGTCGTGACGATCAACGCGTCTGACGTGACGCTCACCAACCAGAACGACAACACGCAGACGCTTCTGCTGACGGTCGACAATCCGGGCACGGTGAACCTCGGCAACTCGGGCGCTGCCGGCCTGGTATTCGATCTCGGCGGCAAGGTGACGGTTGCGTCCACCACCGTAGACGGCACCTACAGC
>Ga0207678_10005370_pt1 | contig 11477 bp, 8 predicted proteins | sample KBSC63metaG_FD_184319 | JGI IMG/M metagenome (GOLD analysis project Ga0207678, IMG submission 184319) | Corn rhizosphere microbial communities from Kellogg Biological Station, Michigan, USA - KBS C6-3 metaG (SPAdes) (version 2) | ecosystem: Host-associated > Plants > Roots > Rhizosphere > Soil ...
CCGGGCTGACGGCGGGGCTGGACTCCCACTTCTGCTCGATCCGGCCGAAGTGCCAGATGCACAGGGCAATTATCCAGGTCACCACGAACACCCCGACGATGACGAAGCCGGCCGTGTTGATGTTGAAGCCCGCCAGGAAGGACCAGAACGAGCCGTTCAGGTGGGCGTTCTGGCTCAGCAGGCCGAGCAGTTCGATCGTGCCGATGAACACCGCCACGAACACGGACAGGCCGGTGATGGTGAGGTTGTAGTAGACCTTGCGGACCGGCTTGGCGAACGCCCAGTCGTAGGCGAAGTTCATGAAGCAGCCGTCGGCCGTGTCGAACAGGCTCATCCCGGCCGCGAACAGGATCGGCAGCGACAGGATCGCGTAGAACGGCAGGCCGCCCGCGACGGCCGTGCCGGCCAGCACGAGCAGCGCGATCTCGGTGGCGGTGTCGAAGCCGAGGCCGAACAGGAAGCCGATCGGGTAGATCTTCCACGGCGTGTCGACCCGGCGGGCCAGCGGGCCGAGGAACCGGTTCATCAGGCCGCGCTTGTTCAGCTGCTCCTCGAGTTCCTCGTCGTTGTAGCGGCCGTTGCGCATCTCCCGGAACACCCTGATGATCCCGGCCAGGACGATGATGTTGAACGCGGCGATCAGGAACAGGAAGAAACCCGACACGCAGGTCCCGACCACGCCGGTGATCGTGTGCAGCCCGGAGTTGTCGTTGCTGACCTGCTTGTCCAGGCCCCTGATGCCGAAGTTCAGCAGCACCGCGAGCACGAACACCACGGAGGAGTGACCGAGGGAGAAGAAGAACCCGACGGACAGCGGGCGCTTGCCCTCGCTGACCAGCTTGCGGGTGGTGTTGTCGATCGCCGCGATGTGGTCGGCGTCGAACGCGTGCCGCATGCCCAGCGTGTAGGCCAGCGCCCCGGTGCCGACCCCGAAGACCGTCGTCTTGCTGATCTGGTAGTGGCCGCCGAGCGCGGCCGCGAGCATCACCCAGCCCGCCACGTGCAGCCCGACGACCGCCGCGACCATGCCGCCCATGCGGGTCCACTCGGCCGGGCTCAACCCCTGCCGGATCTTCCTCAGACGGCCGCGCGGATCAGCCATTAAGCTCCCTTCTTGCACAGGGGTCCCAGTTTAGAAGCTATTGCAACTTTGTTGCAATAGCGCATGGGATGCAGGTGGGGGCAGGGCGGGGCGGGCGCTGCGGGTGCTGAGAGCGGGTAGCGCGGAGTCAGCTGGTGACGTCGGCTGAGGTGAAGCGGGCCCAGGCGAAGGAGCCGAAGAGCACGGCGTAGACCGCGAACGAGAGCAGGCCGCGGAGCAGGGTGGAGGTGTCCACGGGGACGCGCAGCAGGGAGTCGAAGGACAGCCACCAGTGCGTCGGCAGGTACGGGCCGGCCGCGTGGAGCTGCGGCACGTTGTCGATCACCTCGCTGGTCACCACCAGGATCATCAGGGTGGCGATGGCCCCGATCGCGTGCTCGGTCAGCGTGGAGATGGCCAGGCCGATCGCGCCGAGGGCGGCCATCGCGGCCGTCACGTACAAGGTGACGAACAGCAGCCGGAGCAGCCCGGCCGCCAGCGAGACGGTGGTCCCGGACAGCAGCGTGACCGGGCCGACCGGGAACAGCGCGGCGCCGGCCGCCAGCGCCACCGCGGAGACGATGAACGTGGCGCACAGCGCGAACGTCACGATCACGCCGTACTTGACCGCGAGCAGCCTGGTCCGCCCGGCCGGCACCGCGAGCAGGTAGCGCAGCGTGCCGTAGCCGGCCTCGCCCGCCACCGAATCGCCGGCCACCACCGCGACCACCACCGGCAGCACCAGCACGAGCAGGGTGGACAGCGCGATGAAGGTCAGGAAGACGCCATTGCCTGCCAGCTGGTTGAAGAACGCCGGGCCGGGGCCGTTGCCGCCGTCCGGGCGGGGCGCGGCCAGCCGCAGGGCGATGCCGATGATCAGCGGGAAGACGGCGGTCACCGCCAGCAGCAGCAGGTTGCGCCTGCGCAGCAGGACGAGCCGCAGCTCGGAGGCGTAGAACCTACCCGCTGACATCGAAGCCCTCCCCGGTGAGCCCGACGAACAGGTCTTCCAGGCTGGGCGAGACGACCGCGAAGCCGCGGACGCCGATCCCGGCCTGGACGAGCTCGGCGCAGACCTGCTCCGGCGACGCGTCGCCGAGGATGGCCGACGCCCCGGCCTGGGCATCATCGGCCTGGACGTCGCCGGCCTGGGCATCGCCGGCCTCGGTGGCCTGGGCGTCGGCCAGGCCGAGACCGGTGAGCACCTTGGCCGCCGCCTCGGGGTCGGCGGTCTGCACGCTGACCCGGGAGGCGCCGGTCCGGCGCAGCTCGGGCAGCGAGCCCTGGAACACCAGCTTCCCGGTGCGCATCACGCCCACGTGCGTGCAGATCTGCTCCACCTCGGCCAGCAGGTGCGAGGAGACGAACACGGTGGTGCCGTCGGCCGCGATCTGCCTGATCAGCGCGCGCACCTCCCGGGTCCCCTGCGGGTCGAGCCCGTTGGTCGGCTCGTCCAGGATGATCAGCTCCCGGGGCCGCAGCAGGCCCGCGGCGATGGCCAGCCGCTGCTTCATGCCCAGGGAGTAGTGCCGGTACCGCTTCTTCGCCGCCGCGAGCAGGCCCACCCGGTCCAGGGCCTCGGTGATCCTGGCCCGCGCCGTGGCCGGGTCGGCGGTCCGGTCCGCCGCGTCGTAGCGGGCCAGGTTGTCCGCGCCGGCCAGGAACGGGTAGAAGGCAGGCCCCTCGACCAGCGAGCCGACCCGGTGCAGCACCGTGGTGGCGCCGTCCGGCATCGGCACGCCGAGGAGCGACGCGGTGCCGCTGGTGGGGTAGGCCAGGCCGAGCAGCATCCTGATCGTGGTGGTCTTGCCCGACCCGTTCGGTCCGAGGAAACCGTAGACCGACCCGAGCGGGACGGCCAGGTCGATGTGGTCGACCGCGAGCTGACCACCGCGGAATCGCTTGGTCAGCCCGCTGGTCGAGATCGCGGTCAATGCGGCTGAGCCGCTGCGGCAGCGTACAGGACGCTCGGCTGGACCGCGCCGACGAAGGCGTGGCCCTGATCGGTGATCAGCACAGAGACCAGGCTAGTCCGCAGCAGCTGGCCGCTGCCCCAGGCGCCGTGCACCGGGGTGGCCGCGGCGAGCAGGGTGCGCAGCACGGCCGCGTCGTCACCGGCCGAATGACCGCTGCCGGGGCCCGCGCCCGAGGTCAGATCGGACGACGGCAGCTCGAGCACGGTGACCCAGCCGGACCCGATCGTGGTGACGTCGGGGCGGGCGTGGCCCTTGGCCCCGGCGGGGTGGTCCGACAGGTTCACCTGGGTGACCGTCGCCCCCGGCGGCGGGGTGAAGCTGAGGTCGGCGGCGGCCGGCTTGACGAATGCGATGTCGGTGTAGCCCACCTGGAAGGCCGGGCTGCTGGAGCCGCGCGCGAAGACCTGCAGGCGGAGCGGCACGCCGTTGTGGCCGTCCACGTCGATCTGCACCTGGCCGACCAGCGACCTGGCGTCCTTGGGCGCGAGGACCAGCGCGTAGGCGGCCTGCCCGGCCACCGTCACGTTGCTGTCCACCCGGACCGTGGTGGTCGGCCCGACCGCGGCCAGCACCTGCTGAGCCGCCTGCTGCGGCGTGACCGGCTGCTGGGGAACGGTCTTGTCGGGCGCGTGCGCCGGAAGGGTGAACTTGGTCACCTTGTTCAGCGTGCTCTGCCACAGCCACGCGGTGCGGCCGTCCCTGATCACGTCGCTCTCGCTCAGCGACTGCGGCACGGCCAGCCGGAAGTGGCCGGGGCTGGCGTACCACACCCGGATCGTGTGCGACCCGGTGAGCAGCGAGGACAGCGAGGTCGGGTTCCCGGTGGCGGGCAGCGACGGCAGGCCGAACGAGGCGGTCTCCACCACGGTGCCGGTCAGCGGCGGCGGGGTAGAGTCGGCCACCTCGGCGAGGAGCTGAGCCGCGGTACGCGCGGGCAGCCCGGGCGCGGCCTGCGCCGCCGTGATCAGCGACCCGGCCAGGACCCCGCCGGTGATGACCAGGGCGCCGGCGGGGATCGCCCACCTGGCCCGCCGGGACAGCTTCGGTGCCTGAATCATGTATCCCACAGTGCCGTACCGCCGCTGTGAGCACCCTGAGAGGCCGACGCCGGCAGTCGGCCCACTGCGCCACACTAGGACAGTGCGGGTGCTCGTGGTAGAAGACGAACGGCGTCTCGCTTCGGCCGTGCGCCGCGGCCTGACCGCCGAGGGGTTCGTCGTCGATGTCGCCCACGACGGCGTGGACGGCCTGCACCTGGCCCGGGAGGGCGGGTACGACGCCGTGGTGCTCGACCTCATGCTGCCCGGCCTGTCCGGCTACCAGGTGTGCGAGCGGCTGCGGGCCGAACGCAACTGGGTGCCGGTGCTGATCCTGTCGGCCAAGGACGGCGAGTACGACCAGGCCGACGGCTTGGATCTCGGCGCCGACGACTACATGACCAAGCCGTTCTCCTACGTGGTGCTCGCGGCCCGGCTGCGCGCCCTGCTGCGCCGCGGTGCCCGGCCGCGCCCCGCCGTGCTGGCAGCGGGTGACCTGCGCCTCGACCCGGCCGCCCGGACGGTCCGCCGCGGCGAGGCCGCCCTCGAGCTGACCGCCAGGGAGTTCGCGCTGCTCGAGTACCTGATGCGGCGGGCGGGCCAGGTGGTGTCAAAAGCCGAGCTGCTCGAGCACGTCTGGGACCCGGACGCGGTGGCGGACCTGAACGTGGTCGAGGTCTACGCCGGGTACGTACGGCGCAAGATCGACACGCCGTTCGGCCGTAACGCGCTGCAGACCGTGCGCGGGGCCGGCTACCGGCTCGCGGCCGACGGCGGTTGATGATGGCCGGCCAGCGGTGGCGGGTGGCGGGGTGGTGGAGGCGGCGGAGCCTGCGGGCGCGGCTGACGCTGGCCACGTCGGCCGGGCTGGCGCTGGCCCTGGCCCTGGCGGCGGTGCTCCTGGTCAGCGCGCTGCACGCGTCGCTCGTCCGCGACCTGGACGTGTCGGCTCGGCAGGGCGCGGTGGAGGTGGCGGCGCTCCTCGACGAGGGCCGGCTGCCCAGCCCGGTGCCGGTCGCGCCGGGGACGCTCACCATCCAGGTGCTCGACGCCACCGGCCGGATCACCAACATCTCGCCGGGCGCGGACCGGCTGGTGCCGATGCTGCCGCTGGCCCAGGCGCGGGCGGCCGCGCGGACCGGCCAGGCCCGCACGCTGGCGGGCCCGCCGCTGGGGCTGCCGTCGATGCTGCGGGTGGTCGCCGTCGGGGCGGCCGGACATCACGTCGTCATCTCCGCGATCTCCTACACCCAGGCCAGCGACAGCCTGGCCACGCTGGCCCGGGTCCTGGCCATCGGGACGCCGCTGCTGTTCGCCCTGCTGGCCCTGGTCACCTGGCTGCTCACCGGGTACACGCTGCGGCCGATCGCCGCGCTGCGCCGGGGCGCCGCCGAGGTGACGCAGACCGGCGTGCCGCGTGACCTGCCGGTACCGCCCGCCCGGGACGAGGTACGCTCGCTCGCCGTCACGCTGAACGACATGCTCTCCCGGCTCGCCGAGGCCCAGCAGCGGCAGCGGGACCTGGTCTCGGACACGGCGCACGAGCTGCGCAGCCCGATCGCCAGCATCCGCGCCCAGCTCGAGGTGGCCCTGGACTACCCGGACGGCGTGGACTGGGCGGAGACCGCGCGTGACGTGCACGCCGACACGCTGCGGCTGGCCCGGCTGACCGAGGACCTGCTACTGCTGGCCCGGCTGGACGGGCAGCACCTGCGGCGTACGCCCACCGACCTGACCGCGGTGTGCAAGTCGGTCGCGGCGCGCTACGCCACGGCCCGGGTCCCGGTGCGGGCCGAGACGGCGGGGCCGTGCGTGGTGGAGGGTGATGCCGACGCGCTGGCCAGGTTGCTGGTGAACCTGCTGGACAACGCGGTCAGGCACGCGGCCAGCCGGGTCTGCGTGTCGGTGCGGGACGACGGCGGGTGGGCCGTGCTTACCGTCGCCGACGACGGGCCAGGGATTCCCGCCGAAGATGCCGAACGGGCCTTCGGTCGCTTCGCTCGGCTCGACGACGCCCGCAGCCGGTCCGGGGAAGAAGGCGCCGGGCTGGGCCTGGCCATCGTGAAGTCGACCGCGGAGGCCCACGGAGGCTCGGTGTCCCTAGCTGACGCCAGGCCCGGGCTGCGTGCGACCGTCCGGCTACCGCAGGCAGGCGCGGCGGGCTAGGCCGCGGCCTCGGCTAGGGCGGCGAGGCGGTGCAGGGACTCCTCGATGAGCTGATGCTGTCCGTCCAGCCGGCGGGCCTCGCGCTCGGGCAGGCTGACGGTTACGTGGATGGCGGTGCCGGTGCCCGCCTCGGCGAGTTGCCAGACGAGCTCGATGTCGGAGACCTGGCAGGAGATCGTGATCCGCTCGTTCACCTCGTCCACCCGCAGCTTCTGCGGCATCGGGAAGTCCGGGTAACCCGTCGGCCACAGCGTGAACTCGCCGGGCGGGCCGGTCCGCACGGTCTCGACGCCCGTCCACCACTGGGGAAACCGGGCCGGGTCGAACAGCAGCTTCCACACTTCCTCGACGGGCGCGCGGCACTGCGCGCTCAGCGCGAATCCCGGCATAACGGCACCTCCGTGAGCTCATCGAATTCATCGAGCCCGGCCAGTTCGGCGGTGAGGCGGCGCAGTTCCCAGTCCGGCTCGACCAGGCCGACGATCGGCGGGCGGCCGAGGTCGACGAAGTTGGCCACGAACTCCGCGCCGGGGTCGTGCCCCAGGTGACGCCGCCAGCCATCCGCGGCCTCGGTCAGCCGGCGGCGGGCTCCGGCCCGGTCGCCGCGGGCCAGGGCGATCAGGCCCTGGACCCGTGTCATCCGCGGTACCAGCGCCCACGGCTGATCGCTGCTGCGCACGGGCTCCAGCGCCGCCCGGCGCATCTCGGCCGTGGCCTCGTCCGGGCGGCCGGAGCGGGCCAGGGCCTCGGCCTGGGCCAGCCGTGCGGCCGGCCGGCTCACCTCCGCCCCCTCGGCCAGGGCCTGCTCGAGCAGGTGGGCCGCCTCGAGATGGCGCCCGGCCGCCAGCGAGACCAGCCCGGCGTCGTGGCGAGCCCGGGCCGCGATCGCGGGCGAGTCCATGCGTTCCGCCATGGCCAGCTGCTCGCGGGCCAGCGACAGCGCCTCGGCGTGACGGCCGAGCCGGGACAGCACGAAGGCCCGGGCGGCCAGGCACTGAAACTCGATCACCGTCATGCCGCGGGTCGCCGCCACGGCGGCATCCGCCGCCCGCAGCGCACCGGTCAGGTCGCCGGACCCGCTCAGCGCGCACGCGGTCTGGATCCAGACCCCGAAGGCGACGAGCGGCCGGCCCGCCCGGCGCGCGGCGGCTCCGCCCCGCGCGGCCACCGCCTCGCACTCGCCGAACCGGCCCAGCCGGATGACCGACATCAGCTCGGCGTTGGCCATCTCCGCCACGATCCGGTCATCGGGCTCGGTGACCAGCGAGGCCACCTCCCCCAGCAGCGCGGCCCCGCGGGCCGGATCGCCGGCCGACGACTCACCCCAGGCGGTGCCGAGCAGGATTTCTATCCGCTGCGATGGCGGCGCGTCCGCGGGCAGCAGCTCGGCGGCCCGCTGGTAGGCGGCCAGCGACGCCCGGGGATTACACACCACCGTGCGGTGCACCTGGCCGCGGCGGGACCAGGCCACCGACTGCCGTTCTTCGGGGAGAAGCTCGAGCGCCGCGTGCCACTCGCGCTCGAAGTCGGCATCCTGGCCGAGCCAGCCGAAGGCCTCGGCCAGTTCCAGCCGCAGGTCCGCGGCTTCGGGGTCGCAGCGCACGGCCTCGGCCCAGAACCGGGCCGCCTCCGGCATCGCGCCCAGCGACCGGGCGTGCCGGGCCGCCCGCTGCCAGCGCGGCCCGGCCAGGTCGTCGCGGCCCGCCCGGTGCAGGTGGCCGGCCACCTCGGCGGCCACCTGGTCCGGTGCCGGAGCGGCCGCCTCGATGGCCAGCGCGAGCTGCTCGTAGCGGCGCCCCTGCTCCCCCAGGTCGGCCCGGACCGCCTCGGCGAGCAGCGCGTGCCGGAAGCGCAGCCCGCCGCGCACCCGGACGACCAGCCCGGTGTCCAGCACGGCGGCCTCGGCGGCGTCACGGTCGGTTAGCGCCAGATTGAGGTACGCCGCGGCCAGTTCGGCCGCTGACAGCTCGCGGCCCGCCGCGGCGAGCATCTCGGCCAGGTCCCGCGCTGGGCGGGCCAGGGCCCCGACGGCCGCCCGGACGGCGGCCCGCAGGTTCTGCGGCGGGGCATCGCGGCCCGCGGCGAGGGCCCGGGCGCTCTCCACCGCCAGCAGCGGGTTGCCGTCGGCGGCGCGGATCACCTGGTCGACGGCCTGGTCGGTCAGGTCGGCCACGCTGCGGGCCACCGCGGCGAGCTCGACCGCGGCCAGCGGACCGAGCTCGAGCTCGGCCACCTCGACACCGCGGCCGGCCAGGTCGGCCAGCAGCGCGTCGGCGTCAGGGCGGTCCGGCTTGTCCCGGCGGGTCAGCACGAACAGCACCGGCCGGGCGGCCAGCCGCCGGCCGATGTGCGCGCACAGCTGCATGCTGGCTGGGTCGGCCCGGTGCACGTCCTCGGCCACCAGGAGCACGGGCCGGCCGGCCGCGGCCCACTCCACCAGCCGCAGGACCGCGTCGAACACCCGGAGCCGCTCCAGCTCCGGCGAGGAGACCGGCGGGGGCGGCTGGTCCCGGCCCAGCTGGGTGGCGATATCCGGCGCCAGCCGGCCGAGTTCGGCCGGCCAGTCGGCGTCCTCCGGCGGGGCCGGCACGCCGCGAGCCAGCTGGGGCACCAGTTCCTGCCAGGTGGCCAGCGGCGCCGCGCCGCCGACGTCCACCCCGGCGCCGATCGCGGTCCTGGCCCCGGCGTTCTCCGCCCGCCGGGCCAGCTCCGCGACCAGGCGGGTCTTGCCGATCCCGGCCTCCCCGGTGATCAGGACCACGCGCCCGTGCCCGGCCCGCGCCGCCGTCCAGGCCGCCATGAGCGTGCGGAGCTCGGCGGCCCGCCCGTAGAGCGGCCGGGACCCGAAGGCCCCGGAGGACCCGGAGGACCCCGAGGCCGTGGCCGGGCCGGAAACCGCGGGACCGCGCGCCTCGGCCAGCGCCGCGCGCAGCGACGGCCCGGGCCCCACACTCAGCTCCGCGCGCAGCCGGTCGGTCGCCTCGCGCCCGGCGACCAGCGCCCCGGCCCGGTCGCCGGCCGCGGCGAGCTGCCGGACCAGATCGGCGTGGGCCGCCTCGTTCAGCGGATCAAGCTCGCAGCGCAGCCGGGACCAGCGCGCCGCGCCGGCCGCGTCGCCGTCACGCTCGGCGGCCGCGGACCGGGCGGCCAGCGTCTCGGCCAGCTCGGCCCGCTGCCGCCGCCGGGCCGTCTCGGCCCAGTCCTCGGCGTACCCGGGCAGCAGCTCGCCGCGGCACAGCGCGGCCGCGGCATCGGCGTCGCCGTCGGCGGCGCGGCGCAGGCCGTCGGCCAGGTCGACCGTGACGGCCTCGGGCCGTAGCCCGACCGCGGTCCGGGAGGTGATCAGCGCGTCGTCGCCGACGGCCTTGCGCAGGGCCCAGATGGCGGTCCGCAGGTTCGCCCGCGCGGCGGGTCCGGCCGCGCCGGGCCACAGGGTGGCCGCCACGGTCTCCCGGTCCTGGGGCCCGGGGCGCAGCGCGAGGACGGCGAGCAACCGGCTGACGGGCGGGAGAAGTGAGAGCTGCTCGCCATCGTGGTCCGCGGCCACTCCTCCTAGGAGCCGCACCTGCAGCACGCGCTCATTGTAAACCGCGGTCCCGCGGTTGACGCTGCGTTGACGCAGGAGAAGACGGGGCCCGGGGAGGCTGGCCGCGACCCAACGAAAGGGGACCATCATGACCATCGATCAAGACAAGCTGGGCGAGCTGCTCGGCCGGTTCGTCGGCGACCTGGGCGCCACCATCGCGGCCGGGAACGTCGTCGTCGGGCACCGCCTGGGCCTGTACCGAAGCCTGGCCGAGGGGCCGGCCACCGCGGAGGAGCTGGCGCGGCGGACCGGAACCGACCCGCGGTACGTCGCGGAATGGCTGCGCGGGCAGGCGGCGGGCGGGTACGTCAGCTGCGATCCCGCCGCCGGGCGGTTCTCGCTGACCGAGGAGCAGGCGTTCGCGCTGGCCGACCCGGACGGGACGCTGTACCTGCCGGGTGCGTTCCTGCTCGCGCTGGGCGCGCTGCGGGCCGAGTCGCAGGTCACCGACGCGTTCCGGTCCGGGGCGGGCATGGGCTGGCACGAGCACCACGAGGACGTATTCGCCGGGACCGAGATGTTCTTCCGCCCGGGCTACGTCGCCAACCTCACCTCCAGCTGGATCCCGGCATTGGACGGCGTGGCGGAGAAGCTGGCCGCCGGCGGCCAGGTGGCCGACGTCGGCTGCGGCCACGGGGCGTCGACCGTGCTGCTGGCCCAGGCCTATCCCACGTCCGCGATCCTGGGCTCGGACTACCACCAGGCGTCCGTCGACACGGCGCGCAAGCACGCCGCCGAGGCCGGCCTGGCGGACAGGGCCCGGTTCGAGGTCGCGTCGGCGCAGACCTTCTCCGGGACCGGATACGACCTCGTCGCCACGTTCGACTGCCTGCACGACATGGGCGACCCGGTCGGCGCGGCCCGGCACATCAGGCAGGCCCTCGACGCCGACGGTACCTGGCTGATCGTCGAGCCGGTGGCCGGCGACACGCTGGCCGCGAACCTCAACCCGGTGAGCCGGGTGTACTACTCGTTCTCCACGTTCATCTGCGTCCCGGCCGCCCGCTCGCAGGCCGGCGGCTATGCCCTGGGCGCCCAGGCCGGGGAGGAAGCCATCCGCGAGGTCGCGGCGCAGGCCGGGTTCAGCCGGTTCCGCCGGGCCGCGGAGACCCCGTTCAACGCCGTCTACGAAGCCCGTCCCTGAAAAGAGCACCGAAAAAAGAGCACTGAAGGAGACCATCATGACCAGGAAGATCATCGACTGCCGCTCGGCCCCCAACGACGTCGGCTGCACGCTGGCCATCACCGGCGAGCCGGACGAACTCGTCGCCGCCGCGTCTCAGCACGCGGTGACCGTGCACGGCCACGACGACGCCCCCGAACTGCGCGAGCAGATGCGCGGGCTGCTGACCGACGAGCCCGGCGTTTCCGCGCCAGGAGCGTTCGTCCAGCTCATCGAGTTCGACACCGACCGCATCGCGGAGTGGGACGCGATCGTCGGCCGGTGGGCCGAGGCCATCGGCGCGCAGCACACGGTGCGCTGGGGCGTGCTCGGCTCCGACCGGGACCGGCCCGGGCACCACGTCGCCATGGTGGAATTCCCCGGTTACACCGAGGCGATGGCCAATTCCGGGCATCCGGCCACCGAGGCGTTCGGCAAGGAACTGCAGTCGATCTGCACCGGCGAGCCG
>Ga0207678_10005371_pt1 | contig 11476 bp, 10 predicted proteins | sample KBSC63metaG_FD_184319 | JGI IMG/M metagenome (GOLD analysis project Ga0207678, IMG submission 184319) | Corn rhizosphere microbial communities from Kellogg Biological Station, Michigan, USA - KBS C6-3 metaG (SPAdes) (version 2) | ecosystem: Host-associated > Plants > Roots > Rhizosphere > Soil ...
ACGGGCCAGAGCGCTGGACCGCGCCCGCCTGGCTGGAGGAGGCCGCGCCCTGCGCGCACCTCGCACCATTCTCCGACTGGCACCCGGCGGTCACCGAGATGCTCGCCGCCGTGCCGCAGTCACCGCGCTGGGGCCTGTTCGCCCGGCGCCCGCTGGCCCGCTGGAGCCGCGGTCCCGTGGTCCTGCTCGGCGACGCGGCCCACGCGATGCTGCCGCACCAGGGACAGGGCGCCAACCAGACGATCGAGGACGCCGCCGTGCTGGCCGCCGAACTCGACGGCGCCGACGGCATTCCCGCCGCGCTAGGCCGCTACGCCGCCCGGCGCCGGGTGCGGACCCGCCAGGTCCAGCTGGTGTCGTGGGCGGCGTCCGCCGCGCTGCACCTGCCCGACGGCCCGGCCGCCCAGCGTCGCGACGCGAGCCTGCCCGGGACGCCCCGCGACCTGGCCTGGATCCACGGTTACGACGTGCTCGCCCCCGCTACCGGTCGAGGTGCGCGATGCTCGGCGGCGGCGGGATCGCCGAGCACGAGGCCAGCGTGATCTCCGGGGGCGGCGGCACGGCCGAGCAGGAAGGCAGCGCGGTGACCGGCGGCGGCGGGATCGCCGAGCAGGAAGGCAGCGCGGTGACCGGCGGCGGCGGCACAGCCGAGCACGAAGGCAGCGCGGTCACCGGCGGCGGCGGGATCGCCGAGCAGGACGGGAGCGCCGTCTTGGGCGGCGGCGGGATGACCGACCCGGACAACGAGGTCCGCGGGGGCGGGGGTATCGCGGAACAGGCCAGCGCCGTACTGGGCGGCGGCGGCATCATGGCTCCCGAACGGGCCGGGTTATCCGCTTTCGCCCGCACGACCTGCCCGGCCTCGGCGATCGCGAGACCGTCATCAAGCCCGGCCTCAGACCACGCACCAGACTCCATGCCTTCCATACTGCAACTAATCCGCCCATCCGGTAACCCCCCGCTCCTCTCCCCGCCCGCTGGGTTTCATGATCATGGCCAGAAACCGGTGCTATTTGCCCCGAACTGGCCACGATCATGAAACGGACCTCAGATGTCGGACGTCCAGACGACGACGCGGGTGCGGTCGCCGCGGAAGAGGTCGCGGGCGAATTCGAGCGGCTCACCGGAGCGGGCGTAGGCAGTTCGTTCTACCTGCATCAGCGGGGCGCCCTCGGCGACATCCAGTGCCTCGGCCTCGCGCACCCCGGCGGTCACTGGCTCCAGGCTCTCCCTGGCTCGGTGCGGCCGCAGCCCGTACCTGGTCTCGAGCAGCTCATACAGGGAGCCGTCCAGCCGGAGCTCCAGCATGCCGGGGAACCGGGCGGCCGGGAACAGCGAGCGCTCCAGCGCGATCGGCCGGCCGTCGCCCAGCCGGATCCGCCGTACCTCGTACACCGGATCGTCCTCGGCGAGCCGCAGCGCGGCGGCCGCGGCCGGCCCGGCCGGGCGCTCGCGGGCGGACAGCACCCGGGCCCCGGCCACCATCCCGTGCCGGCGCAGCTGCTCGGAGAACCCGGCCAGGGTAGTCAGGTCCTGCTCCAGCTTGGCCGCGGCCACCACGGTGCCGCCGTGCCGGCCCACCGTCTTGGTGACCAGGCCGCGCCGGGCCAGTTCGGCCAGCGCGTGCCGCAGCGTCATCCGGCTGACCCCGAACCACTTGGCCAGGTCGTGCTCGGTCGGCAGCCGGTCGCCGGGCGCCAGCGCGCCGGTGGCGATCTGCCCGGCCAGCCAGTCCTCGATCTGCCGGGGCACGCTGGTGCCGGGCTCGCGCACGATCCGCGGCGGCTGCCGGGAACCGGTGCGCGGTGCAGTCATACGGTCTGCGCGGCCATGCGGCCGTCTAGACCCCGGTTCCCGCCAGCGGCGCGTCGTCCTCGGCCGGCGCCACGACCGGCGCGAACCTCTTGGTCCGCCCGACGATCAGGTAGTAGATCGCCCCGACCAGCGCGATGAAGATCACCACGGTCCACAGGATCGGGACCCCGTCCAGGAAGTTCAGGTGCAGCAGCCCGCTGGTCTGGTTGGGCTTGGGGTTGCTGGCCGCCCGCGGCCAGGCGAAGTTGACCAGCATGGCCCCGCCGTAGAGCAGGGCGACGATGTTGACCAGCATGCCCCAGCGGCCGAGCCGGAACGGCGCCGCGGTCCGGGGCCAGCCCCGCACCCGGGCGCGCATGATCACGATGTTGCCGAGGAAGTAGCTCAGGTAGATCATGCCGGTCGCGGCGATCGCGATGATCCCGGCGCCCGAGAACTGCCAGAACGGGATCGCGGCGATACACGCCACCGCGATGCAGCTCCACATCGGGGTGTGCAGGCCGGGGGAGACCTTGGCCAGGAACCTCGAGCCCGGCAGCTGGTTGTCGCGGGCCATGCCGAAGCACAGCCTGATCGTCGCGGCCATGATCGACAGGCAGCAGACGAAGACCGCGGCGGACACCACGAGCAGGTAGATCGTGGCGAACGGGGTGGAGAAGTTGGCCTCGATGATGGCCGCGGGCCCGAACGCGCCCTTCACCGCTTCGCCCATGTTCGGGATCGCGACCAGCACGCCGAGCAGGAACACGCCGCCGATGATGAACGCGCCGATCACCGAGTACAGCACCGCCTTGGGTGCCGCCCGGCGCGGATCCTTGGTCTCCTCGGACAGCGTGGACGCGGTGTCGAAGCCGTAGATGACGAACAGGCTCATGAACATGGCGGCCAGGAACGTGCTCCCGTTCACCGGGATGCCGACGCTGTCGGTCACCACGCTGAAGCCCTGGTGGTTGTGGAAGGCCATCAGCACGAGCGCGAACACGAACATGCCGAGGATCTCGAACACGACCCCGGTGTTGTTGATGACCGAGACCAGCTTGACGCCGTAGATGTTGAGCACGGTGATCACGACCAGCGTGATCAGCGCGATGACCAGGTTCGTGTTCAGGCTGGCCGCGTTCAGGGAGTGCCAGCCGAGGCCGTTCAGCGCGGGGATCAGCGCCAGCGGCAGCGTGGCCACCACCGCGGTCACGGTCAGGATCCCGGCGAACAGGTAGATCCACCCGGTGAACCAGGAGTAGGTCCGGTTGGCCAGGAACTTCGTCCACTGGAAGACCGAGCCCGCCACCGGGTAGTGGCTCGATACCTCGGCGAAGTTCAGCGCCACGATGAACTGGCCCAGCGCGACCACCGGCCAGGTCCAGATGAACACCCCGCCCAGCGTGGTCAGGCCCAGCGCGAACAGGGTGAAGATGCCGGTCGACGGCGAGATGTAGCTGAACGCGACCGCGAACGAGCTGAACAGCCCGAGCGACCGCTTGAGTTCCTGCGAGTAGCCGAAGCGGGCAAGGTCCTCGGAGTCCCGTTCCTGCCCGCTGGATGCTGCCTGGGTCTCGCTGCTCATGGGGCCTCCCTTGAAGACCGACGGGACCCGTCCCCTCGGAGCTAGCACTGAGCGCTAAATGTACGACCGCCTCAGCTAACTGTCTAGACCCTTTCCGCCCAGGTGGCATACGGTGGCGCTTACGGTCTAGACCTTAGCTCCGGAGGAGGGATTCCCGCGGACCTCGACGCCCTCTTCGATCAGACGAAAAGCCTGGCCGCGACGCCGCGCACTATCACCGAGCTGCCCGGCGGGCTGACCAACCGCAACTACAAGGTGGCCACCCCGGACGGGACCTTCGTCGCGCGGATCTCCTCCGGCGGCAGCGAGCTGCTGGCCATCGACCGGGACTGCGAGTACCGGAACTCGGTGACCGCGGCGGCCGCCGGGGCCGGCGCGCCGGTCGTCGAGTACCGTCCCCAGGACCGCCTGCTGGTCATCGGCTACCTCGAGGGCCGGACGTACGGCGCGGCCGACGTCGCCGCCCACGAGAACATCCCGCGCATCGCCGATGCCTGCCGCCGGCTCCATCACGGCGCCCGGTTCGGCAACGACTTCGACATGTTCGACATCCAGCGCCGGTACCTGTCGGTGGCCAGGGCTCGCGGCTTCCAGATCCCGGCTGGCTACGACGATCTGCTGCCGCAGTTCAGCGCGGCGGAGAAGGCCCTGGCGGTGCGCGCCGAGGGCACCGTGCCGTGCAACAACGACCTGCTGCCCGCGAACCTCATCGACGACGGGGAGCGGATCTGGCTGATCGACTACGAGCTGTCCGGCAACAACGATGCCTGCTTCGAGCTCGGCAACATCGCGGCCGAGGCGCAGCTGTCCGCCGGTGCCCTCGAAGAGCTGGTCACGGCCTACTACGGCAGGCCGAGGCGCAGTAAGACCGCCCGCGCCTGGCTATTGGGCGGCCTGGTCGGCATGTACGGCTGGACGCTGTGGGGCGCGATCCAGAACGGCGCGAGCCCGATCGACTACGACTTCTGGTCCTGGGCCATGGAGCGCTTCGAGGGCGCGGCCCGCGGCTTCACCGCCGCCAGCTTCAAGGACCTGCTCGAGGACGTCCAGCGCGATGACTGAGATCCCCGGGCGAGCCCGCGTCGTCATCATCGGCGGCGGCGTGATCGGCGCCAGCGTCGCCTACCACCTGGCCCAGCTGGGCTGGACCGACGTGCTGCTGCTCGAGCAGGGGCAGCTGTCCTGCGGCACCACCTGGCACGCGGCCGGCCTGGTCGGCCAGCTGCGCGCCTCGGAGAACGGCACCCGGCTGGTGCAGTACTCCTGCGAGCTGTACGAGCGGCTGGAAGCAGAGACTGGCCTGGGCACCGGCTTCCGGCGCTGCGGCGGCGTCACCGTCGCCCGCACCAAAGACCGCATGACCCAGCTGAAAAGGACCGCCGCCACCGCCGAGGCCTACCAGCTCGACTGCGAGCTGATCAGCCCGGCCAGGGCCCGCGAGCTCTACCCGATCCTGCGCGACGACGACCTCGAAGGCGCGATCTGGCTGCCCGGCGACGGCCGCGCCAACCCGACCGACCTGACCGCCGCGCTGGCCCGCGGCGCCCGCGACAAAGGCGTCGCGATCTCCGAGCACACCCGCGTCACCGGCATCCTCACCAAGCACAACACCGTCACCGGCGTCCGCACCGGCCACGGGGACGTCGAGGCGGAGATCGTGGTCAACTGCGCCGGCCAGTGGGCCAAGGCGGTCGGCGCGCTGGCCGGGGTCACCGTGCCGCTGCACTCGGCCGAGCACTTCTACGTGGTCACCGAGCAGATCGACGGGGTCCACCGGGACTTCCCGATCCTGCGCGACCCGGACGGCTACACCTACATCAAGGAGGAAGTCGGCGGGCTGGTGGTCGGCGGCTTCGAGCCGGACGCCAAGCCGTGGGTCGCGCCCGACGCGCTGCCCTACCCGTTCGAGTTCAAGCTGCTAGAGGAGGACTGGGACCACTTCGCGATCCTGATGGACAGCGCCGTGCACCGGATCCCGGTGCTCGCCGAGACCGGGATCAAGATGTTCTACAACGGCCCGGAGAGCTTCACCCCGGACAACCAGTTCATCCTGGGCGAGGCCCCGGAGCTGCGGAACTTCTTCGTCGGGGCCGGCTTCAACTCGGTCGGCATCGCCTCGGCCGGCGGCGCCGGGCGGGCGCTGGCCGAGTGGATCACCGAGGGCGAGCCGAGCCTGGACCTGTCCGCCGTCGATATCCGCCGCTTCGCCACCTTCAACGGCAACAACCAGTGGCTGCACGACCGGGTCAGCGAGGTTCTCGGCCTGCACTACGCGGTCCCGTGGCCGAACCGCGAGCTGACCTCCGCCCGGCCGTTCCGCCGTTCACCCGCGTATCACCTGCTCAAGCAGGCCAACGCGGGCTTCGGCAGCAAGATGGGCTGGGAGCGGGCCAACTACTTCGCGCCCCGCGGTGAAAACCCCGACATCGTGTACGGCTGGGGCCAGCAGAACTGGCAGCCCTGGTCGAACGCGGAGCAGCGCGCCGCCCGCACCGCGGTCGCCCTGTTCGACCAGACCAGCTTCTCCAAGTACCTTCTCACCGGTCCGGACGCCGAACGCGCGCTGCAGTGGCTGTGCACCGCCGACGTCGCGGTCACGCCGGGCCGGACCGTCTACACCGGGATGCTGAACGCGCACGGCACCTACGAGGCCGACATCACCGTCACCCGGCTCTCGGGCGAGGAGTTCTTGCTGGTCAGCAGCTCTGCGAGCACCGAACGCGACCAGGACCACATCACCAGGCGGATGCCTGCCGGGCTGCACGCGTCGCTGGTCGACGTGACCTCGCAGTATGCCGTTTACGGGGTCATGGGGCCCCGGTCGCGCGACCTGCTGGGCAGGCTCTCCCGCGCTGACTTGGGCGATGAGCCATTCCCGTTCGGTACTAGTCAGCTGATCGACCTCGGCTACGCCACGGTCCGCGCCACCCGGATCACCTACGTCGGCGAGCTTGGCTGGGAGCTGTACGTGCCGGCCGAGTTCGCCGTCGGCGCCTACGAGGATTTGGTCGCCGCGGGCGACGGTCTCGGCCTGGTCAACGCCGGCTACTACGCGATCGAGTCGCTGCGGCTGGAGAAGGCGTACCGCGCCTTCGGCCGCGAGCTGACCCCGGACTACAACCCGGTCGAGGCCGGCCTGCTGTTCGCCTGCAAGCTGAAGACCGGCACCGGCTTCCTCGGCCGGGAGGCGGTCGAGCGGGCCCGGGCGGCCGGCCCGCGCCGCCGCCTGGTCTCCCTGGTAGTGGCCGATCCCGAGGCCATGATCTGGGGTGGCGAGCTTGTCCTGCGGGACGGCGTGGCCGTCGGCCAGATCACCTCCGGCGCGTGGGGCGAGACCCTGGGCGGCTGCGTTGCCCTGGCCTACGTCCGTCATCCGGCTGGCGAGGTGCTCACCCCCGACCTGGTCCGGGCGGGGGAGTACCAGGTGAACGTCGGTGGCCGGCTCTACCCGGCCGCGGTGAGCCTTCGTCCCCTGTTTGACCCCGCGGGCGATCGGGTCCGGGGCCGCTACGAACCCTAGACCCGCACGAAGCGGTAGCCGTGCGCCCGGAAGAACCGGATGATGACCGGCAGCGCGGAGACGGTGGCCGGGTTCCCGGCCGGCTGGTTGTGCATCAGCACGACGGGGTGGCGAAGCACCCTGCCCTCCTGTTCGGCGAGCCGGATAATGCGCCTGACCCAGAACGACGAACCCGAGCCGCGCGCCATCCAGTCCTGCGTGTCGACCGACCACAGCCACACGCTCATCCGGCGGTGCTGCGCCAGGCTCAGCGCGGACGCGTCGTAGTTGCCGTACGGCGGCCGGTACGCGCAGGCCTTCACGTGGGCCACGGCCTTCAGCTCCGCGTTCATCCGGTCGATCTCGCGGGCCTGGCCCGCCGCCGAGAGCAGGTTCATGTTCGGATGGTCCCAGGTGTGATCACCCATCGCGTAACCGGCCTTGACCTCTTTCCGCACCAGCGAGGGCCGGGCCGCCACGTTCACGCCGATGTTGAAGAAGGTCGCGGGTACCCGGTAGCGCTTCAGCACCTTCAAAATGGCCGCCGTGCTCCGGCCTGGCCCGTCGTCGAACGTCAGCGCTACCGTCTTGCCGCGGCCCGGCGCGTAGGAATGCGCGCCATAGGACGCGCGCGGGCAACCGCGAGTGGCTCTCGCCAATTGCCTTACCCCCTCGGCCGCCGCGATCGCGGGCCGGGAAAATCCACTAAGAACGGCTACTGCTATGACGACTGCGCAAGCAAGAACGGTGCCAGCCCGACGCGATATCATAACCCTCCCTAGACAGTTATTATGCGCAGTCCGCGCCCTTTCCGCTAGAGTCTCCGGCCCGCCGCGGCGGTAATCCGTGGATTTTTACGCGGATAGTCCGCCGCCCTTTCCGCCGTCCCGGTAAACACCGGGTGACCGAATCTGGCTGATATCGGTAATTATCCCGGCGGCGCGGCCACCAGCTCGGCCAGCAGCGAGCCCACCGTGCGCTCGGTGTACTCGCGCGGGTCCCAGCCGCGCATGCCGACCAGGGCGGCCCAGCTCCCCGGCTGCACCCGCGCCCAGGCCCAGTCGGCAGCGGTCTCCCCGGTCCAGGCCGACGCCAGCCGTCCGTCGGCCGCGATCCGCTCCAGGGCGAGCCGGAACGCCTCGCGCAGCTCGGTCATCCGGTCCCGCCACGCGTCGCCGCCCTCGTCGCCGGTGATGTACGCGGCCTCCAGCGCCCGCGCTACCGGCAGGATCTCGGCCAGGTAGCCGCACCAGGCGCGCAGCAGCGTCTCGAACCCCGGCACCGGGGCCAGGGCGCGGGTCGCCGCGACCTCGCGCTGGAAACCGCTGCTGCGGTCCTGGTGACGGGCCATGGCCAGAAGCAGGCCCGCCCGGTTCTGGTAATGGAAATAGATCAGCTGTCGGGAGACGCCGGCCGCGGCGGCCACCTCCTTGACCGTGACCGCCCCGGCTCCCCGGTCCCTGACCAGCTGCCAGGCAGTGCCGAGGATGCGCGCGCGGGTCTCGGCGGAAAGTTCGGTGGTGCTCACCCCGACATCTTGACACGTGTCTAATAGCCAGGCTACTTTGACACGTGTCTAATAGGGGGTCGTCATGATCTATACCAGCCCGTACCCTTCGCTCCCAGCCCAGTTCGCCCCGATGGCCGGCTCAGCGCCCCATCTCGTGCCCCATCTCGTGCACAGGGCGGCCGGACGGTCACCGGACCACCCGGCCATCGTCGACGCCTCGTCCGGGACCGTCGTCTCCTACGCCGCGCTGGCCGGCCAGATCGACCGGGTGGCCGCCGGACTCGCGCGAGGCGGGTTCGCACCCGGCGACGTGCTGGCCCTGCGGGCGCCGAACACGCCCGCCTGGGCCGCGGTCGCGCTGGGCGCCATGGCGGCCGGCGGCGCGGTCACCGGCGTCAGCCCGCTGGCCACCGAGGCCGAAGCCGCCGCACAACTCGCCAGCGCGCCATCTGCCGACGGGGGCGCCGCGACGCTGATCACCGAGCCCGGGTCGCTGGTCACCGAGCCCGGGTCGCTGGTCACCGAGTCCGGGCCCCTGGCCTCCGAGTCCGGGTCCCTGGCTGCCCAGCCTGGCCCTTCGACACCGCCCGGCGTCGCCGTCGAGCCTGGGCAACTCGCCCTGCTGCCGTTCTCCAGCGGCACCACCGGGCTGCCCAAGCCGGTCATGCTCAGCCACGCCAACCTGACCGCCGCGGCCCGGCAGCTCGCCACCGGCCTGGCGCTGACCCCGCGGGACCGGTTCCTGGCCGTGGCGCCGCTCGCCCACGTCATGGGCTTCGTCGTCTCGCTCTGCGCCCCGCTGGCCGCGGGCGCCACTGTGATCATGCTGCCCCGGTTCGAACTGGCCGCGCTGCTGGACGCGATCCAGCGTCACCGGGTCACCGTCATCGCCGTGCCGCCCCCCGTGCTGGCCGCGCTGGCCCGGGACCCGGCGGTCAGCCGGTACGACGTGTCCGCGGTGGAGGCGGTCGTCTCCGGCGGTGCGCCGGTCAGCCCGGAGCTGCAGGCGGAGGCGGCCGGGCGCTTCCCCGGCGCGATGATCGGCCAGGGGTACGGGCTGACCGAGACCAGCGCGGTCATCCCGGTGCCGGACCGGGCGGGCATGCTGCCCGGCTCGGTCGGCCGCCTGGCCCCCGGCACCGAACTGCGCCTGCTGGATCCCGACACCGGCCGGGATGCCCGCCCCGGCGAGCCGGGCGAGCTGTGTGTCCGGGGCCCGCAGGTGATGGCCGGCTACCTGGGCCGCCCCGAGGCCACCGCGCAGATGCTCGGCGCCGGCGGCTGGCTCCGCACCGGCGACCTCGGCCGGGTCGACCCCGGCGGGCACCTATTCATCGTCGACCGGTTGAAGGAGCTGATCAAGGTCAACGCTATCCAGGTGGCGCCGGCCGAGCTCGAGGCGGTGCTGGCCGGCCACCCGCAGGTAGCGGACGCCGCCGTGGTCCCGCGGCCCGACGAGCGGACCGGCGAGGCGCCGGTGGCGTTCGTGGTCGCCCGCGGCTCGCTCGAGCCCGGCCAGCTCATCGCCTGGGTCGCGGCCCGCGTCGCCCCGCACGAGCGCATCCGCGCGGTCCGCCGGGTCCGCGAGATCCCCCGCACGCCCTCAGGCAAGATCCTGCGCCGCCTGCTGGTCGAGGCCGACCGCGCTGAGCTCGCGGGCGCCGGGCCCGGACAGGCGCGCTAGCCCCGCCTGCCTGCCGGTCAGCAGTAGCAAGATGGCCCCGATCGGCCCCTCGACCAGCAGCCCGTCCCCGGCCGACCAGGAGCAATCGGTGGCGGCTAGGCGGAACCCATTCAGCTTGCGTTCGGCCCGCCACGGGAACAGGCTGGGCCAGACCCGGTCCGCGGCGGCGATCGCGGCCCCGACCGGCATCGGCCGGGACCGGCCCAGCGGGATGGCGATGTCCTGCCCGTGTACCAGCACGTCGATGAGCGGCTCCAGATGGCTCACGCCGGGCGCCTTGCGGCGTGAGCCCGCCATCGCGCGCAGCCGCGGCGCGTACTGGAGCACCGGCAGCCGCCTGGCCTGACGCACCGCGCTGTCGTGCACCATCCGGTTGAAGTTGCCCCGGGCCCGCACCGCCGCGACCACGGCGGGCAGCGGTCTCATCTGGGCGAGGGTCAGGTGCGCCGCCACGTCACGGACCCGCCACCCGGCGCACAGCGAGGGGACCTCCCACTCCTGCTCGCCGAGGCTGTCCAGCAGATCGGCCAGACTGGCCCGTTCGGCATCGATCGCCCCCCACACCTCGTCCCGGCTCATCCCGCCCGCCTGGCCCCGGTCCATCCCCGCCCCGCCCTCCGCCACGACTTGATACGATTATCTGACTATCTCGATAATGGTAAGAGAATCTGTCTAAGTCAAGGGCCTTGATGACCGAAGATCACGTGGAGGACGAGCCGAACATCGGCCTGCTCTGCTTCATCGTCTACCGCGCCATGGAGGCCCGGGTGCTCGCGGACCTGGCCGCGGCTGGCTTCGGCGACACGACCGCCGCGCAGGGGCGCGTGTTCGCCCGGATCGACCCGGACGGCACCAGGCTCACCGACCTGGCCGAGCGCGCCCTGATCACCAAGCAGACCGCGGGCTTCCTGGTCGACCAGCTCGAGCGGGCCGGCTACGTCCGCCGGGTTCCCGATCCCCGCGACGCTCGCGCCCGGCTGGTGCAGATCGCCGAGCGCGGCCAGGCCGCGGTCGAGGTCGCCCGGCAGACCGAGGCCAAGGTCGAGGCCGAATGGACCGCGCACCTGGGCGAGGAGGCCACCACCCAGCTCCGCCACACCCTAGCCCGCCTCCGCGACATCACCGACCCCTACCGCTAACCCCTCTCCGTGCTTGCGAGGTTTCCCCCGGCCTGCGCGGGCCGCCGATGCGCCCAACTGGGCCGATGCGCCCAACTGGAACGCCATGAAACCCCGGATCCAGGGCGCTTGGGCTCAACGGGTCGTTGCAACAGTGCCGGTTGGTGACCCTTCGGTGTTCACGATATGCGGCGAGGGGGGGCCGGGGTGGGGTGCGTGGCTGGGGCAGGCGCTTTTGGGCCTGGCCCTTGATGCCTGCCGCCCGGGGCCGCAGAGGTCTCCGGGG
>Ga0207678_10005375_pt1 | contig 11472 bp, 13 predicted proteins | sample KBSC63metaG_FD_184319 | JGI IMG/M metagenome (GOLD analysis project Ga0207678, IMG submission 184319) | Corn rhizosphere microbial communities from Kellogg Biological Station, Michigan, USA - KBS C6-3 metaG (SPAdes) (version 2) | ecosystem: Host-associated > Plants > Roots > Rhizosphere > Soil ...
CGCCGCAGTCGATGCGGCCAAACAGGCGTTCGATGTCGCCCAACAGGCGCAACAGGCGGCGCGCACCGCGATCGACAAAGCACGCTCCGATATCGCGTCGGCGGAACAGGCATTGCGCAGTGCGCGGCGCGAGGAGGATCTGGCCGCCGCAGCGATCGAGCGGCGTGGTGCCGCCGCTGCCGCGCTCGACCAACGCCGGGCAAGCGCCGATCAGGAACAGAAGGAGGCGCTTGGCGCCGAGCATGCGGCGGAGGCCGCACGGGCGGCATTGCCCGATGGGGCCGAGACGTGCGGCGAGGTCGAACGGCTGGGAGCGGTGGCCGAGGCCGCGCGTGCCAAATTGGCCGAGGCGCGGGGCAGGGCGTTGGCGCTGGCGCAATCGATCGAGCATGACGGACGCCGGCTTCAGGCCGCGCGGGCCGAGGCCAAGGGCTGGAAATCGCGCGCCGGCGATGCCGCGCGCCGTATCGCCGAGATGGCGAAGCGCGAGGAGACGATCGAGGCGGAGCGCGCAAAACTGGCGGACAAGCCCGCCGAGCTGGAGCAGGCGCTTGCCGCTCTGGCTCGCGACGCCGAGAGCGCCGAAGCCAGGGCGCGCGAGGCGCGCGCAACCGAGAGCGAGCGGGAGGCGGAATTGCGCCGGATCGAGGCGGCTGTGGCGGCTGTCGGCGAAACGCTCGCCGCGACGCGCGAGCAGCGCGCGGGCGCGCAAGCGCGCGTCGAGCATCAGGAAAGCCGGCGCGCCGAATATTCGCATCTGTCCGGCGAACGCTTCGAATGTCCGGCCGCGATCCTGCCCGAGCGGATCGGTTTCGACAGCGCCACGCTCGCACCCGCGGCCGACGAAAGCGCGCGCCACGACCGGCTCGCCGCGGATCGCGAGCGGCTGGGGCCGGTCAATCTTGTCGCCGAAAGCGAGCTCGCCGAAATCGAAGGCGCGCGCGAGACCAACGCCGCCGAGCGCGACGAATTGTATCAGGCGGTCAACCGGCTGCGCGGCTCGATCGGCAGCTTGAACCGGGAGGGCCGTCAGCGGCTGCTCGCCGCATTCGAAGCGGTCGACGGCCATTTCCGCCGGCTCTTCACGACCCTGTTCGCCGGGGGCGAGGCGCATCTGGCGCTGATCGACAGCGACGATCCGCTAGAGGCGGGCCTCGAGATCATGGCCCAGCCTCCGGGCAAAAGGCTCGGCAGCCTGACATTGCTCTCCGGCGGCGAGCAGGCGCTGACCGCAGTCGCCCTGATCTTCGCATTGTTCCTGACCAACCCGGCACCGATCTGCGTGCTGGACGAAGTCGACGCACCCTTGGATGATGCCAATATCGAGCGTTTCTGCGACCTGCTGATCCAGATGACGAAAGAGACCGAAACGCGCTATCTCGTCGTCACGCACAATGCGGTGACGATGAGCCGCATGCACCGCCTGTTCGGCGTGACCATGATCGAGCGTGGCGTCAGCCGGCTGGTCTCGGTCGATCTAGGCGGGGCGGAAACATTGCTGGCGGCGGAATGAGATCATGATTTTCCGCCGGGCTATGATCCTCCTTGGCGCGATGCTTCTTTCCGGATGCGGCATGTGGTCCGGTCCTGCCTTCTATCCCGTCGACAAGAGTTTTAGCTGGCTTCCGCACGGCACCTACCGCTCGCAAAGCGAGGGGAAGGCCCGATACGGCCGCTGGGATGGAAAGTCGTTTATAGAATTGCCTTCGGGAAAGAGGCAGAAGCAAGACTGGTTCCTCACAATGACCACCCTCGCTGGAACGAAGCTGGATGCGTCCATCGCCCAGATCTCACCAGCGAATGGGAAAGATGGTGCGATCTACGCCCTGGTCGTCCGCGACGGGAACACGTGGACCTATGTTTTGCCCGATTGCGCGACGACAAGAAAGATCGTGACCGACGCGGGCGGAATCATGGACGGACTTACCGGATTGCGGAAGGAAACCGCCGCTGAGGCCGTTTCGTTCTCGGACCTTACGGAGTCCGGGCCGCTTTCTGCCAACCGCGCAACAAAACATCGTAATCATCCCCGGCATAGTCTTCGGGCAAAGTCGGCTCCAATCGTCCAGTCGGACCCGGTAAAGAGCGCCGAGGCGAGTCCCGCCGTCGATGACGATCGATATGGCGGTCAGGCTTGTCATTTCACCACACGCGAGAGCCTGGAAGCGTCGGCACGGCGTTATCTTGCCGAGCGGCAGCTGATCGGAGACAAGATCATCCGCATCGGCGATTAGATTGCCGGGAAACGAGCAGGACCATGGCCAAGAAATATCGCGTGATCCACCAGCGCAAGAACATGTTCGAGGCTGTGGTCTCGGGCCGGGGCTATCGCGACTGGTATGTTGCGCAGGCGAGCGGCCTAATGGGGATTGGCTGGCGCACTCTGAAAATCTGTCCGACGGTCGAGGAAGCGGAGCAGGCATGCCGCGATCATGCCGGTGGAGACCTGTTGCCCGGTGGCGCGCGGATCGTGTCGGAATTCGTCCGGCCGGACTAGGTTCGTGGTCGGTGCCACCCTCGCGATCAGCGATTTCATGCTGATGCTGCTGACCTCGGCGCTGTGGGTGGGAAGCGGGGCGATCGGGATCGCCTTGCTCGCGCTGGTTACCTGCGGCGGTCTCGCGATCGCCGCGCGCCATTGGTGGCGAACGCGCTAGGGTATGTCCATCGTAAGGAAGGGACCGGCCTAGCCCTCCTTCGCGCCTGTCGTTAAGAGCGCGTCCGACTCTGAAATGCGGGGACTGAAGACCATGTTGATTGCGCTGCTGCCCGGCGACGGGATTGGCCCGGAAGTGATCGCCGAGGCCCGGCGCGTGCTCGACAAAGTCTGCGGTGACAGGCTCAGCTTCGAGGAAGCGCCGGTCGGCGGCGCAGCCTATAAGGCGGAAGGGCATCCCTTGCCCGCACGTACGCTCGATCTGGCGCGGCGCGCGGACGCGATCCTGTTCGGCGCGGTGGGCGATCCGTTGTGCGACAGCCTGGAGCGCAAGCTGCGTCCGGAGCAGGCGATTCTCGGTTTGCGCAAGGAATTGTCGCTATTCGCCAATCTGCGCCCGGCCAAACTGTATCCCGAACTGGCGGATGCGTCGGCATTGCGGCCGGAAATCGCCAAGCGGATCGATCTCATCATCATCCGCGAGCTCAATGGCGACGTCTATTTCGGCGAGAAGGGGATGCGTGCCACCGCCACCGGCCGCCGCGAGGGCTATGACATCATGTCCTATGACGAGGATCAGGTGTCGCGGATCGCGCATGTCGGCTTTCAGACCGCGCGGGCGCGCAAGGGCCGGCTCTGCTCGATCGACAAGGCCAACGTGCTCGAAACCTCGCAATTGTGGCGCGATGTCGTGATCGAGGTGTCGAAGGACTATCCCGACATCCAGCTGAGCCACATGCTGGTCGACAATGCGGCGATGCAATTAGTGCGCGATCCCGGCCAGTTCGATGTGATCGTGACCGGCAATCTGTTCGGCGATATCCTGTCAGATCAGGCGAGCATGTGCGCCGGGTCGATCGGCATGTTGCCCTCGGCTTCGCTCGATCAGAATCAGAAGGGCCTGTACGAGCCCATCCATGGCTCGGCGCCTGATATCGCCGGCCAGGGCAAGGCTAACCCGCTCGCGACGATCCTGTCGGCGGCGATGATGCTGCGCTATTCGCTGGGCATGGCGACTGAAGCCGACCGGATCGAAGCTGCCGTCGCGGCCGCGCTCGCAGGTGGCGTCAGAACCGCCGATATCGGCGGGACTACCAGCACCTCGGCGATGGGCGACGCGGTCCTTTCATCGCTTTAAGATATAGCCGACATTGACCTTATGCCCGCGCGGGGGGCAAAGGCGAACCATCATGAAACGTCGCACCGGTCAGGACCGCTCGATCACGAGCCGCTGGCGCCCCGCCACGCAGGCGGTGCGCGGCGGTACCGCACGCTCGGAATGGGGCGAGACGAGCGAAGCGCTCTTCCTCACCTCGGGCTACAGCTACGACAAGGCGGGCGATGCCGCGGCGCGCTTCGCGGGCGAGCAGCAGGGCATGACCTATTCGCGCCTGCAGAACCCAACCGTGCAGATGCTGGAAGAGCGGCTAGCGCTGATGGAAGGCGCCGAGGCCTGCCGCACGATGGCGACCGGGATGGCGGCGATGACCGCGGCGATCGTCTGCCAGGTGCAACAGGGCGACCATATCGTCGCCGGACGGGCGGCATTCGGCTCATGCCGCTGGCTGACCGATACCTTCCTGCCGAAGTTCGGCGTGACATCGACCATTGTCGACGGGCGCGACACGCAGGCATGGAAGGATGCGATCCGGCCCAATACTCGGCTCTTCTTCTTCGAAACGCCGGCCAATCCGACGCTCGACATCGTCGATATCGAAGCCGTGTGCGGCATCGCCCGCGATGCGGGAATCACTAGCGTGGTGGACAATGCCTTCGCCACACCTTTGCTGCAGCGCCCGCTCGACTTCGGTGCGGATATCGTGGCTTATTCCGCGACCAAGATGATGGACGGCCAAGGGCGCGTGCTCGCGGGCGCTGTGTGCGGCGGCCAGGAGTTTATCGAAAACACGTTGCTCGCCTTCACGCGCAATACCGGGCCGACCCTCTCTCCCTTCAACGCCTGGGTGGTGTTGAAGAGCCTGGAGACGCTCGACCTGCGCATCCGCCGCCAGAGCGAGAATGCGATGAAGGTCGCGACCTTCCTCGATGGGCGGGTCGAGACGCTTTATCCGGGTCTGCCCAGCCATCCCCAGCATGCGCTCGCGATGAAACAGATGGAAGCGGCGGGAACGATCCTTGCGCTCAACGTGGATGGCGGACGGCAACAGGCACACGGCCTGCTCGACGCGCTGGAGCTGATCGACATCAGTAACAATATCGGGGATTCCCGGTCTCTGATGACGCACCCCTCCTCGACCACGCATGCCGGCCTTTCCGAAGAGGTGCGGCTCGGCATGGGCGTGGGCGAAGGCATGTTGCGGCTCAATGTCGGCCTCGAAGACCCGCAGGACGTGATCGACGATCTCGACAGCGCCCTGAGGGCGGTCGGATTATGAGCCTCGCTATGCTCTCCGTGCTGTTTCCCCACAGCGCCGAGACGCGCGGCCTGATGATACGCGTGTCGGTAAGCTTCCTGCCCGAGCAATCGGAGCCATCGAGCGGGCGCTGGTTTTGGGCCTACCATATCCGGCTTGAAAATGGGGGAACCCAGGAGGTTCAGCTGCTCACGCGGCGGTGGGTGATCACCGACGGCCGCGGCGCGCGCCACAGCGTCGAAGGGGAAGGCGTGGTCGGCGAGCAGCCGGTGATCGCACCGGGCCAATCCTATGATTATGTTTCGGGCTGCCCGCTCGATACGCCAATGGGCACGATGGAGGGCAGCTATCAGATGATCGGCGCTGACGGTGAAATCTTCGACGCGCGCATTCCGCGCTTCCAGCTGGTCGGTCCGGAGGGGGAGCAATGAAGCGCACGCACCTGCCGCTGAACGGTCTGCGCGTGCTGGACGCCGCGGCGCGCTATCTGTCCTTCACGCGCGCGGCGGACGAGCTGGCGGTGACGCCGGCCGCAGTCGGCCAGCAGATCCGCACGCTCGAGGATGTGCTGGGCGTGGTCCTGTTCCGTCGCACGGCGAAAGGGCTTGAGCTGACGCCGGAGGGGGCGGCGGGGCTGGATGCGCTGCGACGCGGCTTCCTGGAGTTCGAAGAAGCGGTACGCGCGATGCAATCCCAGCAATCGTCCAAGCGGCTGACGATCGCGGCACCGCGCGATTTCACCGCCAAATGGCTCGCCGCGCGGCTGGCCGATTATGGCAGGACCGACGCGGACCTGGGCTTCGCGATGGTTGCTTCCGACGACAGCCTCGATTTCACCCAGGCCAATCTCGATATCGCGATCTGTCTCGCCGAGGACAAAGGCGAGCATGAGGGCGTGCAGATTGGCGGCATGGACTATGTCACGGTCGGCACCGAAGGCGGCCCCAAGCGCGCGATCGGCTGGCCCGGTTGTCCGCAGCAGGACGGCGATGCGGCGATCAACGTGGCGGATGCGGGGCTGGCGCTCGACGCGGCGGCAGCCGGCCTGGGTCGCGCGACCGTGCCGGCATTGCTCGCGGCGGCCGACATCGCCTCGGGCCGGGTCAAGGAACTGGGGCGCAAGCCAGGCGCCAAGGGCTATTGGCTGATCGCCCCGATACCGCAATGGCGGCAGAAGAAGGTCAAGGCGCTGGTCGCCGCGCTCACCGCCTGAACGCAGGCACGGGCGTACCGCTGAGTATCGACCCGTTCGGCAGACGCGTGCTCAAACGTCGATCGCGTCTTCCTCGATGGCGGCGGCATTGGCCTGGATGAAGGCGAAGCGGTGCTCCGGGTTCTTGCCCATCAGCCGGTCGACCAGATCGACCGTGCTGCGCCGCTCCTCATATTCCTGCGGCAGTGTGATACGGATCAGCTGGCGCGTTTTCTTGTCCATCGTGGTTTCGCGCAGCTGCGCGGGGTTCATCTCGCCCAGGCCCTTGAAGCGTGACACCTCGACCTTCTTGCCCTTGAAATCCTCGGCCTCGATCCGCGCACGATCCTCGTCGTCGCGCGCATAGAGGCTCTTGTTGCCGGCGGTCAGGCGATAGAGGGGCGGCTGCGCCAGATAGACGCGACCTTCGCGCACGATCGGCGCCATTTCCTGAAAGAAGAAAGTCATGAGCAAGGTCGCGATATGCGCGCCGTCGACATCGGCGTCGGTCATGATCACGATCTTTTCGTAGCGCAGATTGGCCGCATCGCATTTGTCGCGCACGCCGCAGCCCAGAGCCAGCGTAAGATCGGCGATTTCCTGGTTGGCGCGGATCTTGTCCGCGGTCGCGCTGGCAACGTTCAATATCTTGCCGCGGATCGGCAGGATCGCCTGCGTCTTGCGGTCGCGCGCCTGCTTGGCCGAGCCCCCGGCGCTGTCGCCTTCGACGATGAAGATCTCGGTGCCATCGGGATCGTCATTGGCGCAGTCGGTGAGCTTGCCCGGCAGGCGGAGCTTACGCGCACTGGTCGCGGTCTTGCGCTTCACGTCGCGTTCGGCACGACGCTTCAGCCGTTCGTCCATCCGATCGAGACAGAAGCCGAGCAGGGCGCGGCCGCGCTCCATATTGTCCGACAGGAAATGGTCGAAATGGTCGCGCACCGCATTTTCGACCAGGCGCGCGGCCTCGGGTGAGGTCAGCCGGTCCTTGGTTTGTGACTGGAATTGCGGATCGCGAATGAAGACCGAGAGCATCAATTCGATGTCGGTCATGACGTCTTCCGGCGCCAGATCCTTGGCCTTCTTGTTGCCGACCAGTTCGGCAAAGCCGCGGACGCCCTTGATCAACGCCGCGCGCAGGCCCTGTTCGTGTGTGCCGCCATCCGGGGTCGGGATCGTGTTGCAATAATAGCTGTAGGACCCGTCCGAATAGATCGGAAAGGCGACCGCCCATTCCACCGAGCCCTGGCCGTTGGGGAAATCCTGGCGGCCAATGAAGGGTTCGGCGGTGGCACATTCGCGCGTGCCCAATTGCTCGCGCAAATGGTCGGCGAGGCCGCCGGGAAATTGGAAGCTGGCTTCGGCGGGCGTGTCGTCGCCGATCAGCTCAGCGTCGCAACGCCAGCGTATTTCGACGCCCGCATAGAGATAGGCTTTGGACCGGGCGAGGCGGTAAAGCCGGGTTGGCTTGAACCGTGCGCTCTCGCCGAAAATCTCCGCGTCGGGCGTGAAGGCGACGCTGGTGCCGCGCCGGTTGGGTGTCGGGCCGACCGTTTCCAACGGCGACGTGGGCAGGCCGCGTGCGAAGGTCTGACGATACAGCGTGCGGTCGCGTGCGACCTCGATCACCGTATCGGTCGAGAGCGCGTTGACCACGCTGATGCCGACACCGTGCAGGCCGCCGCTGGTGGCATAGGCCTTGTCGCTGAACTTGCCGCCCGAATGCAGCATCGTCAGGATTACCTCGAGCGCGGATTTGCCCGGATATTTGGGGTGTGGGTCCACCGGCATGCCGCGACCATTGTCGACAATCGTCAGGCGGTTGCCGGCCGAAAGAGTGACGTCGATCCGCGTGGCATGACCCGCCACCGCCTCGTCCATTGCGTTGTCGAGCACCTCGGCTGCGAGGTGGTGCAAGGCACGCTCGTCGATCCCGCCGATGTACATGCCTGGGCGGCGCCGGACGGGTTCGAGACCCTCCAGCACCTCGATCGCCGAGGCGTCGTAATTCTGGGAGGCGGCATTTCCGGGAGAAGCGAAGAGATCATCGGCCATATTCGGCCCGACTCTAGCGGTGCCTATCGGCCCTTGTCCACGACAGGCTTGCCAATCTGCGCGCGACGTATCTCGAACTGGCGCTGCGGCGCGGTGTCGATCGCGTGAAGGATGGCGCCCGCCTCCATCGGGCCGGGCGACTCCCGCAGTGTGCGGCCGTCCTTGTCGATCAGGATCGCGTGATAGTTGAGTATCGGCACGACGAGTTTGCGGCGCAATTTGTCAGCATTGTCGCTCGCGCCGATCACGGTCATCGGGTCGACTTGCACAAACAACAGGTCGCGTTTGGCTGCCTCCAGCCCGAGCCGCGCCATGATCGCGCGCTGCGCGGCCAGCCGCGCGTCGGCGAGCGAGGGCGTGAAGACGATCAATACGCGATAATGGTCGCGCATGCCCGCGATCGAGCGGAGATCGTCCTTCGTCGCATGCACCGGAGCAACTGACAGTAGGCCGACAGCGAGTAGGAGGACGCGGAGCCGTTTCACAATCGCGCAACGCGCAACGCTTCGTCGCGATCCGAAGGCGGTTGGTGGTACTCCGTCACTCCGGACGTGTTCCGGCACGACGGAGCGGCGCTAAACGGGAAGTCTCAGCAAGCGCGCCGTCAGCGGCCGTCCATCACCGTACGCGTGGACCGCCATAAGGCAGCGGCGGGGGCGGACGGCGGTCGCGGCGGGGCAGCTGGGCCTGATAGGCGACCGAGCAATGCTCCAGGCAATATGGGAAACCCGGATTGACCGGGCTGCCGCAGAAATGGAAATCGGGCTCGCCCGGATGGCCGAGCGGCCATTTGCAGATGCGGTCGTTAAGATCGAGCAGGCTGGTCTTGTCCGCAATCTCCGCCGACGGCTTGGCCGGCACCAGGCGGCGCGGCGGGGCGGGCGGAATCGGGGATTGCTGCTCGTGCGGATTCTGGCGTTGGAAGCCGCCGGGGCCGATGGAGCGTACGATCGGGGCCGGGACATCCGGTTTGGACTCGGCGGAAACCGGGGCCGCCGCGATGGAGGCCGGCTTGGGCTCAGCCGCAGGGGCCGGAGCAGGAGCGGCTGCCTTTGGCGCGGGTGCGGGCCTTTCGGCGGCCGGCTTGGCGGCGGGCTCAGCCTCGCTCTCGCCCGGTTTCACCGGCGAGGGACGCGATTGCAGGCCCAGGCGATGCGCCTTGCCGATCACGGCGTTGCGGCTGACGCCGCCTAATGTTTCGGCGATCTGACTGGCGGTATGGCCGTTCGTCCACATTTGCCGGAGCTGCTCGATCCGTTCGTCGGTCCACGACATTCGAAACTTCCTATAGCTTCGAGGCTTGCCGCTCCCGCACCCGGTGGTTAACCGGGCGACATGAGCAACCCCTCGATCGAAACTAAACGTCCCGCCCCCGGCGAGCCGGTGATCGCGATGATCAACTGGGGAGGACTGCGCGCCCTCTATATCAAGGAGGTGCGCCGTTTCTTCAAGGTGCAACTACAAACTGTTTGGGGTCCGGCCTTCTCGGCCTTCCTTTTGCTCCTGGTTTTTTCGATCGCGTTCGGGCGCAGCGGCAGGGCGGTGATGGGGGTTCCCTTCGCCGATTTCGCGGCGCCCGGCCTGATCGCGATGTCGATGATGCAGAACGCTTTCGCCAATTCCAGCTTCTCGCTGCTGGTGGGCAAGATGCAGGGGACGATCGTTGATTATCTGATGCCCCCCTTGTCGGCGGGCGAATTGCTGACCGCTCTGGTTGCAGCTGCCGTGACGCGCGCAGCCTTGATCTGCTGCGCGCTGTTGATCATCGTCAACGTCTGGCCGGGGCATATTCTGCCCGTGGTCCCCTGGGCAGCGCTCTATTTCGGCCTGATGGGCGCGGGAATGCTGGCCTTCCTCGGGGTGCTGACCTCTATCTGGGCAGAGAAGTTCGATCATAACGCCACGGTTACGAACTTCGTCGTCCAGCCGCTCTCGCTTCTGTCGGGCACCTTCTACTCGATCGAAGGCCTGCACGGCGCCTTCCGCGCCTTCAGCCACCTCAACCCGTTCTTCTACGTGATCTCGGGCTTTCGCTATGGCTTCCTGGGCACGAGCGACAGCCCGATCCTAACCGGCGTGATCGTCCTGCTCGGCGTCAACGCCCTGCTCGGCGTGCTGTGCTACACGCTGATCCGTAGCGGATGGAAATTGAAGAATTAAGAGACGCGCGCCCCGGTCGCGCGGCAACCGGGGCGGCGGGATGCTCAGCCGAAGCTGGAGATCGCTTCCTTGATCTTGAGCTTCTGCTTTTTGAGCATGGCAACCAGCATCGAATCCGGTGCGGCCCGATGCTCCTCGTCGCGAATTTGCGCGTCCAGACGGGCATGCTTGGCCATCAAAACAGCGGAATGGGAATTCGTCATTCGACTCGCTCCTTCTTCTCTGGTCAGACCTCCGAATAAATCACCATTGAGGCCTGGAGTCTCGCATGATTCACACGATCCGCGGTAAAATCGCACCGGTTCGGCGAGACTTATCGCGATCATGCCGCGGCCATAGCCAGGAAGCCGTCACCGTTGCTTTCCGAAGCAAGGTGAGCGGACGATTCATCCTGTTGGTGAAGCCCCGCCACAGCGCCGCCGGATTAGGCCAGCCCCTTGAGCGGACACGCGCAAAAGCCTAACAGGCAGGCGTAGCGGGGACAGGTTGAGTGATGGACGAGACGGAGATCATTCGGCTTATCGGCGTACTTCGGCAGGAGCATCGGGACCTCGACGATGCGATCGACGCGCTGATGTTCGCGCCCGCGAACGATCAGCTCCAGATCGCTCGCCTGAAGAAGCGCAAATTGAAGCTCAAGGACGAGATTGCCGCGCTCGAGGATCAGTTGATCCCCGACATCATCGCCTGACGGGTTCATATCTTTCTGCGAGCGGGGCGTTCCAGGCGTCAGTGTCCGGCGCGGGCACAACCGAGGATCTTATGGACAAACAAAAGCCCCCTCTCGCCAGGCTGGCGGGAGGGGGCTCTGAACGCCCGCGCTGCCCCAAGAGGGGGCCGCGCCGGGCCTCGTCAGGCTGGAGGCTTAGGCCGCCTGACGATCGTTGACCGCATCGATCGCCTGCGGCTGAGCGCCGCCTTCGATCTGAATCGTGCGGGGCTTCTTATGCTCCGGCACTTCACGGACGAGCTGAATGTCGAGCAGGCCGTCGCTATAGCTGGCGCCGGTCACCTTGATCGTGTCGGCGAGCTGG
>Ga0207678_10005376_pt1 | contig 11471 bp, 9 predicted proteins | sample KBSC63metaG_FD_184319 | JGI IMG/M metagenome (GOLD analysis project Ga0207678, IMG submission 184319) | Corn rhizosphere microbial communities from Kellogg Biological Station, Michigan, USA - KBS C6-3 metaG (SPAdes) (version 2) | ecosystem: Host-associated > Plants > Roots > Rhizosphere > Soil ...
TCACCCCCACGCCGGAGCCCGCTCCCGCCAAGCCGAGGCCGCCGCTCTGCGAGGGGCAGCTCGCCAACAAGCCGAGGCCCTTCAAGCCAGCGCTTCCCCCGCGCCAGCTGGCTCGCGACTCGGAGAAGGGCAACGAGCTACCCGATGATCCGCTGAAGGCGGCGCGCGGCCACTGGCTCTGGCTGAACTTCTGGGCTGCCTGGTGCGTGCCCTGTCGCGAAGAGCTGCCGCTGCTCTTCGCGTGGCAACAGAAGCTGGGGGACCGTGTCTCGTTTGCGTTCTTCTCGATCGATGACGACGAGCGCCAGCTGAGCGCGTTCCTCGACAAGCAGCCGGCGACGGGGCTCACCCGCACGCAGTGGCTGCCGGACGGCGCCGTGCGCAAGGCCTGGCTCGAGGCGCTCGGGCTCGATACCGAGCCGGAGCTGCCGTTTCAGGCGCTGATCGATCCCGAAGGCGAGCTGCGCTGCACGGTGGGCGGCGCGGTGGAAGCGAAAGACCTGCCCGTGCTGGAGCAGATCGTCAGCGCGAACAGCGAAAAGAAGCCGAGCGCCAAGAGCCCGAAGAAAAAGAAGAAGTAGCTCGGAACCGAGCGACACCGAGCGACCCCAGGAGCGCCCGCTACCCGCCTTCGCCGCTGCTCGACCCACCGGAGTCGCTGTGTCCGAGCGTGCGCCCCGGCGCGACGATGTCGCGCACTCGCCGCTTGATCTCCGCGGCCGCGGGGAAGCCGCCGTCGGCCTGCCGCGACCACACCTGCGCGTCATTCACCAGGATGAGGAAGGTCCCGCTCTGCTGTGACGGGATCAGTGCCACCTCGCCCAGCTCCGCCTCGAAGGTCGTGAGCAGCTCCTGAGCGAGCCAGGCCGAGCGCAGCATCCAGCCGCAACGGGGGCAATATTCGATGCTGACGCGCGGACGGGATGACGACATCAACGGGGCTCGGCCACCTCCGAGAATACAAGGATCAGGCGCAGCTCGCCATCCGCCCGCGCGCGACGCACCTGCAGCGTCAGCGGCTCGCCGATGGCCGACTGGAAGGAGCGCTGCAGGCGCTTGCCCGAGCGGAGCACCTCACCGCACCACTCGGCCAGGCGCAGGCCGAGGCCGCGGCAAGTACCGCTGACGTTGCCGCCGATATCCGCGTCCTCCAGCGCGAGGAACTGCGCCGCCATGGAGTTGAAGTGCCGCAGCGTGAGCTCGCTGTCGAGCAGCACCACCCCGAGCTCCAGGCCATCCAGCATCTGCTCGAGATCGAGAGCGGTGACGCGCAGCTGCTCGACCTTCGAGCGCAGCGTTTCATTCACGCCGTGCAGGGCGTCGTTGGCGTGCTGCAGCCGGGTGTTGAGGCTCCTGACTTCAGCAAAGGCCTGCACGAGAGGATCGAGCTCGGGGTGCAATCCGGCTTCACCAGAGGCGTCTCCGCGAAAGCGATCGGCGCCCTCCAGCGGCGTGACGCCCAGCTCGAAGATGCCGCTCTCGCCAACTCGAGACCCGCTCTGCCGCTGTTGCTCTGGAATGCTTGCCATCCGGCCCCCCTTCCGCGCTTCCCTGCGCGCTCGTCGTCAGTTGTGCTCCTCGATCGATCGTCGGTCCCGCTCCCACGCCTGGGGTGCGGGGTGCCCGCAGAGTAGCCGCGACAAACCGCGCTGACCACCGGCGGTACAATGGGGCAGGCCGCCCCCGAGCTGTAAACGCTTCGACTGTGAGCTGCAGAATACCGCACCAGCGTTCCGCTTCGAATGGCATTCGTTCCGTTCCGAGCCTGAAGTACGCGTGAAATGTCCGCCGCTGTTTCCTTCCGGCACGGTTTGGGTACGGCCCGCTTACATTGGCCGTCGCTGAGTCCGGGCTCGCTCGAAGCTTCCAGCGCGAAGCTGCCGGGCATTCTCGAGTCCCTGTCGATTGGTGGGGCCAGCTGAACTCGCGCTCGGCAGCAGCGCTCGTACGCGCCTTTCCCAACTCGATCACGAAGCGCGGAGTGATGCGCTGCGGCGAATGCGCGGGCGTTGCGCGCTGCAGACCGTTGCACGGTGACTCACGTGGCTCGACAGAGCGGAAACGGTGTGGAAATATGCTGGCGATGTGCCCTCTTTTCGGGCTCGCCGGAGCAGCGCAGAAGGCGTCAGCGCAGCTGATGCGGGCGTCTTGCCTGGCGCTCGCGCTCGCTGGCTGTTTGCCGAGCAGCGCTGATCTCGGCCAGTACTCGGCGGACTGGTCACCGCCGCCGCCCGAGCTCGAGCAGCAGATGGCGTTGCCGAACCAGGCCACGGGCAGCGATCCCAGCCAGCAGCCCTCGGGCAGCGCGAACAGCGACGGAACGAGCAGCACTGCCAGTGGCGACTCGTCGAGCTCGGCTCCCGCTGAGCCCGGATCGAGCTCCGAGCAGCTCCCGACGACGATCGTGCAGCAACCTCGAGAGCAGGGTGGCAGCGGCTCATCGACGGGCGAGCCAGCAGCGTCCGAGCCGCCGTCGAGTGAGCCCGCCCCGACCGATCCCACGACGCCGCAGACGCCGGCGCAGCAGCAGTGCAGCGACGGCGTGCTCGATGCGGCGCAGACCAGCTGTTACCTGGTGGCTACGGTCCGAGCTACCTGGCAAGTGGCGCGAGGTGACTGCACTGCCTGGGGCGGAAGCCTGGTGAAGGTCGAGACGCCCGCGGAAGATCAGCTGATGGCTCAGCTGGTGACCGAAGACATGTGGCTGGGTGCCAGCGACACCGCTGCCGAAAATGTATTCGTGTGGACGGACGGCAGCCCAATCCTGTTCGGCAACTGGGGCCCGTCGCAGCCCGATCGCTTCCCCGGCCCCGACTGCGTGCAGAAGCGCAGCACGGACGGGCGCCAATGGTACGATCAGCCCTGCGACAATCAGTGGCTGTACGTGTGCGAGAAGCCGATCACTCCGCAGTGACCTTCCAGTGATCAGGCCTGGAGCCGCCCCGCAATAGGTCGCCTTGACAGCGCGCCGTTCGTGACGAACACTGTTCGTGATGGCGGCGCGAGACCCATTTCAGGCCCCCCGCGTGCAGAGCCGCCGCGGCGGCCCGGTGAAGCAGCCGCTCAGCCGCGATGCCATCGTCAGTGAAGCGCTGCGGCTGCTCACGTCCGAGGGGCTCGAGGGCATGAGCCTGCGCAAGGTGGCGGCCGGGCTCGAGACGGGGGCGGCCTCGTTATACGCCTACGTCGAGGACCTGGATGAGCTGCGCGCGCTGGTGCTCGATCGTGCCCTGGTGAAGGTCGACGTGCGCGCGGGCGCAGGGGCGGACTGGCGCGCGGGGGTCCGGGCCGTGCTGGCGTCGTACTCGCGGGTGCTTTCCGGCAGCCCCGGCCTGGCCCAGCTGGCGTTCGGCACCATTGCCGTCGGGCCGAACGCGCTGCGCATCACCGAGGCGCTGCTGGGCTTGCTGGCGCAGGGGGGAGTCGATCCGGAGACGCGGGCCTGGGCCGTCGATCTGCTGATCTTGCAGGTCACCGCCGTGGTCGCCGAGCATGCGGGCGGTCTCGATCCTGCAGCGCCGGAGGGGCGCGTTGCGCGCGCCGTCGCCGGCGTGTCGGAGAGTGACTACCCAGAGATCCACGCGGCCCGCGCCCATCTGCTCTCCGGTACCGGCGCGCAGCGATTCGCCTGGGCCATCGACGTGGTCTTGCACGGCATCCAGCGGGTACCGCGCCCTTCACCGGTCAGCGCTCCGCGCGCCACCTCACGGCGCGCGGGCAAGAGCGCGCGGCGGACCCGCTGAACTCATCGATGGCGGCACCGATGCTTTTTTTGCGCGAATGACGAACAGTGTTCGTCACGAACTATGTTCCACTGCCCTGCGGAGAACCCCCCATGCAATCCAGCTCTGATCCTTCCATCCCCGTGCTGATCGTCGGCGGCGGACTCGCCGGGCTTTCGGCTGCCCTGTTCCTCGCGTGGCGGGGCGTATCCGTCGTGCTCGTGGAGAAGCACGCGGGCAGCTCGCTCCATCCTCGCGCCATCGGCTTCACGACGAGAACGCTGGAGCTCTTCCGTGCCGTCGCCATCTCCGAACACGTGCCGGAGACGCCGCTCGGCCACGGTCGCCCGCGCCGCATCCAGGTGGAAAGCCTGGCGGGCAAATGGTTCAGCGAGACCGACTGGAACCCCGGGCAGAGCCGCGGAGCCGAGCGCGCGGTGCCTGCGCGCCCCGCGCAAGGCTACTCGCCTTGCGGTGGCGCGGCGATCGCACAGGACAAGCTGGAGCCCATCCTGCGCGAGCGAGCCATCGCGCTCGGCGCCGACGTGCGCATGAATACCGAGCTCCGTTCCTTCGAGCAGCACTCGGACGCCGTCGTGGCCACGCTGCGCCAGCGGGACGGACGCGAGTACACCCTGCGCGCCCAGTATGTGATCGCGGCCGACGGCCACGCCAGCCCGATCCGCGAGGCGCTCGGCATCCCCCGCGGCGGGCACGGCGTTCTGCAGGTGGTGCGCAGCGTACTGTTTCGCGCCGAGCTGGAGCAGTACCTCGAGTCTGGCATCAGCCAGTTCCAGATCGAGCAGCCCGACCTGAAGGGCATGCTCACGACCTACCGGGACGGCCGCTGGCTGCTCATGTTCTCGGATGACCAGGAGCGCGACGAGGCAACATTGCGCGCGAAGGTCGCGCAAGCGATCGGGCGATCCGACGTCGGCTTCGAGCTCATCACCAGCGGACGCTGGGTGCTCAGCGCGCTGATCGCGGAACGCTTCTCGTCGGGTCGCGTGTTCCTGACGGGCGACGCCGCGCACACCTTGCCACCGGCGCGTGGCGGCTACGGAGCGAACACCGGGATCGAGGACTCCTTCAACCTCGCCTGGAAGCTCGCCGCCGTGCTCTCGGGCGTGTCGGAGCCAGCGCTGCTCGACAGCTACGACGCCGAGCGCCGTCCGATCGCGTGGCTTCGGCACGGCCAGATCTTCGCGCGCCCGGACTACGCAGCCTGGGCGACCGAAGCCGAGAAGAACGTGCCCATCCTCGACGACGACGCCATGGAGCTCGGCCAACTCTACCGCTCGCAGGCGGTGATCGGTGCAGGGGACGCGCTGCCGCCTGCGCTGCGGCCCGAGCAATGGGCGGGCCAGCCTGGAACGCGCGCGCCGCACGTCTGGCTCCCGCACGGTGAGACTCGCGTCTCGACGATCGATCTACTGCAGCGCGACTGGACCCTGGTCGCAGCGGATCAGCGCTGGCGCGAAGCCGCGGCTCGCGTCGGCGGGCAGCTCGGAGTGGAGCTGACGTTCCTGCAGGCGGGAGCCGACTTGCGAGCGGCCTTGAGCATCGGCTCCGCGGGAGCGTCGCTGGTGCGCCCGGATGGCTACGTGGCATGGCGCGCGCGCGAGCTGCCGTCCGAGCCACTCGAGGAGCTGTGTGCGTCGCTGGCTCGCGTCGCTCACGCCAGGGCCCCGAGGATTCGTGAACTGGCGTAGGGATGAGGCCCGGCCAAACAAACGACTCCTCCGGGCAGGGCCCGACAGACTCGATCACGCCGGCTGCATCCCTGCCTGTCACGCTGACGCTCGCCGCGTGTTAGCGGCCGAAGAGGCGCTCCGACAGGTGACCGTCGCGGGCGAGGACCTGGTCGAAGGTGGACGAAGGGTGGCGTGACGATCCGTCGTGACAGCGCGCGGAGGCGTGCCGCGGCGTCGGGGCGCATCGCGGCTTCGAGCTTCGCCGTGGCGGAAATACAGGGTGAGGGTCTCTTCGATGGTCTTCATGCGGGCGCTGAACCTCTTGACCTCGGGCGTACGACTCACGGTTTGGAACCGGACGCCGAGCAAGGCAGAACCGCTCGTTCGAGCGGGGGCAACGCTCGCAAGTACACCGAGCGATGCCATGTGCACCTCTCGATGACCACCGTGATCCCGAACGCTGCGCGCAAGGCGGCCGCGCTCCACGCCGAGCACGGTAGCGTCTACGTGGAGGCGCCGATCTTCGGAATCCCCGCGCAGGCGGTCGCTCGCACTCCCACTGTGTGCGTCGCGGGGCCCGGAAGCGCCAAGGCTCGGGTCCATCCCCTCCTCGAAGCCATGGGAGCGAAGCACATCGTTGACTTCGGCGAAGCGACTGGTTCAGGCACGGCGACGAAGCTCGTCGGGAACTTCCTCATCATCGCTGGGTTCGTCGCGCTCCAGGAAGCGTTCGATGTCCTCCGCGCGAACGGCTTGGATCCGAAGCCCACGCTCGAAATGCTCACCACGACGCTGGTAGCGACGCCTGGAAATCAGCGCTACGCGAGCGCGCTCCTGAGCGGACACGTCCCCACGTCGGCCATACCCGAAAAAGACATCGGCCTCTTTCGGCGCTTCGCAGAAGCAGCGCAAGCCCATGCGCCGTTCTCGGAGGGGATTGAACGGATCCTCACGGGCGCGAAGCGACCATAGAACGAGGTCCTCGAGCGCGGGCCTGCCTCTGCCGTGGTCGTGCAGCTCACTGCAATACTGCGGAGGTCGTCACGCTGAAGTCGCAGAGGGTCTCGTTGGCGATCGGACGTTCGTGGCACAATCCGTCACCGCCACAGTCTCCGCTGGAGCCGCAGGAAAAGTCACCTGCACAGCGGGCGCCGCTGAGTTCGACACAAGCACCGTCCCTGCACAGCCCGCTGCGGCAGTCGGATAAATCACTCGCGCAGGGGGCGCCGGTATCGCCAGGTATCGCGCAGACGCCGGCCGAGTTGCAGCGGGAACCGTTGAGGCAGCTATCGCCGATGCCACAGCTTTCGCCCGGCGCGCGGCTGTGCAAGACATTGCAGGCGTTCTCCGACGTGCCGTTGGAGAAGTCAGGAAAGCAGAAGCTGCGCTCGCCGTCGGCCTGCGCGCACTGTGCGCTGCCGCCCGGAGTGCAGAAGTCACCCTCGGGGACGTGGCCGTGGATCCAAAAATTGGAGCAGCCGAGCGCCTCGGAGCGCTGCAGCAAGTCGACCGACAGTAGGCTCGCCGTCGAGCAGCGCGAAATGCTCTCGAGCGTCAGCTCATCACAAGCGGGATCATATGCCGCGACATCGAAGCAGGCCCCGGCAGCCAGGTTCGCCCGCACCCGCTCCACGCACACTGGGCCCTGCTGGGCGCGGCAGTCGCCTGCCGTACTCGCAAAGCCTGCCACCTGACAGCATCCCGCCAGACGCTCGCACCAGGCCGTGGTCACTCCGCACACGAAGTCAGCAATGCGCTCTGTATTTTCCACGCCGCACAGCGGCTCCGAGCCGGTTGCCGCCGAGCCCGCGGCACCTGCCGTTCCTTCGCTCTCCGTCTCGACGCGCGCCAAACAGGCTGCGCCGAGCAGACACCAGACAGCCACTCCCCCGACGCGCAATGATACTTTCCCCATCTCGTGGCGCTCTATAGCATGCCTGGTCGGTCGCGTGAATGCTCGGCGCGGTTGCGCTGAGACATCCGGGCGTCACTCTCGTCGGCGCGTGCTACGAACGGCTGGGGTCATGGACGGCGGGCTCGAAACCGATCCCGTCGGCTCGAACTGGCGGTTCTTCCTCGGAGCGCTCTGCTGTCGGTAGAGCTCCGCCATGGCGTGCCCGCTCGAATCCGCCGCAACCGTCACCTACTGTAGATGCGCACCTGGCCGAGGGTCACGTCGGTGTAGTCCGAGGGACCGTTGCATGAGAGGCCATCCGGGCTCGCCGTGCAGCCCGGCGCGCGGGCGCCACGCAGCGTGAAGTCTGCGAACGCGGGGGCGCCAGGTGTGAAGCGCGAATCGACCCGGAGAGACACGACATCGAGGCCGCCGAGATCGACCCCCCAGTCGCCGCACTGGCTCACGAACTCCGCCGGCGAATGATACCACTCGATGCCGCAGGGCTGGCCCGACGCGACGAACCGAGCCTGCAGGAGCTGTTCGCTGCCCGGCAGGAAGGTGCCGAAGATCTCGAGCGGGACACGCAGCGGTCCGGGCAGCGCAGAGCTCTCGAGCGTCAGCGTCGCGAGCACGCTCAGCGCATCGTGCTGCGGCGTGGGATGAAGCTCAGGCCGGAGTGACCGTGGCTCGAAACAGGCGCTCCGGGGCGTTGGCGTTACGTCGAGCTCTAGAGGCGCGCTGTCGCCGTGGGCGTTGATCAATGCCCAACGCGGCGCGGCCCGCACGAGCGCGAGCAGATCGTCAGCAGAAGGACGCAGCGACACGTCGATGGCCGGTGTCGAGCCGCGGCTCTCGCAGTGTTCCCAGTCCGGCCAGCTCGCGATCTCGATGCCGCTGCCGGCGCTGCCGTAACGCTGGATGAGCGAGCCGAACGGGCCGTAGCGGGTGAACGTCGCGGACAGCTCGAGACCCGTCGGCGCAGCGCCGTCGAGCAACGCCGGCTCGAACGTGAAGCGCCCTTCCAGGTCGGCGACGTCGACGGATGCGCGCAACGAGACGCGATCCGCCGAGAGCAAAGCGGCGCCCTCGAAACTCTGCGCGAAGGCGCCGTCGGCGCTGGTCCAGGTCAGGCGCACGTCCGCCTCGATCGCGTCGGGGCAAGCGGCTCCCGGCGGCTCCGCACGCGACTCGACGAGCCGAGCCGCGCTGCCGACGAGCTCGATGTCGACCTGTGCGTCGTCGAGCGCGCCCGGCGCAGCCATCAAGACGCCGTCTTCGCGAAAGTACGGTGACCAGCGACGCATTGGCAGCGTGCGCGAGCCGAGCACGAAGGACAGAGCATCCCTGGGAACGAAGCCGAGCGGTGACGGCTCATCGAGCGCGACGGGCGACTCGCGGACGCGCTCGCAGACGCCCACGAAGTCCACGCCTGCGCCGGAAGCAAATGGGTCTTGTCTCGGTGAGCTCTCACCGCAGCTGAATGAAAACAACAGCCCCAGCAGGGTCGTGCGATGCAAGGAATGGCGAAGCAACGTCATCGTACGTGCGCTCAGGTACAGTCCAGCCCCCGCCGAGAGCTCCCGTCGGACGGTACCATGGTCTGGACGGAATGGCTCGGGCGTGCATCCAGGCCGTGCGGCCCCAGACAAACCTCGCCGGCCTCGCTCCGCTGGGCGTCGAGGCCGGCAAGTCTGTTGGGATCAGCCCGGAGGAGCCGCGGCTCAGGAAGTCTGCAGGGCTCATGAACATGATCGAGGGCACTCGCTCACCGGCTGTTGCGGACGTTACATATCGCCACGTCGCTGTTGAGGTCGGTGGTGGCAAACAAGCCGGTGAACCACGGCTTCGTTCGATGCTGGCTCAGTCGCAGGTGGGCGGCAGCGATGGGTCGAGCAGGTGCGTGAGGGCTTGCTGAATGTCGGCGGGCAGGGTGCGGCTGAGCGAGAGTGGGGGCAGGGCGTCGAGCGGGAAGAAGCCGACCTCCGTCGTCTCGTTCGAGACGCGCGCTTCCCCGCCGGTCAGATCTGCCAGGAAGAGCAGTTTGTAGACGCCGCCGAGGTGCTGGGGGCGGTAGGGGTGCAGCCTCCGGTCGCGCACGGCGACCAGGCGCGTCACGCGCACGAGGTAGCCGGACTCTTCGAGGACTTCGCGCTCGGCGGCCGCGCGCGGTGAGTCGGGCTCGTCCGCCCAGCCTCCGGGCAGCGTCCACGCGCCATCGAGCCACTCTTTGACCAGCAGCACGCGCCCCTCCGAGAACACCGCCGTGCGCACATCGACCTTCGGCGTCGGGTAGCCTTTTTCCACGGAGAAGGTCTCGGTGATTTGCCCGGGGGTGCGCTCCAGTAGCTCCGCCAGCATGGCGTGTGACAGCTCGCGCAGCTCTTCGTAGCGTTCGCGGTCGAAGCGCCCCTCGGTATAGGTGAGCCCGGTCTGGGCCATGGCGCGCAGGCGCTGCGCGGCGGCGAGCCAATCCAATGCCATGAAGCGTTATAGCGCACCAGCCGCGGGATTGACGATTGTGGCTCGCGCACTGCCCGGGTAGCGTGGGGCTCGCGGATTCCCATGGTAAAGTCGCTGTATTTTTCCGGAGGGCAGGGCGCCTCCTGCACACTGGCGCTGCTCCTCAGCTGCGCAGGAGCCACCAGCAGCAGCGAGCCGGGCGCAGTGCCAGCCGCCGCTACGCCTGTCGCCAAGAGCGAGAAGGTGCTCGCCTCGAGCGCGCGAACGCCGCACGATCCAGGGCAATACGTCAGCTTCGAGCCGGGAGCAGGCCGCTTTGCGCTGGTGGCGGCCGCGCGCGCCACGCCCCTGCTCGCCAGCTCGCGCGAGACGCCGGGCGTGCAGCGAGCGGCGCGTGACCTCGGCGCAGACCTGGGGCGGGTGAGCTCGATCGAAGCGCCGGTCGTGCTCGACAGCGTGCCGGCGGGAGAGCGCCAGGTCGTGCTGATCGGCACGGTCGATCAGAGCCCGCTGCTCACCGAGCTGGAGCGCGCGGGCAAGCTCGACCTGTCGGAGCTCCGGGGGCGCTGGGAAATGGCGATCACCCAGACCGTCGAGCAGCCGCTGCCCGGCATCGAGCGCGCGCTGGTGATCGCGGGCAGCGATCCGCGCGGCACGATCTACGGCATCTATGATCTGTCGCGCCAGATGGGCGTTTCACCCTGGTACTACTGGGACGACGTGCCGGCGCGCCACCACGCCGAGATCTATGTCTCGGCGGGCCGCCACTCGCAGGGCGAGCCCGCGGTCCAATACCGCGGCTTTTTCATCAATGACGAGGACCCCGCGCTCGGCAACTGGGCGCGCCACACCTTTGGCGACGCGCCCAACCCCAAGCACCCGCACGGCTTCGAGCACCAGTTCTACGCCAAGGTGTTCGAGGTGCTGCTGCGGCTCAAGGGCAATTACCTGTGGCCCGCGGTCTGGGGCCGTTCGCTGTTCGACGACGATCCGCGCAATCAGTCGCTCGCGGCCGAATACGGCGTGGTGATGGGCACTTCGCACGAGGCGCCGATGATGCGCGCGCAGCACGAGTGGGACCGCTATGGCCAGAAAGACGGCCCGTACGGCGGCACCGGTGAGTTCAGCTTCGTGCGCAACGCCGATACGCTCGAACGCTACTGGGCGGACGGCATCCGGCGCATGAACGGCTTCGAGAGCATCATCACCGTGGGCATGCGCGGCAACGGTGACACCGGCATGGAAGACGCGCAGGGCATCGAGCTGATGCAGCGCATCGTCACCACCCAACGCCGCATCATCGGCGAGGTCACGCACAAGGACCCGGACAGCGTTCTGCAGATCTGGTCGCTGTACAAGGAAGTGCAGCAGTACTGGGAAGACGGCATGCGCGCGCCGGACGATGTGCTGATCAACTGGTGCGACGACAACTGGGGTAACATGCGCAAGCTTCCCAGTGCCGGCGATGCGCCGCGCTCGGGCGGCTACGGGCTCTACTACCACTTCGACTACGTGGGCGGAGGGCGCAACTACAAGTGGAATGACACCAGCCCGCTCGCCAACGTCTGGGAGCAGCTGCACCTCTCGTACGAGAGCGGCGTCGAGCGCATGTGGATGGTGAACGTCGGCGACCTGAAGAACGATGAGCACCCGCTCGAGTTCTTCCTCGACTACGCCTGGGATCCGGGGCGCTGGCCC
>Ga0207678_10005382_pt1 | contig 11465 bp, 13 predicted proteins | sample KBSC63metaG_FD_184319 | JGI IMG/M metagenome (GOLD analysis project Ga0207678, IMG submission 184319) | Corn rhizosphere microbial communities from Kellogg Biological Station, Michigan, USA - KBS C6-3 metaG (SPAdes) (version 2) | ecosystem: Host-associated > Plants > Roots > Rhizosphere > Soil ...
AACCGGCGGCTATCAATCCAGCGGCTAGGCAAACCCGCCACCCTAACTGCTTCCAGCCCGATTTCCGTTGAGCTTGAGTGACGTTTTTCACAGTAGCTATGGGAACCCCGGACCCCGTTTTTACTGTTAATGCGGAAATTCAGAGACATTGCGATGGTTGGAAGGCCGCTACTCATCCTTAGCACAATGGCTCTCGTGTTGTGGGCCGCTACCACAACTCAGGCAGCAGAATTCGGAACACGTGAGGAAGCCAAATCGATGCTCGATAAGGCTATTGCCGCCGTAAAGGAGAACAAGGAAAAGGCTCTGGCCATGTTCAACAATGGCGAAAGCGGCTTCAAAGATCGTGATCTTTACGTGCTCTGTGCAAATGCTTCGGACGGCGCTATTACGGCCTCACCTACGAGCAATGGCAAAAACCTCAAGGATTTCGCACCAGGCCAGGAAGTGATGCACACCGCTACGGAAGGACAGGTAAAAGAGATAACGTACTGGTGGCCGCGTCCTGGCTCCATAAGGCCCCTCAAGAAGAATACCTTCTATACGAAAGTTGCCGATCAGATTTGCGGCGTGGGCTATTGGGAGTGATTAGCGCCAACAACCATTCAGAACTCGCGAGTGGGCACGCTCAAAAGCTTTTAATACGGCTGATCGTGTTCGCACTCACACCGTAGGATCGACCCAAGAAGCGACACGACTCTCCGGCTTCCTTCCGTTTTCTAATTTCCTGAACCTGGTGACCGCTCAATTTGAACTTTGGACCAAACTTCACACCCGCCTTCTTTGCACGTTCACGACCATCTGAAGTACGTAGGGCAATCAAATCACGTTCGAATTCAGCCATGCCGAAGAGCACTGTCAGCATCAGTTTGCCGATAGCGGTGGTAGTGTTGGCCCATGGCTCGCTGAGTGACAGAAAGTGTGCCTCCTTTGCTCCTGTCGATTTAAGGATGTTGAGTAGGTCGAAGGTTGATCTGGCCAAGCGATCCAAACGAGTGACGACCAGTATATCTCCGCGTTTGAGAGTCGATAGCAGCTTCGTAAGTTGAGGCCGATCTACCTTTGCACCGCTGCTCTTCTCCTGAAAAATCGAATCGCAGCCATGATCGGAAAGCTGCTGAATTTGGGCTTCAAGGCTCTGGCCGACCGTGCTGACCCGCGCACATCCGATGATAGTCATGTGCTACAAATGACACGGACTCATGACACAATCAACCGCTTGAAAATACGTGGACATATGACGAGAAGACGCGGTGGGTGATCGCCGCCGTGTTGCAACGAGTCGCCGGGCCAAGTGTCATGCCCTGGTTCTCCAGGGCCCGGAATAGTGAACGTGTTAGCGAGCTGGCGGAAGCTGAAGGCCATCATCCGCAGATTTGTTTCGGGTGGGGATACGCGACGGTCTCGCTGCAGACGAAGAAAATAAAGGGCCTGCACGAGAACGACTTCATCATGGCAGCAAAACTGGATCAGCTCGGCAGCTCAAGAGAGTGATTGAGCATTGGCTGTAGGTTCCGGCAAACCATAACACCATGACACCCTCTCAGACTCGAATAGGAGTCGGTACAGCGGCGAAGACCCTTCTCGGCTGTCTCACCCCTGCCGAGCTAGTTTCAGCTGTTCTGTGACTCAATCTGCGGCTTGCGCACCATGAACGTACCATAACACCATCGCACGGCTACTCTGCTGAGTAACTCGATGCATTTCATCACGACTACGGAAGTGCGCGCTCGTCCGATGATGTGATGGTGTGACCGTGGACCTGCGATATCTGCTTGGGGATGAAAAACGGAAACTTTCGGTCATCGCCGGCCACAAGGGGGGGTGGGATCCTGTCTCGGAAGTACCAATCCTTACGCGGCATTTCGGTCGGCATAGGAACCTAGCATCTCGCACAACAGAGTGGAGCTTAGGGCCATGAATCTACCTCAAACGTTTGTTAGCGATTTTTTCTGAAGCTAAAAGCTTCAGGGGGAATTGACCCGTTGCGCTCCAGATTGCTCCTTCTAGTCAGTATTATCAGCCTCAACGTCATCGTGGCCGTGTCGGGTTCGCCTCGATCTTTTGCCGTGGAGCAACCGACAGGCGTTCCCGCTTGGCTGCAGGCGCATATCGGCGAAGGCGAAGGCCAAATCGCACAAGTAGTTTTGCAGAGGGCGCGAGCGTTTTACCTGAAAAAACTGAGCGAAGGCGCAGTGAAGAATCCCTGCTACTTCGCCATGGACGCCACGCGCCCCGGTGGGTTCGCACGCCGCTTTTACGTTATCTGCGAAGCGGACCGCTCGTTTCGCGCGATTCCGACGGGGCACGGCAATGGTCGCAATTTGCAAGGCACGGCGAATTTCGCAAACGGAATAGAGTGCGCGAAGAACTTCGGCAATGCGATGGATTCCAAACTAACGACCGGCGGCCCCTATGTGACGGCCGAGACGATAACCTCCTTCAAAGGGTATTATCGCGACGGAGCGGGAAAATACGTGGCTTTCAGCCGCTCGTTCGTGCAGTTCGACGGCGAAGGCGAAGCCGCAAATGCGAGACCACGCGCCATCGGCGGGCATCCGGCTGCAGTGTTTAGGGGAGCATGCCTACGAAAAGATGCCGACAGCCCTTACGCGAACCAAGACGGTTACGTTCTGTTCGGAAAGCTGGTGGATTACCCCGGTGGCCGCAGCAATGGCTGCACCAGCTGGTCGCGCTCGGACGCCGAGCAAGTCATCCCGATGATGAAGGAGCCGACGACGCTTTACATTTATCCTGAATCAAACGATATCGCCGCCGTCGCGCAAGCGGTGAAGGCCGGCCGGTCGCCGTCGCGCGCGGGACTTTATTGGAACGCCTCGTGCTTGAAGCAGATCGGCGCCCCGAAATTTTGGCCAAAGGAAACCCTCGAGCCGATCCTCGCTCAATACAAGAAGGATCATCCAGCACCGCCACCGGGGTCGATACCGATTTGCAAACAGTGAACATTTGTCTTTTTTGTCCGCCTGTTTTTGTCTCTTGTCTGCTGCCCGAAGCGATAAGCTCTGAATTTGATGCCGGCGGTGACCATGTCTACTCCGCCGAGCTCTCGTAGCGAAACGAATCACCCTGATTTCTGCGGCTTAGCGTCCCATATCGGAAGTATGGCCTCTGTTCAGCAGGCATTGTTTCCCGAGGTGCCTCGTCTGCCCGAGGGGTTTCGGTACGAGGAGGAGCTCTTGTCTCCTGAAGAGGAGTGGGCGCTCATGTCGACATTCGAGCGTCTCCCATTTCGAGAGTTTGAATTTCGAGGCGTCCTGGGCAAGAGGCGCACTGTTTCCTTCGGCTGGCGGTATGACTTCAATGTGCGAGAACTGCAACTAACTGAGACAATCCCGACCTTTTTGCTGGGTCTACGTCAGAGGGCGGCGGAGTTTGCCGGCCTCTCCGAAGATCGCCTTCAACACGCGCTGGTTACCGAGTATTCCCCCGGCGCAGCGATCGGCTGGCATAAAGACCGCTCCGAATTCGCAGATGTAATTGGTATTTCGCTTGGGGCACCGTGCGTGTTCCGTTTCCGGCGCAAACAGGGCACGCGCTGGGAGCGCGCATCAAAGGAGCTCGCGCCCCGCTCAGCGTACCTTCTCCGTGGTTCGGCCCGCTGGGATTGGCAGCACAGCATCCCACCCGTTGACACGCTGCGCTATTCCATCACCTTCAGGAGCTTAAGTGAGTCGAGAGAATGACAATGAGCCGTCGCACCGGCAGTGCTGATCTCCCGCTCCACGGCGGCCGCGTACCCCATTGGCTGGGGGCCCGAATGGCGCGGCTAGGAGCCGTCATCACCGAAGCCATCGTTCACGAATACGGGCGCGACGAATTTATGCGCAGACTGGCGCACCCATTCTGGTTTCAGTCTTTCGGCGCTGTGATGGGAATGGATTGGCATTCCTCAGGGATAACCACAAGTGTCATTGGCGGACTGAAAAGAGGGCTAGGCCAGATCGAGCAGGAGCTGGGGATCCACGTATGCGGAGGGCGAGGGAAGCATTCGCGCCAGACGCCCCATGAGCTGGTTACAATTGGCGAGCGCGTCGGTTTCGATGGCGAGGAATTGGCCAAGGCTAGCCGATTAGTGGCGAAGGTGGACAGCGCAGCTGTGCAAGATGGGTTCGATCTGTATCTGCACGGCTTCATCGTCACCGATGACGCGAAGTGGGTGGTCGTGCAGCAAGGCATGAATGGTGATCGCCGACAAGCACGCCGCTATCACTGGTTGTCTGAAGGCGTTGGTGACTTCGTGAATGAGCCGCATGCCGCGATTGAAGGAGTTAGCCACGGGGAGATTATCAATCTAACCGACCGACGTGCAGCGAACTCCCGCGACGCTCAACTTGATCTGCTCAAGAGCCACGGACCAGACGGTATCACGAAAGAAGCCGGGACTCTGATCGGAAAATCGAAAAAGGCTTCAACACAACCGATCTTGCCGCACCTCATAATGCCGGCACACCATGATGTACGTTCAAGCGACGTGGTCATGCGACGCCTGCGCGGCAGTCTTGCGGCTGCAGCGAGTTGTGGGCCTCGTGATTTCCCCGAACTTCTCTTGGTTCCCGGCGTCGGAGCAAGGACGGTGCGGGCTTTGGCGTTAGTGGCCGAGGTGGTCCATGGCGCGCCCTGTAGGTTCTCTGATCCGGCGAGGTTCTCATTGGCCCATGGAGGGAAGGATCGTCATCCCTTTCCAGTGCCGCTACACGTCTATGATGAAACAATTCGAACTCTAAAAACGGCCGTCCAAAGCGCGAGGCTTGGGCGTGAAGAAGAACTCGGTGCACTTAAGCGACTTGATCAACAGGCAAGGCAGTTAGAGGCTTGGGCTAATGCGCCGAGCTTTGAAGCTGTCCTCGCGGAAGAACGCCAGGCATCACCTGTATATGGCGGGCGCAGTGTATTTGGTTGGGAAACCAACGATGCGCGTCGGCAGCGAAGCAAGGCCAATATCTAGGCGACGTTGCCCTGCGCGAGCGCTTCGCCAAACCCTCGCACACCATAACACCATCACATGGTTGCTCTGCTGAGTAACTCGATGCGTTTCACTGCGCGCGCGTCCGATGGTGACGGAGCGCGACTCGCCTCTGGTCTGGTAATGTCGCCGGTACCCGGCATCACAGCGCTCCGACATCTCGGAGCCCCTCCTTGACTTGTAGATGGACAGGCTAGGCTGCAAGAGCGCCCAGCCAACAAGGAAATGAATATGGGTAAACGATTCACGCCGCCCCGCGCCCTGCGCCGGCCACTCACGTCGATCCAGCACGGGATCACGCGTACCGACGATTACTCCTGGCTGCGTGCTTCCGATTGGCACGCCGTGTTGCGCAATCCGGACGCGCTGCCTTCGGACATTCGCGCTCACCTGGAAGCCGAAAATGCTTACACATCAGCCATCATGGCTGACAGCGAGGCACTGCGCCAGCAACTCTTCACCGAGATGAAGGCGCGCATCAAGCAAGACGATGCGTCGGTCCCATCGCCCGACGGGGAATTTGCCTATTACACGCGCTTCGTCATTGGTGGTGAGCACCCCTTGTTCTGCCGCGTGCCGCGGGGCGGCGGTGAAGAGCAGCTCCTTATCGATGGAAACGGGCTTGCCAAGGACCACGCCTATTTCCGCATTGCGAATGTCTCGCACAGCCCGAACCACAGGCTTTTGGCCTACGCTGTCGATACCAACGGATCGGAGTTTTACGCGGTCCACGTTATCGACGCCGAGACAGGCGCTATTGTCGATACCCGAATCGCAGACAACGACGGGAGCTTTGAATGGGCGTCTGACAGCCGCACATTGCTGTACGTTTGGCTGGACGATGAGCATCGACCGCGCAAAGTCCTGAGCCATGCCATAGGTGCGGACGCGCAAGACGTGCTCATCCACGAACAACCGGACCCTCGCTATTTTCTGGAACTCGGCCTTACCCAGAGTCGGCGGTTTCTATTGCTCAGCGTGCATGACCACGAGACGTCGGAGGTAAGCCTGATCGACGTCAAGAATCCCTTTGCGCCCCCGCGTCTGGTCAGCTCGCGTGAGCCTGAGCATGACTATTCCGTCGAACATCACGGCGACCGTCTCATCATACTCACCAATTCTGATGGTGCCGAGGATTACCGCATCGTCGAGGCCCCGGTGGAAAGCCCGAGCCGCGAGCATTGGCGCGAAATCGAGCCCCATCGGCCCAGCCGCCTCATCCTCCAGATCGTAGCGTTCAAGAACCATCTGGTGCGGCTCGAACGCGAAAATGGGTTGCCACGCGTTAGCATCCGTTCCTTTGCCGACGGCGCCGAGCATGAGATCGACTTCGCAGAAGAAGCATATGCGCTCGGCACATCGCCAGGCTACGAGTACGACACCAACACGCTCCGCTTCACCTACTCGTCGATGACTACGCCTGCGCAGGTGTTTGACTACGACATGGAGACGCGCGAGCGGACTTTGCGAAAGACGCAAGAGATCCCGAGCGGCCACGATCCCGCCAATTACGTCACGCGCCGCATCATGGCGCCCACCAAAGACGGCGAGAGCGTTCCGGTCTCTCTGCTCTATCGCAAGGGTGCCACTCTCGATGGCTCGACCCCGCTCCTACTCTACGGCTACGGCGCATATGGCATGTCGATGCCGGCGGGATTTTCCGCTAACGCGCTGAGCCTCGTCGATCGGGGCTTCGTCTACGCCATCGCTCATGTGCGCGGCGGCAAGGAAAAGGGCCATCATTGGTACAAGGAGGGCAAGCGCGAGAAGAAGGTCAATACCTTCACGGACTTCATCGCTGCTGGCAACTATCTCGCGCGCGTCGGTTTTACGTCACGCGGCCGCATCATTGCCCATGGCGCTAGCGCCGGTGGCATGCTGACGGGCGCCGTCGCCAACATGACGCCTGATTTATTTCTTGGCGTGATTGCCGAAGTCCCATTTGTCGATGTGCTCACGACCATGCTCGATGGCACCCTGCCGTTGACACCACCGGAGTGGCTAGAGTGGGGAAATCCGATTGAGAGCGCGGAGGACTATCGGACCATCGCTGCCTATTCTCCTTATGACAATGTGAGGGGGCAGTCCTATCCGCACATTTTGGCTCTTGCCGGACTAACTGATCCGCGCACCAGCTATTGGGAACCGGCGAAGTGGGTTGCGAAACTTCGCGAGCTGAAGACCGACAACCATCTCTTACTCTTACGTACCAATATGGAGGCGGGTCATGCCGGTGCCGCTGGTCGCTTCGAGCGACTGAAAGAAGTGGCGCTCGCTTATGCCTTCGCCCTCAAGATTGCGGGTGTCTAGCTGTTACCTGTCAGCCTTAGAATCGCATTGATGACAAAGTCGCTCGCATGCTGGATGAGTTGCCAGACGATATTGAGATCGATGCCAAGATGCGCTCCAAACAACGGCAGAATAAAGAGGAGCCCGATCAGAAGCATCAGGCCGTAGGGTTCCACCCGCATCAGCGGAGTTGCCAGTGCCTCTGGGAGCACGCCGACCAAAATGCGGCCCCCGTCGAGCGGCGGCACTGGCAGCAGGTTAAAGATGGCGAGAAGCACGTTGATGATCAGCGCGTTCTTGAGGTTCTCCCCGATCCAGGGCCCGGCTGCATCAGGTAAATAGATAAGCAGGTGAAACGCGAGCGCGGCCAAGGTTGCCAAGAAGAGATTCATTGCTGGGCCAGCCGCTGCGACCAAAATCGTATCACGGCGCTGATTGTTTAGCGCTCGGAAGTTGACTGGCACGGGTTTGGCGAAGCCGAACAGGATCGGTGACCGCATCAACAGCAGTAATGCCGGCAGCAGAATGGTCCCGAAGGGGTCAATGTGCTTCAACGGATTGAAGCTAACGCGGCCGAGGCGCCAAGCCGTATCGTCGCCGCACAGCCGCGCAACATATCCATGCGATGCCTCATGGAAGGTAATGGCAATGACCAACGGAATAACCCAGGTCGAGACGACATAAAGTACGCTGGCAAATTGTGATGACATGGGTTCGGTGCTCGACTTGCCGTTGGTAACTTCGCCTTCTTTTGTTTTGGACTAAACCTGCTTGGTTAAAGACATGAGCCACATAGAGCCTAATTCTCCGCGTATCTCGCACCTTTCCTGGGGCCACATAGAGGTCGAGGGCCATCCACCTTTTAAGGACGCCAAGATCTTTCCTGGCGGCGCACGGGAGTGGGACTGGCGCGAGACGGGCACACGCCATGTGCCTGGCATTCAGCCCGCCGATGTTCGAGAATTGATTGAGCACGGCGCAAGAGCCGTCGTGCTCTCAACGGGCATCTGGCAGCGACTGCAAGTCTGCCCCGAAACCTTAGAGCTTTTGGCCGAAAACGAGATCCCAGTCGAGGTCTTGCAGACTGAGGACGCGGTGGAGCGCTTCAACGTGCTCCGTGAAAAGATGCCGGCCGGCGGGCTATTCCATTCGACCTGTTGAGCCACATTGGCTCTCTGGTTACGGCTCTGGTGACGAAGGCTTTACGGCTTCGATGGCACCCTGCGGTCAGAGTCGGCAGGCCGAACATGTCCAAATGGCAAGCAGAGAAGGCAGAACGAAATCATCGGTCGCTGGCGCGTCTCAATAGGGCATTGCCACGCACGTTTCCATCGGCAGTGCTGTCTTGGGCACTTGGCCGCCCTTTCGTGCCGCCAACGCCGCGGCTAGCGGTAGACTCGTATTGGCGTGCCCACCCGATCCGCGCCGATCGGCTGGCTCGTGCTCTTGCTGTTCGGAGCGGAGCGCCGAACGGCTGGACTTGGCAGCTCGACGACAACGGCAAGCATGGACTGCCGACCACATATCGAACGCCTCCTGCGCCCTATCGCGAAGGCGCATACACCAAAGGTCGGGGATCCTGCTGCGTGTGCGGCCAACCAGTCTATCGCTTCGGCTGGCATGTCGATCTGTGGGATAATGGCGCTAACGTGAATGCAAACTGGCACTGCGCCTGCGTGATCGCGTGGCATTTTTGGAATGCGCCGAGCGGCTACGTTCGGATACTGCGGCGGCTGCAGGCATCGCGCTGTGGCCAGAGCGGCGGACGGCTGTGGAAGAACGCTGAAGTTGACCATCGCGTCCCGCTGTTTCGGGTTTGGAGCGCGCACAGGGAAACGCCGTGGCCGGCCTTGCTCAACTATTGGGGCCTGCCAAATCTCCAGGTAATCAATCGCGATGTTCACGCCGCAAAATGTGCCATCGAGGCGCGAGACCGAGGCGTCGCACAACGTTCTGAAGCTGAACTATAAGCGAAAAGAACACGCCACGGCCACTTCTGGACAGCCATAACACCATACCACCCTTACACAGTTACTCTGGCGAGTAACTCAAAATGTCTCATCCGGAAGGTTAGGTGGTGTGATCGAGAGAGAAGGTCAGGTCAGCCTGTCACTCCATGCTTTGCATAATATGCCTGGACACGAGGGTCGTTCTTAACCCGCTCATAATGCTCCACCAGCTTGGGGGCGATGCGATCGGGTAAATCGGCAGGAATATGATCAAGGACACCGGACTTAAGGTGTCGGATCCATACGAACACCTTAAGGTCTCCGACTGTTAGACGGTCCGCAGCGAAGTAGTAGCCTCCATGGGCTTCGAGCCGCTGCTGTAGCCGCAAGAGATAAAAGGGTATCGGTCCGTCGATCAGCGCCTTGCGCTGCACTTTCTTTTCCTCGTCGGGAAGGAACATAGTTGCAGCAAGCTTGGTGCTGATGTCCTCCACCGCCTCCATGGCCTCGTCGCAGAGTGCAGCCTGCCATGCGTCTGTCGGATATAAATCCGTTAGCTTGCCCACATAGCGATTGAGGGCATTCGACTGAGCAAGCGTCTGACCGTCGACTTCGAGCACCGGCAAGGTACCGAACGGCGTGTTCGGCTTGCGTCGCTCCCAGTCTGAGGGCGACACGCGATCATCCTCGAATGGGATACCCCCCATCGAGAGGGCCAGTCTCGCGGGCTCTCCACGCCCTCCGTGAATATCGAAATAAGTCAGTTTTAGTTTTGGCATGAGGCGGCCTCCATCTCTTGACCCTTTGACTAAGCGAGGCTTATTTTTTCTCCGCTTGCTTGAAAGCTTCTCCAGCGTCAGGGGCCTAAATGATCAAGGTTCCTGTTCGACCTTTGATAAAGGATGGCCATCAGGCGGCGGATAAATCATCGGTTTTTGACAAATATCGTGCCACGGTTCGGTCGAGACCGCGCTTTTTTCCAGAGCGCCGTTTAGCAGCACATCAAACATGTTCAAGGATTTGGTGACGAAATCGCACTCGGCTGTAAAGTCCTTTAGCTCTTCGATGCCGAGGCTGCCTGAGTTGGGTGTCCGGTCCCAGAGATTTCCTGCGATCAACTGTACTCGAATTTTTCCAGCGTCCTCGAACTCGGCTTCCTGCCAATGCACAATTTCATTCCGCCTGCGGTCGAGTCCGCCTATGCGGTTAATTGCAGATTTCCAAAATGCGGCATACTCGCTATTCCCATATCGCTTCTCAAAGAGCCTCAATAAGATTTCGTTGCGCGAATTAGCATTGGCGTTCCGGTAAAACAATGTGGCCGCGGTGTCAGGCGAGGCTTCAAGGAAATTTGCGAGCAGCGAGCATAGCGCACGCTCCAGTCCGGCATAGAATTGTATGGCTTCTGCCCTCGCAATACGTAGTTGGTCATATGCCTCTTTTCGCGCTCGAATGCGGTCTTCATTATCTTTTGCCGGAGGAACGGCAACCTCTCTGAGGGCATTAGCTCCGTACGGCCCGTGTACGCTAATTGCCTTTGGCCTTCCCCTTATTCTTCTCACCAGGAAAACCAGGCCCCACCCCACCGCCACCGGAATAAATGCCAACTGACCCCAGCTAGTCCAATGAGCAACGGCAAGAGCCTGCCGGAGATCTTTATTGCAGCGCTCGACACCTCCCTGCTTCGTAGCCTGATTCTGGATGCAACGTTGGTATTGGTCCCTAGCTGCACGCTTATCGTTATCTTCCCTGCTCAAATGAAAGTAGGTCGGCCCCGCCACGACCCAAATCACCGATGCAATGATGCCGATACGCTGCCAAGTGATAAGGCGCATTGTTGTCGCCTCAATTAGCGCTTGCCGAGTAGCTTTGGCAGCTTCGCAATGTTGCTCGCTATGCGTCTAACTTCGTTGAGCGTTAGCAAATACGAAACTCATGGCTTGATTGCTGTTTGCCAGCCCAAATTTCAAGTTCCCATAATCGTTCGTTGTGCCGCGTCAGAGCGGCTTCCACCTTTTCGGCCCTCTTTTCAAGGGCCTCAATCTTGAGACCGATTGCGTTGAAGCAGCTGACCGCAAACACGGCATTTCACGCCGCAATGTACCTCATGGTGGACTGGCAAATGGCTGGCAGGGCGCAACCGTGGGGTCCGGCTTCCAGTAAGGATTATTGGCGATCCCGCGTGTAATGGAGACGTGTTCGGTATAGGTGGTTGCGAGCCCCTGATTTGGACCTATTTCCGC
>Ga0207678_10005383_pt1 | contig 11465 bp, 10 predicted proteins | sample KBSC63metaG_FD_184319 | JGI IMG/M metagenome (GOLD analysis project Ga0207678, IMG submission 184319) | Corn rhizosphere microbial communities from Kellogg Biological Station, Michigan, USA - KBS C6-3 metaG (SPAdes) (version 2) | ecosystem: Host-associated > Plants > Roots > Rhizosphere > Soil ...
TGGCGAACCTCGGCACGCCGCTGCTGCCGGCGGATTTCCGCATGGTGGGCCAGCTGCGCAAGGGCGGATTCCACCTGCTGGCCGGCTACCTGCCGCACAGCCCGTGGCCGTATCTGGCGCTGCTCGCGGGCGTGCTGATCCTGATCGCGATGTGGCGGCTGGAGCCGCCGCTGTTCGCGCGCCGCACCGGCGGCAAGCGCCTCGTCGCCGGCGGCGTGCTGGCGCTGCTGCTGGGCAGCTTGCTCGGCGGCTGGGGCGGCTGGGCGAAGATCTACAACGCCCGCGTGCTGTGGCTGGAGCCGTGGTCGGCCGCCTCCACCCGCATCCATTCCGGGCTCGTCAGCGAGCTGGTGATGTTCCACCTGCAATACGCCCAGCAGAAACCGAAACCCGACCGAGCCATCGCCGAACAGCTGATCGGCCAGTCCGCCGACGCGCTGCGCCAGCATCTCGCGCTGCCGAACGCCGCCGTGCTGCCCGATATCGTGGTGGTGCAGAGCGAGTCGTTCTTCGACCCCACCATCATGAAGGGCTACGCGCACAGCGAGCTCACGCCGAACCTGCGCCGGCTCGCGCAGCACGGCGCCAGCGGCCCGCTGCACGTGCCCACGTTCGGCGGCGGCACCATCCGCACCGAGTTCGAGGTGCTCACCGGGCTCTCGCTGCGCTACTTCGACAACCTGCAGTTCCCTTACCTGCAGATCGGCCGCAAGCCGCTGCCCAGCCTCGTCCACGTGCTGGACGACCACGGCTACGCCACGGTGGCGGTGCACGGCAACGACCCCACGTTCTGGAACCGCAGCACCGCGTTCAAGACGCTGGGCTTCCAGCGCTTCGTGTCGCAGTCCGCGTTCCCGCCCGATGCGCCGAACGACGGCAAGTACATGGCCGACAGCGCGATGACCGACGAGATCCTGCGCCAGCTCAAGGACAGCGGCCCGCCGCAGTTCATCTTCGCGATCAGCATCGAGGCGCACGGCCCCTACGACGTGGAGCCGAGGGACACCGCCGCGCGCGACGCGATCGCCGTACCCGCCGGCATCGAGGGCAAGGACAAGCGCGAGCTGCAGACCTACCTCTATCACATGCAGCACGCCGACCAGGAACTCGGCCGCCTCGCCGACCTGCTCGCCAAGCGCCAGCGCCCCACCCTGCTGCTGTTCTACGGCGACCACCTGCCCGGGCTCGCCGACAGCTACCACATCGACGGCTTCGTCGACGGCGGCGACATGCTCGCGCAGGCCGGTACCTGGCTGCTGGTCGATCCGCGCAGCAGTGGCCAGCCCGTGCACGAAAGCACCGCCTCGTGGCTGCTGCCCGGCAAGCTGCTCGCCGCCGCCGGCATCCACGACGATCCCTACTTCGCGCTCACCGAACTGTTCGGCCCGCAACTCGCCGCGCTCACCCGCGCCCCCGGCGCCCCGCAGCTGGAAGAAGACGCCGCCACCCGCCAGCTCGACCAGTCCATGGCCAGCGTCGAGCAGCTGCGCATGAACCGCAAGCTGGACGGGGTGCTGGCGAAGTTCGTCGGCGGGAGCGCGCCTGAGCATGTGGCGCATGTGGCGCCGGTGCCGAGCGTGGCAAGTGGCGGCACGCAACTCGCGCACTGACTTTCGCTTATTCCAGCGACGACGGCCGTAGTGGCCGCCGTCGTTGTGAAGCGCCAGGATGCAGGCTTGCCGCCAAGGAAGTCGCCATGCCCGACACGATCAAGCTTTCGCCCGGCGCGTTTTCCAACAAGGGGCATTGGACGCCCGAGCAACTCAAGCTCGCCTTCGCCTTCTACTGCCAGACATCGTTCGGCAAGCTGCACAGCAAGAACCCGCAGATCATCGAACTGGCCAAACTGATCGGTCGCACACCGAGTGCGCTGGCGATGAAGCTAGTCAACTTCGCCAGCCTCGATCCATCAATCACCGACACGGGGCGCAAGGGACTGAGCGGGGCATCTGCGCTGGATCGAGAGGTCTGGAACGAGTTTCACGCCGATTGGGAACGCCTCGCCGTCGAGTGCGAACAACTCCGCCAGCACCTGCTGCGCGAACACGGCTTGCGGGGCAAAACTCCGCGCGTAACCGACGACGCCTTCGCGCTCGACGACTATACGGGCGCAACGCGCCAAGTCCTCGTGGAACAGCGCATCAAGCAGAACTTCTTCCGTCGCGCGGTGCTTGCCAGCTACGGCGGGCGCTGCTGCATCTCGGGTGTCAGCGACACGCGCCTGCTCGTCGCCAGCCACATCGTGCCGTGGCGCGAGGACAAGGCGAATCGCTTGAATCCCAGCAACGGGCTATGCCTCTCGGCAATCCACGACAAAGCCTTCGATCAATACCTATTCACGCTCAGCGACGACCATCGTGTCGTCTTGTCGCACAGCCTGAAACAGACCACCGACACCTTCTTGCGCGAAGTGTTCTGGGCAGTAGAAGACAAGTCGATCGAATTGCCCGAACGTTTTGCACCTGAACCGGCCTTCATCGCCCAGCACCGAATGATTACGCTCGCAAACATGGAGAACCGGAAATGATTTCCGCGAACAATCGCAGCGTTTTCGTCTACATGTATCGCGACGCAGCCAACTACAAAGCCGGCGGCCAACTGCTGCTTGATGGCACGCATAGCGAGGCGGCGGAAGCGACTATCCGCGAATGTTGCGACAGTTGGAATCACTTCGTGGCCGAGCAAGTCGGCGTACCAACGCTCTACGCCGAGCTTTATCAATTCAGCAATGGCCCAACCATCGACGACATTGCTTTCCACGAGTTCCAGCATCTGCGACCGGCCACGCAAGACGATCTTGCTTCATCTCCGTCGTGGGGCACATTGGACGATCTGATAGCTCGCTTCCGCGCAGTGCGCATTTGGGACTGCACCCTGTCACCGCACTGCTGGTGATGACACGCACAGCGCGATCGCACTTGCCAAGATCGTTCGCTTTTTGCCTCAAACAGACCTCGCGCGAGGTCACGACAACGCGATCAAAGAAAAACCCCGCCGTAGCGGGGTTCTTCGTGTTGCTTGCCCTTCGACTTTGCCGCTGCGCGGCTACGTTCAGGGCGAACGGCTCGGGCCGGATCAGAAATCCATGCCGCCCATGCCGCCCATACCACCGGGGGCGCCGCCGTGGTTGTGCTCTTCCTTCTTCGGCAGCTCGGCCACCATGGCTTCGGTGGTGATCGCCAGGCCGGCAACCGACGCGGCGTACTGCAGGGCCGAGCGGGTGACCTTGGTCGGGTCGAGGATGCCCATCGCGACCATGTCGCCGAACTCGCCGGTGGCGGCGTTGTAGCCGAAGTTGCCCTTGCCTTCCTTCACCTGGTTGACGATGACGGACGGCTCGGCGCCGGCGTTGAACACGATCTCGCGCAGCGGCGCTTCGAGCGCGCGGCGGGTGATGGCGATGCCGAGGTTCTGGTCCTCGTTGTCGCCCTTGAGGTTTTCCACGGCCTTCAGCGCGCGGATCAGGGCGACGCCGCCGCCCGGCACCACGCCTTCCTCGACGGCCGCACGGGTGGCGTGCAGGGCGTCTTCGACGCGAGCCTTCTTTTCCTTCATCTCGACTTCCGTCGCCGCGCCGACCTTGATGACGGCCACGCCGCCGGCCAGCTTGGCCACGCGCTCCTGCAGCTTCTCGCGGTCGTAGTCGGAGGAGGTCTCCTCGATCTGCGCCTTGATCTGCTTGATGCGGGCCTGGATCTTCTCGGCTTCGCCGGCGCCGTCGATGAGGGTGGTGTTTTCCTTGGTGACCACGATCTTCTTCGCGCGGCCCAGATCCTGCACCGTGGCCTTCTCGAGCTGCAGGCCCACTTCCTCGGAGATCACTTGGCCGTTGGTGAGGATGGCCATGTCTTCCAGCATCGCCTTGCGACGATCGCCGAAGCCCGGCGCCTTGACGGCGGCGACCTTGACGATGCCGCGGATGGTGTTGACCACCAGGGTGGCCAGCGCCTCGCCTTCCACTTCCTCGGCGACGATCAGCAGCGGCTTGCCGGCCTTGGCCACGCCTTCGAGCACGGGCAGCAGCTCGCGCACGTTGGAGATCTTCTTGTCGTACAGCAGGATGAACGGATCTTCCAGCTCGACCTGCTGGCTCTGCTGGTTGTTGATGAAGTACGGCGACAGGTAGCCGCGGTCGAACTGCATGCCCTCGACCACGTCCAGCTCGTTGTCCAGACCCGAACCTTCCTCGACGGTGATCACGCCTTCCTTGCCGACCTTCTTCATCGCGGTGGCGATGATGTCGCCGATGGCGACGTCGGAGTTGGCGGAGATGGTGCCGACCTGGGCGATCGCCTTGTCGTCGACGGTGGGCTTGCTGAGGTTCTTCAGCTCGCCGACGGCGGCGATCACGGCCTTGTCGATGCCGCGCTTCAGGTCCATCGGGTTGATGCCGGCGGCGACGGCCTTCATGCCTTCGCGGATGAACGCCTGCGCCAGCACGGTGGCGGTGGTGGTGCCGTCACCGGCGTTGTCGGAGGTCTTGGAGGCGGCTTCCTTGACGATCTGCGCGCCCATGTTCTCGTAGGCGTCGGCCAGTTCGATCTCCTTCGCCACGGACACGCCGTCCTTGGTGACGGTGGGGGCGCCGAAGCTCTTCTGCAGCACGACGTTGCGGCCCTTCGGGCCCAGGGTGACCTTGACGGCGTTGGCGAGCGTGTTCACGCCCTTGAGGATGCGCGAGCGGGCGTCTTCGCCGAAGCGGACTTCTTTAGCGGCCATAAAATTTTTGCCTCAAAAATTTTGAAATAAGGAAAGGGGTTTGTCGTTTCGAAGGCGTCACCGGAGGAAACCTCTGGCGACGGGCGAGCGCGATTGACGCGCTCAGCCGAATCAGCCTTCGATGATCGCCACGATGTCGTCTTCCTTCAGGAACACGAGGTCTTCGCCGTCGATCTTGATTTCCTGGCCGGCGTACTTGCCGAACAGCACCACGTCGCCGGCCTTCAGCGACATCGGACGGATCTTGCCGTCGCTCTGGATCAGGCCGGTGCCGGCGGCGATGACCTTGCCGCGGGTGGGCTTCTCGGTGGCGCTGTCGGGGATGACGATGCCGCCGGCGGAGACGCGCTCCTCTTCCAGGCGCTTGACGATGACGCGGTCGTGCAGCGGACGCAGTTTGCTCATGGGTGGCTCCCAGGCTAGGTGGTGGATGTGGCTGGAGAACTGACAGGCCGGTCCGGGAACCGCTGTTAGCACTCGGCATAGATGAGTGCCAATTCTAGCGATGCAAGCCCCCGCCGCAAGTGGCGGCGAACGCGAGATCACCCGGTTCGACCCTTGAGACAGCGAATGGGGCGGGCGCGGGCGGGTTTCAAGAGGCCGGTGTGCGCTCTGCTACCGTGGCGATACCCGCCCGTGACCGTCGCCCCGGCGCAGGCCGGGGTCCAGCGCCATGAGGCCGCGCCGGGAAGCGCAACGCCACTGGACTCCAGCCTGCGCTGGAGTGACGAATCCTCAATCGCACCGAGCATGCCGTGCCCGAAACCACCATCCTGCTCTGCCTGTGCACCTGCCCCGACGCCGCCAGCGCGCAGCGGCTGGCCGAGACGCTGGTCGGCGAGCGGCTGGCCGCCTGCGTCAACCGCCTGCCGGGGGTGTTGTCCACTTATCGCTGGCAGGACAAGGTGCAGACGGATGGCGAGGAGCTGCTGCTGATCAAGACCACCGCCGAGCGCTTCGAGGCGCTCAAGGCGCGTCTGCTGGCGCTGCATCCCTACGAACTGCCCGAGCTGATCGCGCTGCCGGTGGAACGCGGCCATGCAACTTATCTGGACTGGGTACGCACGCACTCGATCGACTGATGTGCCGATCCCGGCTTGGCCGTCCCTGCCGGGTGAGCCGGGCGCGACGCCGCAGCCCGGGCCCGCAACCGGAAGCTGGGCCATAATCCCTTGGGCGCGGCCCCGCGCGCCCATCAAGCACACGTTGGAGCATCGATGCGTTTCCCTCTGCACGACCGCCTCGGTCCCTGCCTGCTGACCCTGCTCGCCCTGCTGCTCGCCGCCCCCGCGACGTTCGCGCAGACGCAAGACGACAACATCCTGCCGGTGACCGAGGCGTACCAGCTCAGCGCCGACGCGGGTACGCCCGGCGTGCTCAAGCTGCACTGGACGATCGCGCCGGACTACTACCTCTACCGCGGCCGCATGAAGTTCACCGGCGGCGCCGGCGTGACGCTGGGCGAAGCGCAGCTGCCGCCCGGCGAGAAGCACGACGATCCCTACCTCGGCCCGGTGGAGACCTACCATCACGGCGTCGACGCCAGCATCCCCTACACCGTGGCGGCGGGCACCACGCGCCTGCAGCTGAGCGTGCAATACCAGGGCTGCCACGAGGTGGAGCCGAAGATCTGCTACCCGCCGCATACCGAGCATCTCGACCTGCCGCTGCCGGCCGCGGCCGCGGCCACGGCCGCCGCCACGCCCGCCGGCGGCAAGGCGCTGGGCGCCGCGCTGCAGCAGCTGGGCGGCAACGACAGCGGCGGCGCGCTGACCGGCACCTCGTCCACGCCGCTGTCGCCGGAGCAGGCCTTCCGCTTCACCGCGCTGGCGCAGGACCCGCAGCACCTGCTGCTGCGCTGGACGATGCCGAAGGACTACTACGTCTACCGCGACCACATCGCGCTGAAACTCAAGGACGCCGACGGCCTCACGCTCGGCACGCCCGCGTGGCCGGCCGGCGGCGTGGTGCATCAGGACGCCCAGCTGGGTTCGGTGACCGTGTATTTCGGCGATCTCGAATTGCCGGTGGCGATCGAGGGCGATACCGCGGGCCGCCGGCAGGTGACGCTGGAAACGAGCTTCCTCGGCTGCCAGGACGGTGGCGTGTGCTATCCGCTGATCACGCGCGACGCGACGGTGGACCTGCAAAGCGGCGCCGTGGCGAATGGCGTGACCGTGCCCGGCGCGCCGACGACACCCTCCGCCGGCGCAGCACCGACCGACGCCGCGATCGCACCTGCCGGCCCGCTGCAGACCAGCCCGATTCAAACCAGTCTGTTCGTCGCGTTGCTGCTGGCGCTGGGCGGCGGCCTGATCCTCAACCTGATGCCTTGCGTGTTGCCGGTGCTGTCGCTGAAGGCGGTGAGCCTGCTGGAAAGCGGCGAGAACCCCGCGCGCCGGCGCCGCCACGCGCTGGCCTACACCGCCGGCGTGCTGGCGAGCTTTCTCGCGCTGGGGCTGGGCATCCTCGCGCTGCGCTCGGCCGGCCACGCGCTGGGCTGGGGCACGCAGTTGCAGCAGCCGCTGCTGGTGGCGGTGCTGGCCTGCGTGATCTTCGCACTGGGCTTGTCGATGTCGGGCGTGGTGCAGTTCGGCGCCTCGCTGGGCAATCTCGGCGGCACACTGGCGAATCGCGGCGGCGCGGCCGGCGACTTCTTCACCGGCGTGCTCGCCGTGGTGGTGGCCAGCCCCTGCACGGCGCCGTTCATGGGCGGCGCGCTGGCTTACGCCTTCGCCGCGCCGGCGGCGAGCGCGCTGCTGGTGTTCCTCGTGCTGGGCGTGGGTCTGGCCCTGCCTTTCCTCGCCATCGCCTACATCCCCGCGCTGGCGCGCTGGCTGCCCAAGCCCGGCCGCTGGATGGAGACGCTGAAGCAGGTGCTGGCCTTCCCGATGTACCTCACCGCGGCATGGCTGGCCTGGGTGCTCGCCAACCAGCGCGGCGCCGACGCCGTGGGCCTGCTGCTGGTGGCGATGGTGCTGCTGGCACTGGCGCTGTGGTGGTTCGAGCGCAGCCGCGGGCGCGGCCCGCGGCGCCACGCGCTGACCGCGCTGCTGGCGCTGGCCGTGCTGGCGCCGCTGTACCTGCTGGCGCAGGTGCCGGCCGCGACGAGTGCCGCCGCGGTGCAGGAAGGCGTGCTGGCCTACAGCCCGCAGAAGCTCGCCGAACTGCGCGCCGCCAACACCCCGGTGTTCGTGGACATGACCGCCGACTGGTGCATCACCTGCAAGGCCAACGAACACGCAGTGCTGGACGGCGCGGCGTTCCGCGCCGCATTGGCGCGCAATGGCGCCGTGTACATGAAGGGCGACTGGACCAACGAGGATCCGGCGATCACGGCCTTCCTGCAGCAGTACCACTCGCCGGGCGTGCCCTTGTACGTGGTGTTTCCGAAGGGCGGCGGCGCGGGGCGGCAACTGCCGACCGTGCTCACTACGGCGATGGTGGAGCGGGCGCTGGACGAGGCGGCGCGGTGAGTCGCTTCCTGTGCCGCATCTGCCCCCTTCCCTGCCTGCAGGGGAGGAGACGAGGCGGTACCCCATGCTGAGCCGCGACAACCTGGTGATTCTCGCGGTGGCGGTGCTGGCGGCGGCGCTGGGCGGCTGGCTGCAGCACGAGAGCCGGTTGGCACGAGTGCCGGCGGGCGTCGTGGTGGCGCAGGTGGGCGAGCCTGCGCCCGCACTGGAGCTGCCGGATCTGCAGGGGCATCCGCACCGGCTGGCCGACTACCACGGCCGTCGCGTGCTCTTGAATTTCTGGGCCAGTTGGTGCGGGCCGTGCCTGGACGAGCTGCCGGCGCTGGATGAGGCACAAGCCAAGTTCGGCGAAAATGGACCTATCGTGCTGGGAATCGCGATGGACGAGCCTACGCGCATTCGTGCCTTTCTTGACCATCATCCCGTGCGTTTCCCGATCTTGCTGGGTCGGATGGAGTCGCCGAGCACCTCGCTGCTCTGGGGCGATAGCGGCGAGATCCTTCCGTATAGCGTGCTGATCGGCGCCGATGGGCGCGTGATCGCCACTCATCGCGGCCCACTGGACGCCGCCATGCTCGACCAATGGTTCATGAGGAGTGCGGCCAAGCATGGCCGCCCATTTGATCTTCGCGATCAGGGATGATCGCAATGAGTCCCAGCGCATACGTCAGCGCACGGAGAGTGACGCACTTCTCCTTCAAACATCGCCGATCTGCGTCGAACTGGACAACATCCGGAACAGCGCGCACACTTCGCCCGTTCCGGGTCCTCCGGACGTCGTCGAAGGTATGGTGTGGCGAAGATCCTGGTCCTGCACGGACCCAACCTCAACCTGCTGGGCGCACGCGAGCCGGCGATCTACGGCCGCGACACGCTGGCCGACATCAACGGGCGGCTGGCCGCACAGGCGCAGGCCGCCGGGCATGAACTGAGCTGGTTCCAGTCCAACGCCGAGCACGAGCTGATCGGCCGCGTGCACCAGGCGCGCGACGAGCAGGTGGCGATGATCCTGTGCAATGCCGGCGCGTTCACCCACACCAGCATCGCGCTGCGCGACGCGTTCGCGGCGGTGGCGATCCCGATGATCGAGCTGCACCTGTCCAACGTGCACGCCCGCGAGCCGTTCCGCCACCACTCCTACCTGTCGGACATCGCGGTGGGCGTGATCTGCGGCTTCGGCGCCGACAGCTACCGCTTGGCATTGGACGCCGCCATCGCGCGGCTGGCTCCGCGCTGAGCCGCCTCTTTTCCTTTCCCGGCCGCCCACGGGCGGCCTATGACATGAAGGCCATCCCATGGATCTGCGCAAGATCAAGAAGCTGATCGACCTGCTTGAGGAGTCCAACCTCGCCGAACTCGAAATCAAGGAGGGCGAGGAAGTGGTGCGTCTGTCGCGCGTGCCCAAGGGCGGCGTGGCCGTCGCCGCGCCCGCGCCGGTGATGATGGCCCCGGCCCCGGTGGCCGCCGCACCGGCTCCTGCCGCGGTCGCCGAAATGCCCGCCGCGAACGCCCTGCCCGCCGGCCACGTGGTGAAGGCGCCGATGGTCGGCACGTTCTACGCCTCGTCCTCGCCGGGCGCGCCGCCGTTCGTCAAGGTCGGCCAGCAGGTGAAGGCCGGCGAGACGCTGGGCGTCATCGAGGCGATGAAGATGTTCAACCAGATCGAGGCCGACGTGGCCGGCACCATCCAGGCGATCCTGGTCGAGAACAGCCAGCCGGTCGAATTCGACCAGCCGATGTTCGTGATTGCCTGAGGCCGCCCGGATGCTCGAGAAGGTCCTCATAGCCAACCGCGGCGAGATCGCGCTGCGCGTGCTGCGCGCGTGCCACAGCCTCGGCATCAAGACGGTGGCGGTGCACTCCACCGCCGACCGCAACCTCAAGCACGTCGGCCTCGCCGACGAGGCTATCTGCATCGGCCCGGCGCCGTCCGCCGACAGCTACCTCAACATCCCGCGCATCATCGCGGCGGCGGAGATCTCCGACGCCCAGGCGATCCACCCGGGCTATGGCTTCCTGTCCGAGCGCGCCGACTTCGCCGAGCAGGTGGAGCAGTCGGGCTTCGTCTTCATCGGCCCGACGGCGGACGTGATCCGCCTGATGGGCGACAAGGTGGAGGCGATCAAGGCGATGAAGTCCGCGGGCGTGCCTTGCGTGCCCGGCTCCGGCGGCCCGCTGGGCGACGACATCGAGACGAACCTGCGCATCGCGCGCGAGATCGGCTACCCCGTCATCATCAAGGCGGCCGGCGGCGGTGGCGGCCGCGGCATGCGCGTGGTGCGCACCGAGGCGCATCTCGGCAACTCCATCGTGATGACCAAGCAGGAGGCCAAGTCGGCCTTCGGCAACGACATGGTCTACATGGAGAAATTCCTGGAGAACCCGCGCCATGTGGAGATCCAGGTGCTGGCTGACGGCCAGGGCAACGCGATCCACCTCGGCGAACGCGACTGCTCGATGCAGCGCCGCCACCAGAAGGTGGTGGAGGAAGCGCCCGCGCCCGGCATCACGCCCGAGCTGCGCGCCGAGATCGGCAAGGTCTGCGTGGATGCCTGCATCCGCATCGGCTACCGCGGCGCCGGCACCTTCGAGTTCCTGTTCGAGAACGGCCGCTTCTACTTCATCGAGATGAACACGCGCATCCAGGTCGAGCACCCGGTGACCGAGTTCATCACCGGCGTGGACCTGGTGCGCGAGCAGTTGCTGATCGCCGGCGGCGAAAAGCTGTCGATCAGGCAGGAAGACATCCAGATCCACGGCCACGCGATCGAATGCCGCATCAACGCCGAGGACCCGGACACGTTCCTGCCCTGCCCCGGCACGGTGAAGCGCTTCGAGGCGCCGGGCGGCCCCGGCGTGCGCGTGGACACGCACCTCTACGACGGCTACCGCATCCCACCGAACTACGACTCGATGATCGGCAAGCTGATCGTCTACGGCCCCGATCGCGCCACCGCCATCGCGCGCATGCGCCTCGCGCTCGCCGAGACGGTGATCGAAGGCGTGAAGTGCAACATTCCGCTGCAGCAGCGGATCATGGCCGACGTGGGTTTCCAGCACGGCGGCCAGAACATCCACTACCTCGAGAAGCGGATGGCGGAGCAGAAGGAAAAGGCCAGCCCGCTTCAATAAAGCAACGCGCTCCTTGGCGTTTGCCTCCTCTCCCCCGTTTACAGAATTTGTTTGCGGGGGAGAGCATTGAGGTGAGAGGACTTGCGACCGGCTCGATCGAAACCCGCGCATGCACTTCACCGCAAGAGCTCTTGCACG
>Ga0207678_10005386_pt1 | contig 11461 bp, 8 predicted proteins | sample KBSC63metaG_FD_184319 | JGI IMG/M metagenome (GOLD analysis project Ga0207678, IMG submission 184319) | Corn rhizosphere microbial communities from Kellogg Biological Station, Michigan, USA - KBS C6-3 metaG (SPAdes) (version 2) | ecosystem: Host-associated > Plants > Roots > Rhizosphere > Soil ...
GGGGAGTTTTTCCGGTGTGCGTAGAAGCGCTGTGACTTGGTGTCCTGCGGCGAGGCAGCGGCTGGTGAGGAGCTTGCCGGTGGCTCCACTGGCTCCGAAGATGGCTATGTTCATGGGGGACTCCTTTACGGAGTGGGACCGATTATCCTCTTCGATTCGATGAGTTTGTGAAAAAAGTGGTTGGCGTAATTGCATTATTTTGTTTTGCTTGGTGGATATTCCCACGGATGGGGATGGGTCTTCTCACGGATGTTCGAGTTTGGCTGTGAAGAAGTGGGATAAGAGGATGGTTCATGAGATCGGGACGGCTCGTCTTCCTTGATGTGCGGTTTGGGGTGGCTGGTTTTCTAAAACAGGACGAGGGTTTAAGTTGGTGATTGATAAGCAGATGGGAAGGATATCCACTTTTCAAGCGACAACGGTTACTGCTACTAGTATTTTCTTTTTTTAAACTTAGTTTCTTAGAAGCAGTCGCGGCCTGGGGGTTGAGTGGCAGGTGAGGGGTCGCACACAAACGACCCTGGTTTCCACAAAGAAATCTATCGCGCTCGGAGTGGGTTCGCCCCTAGAATCAAGCAGACGGCTGGACGGACAAATGTGCATCGGTGGATGGATTCGGTGTACAGTTTGGCCAGCAGCCATTCCATTGAATTTTTGGAGAGAACGACCGTGACGAGTGCGACCCAGGAGCCCCAGATGTCCGAGACGACCGCAGCAGCAGTGCCAACCGGCAACCTCGAGATTACTGTTTCGCGCGCGGAGTTGCTGCGGGAGTTGACCGCGGCGCAGAGCGTGGTCGAACGCAAGACGACGATTCCGATCCTGTCGAATTTTCTGTTTGAGGCGGCCGATGACAAGTTGACGATTACGGCGACGGATCTCGACCAGAGTTTGCGGACCAGTTGTGCGGCAAAGGTGAAGAAGGCTGGTGCTTGCACGATTCCGGCGCGGAAGCTCTACGACTACATCAAGCTGCTGCCTGAGGGCGATATCTCGATCAAGCTGATGGACAACCACTGGGTGCAGATTCGCGCGGGGCGATCGAACACGAAGATGGTGGGAATGGCGCGGGCAAACTTTCCACAGGTGCCGGAGTTTCCAGCGAGCGGGGCGGTGAAGATTTCGGTGGCTTCGCTGAAGAACATGGTTTCGAAGACGATCTTTGCGATCTCGAACGAGGAGAGCCGGTATACGCTCAATGGCGCGCTGCTGGTGCTGAAGGCGGAGTCGATGGCGATGGTGGCGACCGATGGCCACCGACTGGCGCATATCGAGAAGCTGGGCGAGACGCTGGAGGGGGTTTCGGGCGAGAAGAAGACGCTGATTCCGCGGAAGGCGCTGAGCGAGATTTCGTCGCTGCTGGGAAGCACGGAGGCGGAGACGCTGGAGTTTTCCGATGACGAGCAGACGTTGTTCTTCAAGATTGGCGGGCGCGTGCTGACGAGCCGCAAACTGACGGGGCAGTTTCCGAACTATGAGGCTGTGCTGCCGCGCGATAACAACAAGTTTGTGATCGTGCGTTCGGAAGACCTGATGGGTTGCATTCAGCGTGTGGCGCAGTTCGCCGATGAGCGGAGTGGGGCGATTAAGATTCGGCTGGAGCAGAATGAGCTGAAGCTTTCTTCGTCATCGACGGATGCGGGCGAGTCTGAGGATACGATCGAGACGCCTTACAACTACGATCCGCTGGTGGTCGGGTTCAACAGCCAGTACCTGATCGATTTTCTGAAGGCGATTGGGAACACCGGCGAGGTTCGGCTGGAGTTCAAAGATGCTCAGAGCGCCGGGCAGATGCGGCCTGAAGATGGGAATGAGGATGTGAAGTATCGGTACATCCTGATGCCGATGCGTATCTGAGGCCTTTCCTGGAAGGTCGTTGTTGTTGGAATGGCTGGCGGGTATCGTCAAGGGTGACCTCGGATGTTGCAAGAGAGTGCCACGCTTCTTTGGAGATATGCGATGCCTGGCCTATGGCGAATATTACTCACTCTGCTCCTCGTCTTTCCCTTCTCGCCGGCGCAAGAGGCGCACGACCACAGGGCACCTGAGAGACTAGGAAGAGTATCGTTTCCGACCTTCTGCGCAGCCGTTGTTCAGGAGCAGTTTGACCGGGGCGTGGCTCTGCTTCACTCCTTCGCTTACGCCGCCGCGAAAGATGCATTTCAAGGTGTGGCTGAACGGGATCCGCGGTGTGCGATGGCACATTGGGGAATGGCGATGACGTATTTTCATCAGCTTTGGGATCCTCCCCTTGAGCCTGCAGCGGTCTCGGCTGCGCAAAAAGAGATTCAGCGGGCGGAGCAGCTCGGGGGCGGTTCCGAACGCGAACGCCAGTTTATCCATGCGCTGAGCTTGCTTTATCAGGACGCTGCCACCGTTCCTTATCGCACGCGGGCGTTGAGCTATGAGCAGGCGATGAGGGAACTCGCTTCGGAGAACAAGAAAGACGTGGAAGCTCAGGTGTTTTACGCGCTCGCACTGCTGGCGAACGCATCTCCTGCCGACAAGACCCATGCGAAACAGAAACAGGCAGCCGATCTACTGGAGCCGCTTGATCGTATCTACCCGGACCACCCGGGAATCCCTCACTATCTCATCCATGCTTACGACAATGCGGAACTGGCACCGAAAGGCCTCTCCGCTGCAAGGGCCTACTCCCGCATTGCGCCCTCAGCGCCACATGCATTGCACATGCCCTCGCATATCTTCACTCGACTCGGCCTGTGGGAAGACTCTATCGCTTCCAATCTTGCGGCACGGGAAGCGGCACATCAGCAGGGCGACACGGGAGAAGAATTGCACGCCATGGATTATCTGGTCTATGCCTATTTGCAAAGTGGGCACGACGAGGACGCAGCCCAAATCATTCAGCAACTCAAGAACATGTCGAAGGTGCCTGCAGGCGATTTCAAGATGGCATACGCTTCTACTGCTATACCGGTTCGCTACGCGGTCGAGCGGGGTCGGTGGGCCGACGCTGCCGACATCGTTCCTCCGACCGGAGCTCCGCCTCATGTTGTCGCCATTGCGGTTTGGGCTCGGGGCCTGGGACTCGCTCGGAGTGGACGCGCTGCCGAGGCCGACGCGGAGATTGGAAGACTGCGGCAGATTGAAGAAGAGCTTCGCATGACGGGCAACAACTATTGGGCCACCCAGGTGGGAATCCTAAGGCGCGAAGTGATGGGGTGGTCAGCCCAGGCGAACAGGAAACCGGATGAAGCTGCAGCCCTGATGCGCGCAGCAGCTGATGAGGAGGACGCAATTGAGAAGCTTCCGGTGACTCCGGGACCGATTGTTCCGGCCCGCGAACAACTCGGCTATTTGCTGTTGCAGCAGAACCATGCGGATCTGGCGTTGCAAGAGTTTAAGACGGCACTCGCAAATGCTCCTGGACGGCGCGGAGCATTGCAAGGCGTGGCGATTGCCGCGAAACTCTCCCCCGAGAAGTAGATTGCCGTTCAAGGTGGCGGTCCTGTCCCGTGTCGAGGTTTGCTGTCATGGTGTGATTCTGAGTTTGCGTCTTCTCGCTCCGGTGCAACAATGAAGTGAACGGTTCATTGAACGATTTGCAAATGAGGAGAACTGTGCGGAATTGCCTTGGAATTGATTCTGGACGTTTTATGGCTGGCGGGAACGTCGCGCTGATGGCGTTGCTGTTGCTTGCAGCTCCGATGTTCGCAACGACAAGCAAGGCGGGCTCGTGTGAGCGGCTTGTGGGTTTGCATCTGGCTGAGACGGTGATCTCGTCGTCGGTGGAGGTTCCGGCAGGGACGTTTACTCCGCCTGCGCCTGAAGCTCAGATTGCGAAGCTGCCAGCGTTCTGCCGCGTGGTGGGGGTGTCAAAGCCGGCGATTCGGTTTGAGGTTTGGCTGCCGCTGACAACCTGGAATGGGAAATTTCAGGGCGTGGGTAATGGCGGGACCGCAGGGTTCATCAGCTATCGAGCGATGGCGGTTGCGCTGCGGCGCGGATATGCAACGGCCAGCACAGATACAGGGCATGTGAACCATCCTTATGGGAACGGGTTCGACGCTAGCTGGGCGAAGGGGCGGCCGGATCTGGTGGCGGACTTTGGGTATCGCGCTTTGCATGTGACGACGGTGAATGCAAAGCAGATCGTCAAGGCGATGTATGGCGAGGCGGCGGTGCGGTCCTACTACGTTGGGTGTTCGCAGGGCGGCGGGCAGGGGTTGATGGAGGCACAGCGGTATCCCACGGATTACGACGGGATTCTGGCTGGTGATCCGGCGAATAACTGGACGCGGCATTATGCGGGCGAACATCTTTGGTATTCGATTGCAACGCTGAAGGACCCGGCGAGCTATATTCCTGCGAGCAAGGTGGCGATTCTTGCCAATGCCGTGAGTAAGGCTTGCGACGCGAAGGATGGAGTTGCAGATGGGGTGTTGCGTGATCCTCTGGCGTGCAAATTCGATCCTGCGGTGCTGGCGTGCAAGGCGGGCGAGGACACGTCGACGTGCTTGAGTGTGAAGCAGGTGAAAGCGGTGAAGGAGATCTGGTCGGGGGTGCGAGACTCTGAGGGGAGGTTGATTAATCCCGGTCTGGTTCCGGGGGGCGAGGCAGGGCCGGGTGGATGGGCGAGATGGTTGACCGGTGCGGCGCCGTTCGGCGGAACGCACTGGAAGGCTGCAGATGCGGTGCTGAAGGATATGGTGTTCGACGACCCGAAGTACAGATCACTCGATTTCAACTTCGATACGGACATGAAGGTGATGCTGGCCAGACTGGGGCCTTCGATGGATGCGGTGGACCCGAATCTGCGGCCGATGCAGCGGACCGGCGCGAAGATGATTCTGTATCACGGGTGGAGCGACCCGGATATCTCGCCGTTGAATACGATCGACTACTACGAGCAGGTTGTCGGAACGGTGGGGAAGGATACGCCGGAGTTTGTGCGGCTGTTTATGGTTCCGGGGATGCAGCACTGTGGTGGCGGACCGGGGGCGAGTTCGTTCGATGGCCTGGCGGCGCTGGAGCGCTGGGTGGAGGATGGGGTTGCGCCGGATCGTATTCTTGCGTCGCATGTGGTGAATGGAGTGGTGGAACGGACTCGTCCGCTTTGTCCTTATCCACAGGTTGCGGTCTACGAAGGAAAAGGAAGTGCGTGGGATGCGGCGAATTTCGTGTGTAAAGTGCCGCATCGAGAGCATCGAGAGATGTCGCGCCCGGCGCAATAGAGGCGTGATTTTTCTCGAAGTTATTGACGGAGTTCGACTTCGGTGGCGCCCTGGCCGCCCTGGTTCTGTGGGGGTTCTGTGATGGATGTTACATGTGGGTGATTGCGGAGGTACTCGCGGAGGGTGCGGCGTAGCACACCCATGCCGGTGCCGTGGACGACACGAATGCGAGGAAGACCGGCGAGGAAGGCGCGGTCGAGGAAACGCTCGACTTCGTCGTGGGCTTCGTCGGCGGTGCGGCCGATGACGTTGATTTCGGATGACATGTAGTCGGGGTCCTGCGCGGTGGAGACGGTGACGTTTCCGCGTCTGCGGGCGGCTTCGAGCGGGGTGGCGACTTTGACGGATTCAACTTCGGCGATGTCGTCGATGGCGGCACGCATCTTCATGGGGCCGATGGAGACTTCGTAGTTCTTCGCGTCAATGATGCGGTCTACGCGGGCCTGACGGCCTAGCGATTTGAGTTTGACCAGGTCGCCTACCTTGATGCCTTTGGGGATGTGGGGCTGGGCGGCGGGATCGTTCTTGTCGGCTCCGGTGTTGTGGGCGACGACGGTGGAGTTGAACTGCTGGGAGAACTCGCGGCGGAGTCGGGCGATTCTGGTTGCGGAGTCGCGGGCGATCTTCTGGGCGAGGGTTTTGTCGTCGATGGACTTGACGGTCTCGCGGAGCTGGTAGGCGAAGTCTTCGATGAGAGAGTTGAGCTTGGCTTCGAGCTCTTTGGTGCGGGCTTTCTGTTCGACGCGGCCTTCGACTTCGACGCGAGCCTTTTCGCGGGAGAGCTCTTTTTCGCGCTGGCGGAGGGTTTCGCGCTCGGCTGCGGCTGCGGTGAGCTGGTCGTGGAGCTGGTCGAGGAAGGCTCCGATGTCGGCGGTCTGCGTGGTCATCTGGGCGCGGGCTGCGGTGATGATCTCGGGGGAGAGGCCGAGGCGGCTGGCGATGTTGAGGCCGGCGGAGGCTCCGGGGACGCCGAGGCGCAGCTCGTAGGTGGGGGTGAGGGTCTGCTGGTCGAAGCCGACGGCGGCGTTGAGGACTCCGGCGTGATTGGCGGCGTAGACCTTGAGTGAGGTGAGGTGGGTGGTGATACAGCACCAGGCGTTGATGGCGAGGAAGTGCGAGGCGATGGCTACGGCGAGGGCTGCGCCTTCTTCGGGATCGGTGGCAGAGCCTAGCTCGTCGAGCAGGACTAAGGAGGAGGCGGTGGCTTCGCGGGAGATGCGGTCGAGGTTGACGACGTGGGCGGAGAAGCTGGAGAGATTGCGCTCGATCGATTGCGCGTCGCCGATGTCGGCGTAGACGCTGGTGAAGAGGGGGAGATGGGCCTCTTCGGCGGGGATGGGGATACCTGCCTGAGCCATGAGGGCGAGCAGGCCGAGGGTTTTGAGTGAGACGGTTTTGCCGCCGGTGTTGGGGCCGCTGATGATGAGTTGTTTTGTTTCGGGTGGAAGGATAATTGTCAGGGGGACGGGACTGCGTACTTCGCTTCCCTCTCCATGCGCTTCGGCATGCATACGAAGTTCGAGGAGCGGGTGGCGGGCGGCGGTGAGAGCGAATTGTGGGGAGTCTCCCGGAGTATCCTGCAAACCTACCTTAGCGACGATAAAGCTGTCGCGAAGATGGGGCACCCGGTTTTGTGCTTCGACAAATACCGGCTTTACGCAGTTCAGGTCGATTGCGAAGCGGGCGCGGGCGGTGTGGGATTCGACTTCGGCGAGGATGCAGGCTCCGAGGTGGATGGCTTCGGAGTGCTGGGCGAGGGCGCGGGTCATGGCGACGAGGATGCGGTGGATCTCGGACTGCTCTTCGTCGAGGAGGCGGACGAGCTCATTGTTCTGCTCGATGGTTTCGAGGGGTTCGACGAAGACAGTTTGGCCGGATGAGGACGAACCGTGGATGACGCCGGGGACCTTGCGTTTGAACTCGGCTTTGACGGGGATGACGAAGCGGTCGCCTCGGATGGTGATGAGGCTGTCCTGCGTGCTGCCGCCTTCGCTGAGGGCGCGGAGCGATTTGCGGAGACTCTCTTCGATGGCGCGGTGCTGGCGCTCCATGGCGCGGCGTATGCAACGGAGTTCGGGGGAGGCGTCGTCCGAGAGGCTGCCGTCGGGTTCGATTTTGCCGCGCAGTTGGCGGAGGAGTGGGGAGAGGTCGTGATCGAGGAGAGGGGCGGAGAGAGCGGCGATGCTGGGCCACTCATACTTTGTCTGGGAACTTGATTGGGAATTTGATTGGGCGTGGGGGTCGATGAGGGTGCGCCAGGCGGCGACGCGCTCGACTACGGTGAGGAGAGAGAGGATTTCGATGCCTTCGAGGGCGGAGCCGTCGATGCGGGCTTTGTCGAGGAGGGTGGTGGGGTCGAAGAGGCCGTGGAAGTCGAAGCTGCCGCCGCGAGTGAGCATGGCGCGTAGTTCGGCGGTGCGCTGCTGTTGCTGATCGATCCAGACGGGGTCCGCTGAGGGTTCGAGGGCGAGAATCCAGGCGCGGCCAAGGGGGGAGAAGGTGCGGCCGGCGATGTGGTCGCGGAGGCGGGGCCACTCGAGGGCGGCTGCGCTGGCTTCGTGGAGCGGAGAAGGGATGGTCGGCAGTAGATGCGGAGATGTCACAGGCTCTATCGTAATCGTGCGCGGAACTGTTCGGCGGCCGGTTGCGTAGCAGGAAGTGCGCAGGGCCAGCGCAATGGATTCTGTGGAGGCGTGAGATGGTCTGTCAGGCGTGCGGTGCTCCGGTAGCGAACGAGGTTCATTTCTGCCCGAGATGCGGGGTGCAAGTGGCTGCTCCGGCGGTCTATGCGGGGTATCCAGCTTCACCGCAGATGCTGGCATCGATGTCGCGTGTGCGGCGGCATCTCCAGACGGTGGGGATTCTGTGGTGCGTGTTTGGAGCGTACCGGGTGGTTTCCGGGTTGGTGGGAATGTTCTTCCTGCGGGCTGTGACGATGCACGGCTACGGAGGCTGGATGTGGGGTCGACACTTCGCTCGCCCGTTTGGACCGCCGTGGATGGGCGCCTTGATGCCTGTGGTGGCTGTGGTCACGGTGGTGGCAGCCGGGCTTGCGTTGCTGGTCGGATACAGTCTGCTGACGCGCCAGTCCTGGGGCAGGGTGCTGGCGATTGTGGTTGCGATCTTCACGCTGCTCAAGTTTCCGTTTGGAACGGCGCTGGGGATTTATACGCTGTGGGTGCTGGCTCCGAGTATGTCCGGCGCGGAGTATGAGGCGATTGCAGAACCTCGCATGTGATCCATGAAAGCCAATTTTTAGATCCATTTAGAGGGCGTCCACAACGGAAGAAGGTGGACCTGATGAATCGGCGCGTTTTGACAAGCTGGGGCCTAATAGAACGCCTAAGTGAACGAATATCAATTCTTAGGCGTCCATTAGCGAACATCGAAGCATCCCATGAATTGATGGGTCATCCAGACCCAGGAGGACTCCCCCATGTCAAAGACCTCCCTGTCGTTCGCAATTTTCGCTGCTCTTATCGCCGGGCCCATCGCGTTGCACGCCGATACCTACAGCTACATCATCAATGCGGCCGCCGCAAACGGCGACCCGAGCTATAACTTCACCGCCAGCGGCACCATGACGGGCCCCGTCGATCCGTACAACAGTGCGGGCGTCGATGTTACTGCCATCACCGGAAGCGCCAACGGGTATAACTTTCAGGGCGTGGTCGATCCCGGCACCACAGACTCTCAGACGATCCGTACCGAGTACGGCTATAGCTTCGACAATGTTCTGTACCCTGCCAGCGACGCTCCTCATACCGACGCCGCTGGTTTCCTGCTTTATCTGGACAGCCCCCTGGGTACCAGCCTGGCCCATGTGTACTACACGGGGGTGACGAGCGAGAACCCCGGTGGTTACGAGGTCGATGTTGTGGATCCGAATGAGCCTGGCGCTTCGACTCCGTTTGGCGTCGCGACGCCGTTTTCGGTGAGGAGGTTCAGCATTGCGCGAGCATCCGCACCATCCGCGGTACCAGAGCCTTCGACGTTCTGGCTGCTTGGGACGGGCCTGGCATGTCTGGCGGGCGTGGCTGTCCGGCGCAGATATGCGACTACGGGAGTATGAGGCGATTACCGGCCCTGGCAAAGGGGCAGACAGCAACCGCTGTTTATCGCTTTGCCAGCAGTCTTTGCACTTCCCTTTCCAGTTGCTTCAGATCGACGGCTCCTTCGTATCGTTTGATGACCTTTCCCTGCCTGTCGATGAGATAGGTCACGGGGAGCCCAAGGACCCCGCCGTAAAGCTCTCCCAGCTTTTCGTCGCCCATTGCGACGGGATAGTTCAAGCGGTATTTCAGATAGGCGCGGCGAACCGGGGGAGCGTCATCGTCCATCGAAATGCCAATGACCTGCAACCCTCGACTGCCGTATTGACTTTGCCAGGAGACGAAGACCGGCATCTCGATCAAACACGGTGCACACCAGGTCGCCCAGAAGTTCAGTAGCACAACTCTCCCGCGATAGGCAGACAATTCCATCTTCTTCCCGTTCAGATCCATGCGGGCAAACGAGGGGGCTGACTTGTTGGCAAAATCGCTTCGGGAGAGTGTTTGAGCCGGAGACATGCGCAAAGGAGCGGCAACCGCGCAGAGCAGAAGGAGGTAGCTTCCTATCCGCCGCCTTATGTGTCGCCTTATCCCTTGCTTGATCGCTTGCCGTGGGATTGCCCTGAAGGTAAGTGGCGGCATGCTACCGTCCTTTGGCAATGGGGTAGCCTTTGTCCACCCAGTCCGTGCCGAAGTTATCGGCGATGTGTAGAACTTTGATGTGGGTGAAGCCCAGAGAGCGCAGCTGCTTGTACGCAGGCGCGATATTGGGACACTTCCCCCAGGGGCAGCAGCCGCAATAGAGGACCACAAACAAGTTCCGATCCAATTTGCCTACGCGGCCTTCGAGAGCGCGCAAGCCCGCCGCCTGCCCGGCGGGGCCCGCGTACTCAGAGGCCGGTATGTGAGCCTGCGCATAGAGAACATGGGAGCCAACCTGCAGGACCAGGGGCTTCACCTCGGTCGACGACTTGAGGATTTGAACAAGCTCGGAAGGCTGCAACAGGTCGGCTGCTGGAATCTGCGATGTGCTGGAAGCCTGCGCGTGTGCCGTCGAAGACATGATGCAAACCAAGGCCAAGACAAAGAAAGCTGCCGCGAATCGATTGAGAGCATATCTCATGGAGCGTCTACCCTTCTTTCCTAAGCTTATCTGGCCGCCTGTTTCTCGATGGCCTGAGAGACTGCAATTCTTTCACCTCGCAGCGAAGCTCGGCAATCGGATCGCAGGAGGATGCGGGAAAGCCTCTCCTGATCGAGGTTTCTCCTGGGCAGAGGCGAAGGCGCGTGTGGCTGGTTTTAGGGCCAATCCTTTCAATCCTTCTCCGGAAAGGATCTGGTCGTAAACTAGGGACTATGAATTTTCCTGTTACGCGGTTGCGCCGGTTGCGCCGGACGGAGGCGATGCGGTCGCTGGTTCGCGAGACGCACCTGCACCCGGGAGCGCTGATCTGTCCGCTGTTTATCTGTCCGGGCGAGGGTGTTAGGAAGGCGATCGGCTCGATGCCGGGATGCTTCAACCTGTCAATCGATGAGGCAGTGAAGGAAGCGGAGGCCTGCGCTGCGCTGGGGATTGGGGGCTTGCTGCTGTTCGGGCTTCCGGCGGAGAAGGATGAGCAGGCGAGCGGAGCTTGGGCGGACAACGGGATCGTGCAGAGTGCGCTGCGGGAGTTGAAGAAGAATCGCAGGCTGGATTCGCTGGTGATGATGGCGGATGTGTGCCTGTGCGAGTACACGTCGCATGGACACTGCGGCGTGGTGATTCGCGATGGCGACCACTACGAGATTGCGAATGATGCGAGCGTTGCGCTGCTGGCGAAGACCGCTGCTTCGCTGGCCGCTGCGGGTGCGGATGTGATTGCGCCGAGCGACATGATGGATGGGCGGGTGGAGGCGATTCGCGCAGCTCTCGATCTGGGGCGACACGAGCAGGTTCCGGTGCTGAGTTATGCTTCGAAGTTTTCGTCGGCGTTTTATGGGCCGTTTCGCGAGGCGGCGGACTCGGCTCCGCAGTTTGGCGACCGGCGGAGTTATCAGATGGATGGCGCGAATCTGCGCGAGGCGATGCGCGAGATCGACCAGGATATTGCCGAGGGCGCGGACATGATTCTGATGAAGCCGGCGATGCCGTATCTGGATGTGATTCGCGCGGCGCGGGAGCGGTATGACTTGCCGATGGGGGCGTACCAGGTCTCGGGCGAGTACTCGATG
>Ga0207678_10005392_pt1 | contig 11458 bp, 7 predicted proteins | sample KBSC63metaG_FD_184319 | JGI IMG/M metagenome (GOLD analysis project Ga0207678, IMG submission 184319) | Corn rhizosphere microbial communities from Kellogg Biological Station, Michigan, USA - KBS C6-3 metaG (SPAdes) (version 2) | ecosystem: Host-associated > Plants > Roots > Rhizosphere > Soil ...
AACCAGTTCCCGCGGTCCCTGCCGGGTTTGATGTTGCGAGCCGAGATCAGCCAGTAGGCCCAGAAGACCAGCCAGCCGATGACGACGACCAGGTCGACAACGCGCATGGGCTCATCGTGTCGCCGTAACGGGCAGCTGGCATCAACCGACGGGCTGATCTCCCTGGCGCGTATCCAACGCCAGGTTGATCCGAGCGCGCCGTGCCCTCGAGGGCCGTGGATGTCCCGTTGGTGCCGCTATAGCGGCACCAACGGGACATCCACGTTCGTGAGACCGGAAGCGCGGGTGTTACTTCTGGACGTAGAAGAGGCGCTTGTTGACGAACTCGTCGATGCCTAGCGGGCCCAGCTCGCGGCCGAAGCCGGAGCGCTTCGTGCCGCCGAACGGGAGGTCCGCGCCCTCGCCCGCCGGGGTGTTGACGTTGGCCATGCCGACCTCAAGCTGCTCAGCGACCTGCGTCGCGCGCTGCTCGTCGGCCGACCACACCGCGCCGCCGAGGCCGAAGTCGACCACGTTGGCGAGCTTGACCGCCTCCTCGTCGCTGCTGACCTTGTAGACGACGGCGACCGGGCCGAACAGTTCCTCCTTGTACGCGCGCATCTCCGGGGTGACGCCGGTGAGGACGGCGGGGGCGAAGTAGGCGCCCTTGTCCCCCAGCGTGCCGCCGACGTGCAAGGTCGCGCCCTTCGACACGGCGTCCTGCACCTGGGCGAGGAGGTTCTCGGCTGCCTTGCGGGAGACCATCGGGCTGTAGGCCTCGTCTGAGTCGTCGCCGGGCTGGCGCGGGGTCATGGTGGCGGCCCGCTTGACGAGGGCGGCCACGAAGTCGTCGTAGACGTTGTCCATGACGATCATCCGCTTGTTGGAGTTGCAGGCCTGGCCCACGTTCTCCATCCGGGTGTTCCACGCGGTCTCCGCCGCGTCCTCCACGTCCGGGGTGTCGAGGATGATGTACGGGTCCGAGCCGCCGAGCTCGAGGACGACCTTCTTCAGGTTGCGGCCGGCCTGCGCCGCGACCACCGTGCCCGCCCGCTCAGAGCCGGTGAGCGACACGCCGCGCAGCCTCGGGTCGGCGATCATCGTGGCGACCTGCTCGTGGGTCGCGAAGATGTTGTTGTACACGCCCTCGGGCACGCCGGCGTCCCTCATGATCTGCGCGATCGCGAGGGCCGAGGTCGGACAGTTCTCCGCGTGCTTCAGGATGACCGTGTTGCCCACGATCAGGTTCGGCGCGGCGAAGCGCGCGACCTGGTAGTACGGGTAGTTCCACGGCATCACGCCGAGCACCGGGCCGACCGGGAGGTACTCCACGCGTGCCGAGTCGTAACCGGGCAGCGGCTTGTCTTCGAGGAGCCGCGGGCCGTTGTCGGCGTAGTACTCGAAGATCGCGGTGCAGAACTCGGCCTCGCCGACGGCCTGCGCGGGCCGCTTGCCCATTTCCTTGCTGATCAGGGCGGCCAGGTCGGCGGCGCGCTCGGTGAAAAGCTCAGCGACCCGCTTCACGATGGCGGCGCGCTCGGCGGCCGGACGCTGCTTCCACTCCGTGAACGCGGCGGTGGCGGCGGCGAGCGCCTTCTCCACCTCGGCGTCAGTCGCGAAGGGGAACGTCTCGGCTACCTCGCCCGTCGCGGGATTGGTCACCTGATACGGCGGCGTCTGCGTCATGCCTGCTCCCAGTGTGCTGCGATAAAGGATCCTCTGGGGCAACGTTAGCCGCCGGCCTCGCGGGGCTACCAGCCACACTTCGTCATGTCGTTCGGCCAGCCGGCATTAAGTCCGCGGCTTCGCAGGCCCGGTCGAATTGCCTCGCGGCGGCGATGCTGGCCGTCGCGCTGGTGGTGGCCTGGCCGAACGCGAGGCTGATCTCGCCGTAGGCCGGGTCATTCGACAGCGGGCCGTTGGCGCTGAACGCGGGCTGCCACACGGCGCTGGAGAACCACCGCTCAAGCTGGTACTTGGTGTCCGACTTAAGGTGCGCGACGTACGCGGCGCGCAGCCCCGCCCAGTCCTCGCAGAGCTCGAGCGCTTTCACGCCGCCCCAGGTCCCGGGGAACGTGCCGAACTTGAGCTTGCCGAGCACCGGCACGGGCGTCGGCGTCATGGTCGGGGTGATCGGGGCGGGGGTCTGCCCGGGGGCAAGCGAGGAGGACGACGCGGCGGTGCTGCACCCGCCCGCCAAGGCCGCCACGGCGGTCGCCGAGACCGCCAGGGCCGCCGTGCTGGCGGCAGCGACGCCGAAGACACGCAGCTTCCCCATCCCCATGGAACCGCTCACTTCCCCTCCCCCGCTGACCTGCCCCCGCCGGCCTAGCCCCGCCGATCTGGCCCCCGTCAGCCTGACCCCCGCCAGTGACCAGGCGCCCAATGCAATCACTCAGTAATCGAATGATTACCGCGAGTATGCCCTGTTGAACCGGCAGGGACACTGGAAGCAGGCGTTGCACGCGCTGCGCGCACCGACGAAAACTAAAGCTTAGACATTCGTTAACTTGAACTCTTCGCCTTTAGAGGGGTAAATTGGGCCACGTGACCGACTCTGGCCCGTTGACCACCGCCGAGGAACTGCGCGGCGCCGGGATGCGGGTGACGGCAGTGCGCGTCGCGCTCCTGGAGACTGTCCGCGCCGGAGACCACCTAGGCGTCGAGGCGGTCGCCGCCGGGGTGCGCGACCGCATAGGCCACGTCTCCCTGCAGGCGGTGTACGAGGCGCTGCACGCGCTGACCGCGGCGCGGCTTGTGCGCCGCATCGAGCCCGCCGGGGGCCCGCCCAGGTTCGAGGGACGGGTCGGAGACAACCACCATCACCTCGTGTGCCGGTCGTGCGGCGTCGTCGCCGACGTCGACTGCGCGGTCGGCGAGGCACCTTGCCTGACCCCGTCCGATGACTGTGGCTTCACTCTCAGTGAGGCAGAAGTCATCTACTGGGGTTTGTGCGCTAACTGCTCCGCTGGTTATGAACTCGGTACTTCCGACGATTCTCCCGGAGCTGGAACATGAACCGCGATCCGAAAAAGAGAGCTCACAGCTGAGCACCCGTGTTTCGACTAGTGCGGAAGGATTTCCATGGCTGAGAACCATGATCCAATCATTGCTGATGGTGAGGGCCCTGAAGTCGCGGAGCAGACCGCGGGGGCGAGCGCGGAGGGCGGCTGCCCCGTCGTGCACGGCCGTGTCCACCCGACGCAGGGTGACGCGAACAGCCAGTGGTGGCCGAACCGGCTCAACCTGAGGATCCTCGCCAAGAACCCGGTCGCGACCGACCCGTACCACGGGGAACTCGACTACGCGGCGGCGTTCAAGACGCTTGACCTGGCGGCCGTGAAGGCCGACATCGCCGCGGTGATGACCGATTCCAAGCCCTGGTGGCCGGCCGACTTCGGCAGCTACGCGGGCCTGTTCATCCGGATGGCGTGGCACAGCGCGGGCACCTACCGGATCAGCGACGGCCGCGGCGGCGCCGGCTCCGGGCAGCAGCGGTTCGCGCCGCTGAACAGCTGGCCGGACAACGTGCTCCTGGACAAGGCCCGGCGCCTGCTGTGGCCGGTCAAGAAGAAGTACGGCAAGAAGCTGTCCTGGGCCGACCTGATCATCCTGGCCGGCAACGTCGGCATGGAGGCGGGCGGCTTCAAGACGTTCGGCTTCGGCGGCGGCCGGGTGGACGTCTACGAGCCCGACGCCGACGTCTACTGGGGCCCGGAGAACGAGTGGCTCGCCGACGAGCGCTACAGCGGCGACCGGGAGCTCGCCGACCCGTTCGGCGCCACGCAGATGGGCCTCATCTACGTCAACCCGGAGGGCCCGAACGGCGTCCCCGACCCGGTGGCGGCGGGCCGCGACATCCGCGAGACGTTCCGCCGGATGGCGATGAACGACGAGGAGACCATCGCGCTGATCGCCGGCGGGCACACCTTCGGCAAGACCCACGGCGCGGGCCCGGCGGAGCACGTCGGCGCCGACCCGGAGGCCGCGCCGATCGAGCAGATGGGCCTTGGCTGGAAGTCCAGCTACGGCACCGGTGTCGGCAAGGACGCGATCGGCAGCGGCATCGAGGTCACCTGGACCTACCACCCGACCCGGTGGGACAACGAGTTCTTCCACATCCTGTTCGGCTACGAGTGGGAGGCCTTTAAGTCCGCGGCCGGCGCCTGGCAGTGGCGGCCCAAGGACAACGGCGGCGCCGGCCTGGTGCCGGAGGCCGACGGCTCGGGCACGCGCGAGCCGCGCATGCTCACCACCGACCTCGCGCTGCGCTTCGACCCGATCTACGGTCCGATCTCCCGCCGGTTCAAGGACGACCAGGCCGCGTTCGCCGACGCGTACGCCCGCGCCTGGTACAAGCTGACCCACCGCGACATGGGCCCGGCCGTCCGCCTCCTCGGCCCCGAGGTGCCGTCCGAGGTGCTGATCTGGCAGGACCCGGTACCCGCGGTGGACCACGAGCTGGTCGACGACGCGGACGTCGCGGCACTGAAGGCGCAGGTCCTCGCCTCGGGCCTGACGGTCTCGCAGCTGGTGTCGACCGCGTGGGCGTCGGCCTCGACGTTCCGCGGCAGCGACAAGCGCGGCGGTGCCAACGGCGCGCGGGTCCGGCTTGAGCCGCAGAGCGGCTGGGAGGTCAACAACCCCGACCAGCTCGCGCTGGTGCTGCGCACGCTGGAGGGGATCAAGGACTCCTTCAACGCCGCCGCGGCCGGCGGGAAGAAGGTCTCCCTCGCCGACCTGATCGTGATCGCGGGCAACGCCGCGGTCGAGAAGGCCGCCGCGGACGCCGGCGTCACCGTGACCGTGCCGTTCGCGCCGGGCCGGACCGACGCCACGGAGGAGCAGACCGACGTGGAGTCGTTCACCAACCTGGAGCCGAAGGCGGACGGGTTCCGCAACTACGTCGGCAAGGGCCAGCGCCTCCCGGCCGAGTACCTGCTCGTCGACAAGGCGAACCTGCTCACGCTGTCCGCCCCGGAGATGACGGTCCTCGTCGGCGGGCTGCGCGTGCTCGGCGCGAACTACGACGGGTCCAAGCTCGGCGTCTTCACCGAGACGCCCGGGGTGCTGACCAACGACTTCTTCGTCAACGGCCTCGACTACGACACCACGTGGACGCCCACCACCGAGGACGCCACCACGTTCGAGGGGCGGACCGCTGACGGCGAGGTCAAGTGGACCGGCAGCCGGGTCGACCTGATCTTCGGGTCGAACTCCGAGCTGCGGGCCGTGGCCGAGGTCTACGCGGGCGACGACTCGAAGGAGCAGTTCGTCAACGACTTCGTCGCGGCCTGGGCCAAGGTAGCGAACGCGGACCGGTTCGACCTGGTCTGATTCGTCCCCTTCCAACCGGGACGCCCCGGCTGGCCCGCACGGGCCAGCCGGGGCGTTTCTGTTTGCCGCCAAACATAACCACTGTTCAGAACGCCCGCGTGTGTCACGCGTCCCGCACCTCGCCGCGCGTTCCGGGCGCGGCGCCCTCGATCTCGGCCACGGCCGCGACGAACTCGGGCATCGCCAGCACGTCGGACACCATGCCAAGCCCCGGCACCTGGCGCAACTCCGCCGCCACGTCATCACCGTCGATCACGTACTCGACGATCCCCGGCGCGCTCGGCCCAAGGCAGCGACCGGGGTCGGCAGGCATGGCGAAGGTCGCCGACGGCGCCGCGACGGTGAGCGTCTCCCCCTCGAACGCCTGGCGGTAGCGGTGCATGTGCCCGTTGGCCACCACGCGCAGCCGCGCGCCGGCGAACAGCGCGACGAGCCGCTGCCGGTCGGCTGCCGGGACGGTGAAGCCGGGCTGGCTCTCGCCCGGCCACCATAGCGGCCTGTGCAGGAACAGCATCACCGACTTGCCGCGGGCTCGGTCCGCGACCTCCGCCAGCCAGTCCCACTGCTCGCGCTCCTGCGGCAGTCCGGAGCCGAACCGCTCGCTGTTGACTCCGATGAAAACCCATTCGCCGCAGCGGGCCGCGGCGTCGCCTGTCAGGAAGAACCGATCCTCTCCCCATGCCGACGAGAAGGCGGCGATCCGCTCCCCCGTCACCGCGAGGTCTTTCCACGGGGCCTCGGCGGACTCGCCAACGTCATGGTTGCCCGGCAGCACGAGCAACGGTGCGCTGATCCGGGCGAGCAGCCGTCTGGCCGCGTCGCGATCTCGCGCGGAGTCCGGGTCGGCGATCACCACGTCGCCGGTGTGGACAACGAGATCGGGGCGGACCTCGTTGTTGAGGTGATCGGCCAGGAGGGACATGTTGCCGGCGGGAACCCCGCCGAGGTGGGAGATGTGGGTGTCGGACAGCTGAATGATCCGCATGGCACCTGCTCCTAAGATCACGATGGCGACGCCATCACACCGTAAAGCGAAAGCGGTCACGCTCCCTAACCGTTAAACGCGCGTGGTCCCCGGCTTCGCTGTGGCCGTAGCCGCCGCCGCCGGGGGTCTCGACCACGAACAGGTCGCCCGCGCCGACTGCCGCCGAGTCGGAGCCGCCCATCGGGACGACGGCGCCGTCGGCCCGCTCGACCCAGTGCCGCCCTAGGCTGCCGGGCGCGCCGCCCGCCATGCCGTACGGAGGCACGCGCCGGTGGCTCGCGAGGGTGTTGACCGTCATCGGTTCAAGGAACCTGATGGCGCGCCGCCCGCCGTTGCCGCCTGGCCAGCGGCCGGCGCCGCCGCTGCCCGCACGGATCTCGTAGCTTTCCACGCGGACCGGGTAACGCCATTCCAGGACCTCGGGGTCGGTCAGCCGCGAGTTCGTCATGTGGGTCTGCACGACGTCGGTGCCCGCGTACCCGTCGCCGGCGCCCGAGCCGCTGGCCACCGTCTCGTAGTACTGGTGCCGCTCGTTCCCGAAGGTGATGTTGTTCATCGTCCCGGAGCCTTCGGCCATGACGCCCAGGGCCGCGTACAGCGCCCCGGTGATCGCCTGCGAGGTCTCCACGTTGCCCGCGACGACCGCGGCCGGGTACTCGGGGGCGAGCATGCTGCCCGGGGGGATGATGACCTGCAGCGGCTTCAGGCAGCCGGAGTTCAGCGGGATCTCGTCGTCGACCAGGGTGCGGAACACGTACAGCACGGCGGCCATCGCTACCGACGAGGGCGCGTTGAAGTTGCTGTCCAGCTGCGCCGACGTGCCGGTGAAGTCGATCTGCGCGGTGCGGTCGTCCCGGTTCACGCGGACGGCCACCTGGATGACCGCGCCGCTGTCGAGCTCGTAGCGGTAGGAGCCGTCGCGGGCCGCGGTTATCACCCGGCGGACCGATTCCTCGGCGTTGTCCTGCACGTGGCCCATGTAGGCGCGCACCACATCGAGGCCGAAGTGGTCCACCATGGCGTGCAGTTCCGCGACGCCCTTGGCGTTGGCGGCGACCTGCGCGCGCAGGTCGGCGAGGTTGACCTCCGGGTTGCGCGACGGGTAGCGCGCGCTGCGCAGCAGCTCCGCCGTCTCCTCCTCGCGGAACCGCCCGTTTTCGACGAGCAGCCAGTTCCGCAGCAGGACGCCTTCCTCGTCGATGTGCCTGCTGGCCGCCGGCATCGAGCCGGGGGTGATGCCGCCGATCTCGGCGTGGTGGCCACGGGAGGCGACGTAGAAGATGACGCGAGCCGCGTCATCGAAGCCTGTGCCGCTAAACACGGGCGTGATGACGGTGACGTCGGGCAGGTGGGTGCCGCCGCGGTACGGGTCGTTGAGCACGTACACGTCGCCGGGCCGCATCGCACTGGTCTTCAAGGCACTGGCCCGGTCCCTGATGACCTGCCTGATGCTTTCCCCCATCGACCCGAGGTGGACGGGGATGTGCGGCGCGTTGGCGATCAGGTTGCCATCGGCGTCGAAGAGCGCGCAGGAGAAGTCCAGGCGCTCCTTGATGTTGGTTGAGTGGGCGGTGCTCTGCAGCCGGTAGCCCATCTGCTCCGCGATCGACATGAAGAGGTTGTTGAAGATCTCCAGCATGACCGGGTCCGCGCCCGTGCCGACCGCCCGGCTGTCCGGGGACGGGGCGGTGCGCAGCAGCACCAGGTGCCCGAGCTCGTTGACCGTTGCGGCCCAGCCCGGCTCGATGACGGTCGTGGAGTTCGACTCGGCGATGATCGCCGGGCCGGGGACGACGTCGCCAGCCGCGATGGCGGACCGCTCGTAGAGGCCAGCGTCCGTCCAGCGGCCCGCCGCGTAGAGGCGCACCGTGTCGGCAGGCCTGAGCCCGCCGGCACCGTCGGGCCTGAGCCCGGTGCCGGGAGCGGCCTCGGCGGCGACGGCCGCCAGGGCGGCCTCGCTCGCGTGCCCGCCGCCGACGGCTTCCACCGAGACCGCTTCGACGACGACCTGCTTGTCCGTCATGAGGAAGGAGAAGCGCAGCTGGTAGCTCTTCTCGAAGTCCCGCAGCATCTCCGCGGGCGACGCGACCGGGACCGTGACCGGCGTGTCCGTTCCGGCGTAGCGCAGGTGCGCCCGGCGCAGCACCCGCACGCCCGCTGCGGGGACGCCCTGCTCGGTGAGTTCCGCGCGGGCCTGCGCCTCGAGCTGGTCAAGGACCGTCCCGAGCGGAAACGTACCCGGCGCCGCGGGCGCCGTCCCGGCGAGAGGGCTACGGGGGAGGGACTCCCCCGTGCTCGGGGGGGTCACCGGGGGGACGGCCCCCGGGTGGGATACAGCCATCCCCCCGGGGGGAGACAGCCGCAGCTCCTCGGTGAGCGGTACCTCCACGGCCTGTTCCCGCATGGCGGTGATGTCGGCCAGGCCCATGCCGTAGGCCGACAGGACGCCCGCCAGGGGGTGGATGAGCACCTGTTTGATGCCGAGGGCGTCCGCCACGGCGCACGCGTGCTGGCCGCCGGCCCCGCCGAACGTGGCGAGCGCGTACTCGGTGACGTCGTAGCCGCGCTGCACCGAGACTTTCTTGATCGCGTTGGCCATGTTGGCGACGGCGATCTCGAGGAACCCGGCCGCGACCTCCTCAGGGCGGCGGCCGCCGCCGACCTCGGCGGCGAGCGCGGCGAAATGCTCGCGCACAACCGACGCGTCCAGCGGCTGGTCGCCGTCCGGGCCGAATACGTGCGGGAAGTGGGCGGGCTGGATGCGCCCCAGCATGACGTTAGCGTCGGTCAGGGTCAGCGGGCCGCCGCGCCGGTAGGCGGCCGGGCCGGGATTCGCGCCGGCGGAGCGCGGGCCGACCCGGAACCGCGCGCCGTCGTACTGCAGCAGCGAGCCGCCGCCGGCCGCGATCGTGTGGATGCTCAGCATCGGCGCGCGCAGCCGCACCCCGGCCACCTGCGTCTCGTACTGGCGCTCGTACTCGCCGCTGTAGTGCGAGACGTCGGTTGAGGTGCCGCCCATGTCGAAGCCGATGACCCGGTCGTACCCGGCCGCCTCTGAGGTCTTGGCGACGGCGACGATGCCGCCGGCCGGCCCGGACAGGATCGAGTCCTTGCCGCGGAACTTCGCGGCGTCGGTGAGGCCGCCGCTTGAGCGCATGAACAGGAGCGGCACGCCGGGCAGTTCGGCGGCCACGGAGGCGACGTAGCGGTCGAGGATCGGCGACAGGTAGGCGTCCACCACGGTGGTGTCGCCCCGGGAGACCAGCTTCATGAGCGGGACCGTCTGGTGCGACAGCGAGATCTGCGTGAACCCGGCCGCCTTGGCGATCTCCCCGATGCGCAGCTCGTGCCCGGGGGAGCGGTAGCCGTGCATGCAGACCACGGCCACGGAGCGGAACCCCGCGGCGTGCGCGTCGCGCAGCGCGCGCTCCACCGCCGCCGCATCGAGCGGGGTCACCAGCGCGCCGTCCGCGCCGACCCGCTCGTCGGCCTCGATGACCCGCGAGTACAGCAGTTCTGGCAGCAGGATCCGCCGGTCGAAGATCCGCGGCCGGTTCTGGTAAGCGATGCGGAGCGCGTCCCGGAAGCCCCGCGTGATCACCAGGACGGTCGGGTCGCCCTCCCGTTCGAGCAGCGCGTTCGTCGCCACGGTGGTGCCGAGCCGCACCGCCTCGATGGACCCGGCGGGGATCTCCCCGTCCGGGCCGATGCCGAGCAGGTGCCTGATGCCGGCGACCGCCGCGTCGGCGTAGCGCTCAGGGTTCTCCGACAGCAGCTTGTGGGCCAGCAGCGTCCCGTCCGGCTGCCGGGCGACGATGTCGGTGAAGGTGCCGCCCCTGTCGACCCAGAACTGCCAGCGCCCGTTCATGATCCCTATTCTTATCTATGACTGCCGGGAGGGTGGCGGCACTGCCGTGAGATCATCGACCTGTGGGGATGAATACCTCTAAAGCTGCCGCTGCAGAGGGAGCGCGTTACCTTGCCCGCGGCACCGTAGCTCTGGCGGTAGGCGTGCCCGCCGCTTGGCTGGCGACGGCCTGGGCACTGAGTCAGGCGGCATCAGCAGCAAGCGCGGGGCAAGCAGCCGAGGGCTGGATACTCGCGATGCGCCCGGTCCTCATTCCCGTGAGCATGATGATCGCCTGGTTTGCCGCACGCGGCTCCAGTCCGAAGGGATGGGCGCGGGCCGTCCGGATACTCGGCATCGGGGCAGTCGTGAGCGTGATCGTTCTCTTTATCGACGGCGTCATGTCCGCTGGCTTTTAGCGTGCCCGATACAGGAGCCAAAACCTGTATCCGACGGACACCGGCAGACAAGCCGAAAAGGCGACTGACCTGCGAAGTCCATGTGACAGCACGCGTGACAAGCCAGTTCCCAAGCTGACAGTGCTAGTTCGATTCCCGTCATCCGCTCGCATGATGAAGGCCCAGGTCGGAGAGATTTTCCAATGGCTGGTCCTTCGATCGTTTCGGAGGCTGATCGGCTGTCGTGCCATTAACGTGCCATTAGCTACAGGGATTGAAAGCCCGGGGTTCGGCCGCAGGGCGGCTGGGATCCGAGTGTGCGTCCGGCCTGGCCGAGGAGCCCGCTGCCCGCCGCCCAGCTGAGGCTTTGATTGATCGTGGGCCATCCGCGTCAGCGGCCCGTAGCGCTGTCTCGGTTGCGGCATTTTGTCCTAGTTTCCCCGGCACTCCGGAGTGCTGTTTTCGTCATTGTGGGCCATCCGCGTCAAATGGAGCCGCTTTTGGCCCACGATCACGCCAGAGCGATATTACCAGGGGTGCTTTGTTCTATTTCATGGCGGTGGAACGGGTGCTGCCGCTGTCTTTTCCTGCTCTGACCCACGATCATCATGGGGGCCGCGCAAAGGCCGGCTGAAAAGGCTCACTATCTGCATGTGCCGGCCAGACCCCAACCCTTTAACCCCGTAGCGGCCCCGGTCGCACCGTCCTAGTCGCCGAGCCTGCCTGCGCTTCTCGTCTTCGATGTGCGTGTCGATGGCGTTGGTGATCGCCTGGTCAGCACCGCTCGTTTGGCCCTTACGACGCTTTCCGGCAGCGCTCCGAGCTGACGAACCCGCTGCAGGACATCCTCCGGCCTGGAAACCGACGCCCTGTCCCGCAACGAAGAGCCAAGATCGCCTGCCGCTGTCCGAG
>Ga0207678_10005394_pt1 | contig 11456 bp, 9 predicted proteins | sample KBSC63metaG_FD_184319 | JGI IMG/M metagenome (GOLD analysis project Ga0207678, IMG submission 184319) | Corn rhizosphere microbial communities from Kellogg Biological Station, Michigan, USA - KBS C6-3 metaG (SPAdes) (version 2) | ecosystem: Host-associated > Plants > Roots > Rhizosphere > Soil ...
GCAGAGGAGTGGCGTCAACCCCGCCAGTTTCAGTAACCGTCTTGTGTTCGACACTTTCATTTGCCTCAGAACCGGATGCCATGAGATGTATAAGCACGTTGCGGGCCAAAGGAAGAACCCCCGTTTGCAGCGGATTTCGCGCAATGCGCGAGCCGGATGCGTGCAGTTTCTGCGGTTAGACCGAGCGGATTTCTCCTACCGTGAATACCTTAGCCGCCCTGGTGGAGCCTCAAACCGGGACACGGAGAGTTTCTGTCCCTGGAAAATCCTGCAGCAGCCTTGACGCGCTAAAGATGGAGGCAGACATTTCGGACGACGTGGTCATCTACTGCTCGTTTGGTCTTCGAGTTGTATGAAATGACGACGAAGCGTTTAGGCCTTCTCCACAACTATCTAAGCCCCCTTCGCCGTACCCGTAAGCCCGCTGGGTCAGCAAAGGACGACAGTCTTCCTTTTGCTTAAGACATCCTCCAGATCGAAATGCGGCCTGACTAGAGTGGGTGGTTTTCGTCGTTGGCCTGAAGCGTCTTCTGTTGGTTTCTCGGAATTGGAGCAGCCTTCGCTTTTTGCTGGGGCTTCCTGATTCTTCCGGGATTTTCGCGCCATTTGATACACGGCGAAGGTTTGGCTTGTACCCTTCCCAGAGGGACCTCTGCGCTTATTTTCGCAGCTGAGGCGTCGGCCAACTTTCCGGAGCGGGAGCATCCCACCAGGCTTGCAAGTGCCAGTCCCGTAACCAGTGCCCAGAGCTTAAGGTGTTTCATTGAATTCTCGATGGGTGAACGTGATTTCACGACCCCAGCAGTCCTGTCGGAATTTCACCGGCTCCAGACCGACACATGCCCGGAGCAGACGCCTCCAGCCCAAATTCCGTTCCAACCAGCGAGCCACTGCGGTATTGTTCTTGACGTGACTGCTCAATTGCTCAGACGACACTGCCCTCCAGTCACGGTCTTGGTCACGTCCGCCAGCCACGATCCGGGCTTCAATTTTGTCATCGCTGATGCGGTATTCTTTCACCGGAAAACGGTCCGCGAACTCGAGTAGAGGCATGTTTTCCATCGACATGGCTTGACCTCACCTGGCATATAGAGGATGCATCGAGCCCGGCGTGACTGCCATACCGCGAATTCCTTACTACCTCGTCAGGAATCGTGTATCCGAAACTCCGGTATGTGTGCAGTTGACCTTCCGTTCTGTCCCGCCTACCATGCCCCTTCCATGTTCTTCTACGACATGGTGTACGGCACCTTTCACGATCGATGGTTGACGGGGGGATGTCATGAGCCGGGAACGTGTGCTGAAGATTGTGTTGCTGGTGGTGGGTGTGATCTTTTCCGGGTTAATTTATCCCTTGACGATGTTCGTGCGGCAAGAGCCTGCTCTGGCAATGATGCTCAGCCTTTATGTCACACTAGGCATTTTCTTGTTGCTGGCAGCCCGCAACCCATCGGCGAATCGCAGCCTGATCGCTTTCACGGCGTGGTCGAGCCTTGCCCACGCCGCGCTTATGGCGGTGCAGGCACTCCGCAATCTCATCCCACGCGGAGAACTGTGGGGAGTCGCTGCGCTGGTCGTCATCGGCGTGGTTCTGATCTTGCTGGCTCCGCCGAAGTCGGGAGAGCGGGTGAAGTTATGAAAGCCGTATTCGAGAATCGCCTTCCCATCAGACTGTCCAGTCGTCCCGACTATTCCGACGCGATTGGCATGGACGGCAGACAAACCACCAAATGAGCGGAAACCCCGCGCCCCAGCGTGGAGTCCGCTGCTCTGAACCTGCATGGCCTCGCGCAGTCTAGCGACACAACGGCATGGGCCACAACTACTGGATCTGCAGCGTCGCAGTCAACGGTGTATCGCCTGAAGAGGGGCCGGCAAAGATCTTGTAGGCACCCGGCAACAGGTTCCAGGCATTCCTCTGCTCATCGAAGATGGACATCACACGGGAATCGGCGGCAACGGTCACCGTCTTGGACTCGCCTGGGGCAAGTTCGATACGCTGCCATCCTACGAGCCGCTTGAATGGCTCACCGGCAGCCTCCGGGAGTGCGGCGTACACCTGCGCAATTTCGGCGCCGGCGCGCTTGCCTGTGTTCTTCACCACAAAGCTTACGGTGCGCTGGGCGTTGTCGGCCTTCAGGTTGGAATAGGCATAAGTCGTGTATGAGAGCCCGAAGCCGAACGGGAACAGCGGTTGCTTGTGCTCGGACTCGTACCACTTGTAGCCGACCTTCGCACCTTCGTCGTAGTGCACTGTGTATTTGGATTGGACGTGCGTAGGCCCGTTCTCCACGCCGCTGCCTTGTCCTTCGTCCTCCGGGGAAAGTGGCGGAATGACCGGGTGCGGCAGATCGGCATCGCTTTTGGGGAAGGTCATGGCGAGCTTGCCGGAAGGGTTCACCTCCCCAGTCAGCACATTGGCGAGAGCTTTATGACCGCTGCTGCCCGCGTACCATGCTTCCACCACGCCGCTTACCTTCCCGATCCAGGGCATGGTCACCGCCGTGCCGGTCTCAAGAACGACAATCGTATGTGGATTCGCAGCTCCCACCTGCTCGATCAGGGCTTCCTGATTGTCGGGAAGTGCGAGGGTTGCCAGATCCACGCCTTCCGCCTCCCACTGGTAGGCGAAGACGATTGCGACATCGGCGCTCCTGGCCAGAGCTGCGGCGGCCGCCGGGTCCTGGCCTGGGTTGAACTCTATCTTAGCGTTCGGGAGCTTCGCCCGCAGAGCTTTGAGCGGCGACGTGGGGAACCAGATGTGGTCCTGCCAGTGAGTCGCGCCCTTTCCTGGAGGCGCAATCGCATTGCCTCCGGGAGGATCGACCTGGGCTGAGCCGCCTCCGGAAATCATGCCTACATCGGCGTGCCCGCCGATCACCGCGATGCTCCGAATCTTCGCCGCATCCAGGGGCAGGACCGCTTTGTCGTTTTTAAGCAGTACGATACTTTTTTCCTCCAGGTGCTGGGCGATATCCAGTCCGCGCTCCACATCAACGACGCCTTTCTCGATCGGATTGTCCACAATGCCGGAAAGAAATTCGGCGTAAAGAACCCGGCGCGCATGATCGTCAATTTCGGCCGTGGGAACCTTGCCGTCTTTTACTGCCTGCAGAAGCGCCGGGCCAAAAAAATCGGCCATGGGTTGTTCCTGGTCCATGCCGGCGGCCGAAGCCTTCTGGGTGCTGTGGGTGCCGCCCCAATCGGAGAGCACGAAGCCCTTAAATCCCCAGTCCTTCTTGAGAACGTCGTGCAGGATATAGGTGTTCTCGCAGGCGTAATCGCCATCGATGCGGTTATAGGAGCACATCACCGCGCCCGGGTGTGCAATCTCGATGCCGATGTGGAAGGCGAGAAGGTCGGTCTGCTGCATGGCGCGTTTGGAGATGATCACGTTCACGATGTTTCGACCAGTCTCCTGATCATTGAGCGCAAAATGCTTGATGTCGCCAATCACGTGCTGTGCCTGTTCGCACTTCATCAGATTGCCAACCATGGTTCCGGCGAGCAGCGGATCTTCTCCGGCGTATTCGAAAGTCCGCCCGTTCCTGGGTTCGCGCGTAAGGTTTATGCCCCCACCCAGCGACATGTTGAAGCCCTGCGCCCGCAACTCTCGACCGATGAGCGCGCCGTACTCACAGGCGCCCTGCGTGTCCCAGCTCGAAGCGGCCGCCAGACTCGAGGGGAGCGCCGTCGAATAGCGGCCGTTGGCGCCGCTGTCGCGAACGCCGTAGGCAGCGTCGGACATCAATATGGGCGGAATACCCAGACGCTTCACGCCTTCGACGTAGCCCGCTCCGCCATTTCCCAGATGGGTCAGGGGCATCTGCCACTGGGGAGCATGCTCCATGCCGTTGCCGTGCAGGAGCGCAATCTTTTCTTCCAGGGTCATCTGCTTCAGGACCAGGTCGGCCCGCTCTTCCGGAGAAAGGCTGGAGTTCATCCAGGGCCGGTTCGCATTTTGCGCGATCACGGAACCTGCGGCCAGCAATCCCATGGTTCCGGCCAACACGAAGACTGCCCATCGATGAAATCGACTCAGCTTGTTAGTCTGCATGTCTCTCCTGACATTGGTTAACCATTCCTAAAACTGGTAGGCATTATACGCACGCCTGCACTTCCGAAAGCCTATTAATGTCGGCAAAGAATACGCTACCAGAAGCTGGAAACCAGAAGCTGGAAACCAGAGATCGGAAACTAGAAACCGCCCCACTGCCCCAGATCCCGGGCCGCCTGCTTCAAATCGTCCGGCCTGCCCAGATCACGCCAATAGTACTCGTCAGTTCGAAACCCGAGGATGTTCTGGTTCTGTCCGGCCAGATGCAAATAAGAGGTGATGATGGAAAAAATTCCTTCTTCCGTCATCAGCGGGATAAAGCGAGGCGAAATCATGTGGATCCCGCCAAAAGCCAGGGCCTGAGTCTGGAGGGAAGAACGAACCAGTTCAGTTTCCCCATCGCGCCCCGCGCGGCGGCCGCAAAGCCGGCACTGCTGGTCAAACAAAAGGTAGCGGGAAGTCTTGCGGTCCTGCACCGCCAGCGTGGCCAGAGCGTGATTGTCGGCGTGAAATTGCACCATGCGCCGCAAATCAATGGTGCTGATGACATCGACGTTGTGCAACACGAACGGCTCTTCGGGCGGGTTGGGACCCTGCAGAAAAAATTGCCCCGCCTTTTTCAGTCCCCCGCCGGTATCGAGCAATACATCTTCACGAGAGACTTCAATCCGCATGCCGAAATTGTTATGGGCCTTCAGATAATCGACAACCATGTCGGCAAAGTAGTGCAGGTTGATCATCACTTCGCGAATGCCGAAGCCACGCAAACGGCTCAATGTGATTTCAAGCAGGGTGCGGCCGGCGACCTCTACCAGCGCCTTGGGGCGGTCGTCGGTGAGGGGACGAAGGCGGGTACCGAGGCCGGCAGCCAGGACCATCGCCTTCATGGCCCGAGCGTCTCCAGTTCGCGATGGTGCAACAATACTTCCACTCCATTGCGGCCGCGCAAACGCTTGGCCAGTTGCTCGGCCAGATAAACGGAGCGATGCTGGCCGCCGGTGCAACCGAACGACACCATCAGGTTCTTGAAGCCGCGCCGCTGGTATTCGCTTACGCTGGCATCCACCAGCGAGAGCACGCTGGCCAGAAACTGGTGCACGCTGTCCTGCTGGTTCAGATATTCGATGACCGGCGCGTCCCTTCCAGTCAGGGCCTTGAAGCGCTCTTCGCGGCCGGGATTGGGGAGGCTGCGGCCGTCGAAAACAAATCCGCCGCCATTCCCGCTTTCATCCTTGGGCCAGCCGCGGTGAAATGAAAAACTGAAAATCCTTACTACCAGGCTGTCGGCGTCGGAAGCCAGGGCCTGCAGTTTCTCCGACCCCAGCATGCTGTGGAACGCGCCCAACAGCGTGGGCAGTGCAATGGGCAGCGTGACGTGGTGCAGCAGCCAGCGCAAATTCTTCAACGCGTAGGGCACGCTCTGCAGAAAATGGACCTTGCGCTCGTAAAAACCGCGGAATCCGTAAGCTCCCAGGGCCTGCATGATGCGCACATAGACGAAGGCATGGTAGTGCTGCATGAACGCTTCACGCTCAACCTTGACGAAACCGGAAAGCGTGTCGAGATAATGATCGAGCAATTGCCGGCGCAGTTCCGGCGGCAAATCCGCTTTGGCGTCGTACAAGAGAGAAGCCACGTCATATTGCAGCGCGCCCTTGCGGCCTCCCTGGTAGTCGAGGAAAAATGGTAGCCCGTCACGCCACATGATGTTGCGCGATTGGAAATCGCGGTACAGAAAGTAATCGTGCCCGGCGCTTAACAGGAATTTCGTGAGGCGGCTGAAATCATCTTCCAGCGCCTGTTCGTTGAACGGAATGCCGGCCAGGCGAAGGAAATAGTATTTGAAATAGTTCAGGTCCCAGGCTATGGACTGGCGATCGAAGCTGCCCCGCGGATAGCACACTTTGTAATTCAAATCGCGTCCCGCCTCCACCTGAAAGCGGGGTAATACGGCGATGACCTTGCGATAGGCCTCGACCGCCTCGGGAGAGAGGTTTTCCCCGCTGCGATGTTTGGAAAGAAACTCAAACAGGGTTGTGCTGCCCAGGTCTTCTTCGAGGTAAGCGCCCTGGCTCAGATCTTCGCCATAAATTTCCGGCACCGGCAGTCCATGCCGCCGAAAGTGCCGCGAAAATTCCAGGAAGGCCACGTTCTCTTCACGCACGTCGTACAGGATGCCGATGGCGCTGGACACGCCGGCCGACAGCCGGATGATTTTGCGTCCCGACCCGCCGAGCTTTCCCTGAAGCGGCGTTACCTCCACGGGGGACGTGTGGAAGTGCTGCTCGAAAAGCTGGTTGAGAATGTCCATGAATGTGCCACAAAGATAACATTGAACTGGGAATGCAAAAAGAAACACGTGGGGACAGCCGCCCTCGGCTGTCCGGCGGAGCGAAGCTCCGCTTTCATCTCCTACGCCAGTGTGCTGTCTCAGAAGTAGGTGGAATATCAAACAATATGGATTCAACAAGGTTCCGGGACAGGACGCCCGTGCTTCGCACGTCAGCGAGCAGGAACAAGGGGCGGCGTAAAAACGATGGGCCGGGCGGAGATGATGCCCTTTCCCTCTTGCACCGTGATGAACTGGTTGGGTTCGACTTTGGCAACGAAGTCCTTCTGGCCGCTGGGCCACACGATGGTCAGGCTGACCGTCTTGCCCTCCTCCGGCTTGCCCAGACCGAACGTGAGCGGCAACTCGCTCTGGGACAGGTAGCTCGACCCAGTCTTTACCATGGCGGAGAGCCGCGTGCCTTTGCTGGTCTTTACCGTTACCTTGGCCCCGATGCCGTCACGATTGGACCGCGTGCCCACGGTTTTCACCCGTAACATGTCGTTCTGGTTGCCATTGTCGTTGCGCAGCAATCGGGCCGGACCACCATTGGCGGTAATCAAAAGGTCGAGGTCGCCGTCATTGTCGAAATCGCCATAGGCCGCTCCCCGTCCAACGATCGCCCGGGGCAGTGCCTCTCCTAGTCTGGCTGTCACTTCGTCGAACTTGCCCTTGCCCAGGTTGCGGAACAGAAGCGGCGGTTGTGCATACTTCAAGGTAGGTTGCACCACGCTGACGTCGTCGGAAACGTGTCCGTTGACGGCGAGAAGATCGGGCAGGCCGTCCAGATCGTAGTCGAAAAAGAAGGCACCGAAAGTCAGCGACTTGGTGGAGATGCGGGCAATGCCGGTCACGGGGGCTTCGTCGGTGAACAGGCCCGATCCATCATTGTGGTAAAGCGCCATGCCCTCATTGGTGAAATTACCGATCACCACGCTCTGCCAGCCGGAATTGTCGTAGTCGGCGGCGTCCGTGCCCATGCCGGCGCGCACTGTACCTGAGTCGCCGTAGGCGATACCGGCGGCGACGCCAACGTCGGTAAATGTGCCGTTGTGATTATTGTGGTAGAGCTTGTTGGGCTCGGTATCGTTGGTGACCAGCAGATCCATCCAGCCATCGTTGTCGTAATCCAGCATCGCGACTCCGAGTGATTTGCCGGTGGGATCGAAGAGTCCGGCGCGACGGGTTACGTTCTCGAATGTCCCGTTGCCTTTGTTGTGAAAGAGGGTTGCGCTCTGTCCTTTATATCTTTGGGGCGTGCAGTACGATTTGTTCTTGTTGTCGAGCGTGCAGTATTGGTCGGTCTCGATCGACCACTCGATGTAATGAGCTACGAACAGGTCGAGCTTGCCGTCGTTGTCATAGTCAAACCACAAGGCGCTGCTGGAGAATCCCGGATCGCCCACGCCCGCTTTCGCGGTTACGTCGGCAAACTTGCCGTTGCCCAGGTTGCGGAAAAGATGGTTCGATCCGACCGCAGTGATGTAGATGTCCACTCTGCCGTCGTTGTCATAGTCGCCCACGGCACAGCCCTGGCCGTAGATTTCCAGCGCGAGTCCGGCCTTTTTGGTTACATCCGTGAACGTTCCGTTCTGGTTGTTGTGATAAAGCGCGGGATAGGATTTTCCGGTTTGATGGCCTGGCCAATCCATGGAGTTGATCAGCAGAATGTCCTGCCAGCCGTCATTGTCGTAGTCGAGGAAACAGGCCCCGCTGCCCATGGTCTCCGGCAGATACTTTTTTCCGAAGGCGCCGGTGTTGTGCTTGAAGTGGATGCCGGCCTGGGCGGTAACGTCGGTGAACTCGATCGGCCCTGAAGGCCGCGCGGGAGCCGCACTCGGTGCGGGTGCTGGTTGCGGTGGCGGAACCGGAGTTGGTTCCGCTGGTGGCGAACCGGTTGCCTTCTGTGGCGGGGAGCTTTCCTGATACTCCGGAGCGCGTTGCTTGCACCCGGCCAATGCCAGGAGGGCGATAAGAGCTACATAACAAATGACCCGGATTCTCGGCATTAGAAGTTCAGTTTACCTTCCACAAACCGCGTGGGGACAGCCGCCCCCGGCTGTCCGGCGGAGCAACGCTCCGCTACTTGTACCAACCAAAAAACTTGTCGAGCTGCGCTCGACTGGACAGCCGAGGGCGGCTGTCCCCACGTGGTTGCGGCAGGGTCAGTGCGCTGCCGCCAGCTTCTCTGTACTCGCTCGCCGCGAATCCAGCCAGATCTCAATCAGCATAGCCGTCGGTCCTACGATGAACAGCGCATAGAACGGCGCATAGACGACCTGGTACATGCGCATGATCATTTCGACCAACGCGATCAGGAATACCACTACACACTGTCCCGTCTTTCCTCACACCGTGGTTTTCGGGTCGGTAATCATGAAGAAGATAAAAAGCTGGTACATCGGTCCGGTAATTGGGGCAATCTCGGATTGCCATGGACTCCCCATGATCCAGCTGCGCAAGAATGCGAAGGCGATGAAGGAGACCACATACGTAAACGTGATGTGAAAGCGCCGCAGGCGCCAGATGATAACCGAGCCCAGCACCCAGATCACCAGCATGGGCAAAAGATAGTTTCCCCATTGAATGCTCAGGCTGGCCACGGTTTCAGGGACCAGGAAAAGCATCGCCGAGATACCGAAGTTGGACGGGTTCCAGATATGGCGTCCTTTAATGCGCAGCACATATTTGGACATGATGGAGATGGCCGCGCACAGGGCGTAGGGCCAGAAGGCGGGTGAGCGCAGCAGAATTCCCACACTGATCCCGCTGATGTACGCGCTGGCCGGATGCACCCACTTGTGAAAGAAAATACGGCCGAGCAGCAGTTCCGTCCCAATGCTCACCACGATCGCCAGCAGCGTTCTCTGGTAGCTTTCGAGAATACCGAACGACAGGTGACCCACCAGGAGGATGCAGGTAATAAAAATGGGGGCAATGTAACGGTTGTCGAGGCTGACAAAATGCTTCCAACCTGCAGGCGCAGCCGGTGGCGGGGTCAGGTGCGCGGTCTGGCTCATGCGGGCTCCTTGATCTTGTGCAACTGGCCGGCGGCGGGCTTGTCGATGGCCTGCAGCTTGCCTGAGGGCCAGCGGATTACGACTTTTTCTATCTGCGGATATTTTCCCAGCCCAAAATGCAACCGTCGCTGGTTCTCTGCAGCGAAGCCGCTGCCCCCTGAAACTTCCTGCACCTGCTGCTGTCCGTTCCAGTACAGGGTGACCTGGGCCCCGATCGCGCTGCGATTGCTGGTGGTCCCCTCCAGCTCAAATTCTATCCACTCATTTTCCGGCGTCACCGTGTTCTTGTAAACCAGCAACGGGCCCTTCTGGTTGGCGACCACGACGTCGAGCACGCCGCGGTTCCACAAATCGGCAAACGCGACTGCGCGGCCGTCATAGGTGTCGTTGACCCCGACCGCCTGGGCCACATCGACAAATTTTCCCGCGCCATCATTCAGCCACAACCGCTTGGATTGATATCCGGACAAGCTGCGGCCTTCAAACGCCGGCCAGTTTCTGGCGTCGCCGATGATGGTGGTGTTGCCGCCGGCCACTTTGGAAAAGTCATACCAGTAGCTGCGGTTGCGGTCGAGCGAGATGTAGCCGTTGGTGAGGTAGAGGTCGAGCGTCCCATCGTTATTCAAGTCGCCAAACTGCGCGCCAAAACTCCAGCCCCCGAGTTCGACGCCGAAGTCACGCGCCAGGTTCTCGTACTTGATGGCATCGCCGCTGGTTCCTTGCTTGGGCACCCACAGATTATTTCCCTGGATGAGGATGCCATCTTCGGAAATATTGGAAACGTAAACCGAGTATCTGCCCTGGTTCAGAATGTCGCCAAACGCCGCGTTCATTCCGCTCTTGGGGGCAAATCCGACGCCGGTCTGCTCACCCACTTCATGGAAGCGTTTTCCGTCGTTGAAATAAAGCTCGGAGACGCCGTAGTCGTTAGCGACAAATAAATCGGGATACCCACTGCCGCGCAGGTCGGCCGCGGCCGCGGCTAGCGCCCAACGTCGGCTGTTGATGCCAACTTTCTCGGCAACCTCTTCAAACTTTCCGTGGCCAAGGTTGTGAAACAGATATTTTCGTCCTCCATTCTTGGCGTATTCAAAACTCTCGGGCATGATGCGGGTAGTGGTGAGATGCCAGAGGTCAATGCTTTCGTCATAGTAACCGCCGACAAACAGGTCGAGCAGTCCATCGCCGTCATAATCAAACCAGATGGCCGTGTTGGCGTTGATCCAGCGCGGCAGGCCGGCTTGCTCGCTCACACGGGTGAAGCCATGGCCTCCGTCGTTGTGGTAGAGCTCGGGGCGTCCCCACTTGATGAGGAATAGATCTTCATATCCGTCATTGTCGTAGTCGCCCCAGACTGCGCCGGTGGACACTCCGGTACCCGCCTGATTGACATCCGCAACGCCGAGTTCGGGCGCTACATCTTTGAATGTGCCGTCGCCCAAATTGCGGTACAAGGCATTCTTGGTGCCGATGGCACTGTTGACGACGTAAATATCCGACCAGCCGTCGCGATCGAAATCGACGATGGACACGGACGCGCCCATCGATGCGACCTCCGGCATAATGGGCTCCAGTTTGGGATCGAGCGCCGGGGCCTCATGGATGAACCGTATGCCTGCCGCCTGAGAAACCTCCTGCAGGTAGAAGCCGTGCCGCGCCATCGTGGTCTTTACGTCAGCGCTTGATCGCTCGGCTGCGCGCCGCGCCGACAACCGTTTGAGCACCAGGGGCGTTGCCAACAGAGCGATGAAAATAACAGCGAGGGTGGCCTTTGCGACGCGGTTGTTCATTGAGACAGCCCGCTCCGCAACGCATTCTTGAAAACCTGGGGAGTCACATAACGCGTGTGATAGTTCTGCCAGTCCCCGGGATGCTGGCGGTACACCCACTCATCCTCGAGCGCGCCTGGCCGCGTCGTGTACTCGTTCTTGGCGTGATAGGGCAAGGGCAGCACGGTCTTGGAGAAAGTCGAGTTGTAATCTCCGTCCTTGATCCAGCCATCGCCTTTGATGACGAAGTCGCGAACCCAGCCTGCAGGCGGGGGTGGCAG
>Ga0207678_10005395_pt1 | contig 11455 bp, 11 predicted proteins | sample KBSC63metaG_FD_184319 | JGI IMG/M metagenome (GOLD analysis project Ga0207678, IMG submission 184319) | Corn rhizosphere microbial communities from Kellogg Biological Station, Michigan, USA - KBS C6-3 metaG (SPAdes) (version 2) | ecosystem: Host-associated > Plants > Roots > Rhizosphere > Soil ...
GTCCCAGGGCCTCGGCCATCTCGCCATCCTGACCGGACAGGTGCTGCCGAACGTGCTTGCGCCGACGATTGTGCAGGCGACGCTGACCATGGCGATCGCAGTTCTCGCCGAGGCGAGCCTGGCCTTTCTGGGGCTTGGCCAGCTTCCTCCGGCCCCCTCATGGGGCGCCATGCTTGACGTTGCCAGGCAATTTCTCGGCGAGGCGCCATGGATGGCCTTCTGGCCCGGCCTCGCGATCATTGCGCTCGTCATCGGCTTCAACCTGATGGGGGACGGCCTGAATGATGCCCTCAATCCCAGGCACTAGATGGAAGACGAGCCTGTTCCGCTGAAGACTCCGCGGCGTGGCCTAGGGCTGTTTGATTTCAGGCGGCAGAGCAAAGCCTGTCTTGTCCGAGCGTTGCAGCGCGCAGATCCGATGACACAGGTCGATGACGTGCTCGTCGTAGACTAGCGTGTATTGGCGCGAGCATTGGGCGCGCCATTGATCTGTATCAAGCCCGCCGCGGGATAGGGGCCGCTAGGCTTCCAGCAGGAGCGCTGCCCGGACACAGGCCTTGAACACTCTTCGCCAGCATCGGTCTATCGACGGAGTCATCCAGCTCGTGATCCGGCTCGGATTGCTGGCGCTGCTGATCCTGTGGACTTTCCTAATCATCCGCCCCTTCGTGCCAATCCTGGCCTGGAGTGCGGTGCTCGCGGTGGCGTTCTATCCAGTCTTCGGCTGGCTCGCCAAACGCCTCGGGGGCCGCCCGCGCACCGCCGCTTCCATTCTTACGCTGGTTACGCTGGGCATCGTCATTGGTCCTGCGGCCTGGCTCGGCATGAGCGCAGTCGACGGGATCAAGGATCTCGCGGGCCAGATCAGCAGCGGCGATCTCACGCTTACGGAGGCGCCCGAACAGATCAAGAGCTGGCCGCTGATCGGCCCCCAACTCTACGATCTCTGGACCCAGGCCAACAGCAATATTCGCGCGGCGCTGAGCGAGGTGATGCCGTATCTGAAACCGCTTGCCGGGATGATGCTGTCGCTCGCCGGTGATGCCGGTGTCGGCACGCTCCAGTTCCTGCTGTCGGTATTCGTCGCCGGCTTCCTCTTTCCCTACGGTCCGCAGCTCGTCGACGCGGTGCGCGGCTTCCTGTTCCGGGTCGTACCGGAGCAGAGCGAGCATTTTCTGGAGCTCGCCGGCGCGACCATCCGCGCGGTGTCGCAGGGCATCATCGGTGTCGCAATCGTGCAGTCGCTACTGGCCGGCATCGGCTTCAAGCTCGCAGGCGCCCCGAGTGCCGGCCTGCTGGCATTCCTCGTCCTGTTGCTGTCGATCGTGCAGATCGGCCCCTTCCTCGTTCTCTTCCCCGTGGTCGTCTGGATCTGGATGGACAAGGACGTGACCACCGCGGTGCTCCTGACCGTCTTCCTCGGCGCCGTCGGCATCCTCGACAACATCCTGAAACCCATCGTCATGGGGCGCGGCCTGACCACGCCGACGATCGTGATCCTGATCGGGGTGATCGGCGGAACGCTCGCGCACGGAATCATCGGCCTCTTCATCGGGCCGATCATCCTGTCGGTCGCCTGGGAACTCGCGGCGGCCTGGATCCGGAACGACCGCGCCGCTGCGCCGAAAAGGCCGGAAGAGACCTGAATCTTCGCGCGCATCACCTTTGACCTAAGTCAATCCTCTCGACTCCCGGTGCGCCTTGATTGGGCGTAGGCAGATCTGACCTCAGGCATGTCGATGGCCCATCAAACGTCGCAGCGGGATTGCGCATTCGGGCAAACGTCCCCGGCGATGACGGCTGTCGACTGACCGCCATGGATGCGATCCTTGCCATCGATGCGAATGCAGGAAGCGTGAACTTCCAGCTCTTCTCCGTACGAGGCGAGGGGAGGCTGGAACGGCAAATCAAGGGACGGCTTGACGGGCTCGGCCGCCATCCGCGCCTCAGGGCGAGCAGAGCGAACGGCGATCCGTTGGCGCACCGCACCTATCAGAACGACGACGTCGATGACATCCCGGCGGCATGCGCGGTTGTCGATAGCTGGCTGCGGGACGAATTGGGAATCCAGCCGCTGGCCGTGGGACATCGCGTCGCTCAGGGAGGACCGGATGACGCCCGACCGGCCCTGATCGATGATGTCGTGATGGCGCGTCTGGAGCGGCTGATTGCACTCGCGCCGCTGCTTCAACCGTATAATCTTGCGCCAATCCGTATCATGCAGGCCAATCATCCGGCGCTACCGCAAGTCGCCTGCTTCGATACTGCATTCCATCTTGGCAAGGTCGTGGAGAACGGCAGCTATCCTATTGCGCATCAACTCTGCGCAGGTGACGTAAGGCGTTACGGGGCTCACGGTCTTTGCTACGAGTCGATCGCACGAGCTCTGACGCTTGAGGCCCCCGAGATTGCCGCGCGCCGCGTGATCGTTGCGTGCCTCGACGACACCAGCTCGATGTGCGCGCTGAAGGAAGGCCGCAGCGTCGAAAGCACGAATGGATTCTATGCCTTTGGCGCATCGCCGTCGGACCATTCCGCAGGTGAAATCGATCCCGGCGACGCATTTCTGTTCACCAATCCGGGTGACGACGGTGCGGCGGCTCGTTTTCTGCGAGCAGAACAGGCCGTCGAGCACCTCGCCTACTGCGCCGGCCTCAACGCCGGCCTGCTCGCGGCCGCGCTGGAGGGGCTTGACGCCTTTGTTTTCACCGGCGCGATCGGCCAAGGCTCGACCACGATCCGCGCGCGCATCGCCGAAAGGCTGAGCTGGCTCGGTGCTATACTGGATGCGAAGGCCAACGCCCATAACGCACGGCTGATCTCGCGCCGCGATAGTCGTATCCCTCTCTACGTGCTCCCGTCCGACGATGAATTGACCATCGCGCGGCACACGTTGGCGCTCTTGTTGAACGGGCCGTCGCCACGTTGAGGCAGCTTCCCGGAAAGCTGAAAAGGATTGGCGGCGCTCGATGCTTCTTCAATTCCTCGTCGGTACGCTGGTCAGCGTGATCAATATCGGAATCCATGCGCTGGTGACCATCGTCGCCGTCGGGATCGCCCGCGGCGCGGGCTTGCGGCAAACCAGGAGACCAAGAGCGCACCTGATGGGTGTCATGGTCGCGACAGCCGTGGTGTTGCAGGTCGCGCATACGCTGGAGGTTCTGGTGTGGGCTCTGATGTATGAAGTCGTTCAGGCCGCCGCACCGGGCAGTGATGCGCTCTATTTCGCCTTCGTCAACTACACCACGCTCGGCTACGGCGATATCACGCCGGTGCGCGAATGGCGCCTCATCGGCCCGTTGACGGCTATGAATGGTGTCCTGCTGTTCGGCTGGTCGGCCGCCATCCTGTTCGAGGTCTTGCGCAAGACTCTCGAGCACCTCGGCGTAACCCAGGCGCCTGGCCTTAAATGATCCTGATACCGATGGAGGCCTCGGCCAGAGCCGAGCTCACCCCAGGAAAAGGATCATGGCCGTGAACGCCACCGGCAGCGTCCCGAACAAAACGACTGCGATCCGAAATGCGGTCTCGTTCCACATCGGAAGAGGCTAGCATCGGACGGTACCGGTGTGATGTGCAGTTTGTGCCATTCGCCGGTGTCGGCCCGCTCAAGGCTGCAGGTCGAGGCTTGCAAGCTGGTGCCGATCCAGCAGCACGATCTGACGCTGGGTGTTGCCGACGAAGCCGAGGGCGCCGAGCTCATGGAGCCGTGACAGCGCGCGGGATACCGTCTCCAGCGTCAGGCCGAGGTAATCGGCGATATCGCGCCGCGACATCGGCAGCGCCATGACGCCGGACGCCGTCAACCGCCCGTCCATCTCGAGCAGGAACGCCGCGACCCGCTCCAGCGAGGTCTTGCGTCCCAGCAGCAGCATGTGGTCCTCCGCATGCTGGAGGTTGTTCGTGGTCATGCTGAGGAGGTTTCTGGCGACCATCGCATCGCTTTCGGCCACCATTTCGAGGCTTTGCCGTCTGACCAGGCGCACCGTTGTGTCGACGATCGCTTCCGTGGTGAAGCGGTGCTCGTTGCCGTTCTCCAGGCCAAAAATGTCGCCGGCGAGGTGAAAGGCGCCAATCTGCCTGCGGCCGTCCGACAGCAGCTTGTAGCTTCGCACCGCACCGGACGTCACCTGATAGACATATTCGGCGGGCTCTCTCTCCCCGTAGATTTCGCTGCCCTTTTTATAGGTAAATTGGCTTAAACTGACGAGCGCATTTGAATCGCTGGTCATGCCGAGGTCACGAAGGGAGTTGGGACGCGGCGTCGAATCCGCTGCAATGCGAACGAACATAGGCCAACTCCTCAGCTCATCGCCGAATTGGTCTGTCAGACGAAAAGTCTCGCCGCTGGGAATGCGCCGCGCCGTCCCACTCCCGTCGAAGTTGATTTACGACTAAGGCGGCATTCTCATCCATTGTCCCAAGGTTCATTGTACCAAGGGACAGCGTGGACGCCTGTTGGGAGGTTGTTGCGCGGATTGAGAAGCTGTCGGAATTCAGCAAGAGGTGATGCGTGCCCGGCCTTGTTCACGTGGTGGACGACGACGATTCCTTCCGGACGGCGATCGCGCGCCGGTTGAAGCTCGCGGGCTACGACGTTGCGACCTACGCATCGGCGCAGGATTTGCTGGATGCGTCGCCTGATGACGCACAACCGGGATGCATCCTGCTCGACGTGTGGATACCGGGGCTGAGCGGCCCCGACTTGCAGACCCGCTTGGTCGCGTCGGGCTCGACGCTGCCAATCATATTCCTGACCGGACACGCCGACACGCCAACCACGGTGCAGGCCATCAAGGCCGGCGCGGAGGATTTCCTGACCAAGCCGGTATCCTCCGAGCAGTTGATCGCTGCGATTGAGCGCGCGATGGTGCGCCAGCACACCGCGCAGGCGCATCGCGGAAGGCTCGAGACCTTCCGCATTCACCTCGCCGCATTGACGCATCGCGAGCGTCAGGTGTTCGATCTCATCGTCCGCGGCAGGATCAACAAGCAGATCGCGCATGAGCTTGGAACCACCGAGCGCACCGTGAAGGCGCACCGTCACCAGGTGATGGAGAAGATGCAGGTTCGTTCGCTGGCGGAGCTCGTTTCGATCGCGGAACGGCTTGGAATGCTCGATACGAGCGACGATTAGCTGATTTGTCGTCACGGCACAGTTCCCGCGGTGTGACTTCCCCAAGAGACAATATGAAATTCGTTGGTGTGGTGCTGCCATGTAGGGCGGCGAATGCGGCGGTTTGCCCGACACGCAATTAGACCAGGCGAATATGGCGCCGGCGCCGCCGTGATCAGTCATTCGTCTCGAAGGGGCACTTCCTTGCCAGAGCGTGACTCTGTTTTTGTCGTCGATGACGATCCGTCCATCCGGACCAGCGTGAACAGACTGCTCCGCGAGCATGGCTTTGCCGCGACGCTCTTCGACTCTGCTGGAGCCTTGCTCCATCACGGCAGCTTCGACAAGGCGATTTGCATCGTTCTCGATATCGACCTGAACGGAAGGTCCGGCATCGACCTGCGCCGGCAACTGGCCGAGGAGGGTGTCACCGCACCGGTGATCTACATCACCGGAAATGACAGCTCGGCGAACCGCGCGGCGGCGGTCGCGTCCGGATGCATTGCCTATCTGGTCAAGCCATTCACGGCGCAGTCCCTGATCGAGTCGGTGGCGCGTGCGTCGGCTGCGTAACGCAGCATGGCCACTCATTCGTCGACATATTGCTCCAGCGTCCTGGCCGGTGCGCCCTTGTGGACGGACGCGAACTGCGCCAGCGGCACCGAGGTCGTCAATGCCAGAAGGTTTGAATCGACGACCTCAAGGGCAAGTGTCTTCCCTGACTCCATTTCCTTGATGATCGCGGGAGGCGCGATGTCGGCCGCAATGCAGGCGTTGGTCAGGCACCAGCTGTAGGGGATGCGGAGGGGTCTGCCCTGGTCGACGGTCAGCTTCGGCGGCTGTTGCAGGTACATGCCGACGGGCACGAAGAGCTGCAGCCGTGCCGAGGGAGTGCCTTCGCGCTCGATCAGGTCCACGCGCACGGCCGTCTGGCCGGTTGGAAACTTGCCGGTGATTGAGGTCCGGCACAACGTCGGCGCACCGCCTGCCTTGAAGCAGAGCTTCTGCCAGTCTCCGTAGACGATGTCCTTTGCCTCGCGTTGGCCGCGCGTCGCGACCTCGGCGGGTTTATCGGCCTGCGCGGATTTAGGCGCGGCGATGCCGGCACATGTCGCGCTTCCGGCGACCGCGACGACCAACAGGCCAGAGAAACAATTGCGGGGACTTGGCATGATGTGCCTCCGAACTTGAACTCTATTTCTGCGGGTCGAGGAACTTCGCCACCAGCGGCGACCACAGCGGGATCGCGTCCGGAGAGCCGATGAAGAAATGGCCCTCGTTGCCGAAGGGCGGCATCAGATGATATTCGGCGCGGCCGCCAGCCGCCGTGAATGCTGCATGCATGCGCTTCGACAGGGCCGGGCCGAAGAACGTATCGTTTTCGATATAGAACCACAGCATCGGCACCCGCGAGGTCCGGCCAAAATCCGCGGTCGCTTCGACCAGTCTGTCCGGCGCGCAGTTGTTGTTGGGCTTGCCGTCGACGCGTCCGCCGCGACCTGCCGCAAAGGTGATGATCGCCTTGACCTGCGGCGGGTTCACGCTCGAGAGCGCAATGGAAGCCCAGCCGCCGGCGGACTGTCCGATGACGACGACGTCCTCTGGCAGAACGCGTTTCTCGGCGATCATGTAGTCGATGATCCAGAGATCGGCCAGCGCCAACGCACGTCCGGCGTCACGGAAGTTCGGGTTGGTGCATTTGCCGACCTTGGCGAAGAACGGCCCGTAGAGACCGCGCTCGGGAATGTCGATGGCGGCTGCGCCATATCCGGTGCCGACCGGCGCCACGACGAAATAGCCGCGTTTGGCGAACCACTTCGCTGCATCGCGGAATTCCACCAGCGGAAAGAAGCCGCGATCGACCGGCTTGAGTGACACGCCGTGGTTCATGATCGCGAGCGGGAAGGGGCCGTCGCCGACGGGCCGCACCACATAGGCGAACATCGGAAGCGGCAGCGGCAGCGCCCAGATCTCCTCCTGGATGCGGACATTGTCCTCGGCGCGCACCGGCAGGACGAAGGCGGCGAGGGTAAGTAGAGCCATCACGAACGGTCGGATGATTGCGGCCAATTGCCTGCGCATCGTCGCCTCCGTCAGCCGGTGTAGGTGAGGGCCACGATAATCGGGCCGAGTACGGTCAGGACGACATTGCCGACGGCGTAGGGCACGGCGACGCCGAGCACCGGCGTCTGGCTCTCGGCGACGTCGCAGGCTCCGGTCACCGCAGCATCGACGGTCATGGCGCCCGCCAGCGCACCGCAGGTGATGACCGGATTCATGTGCACCACATAGCGCGCAAACAGCGTCGCGACGATCAGCGGCACCAGCGTGACGACCAGGCCCATTCCGACCAGCAACACCCCGTGGGCCTGGATCGCAGTCCAGGCCGCGGCTCCGTTGCCGAGACCGATGGCGGCGATGAAGCCGCCGAGCCCGAGATCGCTCAGCGTCTGCTGCGCGGCGGGCGGCAAAGCGCCGATAGTCGGCCGGCGCGACCGTAGCCAGCCGCAGACGAGGCCCGTGATCAGCGCGCCGCCGCCGCCGCCCAGGGTCAGCGGAATACCGCCGACCTTGAAGCTGATGAGGCCTGCGAGCAGGCCCGCCGCGATACCGGTTGCGAGAAAAGCGATGTCGGCGCGGTCGCCGGAGCGCAAGATCTGTCCGACTTTCGTGGCGGCGCGCTCGATGTTGCGGGTGCTGCCGACGAGCGTCATGACGTCGCCCACATAGACGCGGGTATCCGGGCCCAGGGGGACCTCGCGGCTCATCCGGGTCAGCGTGCGGAGATAGACGCCGCGTGCGTCGTTGCCGACGCGTTCGGCGATCTCCTTGATCGACCGGCCATGGAGATCGCGGCTGTCGACGAGGACGTTGATCACGTTGCCCGGAATAGCCTTCAGAATCTCGTCGGCATCGATCTCCTTGCCGATGACCGGCTTTGCAGCGACGAGGGACGCCGTTCGCCCGGCAATGACGATGTCGTCGCCCGATTCGAGAATGGTGTCGAGGCGCGGCTCAACGTCGGCTCCATCCCGCACGATTCGCTCGACGACAGTGCGGCTGCCGATTTCCTCTTCGATATCCTTGACCGTGCGTCCCGCGGCGGTCGAGACCCGATAGGCGCGCGCTTGGAACTTCCGATAATGGAGATTTTCGTTCTGTGGCGGATTGCCGCCGGAAAGCTCCGCCTCCAGCTTCGCCGCCTCCTCCTTCAAATCGACCCCCATCAGCTTCGGCGCGACAAACGGCACGTACAGGAGTGTGAGGATGTAGCCGAGGACGTAAGTGACGGCGTAGCCGGCGGCGATGTTCGCCTCCTGCTGCTTAAAGGCGTCGTTGGGCAGGCCGAGTTGCGCCAGCGCGCCAGAGGCGGTGCCGATGATGGAGGATTGTGTCAGCCCACCGGCGGCAAGTCCCGAGGCCGTGCCCGGATCGAGCTTGAACGTGAAGGCGAATATCAGGACGAGGATCAGACCCGTGCCGCCGAGCACGAGCGCCATGACGACCTGCGCCAGAGTGCGGATGCTGAGGGACGCGAAGAACTCTGGGCCGGACCGGTAGCCGATCGTGAACACGAACAGACTGAACAGAATCACGCGCAGCAGCGAGGGGAACGTAAAGGTCCCGAGCTGGCCGATGAGCACGGCGACGACCAGGATGCAGGCCGTCGTTCCGATCGAGAAGCCGCGAACCTTGACGCGACCAAGCACCGTACCAATCGCAATGGCGAGCAACAGGAAGATCTCCGGAGCCGTGGAGATGATCCACCTAACGGTGCCCATGGCGCATGCCCTCCAGCAATTTCCGCCGAATCTGGTTCATGGAACCAGGCGACGCTTGATCCAGATCAATCCTCCCCCAAGGCAAGCTGTCGCCTATGGACCCATGCAGGAGTTGGGAGAGCCGATGTTTCGGACATGAGCACGATGGATATCGCCGCTGCTTCGTCGATACGCCGCGACGAGACGGTGCAAATTGCGTTGTTGCTCGCCTTCGCCGGCGGCTATCTCGATGCCTACACCTGGATCATCCACGGCGTGATGGCCAACGCGCAGACGGCCAATCTGGTTCTGCTTTGGGTCTATGGTTCGATCGGCAACTGGCCGGAAGCGCTGCATTTTGTCCCGCCGATCCTCGCATTCGCGGTCGGTATCGTGGTCGCAGCGTGGCTTCGCCGGGCGACCGGAGACCGTGCCAGCGCCATCAGCACGTTGATCGAAATACTGCTGCTGATTGCCATCGGCATCTTGCACAATCGCCTGCCGGACCTCGCCGGCACGCTGGGCATCTCGTTCGTCGCCGCCATGCAGACCGCGGTCTTCACCAAGGTCGAAGGTGTGGCCTACAGCTCGGTGATGATTACCGGCAACATGCGGCACGCGATTGAGAGCGTGTTCGCCGCAGTCTCAGGAGGCGGTTCGTTTCGGCGCCCCGGCATTTTTGCCGCACTATGCGGCACTTTCGGCTTTGGAGCCGCCGTCGGCGCCTTCGCGACCAAGCAGATTCCAAATCTGGCGCTTGGTGTCCCCGTGATCGCTCTCCTGATCGTGCTGCTGGGCTGCGAAGCAAACCGCGCCGAGGCCCGCACATGAACACGTTCGGGCCGATATCGCGATTCTTTCCGCCCGCGACCTGGCTTGCGGACTATCGCAGCGCCTGGCTGCGTCCGGATGCCATCGCCGGCATCACGCTCGCGGCCTACGCCATTCCGGTGTCGCTCGCCTACGCGACGCTGGCCGGATTGCCGCCGCAGATCGGCATCTATGGCTATATGCTTGGTGGGATCGGCTACGCGCTGCTCGGGTCGTCGCGCCAGCTTGCGGTCGGTCCGACCTCCGCGATCTCGCTGATGATTGCGGCCACAGTCGGGGCGCTGGCCGGCGGAGACGCGGCGAAATATGCCGAGATCGCGAGCCTTGCCGCCTGCGCGGTGGCGCTGTTGTGCCTGATCTCCTGGCTGTTCAAGCTCAGCATTCTCGTTCGCCTGGTCAGCGACAGCATATTGGTCGGTTTCAAGGCCGGCGCCGGGCTCACCATCATCATGAGCCAATTGCCGAGCCTGTTCGGCGTCGCCGGAGGCGGTCACAATTTCTTCGATCGCGCCATCAAGCTCAGTGGTCAGCTCGGCGACACGAAGCCGCTCGTTCTGGCGATCGGGGCGATCGCGCTGGTGCTCCTGCTGCTCGGAGAACGGCGTCTGCCGGGAAAGCCGGTCGGACTCACGATCATGGCGCTGTCGATCGTGTTTGCGACGCTGCTTGGCCTTGCGTCCCTCGGGGTGCCGGTCACCGGGACGATCCCCGAAGGGTTGCCGGCGATCGGAATACCCAGGTTTGGTCTGCTTGAGCCCGACGAACTCTTTCCGCTGGCCGCGGGATGCGTGCTGCTGGCCTATATTGAAGGTGTGTCTGCGGCCCGCAGCTTTGCCGCCAAGCATGGCTATGCCCTTGATGTCCGGCAGGAGTTTTTGGGCCTGGGGGCAGCGAATCTCGTCGCCGCATTCGGCCACGGCTATCCCGTCGCCGGCGGCCTGTCGCAATCCGCCGTCAACGACAATGCGGGCGCGCGCACCCCCCTGGCGCTGGTGATCTGCTCGGCGACGCTCGCACTGTGCCTGCTGTTCTTCACGGGGTTGTTGACGAATCTGCCCAAGGCCGTGCTGGCGGCTATCGTCGTTGCGGCCGTCTACAGGCTGGTGGACATCCGCGCGCTGTTGCGGATGTGGCGCGTCAGCCGGTTCGATTTCTATGCGGCGGCGATTGCGCTCGTGTCCGTGCTGCTCCTTGGGATCCTGCAAGGCGTCCTGCTCGCGGCCATCGCGTCGATCGTCCTGCTGCTGGCACGCGCCTCACGTCCGAATGTCGCGTTCCTCGGACGGCTGCCCGGGACCGGCCGCTACTCCGACAACGCGAGGCACGAGGGTGTCGAGCCGCTCGTCGGCGTCATCGCCTTTCGACCCGAAGCTTCGTTGCTTTACATCAACGCCGAAACGATCCTGGAGTCGGTGCTGGATGCCTTGCTGAGATCGGTCGATATCAGGCTGGTGATTTGCGACCTCTCCGCATCGCCTTACATCGATCTGGCCGGCGCGGGCATGTTGCGCGACCTTTACGATGAGCTCGCCTCCCGGCATGTCGCCTTCTGCATCGTCGGTGCGCATGCGCAGCTGCGCGATCTGTTGCGGGCGGAGGGACTGGCGGAGAAGACTGACAGCGGCGACTGGCTGCGGTCGCTGGACAGCGTTCTTGGCGATGCCCAGCCCAACGATGCCCGAGGAACGGTCTGATCTCTCCGCTGCCCTCCAATCGGTCGGCGACGGCCTATTGCGTTGCGAAGAGG
>Ga0207678_10005398_pt1 | contig 11452 bp, 6 predicted proteins | sample KBSC63metaG_FD_184319 | JGI IMG/M metagenome (GOLD analysis project Ga0207678, IMG submission 184319) | Corn rhizosphere microbial communities from Kellogg Biological Station, Michigan, USA - KBS C6-3 metaG (SPAdes) (version 2) | ecosystem: Host-associated > Plants > Roots > Rhizosphere > Soil ...
CGATGCTCGTGGTGCAAGGATCGACCGGCGTCACCGAGGATCATGTCCGCTACGGCTGGAATTATGCACTGCTGATCGCCGAAGGGCCGAGCCTGCGCGCGCTCGTACCCTCCCCGGTGATGGAAGCGATGCGTCTTGGCCGCGTCGTGCGCGTCGAGGAGCTGACGCGATGCCCGCCGGAGATTCAGGACGTCCTGATTTCCGTGCTGTCGGAAAAGGTAATGGCGGTCCCCGAACTCGGCGAGGGCGCCAGCGTCTACGCCGCGCCGGGCTTCTCGGTGATCGGCACGGCCAATCTGCGCGACCGCGGCGTGCACGAAATGTCGAGCGCGCTCAAACGCCGTTTCAACTTCGAGACCGTGGTTCCGCTGACCGATCCGGCCCTGGAAATCGAGCTGATCCGCCAGGAAGTCGACAAGCGGCTCGGCCAGGCGGACATCGCCGTGAACTTTCCCGACGAGGTTACCGATCTCCTCGTCACGACGTTCCAGGATTTGCGCCGCGGCCAGACCAAGGACCAGGTGCCGCTGTCAAAACCATCAGCCGTGATGTCGACGGCGGAGGCCGTGAACGTCGCGCATGCGGCGGCATTGGAGGCGGCGTTCCTCGGCAATGGTGATGTCGGCGGCGCCCATATCGGGCGGCAATTGCGGGGCGTCATCGTCAAGGATAATGCGGAGGACGTGAAGAAGGTCCGCGCTTATGTCGATCATATCGTCAAGGAGCGCGCCCGCCGCAGCAAGGTGTGGGCGGATTTTCACGGCGCAGTGAAGGCGTTGAAAGACGAGAGCTGAGGCTCACCGCATGAGCGTACTCGATCCCGCCGCAACCGCCATCCGCCTGTTTGATACCGAGCGCAACCTTCACTTCTTCCCGATCCGTCATCACTCGCCCGCCTGCGCGCTGCATCTGCGCGAGGCGCTGCGGGCCATCCGTCCCGCCGCCGTGCTGATCGAGGGACCGGTCGATTTCGAACCTCTCATCGGCGAGTTGCTCGCGCCGGGCGTCGTGCCGCCGGTGGCGATGGTGGCGCTGCCCGATAACGAAGCGCGTGCCGAGAAAGGCCGCGCCGGCACCACCTATTATCCAATTTGCCGCCATTCGCCCGAATATATCGCGATCCAGCAGGCCAACGAACTCGGCGCCACCGTCCGCTTCATCGACCTGCCGTCCCGCCACCCGTCCATGCTGTCAGGCAGCCGGGACAGGCAGGACGAGCCGCTGCTGCCGATGCGGGAGACCATGTTCGATCGCGGAAGCTATGTAGAGGCGATGTGTGCGCGGGCCGGTTTTCGCGATGGCTTGGCATTGTGGGACGGGCTGTTCGAGGCGCGTGCCCGCAGCACCGACTGGCGCGGCTTCTTTGCCAGCGTCGGCGCCTATTGCTCGGCATTGCGAGGCGCGTCAGACCCGGACGAATTGCGCGCTGACGGGACGCTGGCGCGCGAAGCCATGATGCGTGCCTGCATTCGTGACGCGATTGCAGCGGCCGCCGGACCAATCGCCGTCGTGACGGGTGGCTTTCACACGCCCGCGCTGATCGATGGGCAACCGGAGGCGGCGCGGGCGGCCGACAGCGCCACGCGCTCGAATGCCTGGCTCATTCGTTACGACTTCCGCGCACTCGACCGCCTGAACGGTTATGGCGCCGGCCTGCCGCTGCCGGGCTTCTACGAGCGTGTGTGGGAGCGCCTGACCGGAGCGGACGGCGATAGCAAAAGCTCGCTGACCGAGGATATCCTGACAGGGTTTCGCGCGCATCTCACCGCAAACGAACCGGCCCTGACGTTCTCGTTCCCGACCCTTCGCTCGATGGTCGAGACGGCAACACGGCTTGCCGATCTGCGAGGGCTTTCCGAGCCTGGGCGAAGCGAGCTGTTCGACGCGCTGCAGTCTTCTGCCATCAAGGAGGAGATCGAAGTCGGCAGTCATCCGCTGCTGGCCGCGTTCACCGCCTTTCTCCAGGGTGACCGGCTGGGTGACTTGCCGCCCGGCAGCCGGCTGCCTCCCCTGATCGAGCGGGCCCGGCGCGAAGCCAGAGCTCACGGCCTGTCGCTCGAAGACGCCATACCCAAGACCCGCGAGCTCGATATCTACCGCAAGCCTCGCCATCGCCGGTGCAGTCAGTTTCTGCACGCGATGCGGCTGGTCGCGCCAGCCTTCGCCGAGCGTGTCAAAGGCCCCGACCGGGTGCATGGCTTTCGCGCCGATGTCCTGCTGGAAACCTGGACCTATGCCTGGTCCCCCGCCGTCGAGGCAGCCCTGATCGAGCGGGCGGCCGATGGCGAAACTGTCAGAGATGCTGCGGCCACGATCCTGATACGGCGCCTCGACGATCTCGAGAAGGAAGGCCAGCGCAATAACGCCGAGGCGGCGTTCAACCTTTTGAGCGTCGCCTTCGACGCCGGGATTGGCGACGCCGCCGAGATGCTGGTGGAAGCCGTCGGCGCCGCGGCGCGCACGGACGGCAACCTGTTGCGATTGGCCAACGCCTTGATCATCGGCCAGGCCCTCGAGAGCCGGGCCAGGGGGATGCAGTCTGAGAGCAGCGTTCAGGCTTTCACCTCGCTGCTCCCTGCTCTGCTCGATCAGTTGGCGCGACGCATCGCCGAGCTTCTGGGCGACCTTGCTGCTGTTGGCGCCGACAATGTCGGCGAAGCGATACGCTGTCTGGCGGCACTGGCGGAAGCGATGGCCGATCCCGATCCGACATTTCCGACGCAACCGCTCCGCGATGCCCTGCAGGACCTGATGACCGCACAGCTCGATCCCGAGCTTAACGGCGCCGTCATTGCGCTTGCCGCGTTGATCGGCCTGATCGATGACGCCGAGGCAGGAAGGCGTCTGTCGGCCGCCCTGGCCGGGGCGTTCGAGCGCCCCGGCGAGGCCGTCCGCACGCTTTCGGGCGTGATGGCGCTGGCGCCGCAGCTGTTCATCAATGACAGCAGCGTCATCACAGCGATCGATGATTTGTTCGGTACCGTGGACGACCAGGGATTCCTCGCCCTGCTGCCGCAACTGCGCATGGCATTCGCCGAACTGAGCCCGCATGAGACCGACCGGGTTGCCGCAACTGTCGCGGCAGCACATGGTGCCGGCGAAGACGACATCGCTGTTCTGCAGCAAGTCCCGGATGCGCGCGTGCTGTCGGACCATTTGGCGCTCGGCGAAAGGCTGCGCAGCCAATGGCTCCAGGACGGATTGGCAGCGTGGCTGGAGACCCCGCCATGACGGCAACGGATGACACGGCCAGACAGCCATTGTCGGCGGAGCAAACGCGCCGTCTGTTGCGCTGGCGCATGGCATTGGGACGCTATGCGGACAATCGGCTCGGCAGTTCGGGCCTCTCGGCGGAAGAACTGCGTCGCGATCAATTGCTCGAACGCATCTATGCAGAGCGCGGGCGCCAACGCGGGCTGCGCCTGGGCGGCGGCCGCAAGGGCTCGCTCGATCCGAGCCAGATCACCATTCCCGACTGGCTCAGCGACAGCCGCCGGCTGTTTCCGGCCTCGGTATTCGAAACCATTCAAGGCCATGCGCTCAATGATCTCGGTCTTGCCGGATTGTTCGCCGATCCGGCCGCGCTGCAGAAACTGCAACCCAATCTCGATCTGATGAAAGTGCTGCTGGCCTTCAAGGGCAAGGCGGACAGAAACCTGGTCGAGGCGATCCGCAGGGTTGTCGATGTCGTGGTCGAAGAGCTCAGGCGCAAATTGAAGGCCGAGATGGAGCGCGCGTTGTCGGGCCGTCGCGATCGCTTTAGCCGGGGCAAGCTGCGATCTGCGGCCAATCTCGATCTTCGCCGCACGGTCCGCGACAATTTGCGGCATTACAGCCCCGAGCGTAAAGCCGTCATCGCGGAGCGGCTGCATTTTGTCTCCCGGAAGAAGCGACGCATGCCCTGGACGATCATCCTGTGCGTCGACCAGAGCGGCTCGATGCTGAATTCGCTCATCCACGCTACCGTGATGGCATCGATCCTGGCGGGGTTGCCGGCTGTCGAGGTGCGCTTCATAGCCTTCGATACCTCAATCGTCGATATGTCCGACAAGCTTGCCGATCCGGTCGACCTCTTGCTCTCCGTCCAGCTTGGCGGCGGCACCGATATCGCGCGGGCCATGACCTATTGCGAGAGCCTTGTCGTCAACCCGAGCCGCACCGTCATTGCCCTGATCAGCGATTTTGAGGAAGGTGGTTCGCTGTCTGACCTGTTGCGCTGCGTCCGGCGCCTGGCGGAAGCCCGCACCAGGCTGATCGGTCTGGCCGCGCTCGACACAGACGGCGCGGCAATGTTCAATCGCTCAGCCGCCGAGAAGCTGGCAGGTCTCGGCATGCATATCGCCGCGATGACGCCCGATCGCTTCGCCGAATGGCTGGTGGGCATTATGGACTGAGGATCTGCTCACGATCATGCCCCAGCTCATCCCGCTCTACGCCCAGATTGACGACGCGACCCTGGAGGCAATGGCCTCCAAGGGCATTGTTCGTCGCGCGCGCGCCGATGCGGTCAATGTGCGCTTTGAATCCACCGGCGCCGATGAAATCGTCGGTACCATCGAGGGCGCGACGGTGCGCTTGGACGACAAGGGGCTCGCCAAGGCGCGATGCAGCTGCCCGGCGGCGACCGTCTGTCGGCACAAGATCGCCGTTGTCCTGGCCCTGCGGACCCAGGCCGGCGAGCAACAGGCCACGCCGACGGTCGAGATCGATTGGCCGACCCGCCTCTCGACGTTCGACCGCAAAGCCTTGCAGAGCGCCGTCGGCAAGACTGGTCTGCGCGAGGGCATACGGCTCATGGCGCTGGCGGAAACAACGCGTGTCGAAGCTGAGAGACTCTCGCTCAAAGTGGTCCTCCGGTTGAACGCAGAAGAGATCGAGGTTGCGATCCCGGCCCAGGGCGATTTCACCTCCGTCGTCTCCAGCCTGCCCGAGCGCCGCCGACCGGCGAGCCATGCCGCCGCCATTCTCACGGCACGCCGCCATTTCGGCCACCAGGCCATCGAGATCGACGAGGCGGAAGCCGTTGCCGATCAAAAGGCGTTCGTTCCCGACGGTCCGTTGCTGGCCGCCATGCAAGAGGCGATCTGCCGTGCCTATTCGCAGGGGTTCGCCGTACCGTCTCGCGCACTGGAAGAGCGGCTGATGTTGCTGGCGATTTCCAGTCGCGCCGAGGCGATGCCGCGTCTTTCCGCCAGCCTGCGGCGCATCGCCGAGGGGCTGGAGCAGCGCCGGTCGCGCAATGTCAACCATGACCCGGTGGAGCTGCTGCGCGAGATCGCGTTTGCCCACGCCCTGCTCTATTCGGTTTCGCAGACCCAGGATGACGGACGTTTGCGCAGGCTTGCAGGAACGGTGCGCGCTGAATATGAGCCCATCGGCGATGTCGAGTTGATTGGGCTTGGCGCGACCCTGTTCGAGACGATCGCCGGCGCGGTTGGCGTGACCGGCCATTTCGTCGAACCGGCAACGGGACGCCGGTTCACGGCCTCGCTCGCCAGGGGCACAACCCACGACACGCGATTTGACCCACGCGCCGCCTATCGCACCCAGTCGGTCTGGGGCCAGACGCTGGCCCGGCTTTCGACGGCCACATTCCGACTGTCCGGCGCGCAGGCATCCTCCACCGGCCGGCTCTCTTTGTCGCAGACGAGCCGCGCCGATTCTATCGAGCCGTTTCGGCCGAACCGCGAGGGGATCGCCGCCTGGGTTGAGGATCGCGCCGGTCCGCTCGGCGATCTGGCCCATATGTCCTGGCCGATCCTTGCCGACCATCTCGCCCGCAGTTTCGCGCCTTCACTGGATATGCCACCGCTTGCGGCGCAGCCGGTGGTGCTTCTTCCAAGCCGAATTGCACCCGTGGCTTTTGACGATCTGACTCAGCGTCTGCGCTGGCCGCTCATGGACCAGGGTGGCGCCTGGATTTCGCTCACGCTCGATCATAATGACGAAGGACGTGGCGTTGGCGCCAGTCGCATCGCGGCGCTTGAGGCCGCGCTCGGCGATGGCGGCAACAAGCGGCCGTTTGCAATTGTCGCGATCGCGCGGCCCGAGGCCGGAAAGATGACGCTGGAGCCGATCACGCTTTGGGGCGAGACCCAGACATCGCTCGATTTTCCCGATCGAAGCCTTTCGCCGGGCACCGAAATTGTCTCCCGCATCATCGCGGGCCTGCGCAGGAAAGTCGCCCAGTTTGCCCCACCGCCGCCGGCCGATGTCTCAGTGCGGCAGACGTCTCAATTGCTGCAAACCGGCGTCGATGCGCTGATCGGCTTTGCGGAAGCAAGTCTTCACGGCTCCGCACGGGAGCGGCTGCTGGTGCCACTCGCAAAGACCTATCAGCTTGCGTCGCTGACCCCGCTTGCGCAGCTGTTTTTGCGGACCATCGGGAGCCGCGAAAGCGACATCTCTTCTGCAGCGCTTGCCGCCGCCCAGGGACTGTTCACGCTGCAGGGTTTCACCAGCCGGCTTCAGGTCTGGTGAATGGCGAGAGCAGCGTGGCGATTTATCCCGCGCAGTTCCACGAGGTCTTGAGGCGACGCAATCTCAGAGACTGGTGGTGATCCCGCCATCGACATAGAGCGTATGTCCGTTGACGAACGACGACGCGTTGCCGGACAAGAACACGGCAGCTCCGACCAGTTCGTCGACGTTTCCCCAACGCCCGGCGGGTGTCCGCTTTTCGAGCCAGCCCGAGAATTCCGGATTGTCGACCAGCGCCTGATTGAGCGGGGTTTTGAAGTAACCCGGTGCGATCGCGTTGATCTGAAGGCCGTATTTGGCCCAATCGGTGCACATGCCGCGGGTCAGGTTCTTTATGGCGCCCTTCGTTGCCGTGTACGGCGCGATACCCGGTCGTGCAAGTTCGCTCTGCACCGATGCGATATTGATGATCTTGCCTCTGCCGCGCGAAATCATGTGACGGGCGACAGCCTGGCCGACATAGAACGCGCTCGAAACATTGGTGGTCAGCAACTGCTCCCACTTCTCGACGGGAAAGTCTTCGAGCGGCGAACGGAACTGCATGCCGGCATTGTTGACCAGGATATCGATCGGACCGGAATTCTTCTCGATCGCCTCGACGCCGTCCTTGGCGGCTTGCGCGTGCGTCACGTCGAAGTTGGCGACCGATACCTTGTGGCCAGCGGCCACCAGTCTCGCGGCTGCCGCCTCGAGCTTGGCTGCGTCACGGCCGTTGAGGACAATTTCGGCGCCATGTTCGGCAAGGCCTTGCGCGAGCGCGAACCCGATACCTTGCGACGAGCCGGTGACGAGCGCCCTCTTGCCCGTTAGTTCGAACAGTTCAAAAGCCATGTAATCTATCCATCACGACCGAATTTCGACCGGCCGCCGCGAAAAACGCAGCTTTGCACGACGAAGCACGATCATCTTCCAGGACTTTCACTTGCCGCGCAAGTTACTTGCGATTGCCGTATGAACTGCAAGTATCCTGGTCCTGATCCAATTCACGCCATCTGATGCGAAGCGTTGGAGATAGACGCGATGGGACGCTTGCTTTCGATCAATGTGGGGTTGCCGCGCGATATCGCCTGGCAGGACAAGACGATCCACACCGGAATCTGGAAGACACCGGTTCAGGGCGCGCGCATGGTACGCCGCCTCAACATCGACGGCGACGGCCAGGGAGATCTGGCCGGCCATGGCGGCGAACACCGGGCCGTCCTGGTCTATCAGCAGGACTCCTATCTATTCTGGAAGCAGCAGCTGGGTCGAGCCAACCTCACCTATGGCGAGCTCGGTGAGAATTTTACGGTCGAAGGCCTGCCGGACTCAGAAGTCTGCATCGGAGATCGCTACCGGATCGGCAAAGCCTTTTTCGAGGTGACGCAGCCACGCGTCACCTGTTACCGGGCAGGCATTCGCGTGAACGAGCCCGCGATGGCCGCGCTGCTGGTCAAGCACCGCAGGCCCGGCTTCTATTTCCGTGTGCTGGAGGAAGGCGAAGTGCAAGCCGGCGACGAGATCGAACGCGTCGCCGAAGGACCTGAACGCATGAGCGTGGCCGAGATCGATGCGCTGCTTTATTTACCCGGCCACCCCCGCGATCGGCTGGTGCACGCGCTGCGCATCCCGGCGTTGTCCGCCGGCTGGCGCCATTCCTTCGAGGCGCTGTTGAAGCAGGAGCCAACCGATGGCGCAGGAGGAAACGCGGGGCTCTCTGCAGCGTCCGGCCCGCCGCCGGCATGGCGCGGATTCCGCCCGCTGCGCGTATCGCGCAAGACGCGCGCGAGCGGCAACGTGATTTCGCTGGTGCTCGAATCCCAGGACGGGCAGCCGCTTGCCACTGCTCTCCCCGGACAGTTCATCGTGTTGCGGCTTGGGCCTAAATCTGCGCCTACGCTGATGCGCAGCTACTCGCTGTCGGGCGAGCCCCGCGCGCCATATTATCGCGTCAGCATCAAGCGCGAAGCCCATGGCGCAGCCGGCGCCTACATCGATAACGAATTGCAGGTCGGCGACATCGTGCCGACCGGCGCGGCCCGTGGCAGTTTCACGCTACGGTCCGGCAACACCCCGGTCATCTTGATGAGCGCCGGGATCGGCGTGACCCCGGTGCTCGCGATGCTTCATGCGCTGGCGGCCGAAGCATCGCCGCGGGAAGTCTGGTGGCTGCACGGAACCCGCAACGGCCGCGAACATCCTTTTGCCGAGGAGGCGCGCGGCCTGCTCACAGCCATTCCCCGCCGCCACAGCTACATCTGCTACAGCGCACCTGATCCCGCGGACCGGCCCAATATCGATTTCGACGCGCGCGGACGCTTGGATATCCGCGCGGTCGAGGCGCTCAACCTGCCGCACGACGGCGACTTCTATATCTGCGGACCGTCCGCTTTCATGAACGATCTCACCGCCGGGCTCGCGACTTTGGGCATCGCGCGCGATCGCATTCACACCGAGCTGTTCGGCGCCGGTCCGTCCATCACGCCAGGCGTCGTCGTTGCGACGCGACCGCCGCCGCATGTGCCGGCGGGTGTTCCCGGCTCGGGCGCGCTGGTTTCGTTCGCGCGCAGCGGCCTCAGCGTGCGCTGGGGGCCGGCCTTCCAAAACCTGCTCGAACTTGCCGAGGCTTGCGACGTACCGGTGCGATGGTCGTGCCGCACGGGAGTCTGCCACACCTGCGAAACCGCGCTTGTCGCAGGCTCGGTCGGCTACCGGCCGGACCCGATCGATGCGGCGGCAGACGGCAATGTGCTGATCTGCTGCGCGCGACCCGAGGGTGACGTCGTGATCGATTTGTGACGCCTGAAGCGCAGTGGCAATATCAGGTCGCGAGCGCAACTAACTCGGGCTCGATATGCGGCACGGCGTCAACCAACTCGCGTGTGTAAGCAGTTTTCGGATTGTCGAACATCGCCCGGCTCTCGCCCTGTTCGACGATGCGGCCGTTTTGCAGAACGATGGTTCGATCGCACATCATGCGAACCACGTTGAGGTCGTGGCTGACAAAGAGGAAGGCGAGATCATCCTCACGCCGCAGCCGGTCGAGCAGTTGCAGCACCACCGCCTGCACCGAGGCGTCGAGCGCCGCCGTCGGCTCGTCCAGCACCAACAGGCGCGGCCGGCAGGCGATGGCGCGGGCGATGCCGACACGGGCCTTCTGGCCGCCTGAAAGCTGATGCGGGAAGCGCGTCAGGAGCTCGATCCCCAGTCCAACGCGCTGCGCGCACTCCTCCACCCGCTGCCGCAATGCATCGCCCGGACGCATGCCGCCAAGCCGCAACAGCGGATGGGCGATGCAGTCGAAGGCGGTGAAGCGCGGATTGAGGCTGTCGTTCGGATCCTGAAAGACGATCTGGATATCCTTGCGAAACGGCGACCGGTGAAAATCACGGGCCGGGATATGGCCGATCGACTGTCCCTCGAATGCGATCTCCCCCTCGCTCGGATCGATCAAGCGGCAGATAATGCGCGACGTCGTGCTCTTGCCGGACCCGGATTCGCCGACCAGACCGACACTTTCGCCGGCGCTGATCGTCAATGAAAAGTCTGCCACCGCCGCGGCGCCCTCATCGAACCGCTTGGCGAGTTTTTGCACTTCCAGCAGCGGCGGCGTACCCGGCGCCGGCTGCGGCCGGGGCGGGACGGGCACCGCAATTTGCTGCCCCCTCTCCTCTTCCGGCACCAGATCCGCGATCCGCGAGCTCGCCGTGGGCGAAGCCGCCACCAGACGTTTGGTGTAAGGGTGCTGTGGCGCGCGGAAGAGAGTCTTCGGTTCGGCCTCCTCGACCAGCCGGCCCTGCTCCATCACCACGACGCGACGACAGTAGCGCGCGGCAAGACCGAGGTCATGGGTGATCAGGATCGTCGCCATGCCGCGCTCGGCCGCGATCCCGGTCAGGAGGTCCATCACCACCTTTTGCGTCGTGACGTCGAGGCCGGTGGTCGGCTCGTCCGCGATCAGGAGCGCCGGATTGCAGGAAATCGCCATGGCGATCATCACGCGCTGGCACATGCCGCCGGAGAGTTCGTGCGGGTAAGCAGCCATCCGCTTTTCGGGATCGCGGATTTGCACGGCACGCAGCAGCCCCAGCGCCTGCGCGCGCGCTTCATCGCGGGGCATTCGCTTGTGCGCGGTAATAGCATCGGCGATCTGATCCCCGACCGCACGGATCGGATTGAGCGCTGCGCGCGGGTTCTGGAAGATCATCGCCATCGCCGCGCCGTGCAGATGGCGGAAATCGCCCGCCGATATCCTCGTGATGTCCTGACCGCGAAACCGGATATGGCCAGCCGTGATCCGCCCGGCCGCATCGAGCAGCCGCGTGATCGCAAACCCGGTGACGGACTTGCCCGAGCCGCTCTCGCCGACCAGGCCGAGCATCTCGCCCTCGCCGAGCGACAGCGTGACACCACGCACCGCCTCGACGAGGCCGCGCCGCGTCGAGAAGGTGACGTGCAGGTCGCTTAATGCCAGCAGCGATTTGGTCATGTTCGCATGCGGGGGTCGAGAATGTCGCGCACGCCGTCGCCGAGCAGGTTGAAGCACAGCACCGTCAGCATCAACGCCAGGCCTGGAAAGGCGACCAGCCACCATTTGCCGGTGGAAATGAAGCGCGCGCCCTCGGCAACCATGATGCCCCATTCCGGCGTCGGCGGTTTGACGCCGAGGCCGATAAAGGAAAGTCCGGCGGCATTGAGAATCGCCCAGCCCAGATTAAGCGAGATTTGCACCGCCATGGCCGGCAGCACGTTCGGCAGCAGGAAGCGCAGCACGACCGAGAGGTGGCTGTCACCGCAGGCGCGCGCCGCTTCGACCCAACCGACATTGCGACGAACATTCACCTCGGCGCGCGCAAAGCGGATGTAGAACGGCAGATTGATGATGGCGGTCGCGATGACGATGTTCTCGACCCGGTTGCCTAGCGCTGCGACCATCGCCATTGCCAGCACGAAAAGCGGAAAGGCCATCACGACGTCGACGAAGCGGCCGACG
>Ga0207678_10005399_pt1 | contig 11452 bp, 10 predicted proteins | sample KBSC63metaG_FD_184319 | JGI IMG/M metagenome (GOLD analysis project Ga0207678, IMG submission 184319) | Corn rhizosphere microbial communities from Kellogg Biological Station, Michigan, USA - KBS C6-3 metaG (SPAdes) (version 2) | ecosystem: Host-associated > Plants > Roots > Rhizosphere > Soil ...
GCTTGCGGGAGAGGGTTAGGGTGAGGGACGGCCTGATTCGAGGCTCCCGAACGCACCACTCCGAATGCCCTCACCCCAGCCCTCTCCCGCAAGCGGGAGAGGGGGAACGGCGCGCGGAATCGGGATTCACTACGGATACGGCGTCGTCAGCAGCGCGTAGAGCGTCTCGGTTCCGCTCACGAGATTGCCGACGCGCACGTTCTCGTCATGCGCATGCTGATTGTTGTCGGCGTTGACGGTTGGAATCATGAGGAACGGCAGGTGCAGCGCATCGACGAGCACGTCGGTCGGCACCGTGCCGCCCATCATGCGGATGCGCACGGGTTTCGGGCCTGACTCCGCCTGCAGCGCGCGATACGCCCATTCGCCGAGCGGTGAATCCATCGGCGTGCGCTCGGCCCTTTCGACCGGGCCGAGCGTGAAGCTCGCGAGCCGTTCGTACTTCGCGCGATCGGCGTCGCTCGGCGTGCCGTCGACGAGGTGATAGCCCTTCGATTCGATGTAGCGCTTCACGAGCTCGAACAGCTGCCGCCCATCGTTCTCGGGCGTCGTGCGGAAATCGAGCTCCGCGGTCGCGTCGCTCGGCACGATGTTCGCGGCCTTCGCGCCGATCGACGCCGAGGCCATGCCGCGGATGTTGAGCGACGGATACTGCAGGGATTCCTGATACGTCGCGCCGACCTTGTCCGGCTTCGCGACGCCGGCGCGCTTCGTGAGCGCCGCTTCGTCGTCGCCGGACGCGGCCATCTCGGCGCGATCCGCATCGGTCAGTGTTATCCCGTCGTACCAGCCCGCAATGCGCACGCGGCCATCGTCGTCCTTCATGCCAGCGAGCAACGCGGCGAGCCGGAACGCGGGATTCGGCGCGTAGTTGCCGAAGTGCCCCGAGTGCAGCGGCGCGGGCGGGCCATAGACGACGAGTTTCGCGGTCGCGATGCCGCGGTTGCCGAACACGAGCGTCGGACGGCGCGACGGATGCTCGGGTCCGTCGAGGATCACGAGCGCATCGGCGCGGAATAGCGCCTTGTTCGCGGCGACGACGGCCGCGAGGCTCGGCGAGCCCATTTCTTCCTCGGAATCGACGATGACTTCGACGCCGAATCGCGGCGACTTCCCGCCGGCCTTCAGGAGGTCGATCGCGGTCAGCATCATGAAGATCGGCGCCTTGTCGTCCGATGCCGAGCGCGCGAACACGCGCAGCTCGCGATCGAGCGGTTTCGCGTCGAGCGCATCGCGCGCCACGGGTTGCCATGCGCCGCTCGCGTCGCGGCGTTTGACGACCGGATCGAACGGGTTCGGCTGCGCCCATTCCTCGGGCACGATCGGTTGGCCGTCGAGGTGGATATAGAAAAGGATCGTCTTCGCGCCCGGCGCGCCGTCGAGCTTCGCGAACACGAGTGGACGGTTCGCGGGATTCGCGAGCAGTTGCGCGCTGAATCCGCGACGCTCGAACGCTCGCTTCACGAATTCCGCGTTGCGCTGGATGTCGGCCGGCTGGTCGGCGACGTTGGGGATCGCGAGCAGCTCGATGAACTCGCCGAGGTTCCGCTGCACGGCAGTCGCGACGTCTTCGTCCGTGCTCGCCTGCGCGAACGAAAGCGGAACGCACGCGAGGAGCAGCACGAGCAGCATCTTCGGCATCGCGAACGTTCCGGAACGCAAGGATGAGATCACTATACCTCTGCCGCGAGGCGGAGAAGATTCGCCTCTCGACTGGAAAACTTTGCGCGGTTCGCGTCGCGTGAACGCGCGCGGCAGTGCGTCGGCGCGTGGCACATCGATTGCACCCGGAAGCAGGCACGTCTTTTCGGCACGCTCGCATGACCCACAATCAGACTCTCGCGGCGCTCGATCGATTCGAAGCGACGCTCCGTCAGCTCTCGCTCGACCACCCCGAGGAAGCCGATTTCTGGCCCGCGTTCGCGTCGCACGCGAACGAGCTCGAATGGACCAGCCCGCTCGAGTTTCGCGATTACGTACGCGATTCGATCGTCCGCATGCTGCGCAAGGTCGGTCGGCTGCCGGCGACGCACTGAGTTCGGGACGCGGCCGGCAAGGATGCCGGCCGCCCGCGGCGAAGCGGGAACTTGCGCGGCTTCAGAGCGCGATCGGTGCCGAACGGAAGCGCTTCACCGCGAGCCATCCTGCGACGATGAAGAGCACGAACACGAGACCCTGCGCGATCTTGAACGGCGGCTCCGGCGCCACGGGCGCATTCGGCGCGAGCGCATGGATCGCGGGCACCTTGAGGAAGAGCTGCACGACGAGCACGAATACGTTGAGATAGAGCGAGATGACGGCGCCGATCACGTACGCGCGGCGCCAGCCGCCCGCGAGCTTGCGCAGGAACAGCGCGTACACGGTCGGCGCGAGCACGATCAGCGCAACGATCCCGGTGATGTGCGAAGGCAGGATCTGGTCGCGCTTGAAGAAGATGAAGCCCGTCAGCGTCGTCAGGAACGTCGTTGCGAGGAACCAGAGCGCGGCGCTGTGCAGATGCTTCGCGCCGAGCATGCCGTAGAGCACGACGAAGCCGAGAACGATCGCGATCAGACTGATCGCGGTGTGGGCAAGGACGAGCGACTGCGAATCCATGACGATCTCCCCCGAGGTCGAATCCGGCGCAAGCGTAGCCCGTCCGCCGCGTTCGCGCCATCTCGATCGGGAGGGTTTCAGCCCTGCGCAGCCGCGATGCGGCGCACCGAATCCATCGTGTCGGCTTCTTCGACACGCTTGTCGTCGCGATAGCGCTTCACGCGTGCGAGCCGGAGCGCGAGACCGCCCGGATAGCGCGGGCTCGCCTGCAGATCGCTGAAAGCGATTTCGGCGACGAGCTCGGGCCGCACGTACACGGTGTAGCCGTCGCTCCGGACTTCGCGCGCGAGTAACGCCTTCGTCTGCCATTCGAGCATCGCGTCGGTGAGCCCCTTGAACGTTTTGCCGAGCATCACGTACTCGCCGGTGCCAGGCTCGAGCGCGCCGAGATGCAGGTTCGAGAGCTTGCCCGTGCGGCGGCCATGACCCCATTCGGCTGCGATCACGACGAGATCGAGCGTGTGCGCGCGCTTGATCTTGAGCCAGCCCGCGCCGCGATTGCCCGCCTCGTACGGCGCGTCGAGCGATTTCGCCATCACGCCTTCGTGGGCCGCGGCGATCGCGGCGTCGTAGAACGCCTGCGCTTCATCGGCCGATGCGGTGACGATCCGCGGAATGCGCAACGCCTCTGGCACCGCATCGGCCAGCGCCGCGTGCCGTTCGCGCAGCGGGCGATCGACGAGGCTCTGGCCTTCGAGGCGCAGGCAATCGAAGAAGAACGCGCGCATCGGGAGCTCGGCGCGCAGCGCATCGACATCGAGCCGTCGCCCGAAGCGCCGCATCGTGATCTGGAACGGATACGGCCGTCCGTTCGCGTCGAACGCGATCGCTTCGCCATCGAGGATCACGTCCGATACGGTCAGCGCGCGCACGGCATCGACGATTTCGGGGATCGACGCACTCACGTCGTTGAGATTGCGCGTGTAGAGCCGCACGACGTCGCCCGACTTGTGCGCCTGGATTCGCGCACCGTCCATTTTCCATTCGAACACGGCCTCTCCGCCACCGAGCTGCCGCAACGCATCGGCGGGATCGGCTGCGGTTTGCGCGAGCATCGGCGCGATCGGCGACAGAATCTCGAGCGCGAACGTCGCGAGACCCGCTTCGCCGTCGACGAGTGCCGACTTCGCGACGGCGCCGACGCTCTTCGCGTACATCATCGCGCGCCGAACGGGTGCGGGCGGCAATTCGGCCGCGGCTGCGATCGCGTCGACCATCACGCCTTCGAGCGCGCCCTGACGAAGCTCGCCCGCGAGCAGCTGCACGAGGAATTCGCGCTCGGCTTCCGTCGCGAGCGCGAGCAGCGTGCGCAACGCGTCGGCGCGCAACGCACTCGCGCCGCTGCCGCGCATGACCGCGATCTCGCCGAGGCGGCGATCGGTTTCGAGGATCGTCAGCGTCGGCTCGACGGCGGGCTCGCCGTCGCTTGCCTTGCGCAGCACCGAATAGCCGATGCCGAACCGGCCCTGAGGTGCCGAGCCCGACAGGTATTGCGCGGCAATCGCGATCTCGTCGACGTCGAGCGCGCGAAGCTGGGCCGCGATCGCGCGCACTTTCCCGAGACGCGCCGACGTCGTGCCGACGGTCGCCGAGGTTCGCACGAGATCGGAAAGCGGCGTCATTCGTCGGCTCCATGCGCGATGGTCGCCGATGATGGTGCCGGGGTCGGGCTGAATCCAGAGTCGGTCGGCGGCCGGGAGCTGCGATACACTGCCGAGAACGGGCGGGGGATGCGTGGACGGCGCGTTCGAGCGACTCAAGCAGCGAAAGATCGTGCAGTGGGCGATCGCGTATTTCGCGGCCGCGTTCGCGCTGATCCAGGTGCTCGATCTCGTCGGCCAGCGATTCGGATGGCCGGACTGGATCGCGCGCGCGTCGATCGTCGTCGCGGCGATCGGTTTCGCGATCACGCTCGTGCTCGCGTGGTATCACGGCGAGCGCGGGCAGCAGCGCGTGACCGCCATCGAGGTGCTCGTCGTCGCGGTTCTGGTCGCGATCGGCGGCGCGTTCGTCTGGCACGTCGCGCGTCCGGTCGCGGAGACGGGCAAGGCGCACGCCGAGACGACGCCGGCGTCGCCGCCAGATCTGCACTCGATCGCCGTGCTGCCGCTCGTCAACACGAGCGGCGATCCCGGCAACGAGTACTTTTCGGACGGTCTCTCCGAAGAGCTGATCTCGGTGCTCGCGCGCATTCCCGATCTCAAAATCATCGGGCGCACGTCGTCGTTCCGTTTCAAGAACACGAACGACGACAGCCGCGCGATCGGCGCGGCGCTCGGCGTCGCGAATCTGCTCGAAGGCAGCGTGCGCAAGCAGGGCGAGCACGTGCGCATCGTCGTCGATCTGATCGCCGCGTCCGACGGGCGCCAGCTCTGGTCGGAAACATACGATCGCGAGCTCCGCGACATCTTCGCGGTGCAGAGCGAGATCGCGACCGCGGTGGTCGGGCAGCTCCGGCTCAAGCTGCTCGGCGGCGCGTCCAGCATTCGCGCGACGAAGCGCGAGCCGAGCCTGCCCGCGTACACCGCGATGCTGCAGGGCTCGCATCTGCTGCCGAACTTCAACGAGGCGGACTTGCGCGGCGCGATCCGCTACTTCGATGAGGCGACGCGGCTCGATCCGGAATACGCGCTCGCATGGGCGCGTCTCGGCGCCGCCTACCGTTCGCTCGCCGCGCTCTATCTGTCCGACGAGGCGGAGATCGCCGCCGCCTATCGTCAGTCGCGAAGCGCGGCCGAAACGGCGTTGCGGCTCGACCCCGATCTCAGCGAAGCGTATACCGCGCTCGGTTACGACAAGCTCACATCGGTCTTCGATCTCCCGGGCTCCGAAGCCGATTTCCGGCGCGCGGCCGAGCTTGCGCCGAGCGACTATCGGCCCGTCGACGGGCTCGGTTATCTGCTCGCGATGCAGGGCCGCCTCGACGAAGCCGAAGCGACCGCGCGCCGCGCGAGCGAGCTCGAGCCGCTCTCGATCACGCCGCTGCTCAATCTCGCGCGCATCCAGATGGCGTTCGGGCGCATCGACGAGGCGGAAACGAACATCCGCAAGGCGATCGCGCTGCAGCCCGGGCTCTCGCACGCCTTCGCGTATCTCACGGTCATCGATCTGCTGCGCAACGATCCCGCGGCCGCGCGCCGCGATGCCGACCGGGAGCCCGCAGGCTTCTGGCACGACTATGCGGATACGCTGGCGAAGCAGCGCGAAGGGGATCGCGCCGCCGCCGACGCGGCGTTGCAGTCGCTGATCGACAAATACACCTACGGAGGTCCGTTCCAGATCGCGATCGTCTACGCGGTGCGCAAGGAGCCGGACCGCGTGTTCGAGTGGCTCGATCGAGCGATCGAGACGCGTGACTCGGGACTGACACAGCTCTTCGTGACGCCGTTCCTGCTCGACTATCGCGACGATCCGCGTTTCGCGGCGATCGCGGCGAAGCTCGGCGTCGAAGCACACGCACGGTGATGCGCCAAAAGAAAAACCGCGGCGAGGCCGCGGTTTTTCGGGGTCGTGCAGAACGCGATTACTTGTTCTGCGTCCGCTGCTTTTCAGCATCGTTGCCCGAGCCCGGCGTGCGCTGGCGATTCGGGTCGTTCGGATTGTTCTGGTTCGTATCGCGGCGCGACGTGTCGTCCTTGCCTGGCGCCTTCTGACCGGGATTCTGGCCCGGATTCTGCGTTTGATTGCCCATGGCTACTGCTCCTTGAGTTGCGAGTGTCACTCGCCGACGGCGAGGCACACAGCATCATGCTGCGAAATCCAGAGTGCGCGTTTGCCGCCGTATCGGCGATGAATGAACGACTTCATCGAACGCAACATTCACGCTTGCGTTCGCGCGCGTGATTCCTGCGCATTCAGTCATGCGCGACGCAACAGCACGACCGCGAGCACGATCAGAACGAGGAGTCCGAGACCGCTCGGGTAGTAGCCCCAGCCCGCGCTGTAGGGCCACGTCGGCAGCGCGCCGAGAATCAGCAGAAGCAGAAGAATCAGGATCACCAGTCGCATCGTCGTTCGCTCCTCGAAGTCGATTCCGTTTCGACGGCTCACACACTCTCTTCGCGTGCGTCGCCGTGCGGGCGGAAATTTGCGTGACCGTTTCGTCCGTGCGATGAACGGGCCCGCGAGTCGCGCGGAGCATTCATGAAGTTCCCGGCGTGACACTTCCAGCGCAAAATTGGCGCGACCGGGCTCTGCCGAGACATTGCGCCCGCGAACGGGAGGGAGCATGGCAATCATCGGCAACAACAATCTCGGCACGATGGCCGCGTATGCGACGGCGCTCGCGAAGAATCCCCACGCGAAGCGCTGTCTCGCGTTCGGCGACTCGTGGTTCCAGTATCCGCCGCGCGCGATCGACATTGAGAAGCAGCTCGCGCGGCGATTCCGCGACACGCTGTTCCTCAACGAAGGCGTCGCCGGGCGCGACAGCGCGACATGGAAGCTCGGGCTGGCGCGCGTGCAGCGCGAGATCGGCGCGTTTCGTTTCGACGCGATCCTGCTTTCGATGGGCGGCAACGACGTCGTCGGCGCGGAGCTGCGCGAATTCCTCAAGACGCCGGCGCAGGCGCAGGCGATCGGGACGACGAGCTGGGGCGTGATTCCGCCCGAGGTGTTCGATCACGTGCGGCTCGAAGTGTTCGAGTACGCACTCGGCTACGCGATCGGCGATTTCCGCGAGGTCGTGCAGTATCGCGACATGTATTCGCGCTCGACGATCGTCTTCGCGCACACGTACGACTACATCTTTCCCGACGGAAAATCCTTCCGGCTCGGGCCGATCACCGTCGGGCCATGGGCGAAACCCGCGCTCGAGGATGTCGGGCTCGTCGACCCCGCGAAGCAGCGCATCGTGACGGACTGGCTCGTCGATCAGTTCGCACGCGTGCTGTTCGAATACGCATCACAAGTGCCGAACTTCCGCGTCGTCGATTCGCGCGGCACGCTGACTTCGCGCCGGCAGTGGGAGAACGAGATCCATCCGACGAAGTCGGGCTTCACGGCGATCGTCGACGCGTGGTGGGTGCCTGCGCTGACCGGAGTTCTCGCGTGACGCGAGCGGGAATGAACGCGCGACGAAGCCGAAGGGATTGGGGTCGACCGCCGTTGAAAGCGGGACGGCAGCGTCGCGCGTGCCGGCAGGCTAGCAGACGCGACGCGCGAACAAATCCGCAAATCTACTTATCCACGCGATGCGGCGTCAGAAGTGCCAGGTGACGCCGAGCGCGGGTCCGTTGAGATCGATCTGCTTGAGGAGCTCGCTGTCGTCGTCCTGCGTGTAGTGCACGTAGCGCCACGCGAGCGTCATGCCGCCCCAGTCGAACGCGTAGCCGACGCCGACGAGCACCTGAGCCGTGAACGTGTCGTCGCCGGTGCCGGCGTCGAGGTAGTACGGCATGTACCAGTTGCTGCCACTGAAGTTGTAGCGGCCGCGAAAGCCGACTACCGCGTCGGTTGCGTGCGTCTGCCGCGAAACGTGTCCCGAATTTTCGATGTTGACGTTGCCGCCATCGCCGATCAGCGAGAAATCCCACGAGAGATTGCTCTTGATCCAGATGTAGCGGGCGCCGAACAGAACGTCGTTGAAGCCCCACGCGCCGTTGTTGAGGTTGTAGAGACCAGCGAGCGTGACCATGCCGCCTTTCATGTTCCAGCGCGAATCGAGATTGGCGCTTCCGCCGATGTGCTCGCCGCCGATGTTCGTGAAGCGTCCTTTCTGATCGCCGAACTTGACCCAGTCGGCGTCGCCGAAGAAACCCCATTCGCCGTTGCGCACTTCGCCCTGGATCATGAACGCGCCTTCGAGCTTGTCGAAGATGTTGTTGTCCGACTTCGTCGTCACGTTGCCGGATCCGGGAACCTCGAAGCGAAGATCCGCCGATACGCCGGGCAGCCAGCCGTAGATCGTGAGCGCGCTGTGCCAGCCGCCGGAGAAGCGATCGTCGTCGGCGTGTGCGGACATCGACGCGAGGCCGAGGCCGGCGAGGACGAGCATCGAAAGCAGGCGCGGACGGTGCAATGCATGCGTGGTCATGGTCGGCTCGGCTGGATGGGGATGATCGGAACCGGCGGGCCTCCCTGACGATTCGTCCCGCCGGACGATGCGCAGCCAAGCGTAGGCGCAGCCCGGCCTGAGGGCCATACGTACTTTTGCTTAAGCCCGTACCGCAGAAATGCGCTGGCGACTGCTTGCGCGGCACTTCAGAGTGGGCATTCGCGAACATCCGCGGGAGCCGACGATGAAGACGACGGAGAGGGGCTGGCGCGCGCGCACCGGGCTTGCGCTTATCGTGATGCTGACGGCGGGTGGCGCCGCGGCACAGGGAACGCCACCGGCCGCGCCCGCACCGCAGGCGCAAGGGCAGGCCGCGCCCGCGCCGGCACCCGCGCAGAAGCTTTACGGGAAGGAACAGCTCGACCAGATGCTCGCACCGGTCGCACTCTATCCCGATTCGGTGCTGTCGCAGATCCTGATGGCGTGCACGTATCCCGGCGACGTCGCCGAAGCCGCGAAGTGGTCGGCCGCGCACAAGGACGCGAAGGGCGACGCCGCGGTCAACCAGGTCGAGAACGAGGCGTGGGATCCGAGCGTCAAATCGCTCGTCGCATTCCCGCAGGTGCTCGATCAGCTCGGCAAGCAGCCCGACTGGGTGCAGAAGACTGGCGATGCGTTCCTTGCGCAGTCCGCGGACGTCATGGATTCGATCCAGCGCCTGCGCGCGCAGGCGCAGAAGGCCGGCAATCTGAAATCCAACGAGCAGCAGAAAGTCATCGTGAAGGAGGTGCCGGTCACGGCGCCCGCGGAGACGCAGGCCGCTCCGACCTCGACGACGAACACCACCGTCATCGAGATCCAGCCGAGCAATCCCGAAACGGTCTACGTTCCCGCCTACAACCCGACGACCGCATACGGCACGTGGGCGTATCCCTCGTACCCGCCGCCGTACTGGCCGCCGTCGCCGTACTACTACCCGGGCTACGTGCCGGGCGCCGCATTCGCGACGGGCGTCATGTGGGGACTCGGTGTTGCCGCCATCGGCTCGTGCTGGGGCGGCTTCGGCTGGGGCCACGGCGACGTCGACATCAACGTCAACAAGTACAACAACATCAACCGCAACAACCAGATCAGCAACAGCGGCAACCGCGGCAACGGCAACCAGAAATGGAGCCACAACGCGAACAACCGCCGCGGCACGCCCTATGCGGACAACCGCAGCCGGCAGCAATACGGGCAGGGCCGCGGCGGCGCCGAGAACCGCGCGGGTTACCGCGGCGACGCATCGCGCGACGCGAGCCGCCAGCGCGCCCAGCAGAGCTTCAACAGCAGCACCGGCTTCCAGGGCAATCGCAGCGGCAGCGGTACCGGCGCGAATCGCAGCGGCGGCGCGAACGCGGTCAATCGCGGTAGCGCAAGCACCGGCGCCCGCGGCGGCGGTCAAGGTAATTTGAGCGGCGGCGGCGCATCGCGGCCGTCGAGCTCGAGCATGTCGTCGGGTTCCCGCAGCAACGCGTTCAGCGGCGCAAGCTCCGGCGGCGGCGGGCAGCGCGAGGCGAGCCGCGGGCAGTCCAGCCAGCGCTCGATGTCCTCGAGCGGCGGCCGCGGTTCGGGCGCGGGCCAGTCGATGTCGCGCTCCGCACCGTCGCGTGGCGGCGGCGGTGGTGGCGGCGGACGCGGTGGTGGTGGCGGCGGTCGGCGCCGGTGAGGAGGAGACCATGAAGACGAAACTCGCAATGTTCCCCGTCTCGCTCGCTGCGGCGATCGCGCTGACCCTGCTGCCGGCGGCGACGCTTCGCGCGGCGCCATCGGTCTATCCGAGCGCCGATGCGGCTGCGACCGCACTCGTCGAGGCCGTGCAGAACGACGACAAGCCCGCGCTCGCGAAGGTGCTCGGCAACGACTGGAAGACATTCATCCCGACCGACGGCATCGATCGCGAGGATGTCGACGCATTCCTCGCCGCGTACAAGGCGAATCACAAGATCACCGAGAAAGACGGCGCGTCGCGGCTCGAAGTCGGCAATGCCGGCTGGACGCTGCCGATCCCGATCGTCAAGAGCGGCACCGGCTACACGTTCGATCTGAAGGCCGGGCACGATGAGATCATCGCGCGACAGATCGGCCGCAACGAGCTCGACACGCAGCAGGCGCTGCTCGCCTACTACGATGCGCAGCGCGAGTACGCCACGACCGACCACGACGGCTACAAGATCCTCGAGTACGCGCAGAAGTTCCACTCGACGCCGGGCAAGCAGGACGGCCTCTACTGGGATTCGAAGGAAGGCGAGCCCGAGAGTCCCCTGGGCCCGCTTTTCGCGGCGCACACGCAAAAAGCCGGCGCGGAGGGCTATCAGGGGTATCACTACAGGATCCTGACCGCGCAGGGACCTTCGGCTCCGGGCGGCGCGTACGACTACGTCGTCGGCGGGCGCATGCGCAATGGCTTCGCCGCGATCGCGTATCCGGTGCGCTACGGCGAGACCGGCGTCATGAGCTTCATGATCAGCCACGACGGCATCGTGTTCGAGAAGGATCTCGGCAAGAACGGCGCGGCCCTCGCGCAGGCGATGAAGACGTTCGATCCGGACGACAGCTGGAAAGAGGACGACGATCTCGAAAAAGGCGAGGTCAAGCGCCGGTTCTTGCTTCACTACAACTTCCCACAATACTCGGTAGGAGAGGTTGGTCGATTCGGTTCCTCGAGCAGAAGAGAGATTGGACACGGTGCGCTTGCGCGAAGAGCGTTGGAAGCAGTGCTTCCTGACGACAAGGGTTTCCCTTACACAGTTCGAATTGTTTCAGACATAACCGAGTCAAACGGTTCATCATCAATGGCCAGCGTTTGCGGTGGAACTCTTT
>Ga0207678_10005401_pt1 | contig 11449 bp, 6 predicted proteins | sample KBSC63metaG_FD_184319 | JGI IMG/M metagenome (GOLD analysis project Ga0207678, IMG submission 184319) | Corn rhizosphere microbial communities from Kellogg Biological Station, Michigan, USA - KBS C6-3 metaG (SPAdes) (version 2) | ecosystem: Host-associated > Plants > Roots > Rhizosphere > Soil ...
TTCAAGATTTATTGCAGTAGCGTTCCCTCTTCGGGGAGGGTTTTGGCTTCTTCTGGGGGGATGATGACGGCGGCGGCTACTTTGTCGTCGGCGTCGAGGTTGAGGAGTTTTACTCCTTGGGTGCTGCGGCCTGCGGCTCGGATCGACTTGGTGTCGATGCGGATGATCTTGCCGAATTGGCTGATGACCATCATCTCTGAGGTTTCGTCGACTTGCTGGATGCTGGAGACTTTGCCGTTCTTCGCCGTCGTCTTGACGTTGATGACGCCCTTGCCTCCGCGGGATTGGAGGCGGTAGGCGTCGACGTCGGTGCGCTTGCCGTAGCCGTTTTCGGTGACCGAGAGGATGAGGCAGGGGGTGAGGCCGAGCTTCTCGTCGAGCTTGCTGAGCTTGGAGCCGCCGTTGGTGTCGGCTCCGGCTGCGCCGTCTTCGAGGATGGTTTCGACTTCGGCCTCGTCGATGCCGTGCTGCGTGGCGAGCTGGCGGCGCTGGGCGTGGCGGGCTTCGTCGCTGGGGGTGACGGCGAGGCCGACGACGTAGTCTCCCTTGCGGAGGTCGATGCCCTTGTTGCCGGTGGCGGGACGGCCCATGGGGCGGAGGTCCTGCTCGTTGAAGCGGATGGCCATGCCGTCGTGGGTGGCGAGGAAGATGACCTGCTGGCCGTCGGTGACGCGGGCCTTGATGAGCTCGTCGTCCTTCTCGATGTTGATGGCGATGATGCCGCGGGCCATGACGTTGGAGAAGTCCTTGAGGGCGGTCTTCTTGACGGTGCCGTTGCGGGTGGCGAAGAGGATGTACTTGCCCTCTTCGTTGAGGTCGCGGACGGGGAGGATGGTGACGACTTTTTCTCCGGGCTGGAGGGCGATGAGCGAGGCCATGGCCTTGCCCTTGCCGGCGGCGGAGATGTCGGGGACCTCGTAGACCTTGAGCCAGTAGACGCGGCCGGTGTTGGTGAAGCAGAGAAGATAGGCGTGGGTGGAGTTGATGATGAGCTGGGCGACGAAGTCTTCGTCGCGGGTCTTCATGCCGAGGCGGCCCGTGCCACCGCGCCGCTGCTGGCGGTAGATGGAGATGGGCGTGCGCTTGAGGTAGCCGGTGTTGGAGACGGTGACGGCAACCTGCTCGTCGGCGATGAGGTCTTCGAGCTGGAGCTCGGCGGTCTCGTCGATGATGGTGGTGCGGCGGACGTCGCCGTACTTGTCGCGGATCTCGGTGAGCTCCTTGACGATGACGCGGCGGAGCTTGGCCGGGGAGGCGAGGATGGACTCGTACTCGGTGATGTTGTCGCGGACTTCGGCGAGTTCCTTGAGGAGCTCGTCGATGGAGAGCTGGGTGAGGCGGTAGAGTTGCAGCTCTAAGATGGCGTCGATCTGCTTGTAGCTGAGGATGAGGGTGCCGGTGGTCGAGAACGTCATGTCGACGTTGTACTTGGCGGGGTCGAGCTTGACGCCGGCGAGCTCGGTGCCGCGGAGGCTGATCTTCTTGCCGGAGAAGTACTGGAAGAGGTTTTCGCGGGCTTCGACACGGCTGCCGGATTGGCGGATCGTCTTGATGACGTTGTCGAGGTGGTCGAGCGCGATCTGGTAGCCGAGGAGGATGTGCTCGCGGTCGCGGGCCTTGCCGAGGAGGAAGGCGGTGCGGCGGCGGACGACTTCGATGCGGTGATCGAGGAAGGCGCGGATGGCTGCGTCTAACGGCAACTCTTTGGGCTGGCCGTTGTGGACGGCCAGGAAGATCATCGAGAAGCTCTCCTGCATCTGGGTGTGCTTGTGGAGCTGGTTGAGGACGATCTGGTGCTCGGCTCCGCGCTTGAGGCCGATGACGATGCGCATGCCGTCGCGGTCGGACTCGTCGCGGAACTCGTCGCGGGCGATGTCAGTGATGACGCCGTCGTTGACGAGCTCGGCGATGCGCTCGATGAGCTTGGATTTGTTGACCTGGTAGGGGATCTCGGTGACGATGATGGCCTGACGGCCGCCGGAGATGTTTTCGATGCTGCACTTGGCGCGCATCATGAAGCGGCCACGGCCGGTTTTGTAGGCCTGGGGGATGTTGGTCTTGCCGAAGAGATAGCCGCCCGTGGGGAAGTCCGGACCCTTGACGTGCTCGAGGACGAGCTCGAGGTCGGAACGCGTTTCGCCTTTTTCTTTGGAGATGATGGCGATGGCTGCGTTGACGACTTCGGTGAGATTGTGTGGCGGGATGTTGGTCGCCATGCCGACGGCGATGCCGGAGCTGCCGTTGACGATCAGATTGGGGATGCGCGACGGGAGGACGGTGGGCTCGAGGGTGGACTCGTCGTAGTTGGGGGTGAAGTCTACGGTGTCGGAGTCGATGTCGGCGAGCATCTCACCGGCGATGCGGGTGAGGCGGGATTCGGTGTAACGCATGGCGGCGGGTGGGTCGCCGTCGACCGAGCCGAAGTTGCCCTGGCCGTCGACCATGGGGTAACGGAGGCTGAAGGGCTGGGCCATGCGGACCATGGTGTCGTAGATGGCAGAGTCGCCGTGGGGGTGGTAGTTGCCCATGACGTGGCCGACGACCTTGGCGGACTTGGTGTACTTCTTATTGAACTGGAGGCCCATCTCCTGCATACCAAAGAGGATGCGGCGGTGGACGGGCTTGAGGCCGTCGCGGACGTCGGGCAGGGCTCGGCCGATGATGACCGACATGGAGTAGTCGAGATACGAGCGGCGCATCTCCTCTTCCACATTAATGGAGAGCATGAAGGCGGCGCCGCGGCCCTGGACGGTGCTTGCGGGGGTGCCGTCTGGGTTGTCTTGAGGAGTGAGGGGGAGTTGCGGGTTCTGTTCGTCTGCCATGATTTATTCCTCTATTATAGAGGGTTTTTGGAATGTTGGAGGAACCTGAAACGGTGCGTGAAACGGGCGTTTTCTGCACTCCGCTGGAACCACGGGAAGGAGGAATGAGCGAATATTCACCTTTCCATAGAGGAGGAGGGGACAGTTTTTTGTTGAATCCTTCGACTCTCCGCTTTTTTGGGGGGCGTCTGATATAGGACTGTATTTGTCGTAGATTTTCGTTGATATCAGACCGATTCTGTCGTATATTCGAAAAGTCGGCGATTTCTGCCGTAAATAAGGGGTTTTGTGACCAGGCCCTGGAGCGATGCGAACCGAAGCTCGTGGAATGTCTCTTGCGGGAGGCCGCGAGAGTCGGGGAGCGATGGCCAGAGGCGGCTACCGTCGATCCGCGCTACGGATCGAGTTTGTGGCCGCTCAACTCTGGTTGAAGACTTCCTCCATTGATGGAACGGATGTGATCTTCGAGGTTCTGCGCCGGCATCTGGCTTTGCGGCAGGGCTTCGAGGTTTAGCGGTCAAGGACGAGGTATGCGCATTTTTATGCCTCCTGCTGGACTACGGCCGGATGGACCGCATGGGAGAGCCTGTCTTGAGGTTTTGAAGACGCGGCTGACTTTGCCGAGCAAGTGGATTCGTTTTTGATTTTGAGGAGAGCATGAAGAAGATCGAGTGCAGAAGACTGGGGAAGAAGGTACGCCGGCCGGGGTTGCTTCGAGCAACGCGTGGGTGGATTGCGATGGGGACGCTGGCGGCGTATGCGGCGATGGGCGGGACGCGGTCTGCACTGGCCGCGGTGGAGAAGATCACGCCGAGTGGAGCGGGGGTTCCAGAGGCGAATCTTCCGCTGAAGCGGTTCGATATTGCCGCAGGGCCGCTGGATGGGGCGATTGAGGCTTATGAACGCGCGACCGGGCTGACGGTGAAGGTGGTGCTGCCGATCGCGACGGTGGCGGGGTTCAACTCGCTGGGGGTGAAGGGGCTGTACACGGATGAAGAGGCGCTGCGGCTGCTGCTGGATGGGACGGGGCTGGATTATCACTGGCAGAAGGCGGAGACGGGGACGGCGGGAGCTAACGGGGCCATGGTGGTGGGGGTGCAGGCGCACGATTCGGTGACGGTGACCGCTGCGGCGGCGAACTCGGTTGCGCTGACGAAGTTTACCGAGCCGCTGCTGACGACGCCGCAGAGCGTGAGCGTGATACCGCAGTTCGTGATGCACGATCAGGGGGTTTCGACGCTGCGGGATACGCTGCGGAATGTTCCAGGGATCAGCCTGGCCGCGGGGGAGTCGGGTGCGCAGGGCGACAATTTGACGATCCGTGGATTTACGGCTCGGAACGATATTTTTCTGGATGGGATTCGGGACTTCGGGAGCTACTACCGCGACTCGTTTAACTATGAGCAGGTGGAGGCACTGGAGGGGCCAGCGGGGATTCAGTTTGGGCGGGGATCGACGGGCGGCGTGATCAACCAGGAGAGCAAGTCGCCGGTGGTTCAGCAGTTTGCGAAGGTCGAGACGCAGTTTGGCACGGATAAGACGCGAAGGATTACGGCGGATATCAACGCGCCAATGACGGATGCGTTGGGCGGGACTGCGATCCGCGTGAACGTGATGGGACAGGAAGGCGGAGTGGCGGGGCGAGACTATGCGGAGATTCGGCGGCTTGGAGTTGCGCCTTCGATTTCGATTGGGCTGGATACACCGACACGGGCTACGTTGAGCTACGTTCACCTGACGGAGAACGATACGCCGGACTATGGGCTGCCGTGGTTCATGAACAAGCTGGCTCCCGGGGCGATTCGGCATAACTACTACGGGTTTCCGGACCAGAACTACCTGAAGACGAATGACGATATTTTGACGCTGAAGGTGGAGCATGATTTTTCGGCGAACGTGAATGTGCGTACGATTGCGCGGGCGGCGAACTATCCGCGGCAGGCGATGATTACCGAGCCGCAGATCTGCTCGAATGAGCGGGTGAGTGTGCCGGTGGGTGGAGTGGTGGCTTCGTTGCCGACGATGGCCTACGACACGACGAAGACTTGCGCTTATACGGCTTCGACCGATCCGAGTTTGATCACGCTGGTGAATCGGAATCAGCTTCAGATCAAGAGTGTGGAAGGCGACCTGTGGGATCAGACGGAGGTGACGGCGCGGTTCAAGACGTTTGGCGTAAAGCACGCGCTGGCGGCTGGCGTCGAGGGTGGGCAGGAGATTTCGAATCCGATTCGGACGACGTATACGGTCAATAAGGTGAATACGGTTCCGACGGCGACGCTGCTGAATCCGAATGCGCGGCAGCCGTTCTCGGGAACAGGGTCGATCTCGTCGGTGGTGCATACGAAGTCGAAGAGTGTGGGGCTTTACTTTGTGGATACGGTGAAGCTGGGGAGGTTCTTCGACCTGAGCGGCGGCGTGCGCTGGGACAGGTTCGACACGGCGTATAACTCGTACGTTCCGGGAGGCGCGGTGCTGGTGGCCCCCATCAGCCGACTGGATGAGCAGCCGAGCTATCGGGCAGCGTTTGTGTTCAAGCCTTCGAGCCGCGGGAGTGTTTACTTCGACTATGGGACGAGCTTCAATCCTTCAGCGGAGTCGTTGAGCCTGAGCGTTGGGTCGGCGAATGCGTCGCTGTCTCCCGAGGAGAACGAGACGTATGAAGTGGGTACGAAGTGGAGTTTTCTGGATGAGCGGCTGCTGGTGGAGGGCGCGCTGTTCCGCACGGAGAAGGACAATGCGCGGGAGACCGATCCGACGAACTCGAACAATATCGTTGGGGCGGGAAATCAGGTGGTGAAGGGCTTGCAGTTCAGCGCGGTGGGAAGGCTGCCCGAGGGAATGAATATCGTGGCTGGCTATGCGTATCTGGACAGCGCGGTGATCTTCTCGAAGTTCTTTCCGCAGGCTGTGGGATATCCGCTGGCGAATGTGCCGAAGCAGACGTTCAATTTATTTGTGACGCACCGGCTGCCCTTGCGGTTGAATGCGGGGCTGGGCGGAAACTATGTGGCGAGTCGGACGGCAAGTTCTACCGTGCCTTATGTGCCGACGGGGTATGTGCCGAATCCGAATGGGCCGGGCTACGTGGTGACCAGTGTGGCGATGAAACAGGTGCCTGGTTACTGGGTATTCAACGCAATGCTGCGGCGGCCCGTGACGGACAGGCTGGAGTTGCAGGCGAATGTGTATAACCTGCTGAACCGGTTCTACATCGATCTTCCGCATCCGAGCCATCTGATTCCGGGTGCTGGAGCGAGCGCTTTGATCGGCGTGAACTTCAAGTTCTAAGTAAGTGAGTCGGAGTAAGTCGGCTGGAAGAGCTTCTGGCCGACTTACTTTTATTTTGTAAGTGGCGTGAGAGGACTTAGCGATGCTGATTACGATTCCTGATGTGTTGAGTGTGGGTGAGGTGGCGCAGGCTCGCGCGGCGCTCGATGCGGCAGAGTGGGTCGATGGCAAGGTGACGGCCGGATACATGGCGCAGAGCGTGAAGGAAAATCTGCAACTGCCGGAGGGGCATCCCGTGGCGGTGAAGCTGGGAGAGATGGTGCTGGGTGCGCTGGCGCGGTCGCCACTGTTCATGTCGGCGGCACTGCCGCTGCGGGTGTTTCCGCCGATGTTCAACCGGTATACCGGGGGCGGGCACTTCGGCACGCATGTGGATACGGCGATTCGCGCGACGGCTTCGACAGGGCAGCGGATCAGGACGGATGTTTCGGCTACGTTGTTTCTATCTGCGCCGGAGGAGTATGACGGTGGCGAGTTATACGTGGAAGATACGTATGGCGCGCACTCGGTGAAGCTGCCTGCGGGGCACATGGTGCTGTATCCGGCGACGAGTTTGCATCGCGTGGCTCCGGTGACGCGGGGAGCGCGGGTAGCTTCGTTCTTCTGGGTGCAGAGCATGATTCGGAGCGATGGTGACCGGACACTGCTGTTCGACCTGGATACGGCGATTCAACGGCTGGCAGTGGAGGTCCCGGGAAATGCGGCTGGGGTGCAGTTGACCGGGGTGTATCACAATCTGCTGCGGCGCTGGGCGGAGATGTAGAGCGGCACGGTTATGGTTCGTCGTCCGATCTTCCGATGGCATCCAGCTCCCGCTTCAGTGCGAGTTGACTGAGCGTGGCCAGCGGGAGAGAGAGGAAGAGGGTGATGCGGCGATTGAGCAAGGTGAAGGCGCGGTTGAAAGCGCGCTCGACCTCTTCGGGTGTGCCAGTGACCGCGGCGGGATCTTCGACGCCCCAATGGGCTGTGATCGGCTGGCCGGGCCAGTAGGGGCATTGCTCTTTGGCGGCGTTATCGCAGACCGTGAAGACGAAGTCGAGTCTGGGTGCACTGGGCTGGGCAAACTCATCCCACGACTTGCTGCGGAGGCCAGTGATGGGAATGCCAGCTCGTTCGAGTTGTTGCAGAGCTTCATGGCGTGGGATGCCGCTGGGGTGGCTGCCTGCGCTGAAGGCATGGAAGTTCGGCGCGCCCTTCTGCTGCAGGAGTCCCTCGGCCATGATGGAGCGGGCGGAATTTCCGGTGCAGAGGAAGAGGACGTTGTAGGGTGGCGGCATGGCTTCCTTTGGGATGGCGCGGTGGAGAAGTGCGGTTCGCTTCGCGAATGCCACCTTAGGCGCGATACAGCTGCGCCGAAGATGGGGCACCCGGATATTCTGCTACTGGCAGCATCCTGGTTCGCAGCAGGGTGCTGCGGGTTTGGTGGCTCGGATGAATGCGCTGAGGATGCGGCCTTCGATCTGGGGCGCTACTTCGTCTACGTCGATGCCGGCTTCGGTGAGAAAGTGGCGGGCGTCTTCGATGTTGTAGATGCGAGTGGGCTCGATGTGGATGCTGGTGAAGCCTGCGGCGGCGAGTTTGGCGGCGTAGTCGGTCTCTTCGAGGGCTCCCGCGATGCAGCCGACCCAGAGGAGCATGGACTGGCGGACACGATCGTCGAGGTGGCCGCGGGTGATGACGTCGGAGACGGCGAGGCGGCCGCCGGGGCGCAGGACACGGAAGGCTTCGGCGAGGACGCGGTCTTTGTCGGCGGAGAGATTGATGACGCAGTTGGAGAGGATGACGTCGACGGAGTTGTCGGGCAGAGGGATGTGCTCGATCTCGCCCTTGAGGAACTCGACGTTGGTGAGGCCGGACTGGAGCTGGTTCTGGCGGGCTAGGGCGAGCATCTCGTCGGTCATGTCGAGGCCGTAGGCTTTGCCGGTGGGGCCGACGCGTCGGGCGGAGAGGAGGACGTCGATGCCGCCGCCGGAGCCGAGGTCGAGGACGGTTTGGCCGGGGAGCAGCTCTGCGAGCGCGGTGGGGTTGCCGCAGCCGAGGCTGGCGAGCACGGCGTTTTCGGGAAGCTGACCGGTTTGATCGGCGGAGTAGAGGTTGCTGGTAATGGGGTCGCAGCAGCGGAGGGCCGGGTCGCAGCAGGCGGCGGCTCCTGCGTTGGCGACGGATTGGGCGGTGGCACCGTACTTTTGCTGAACGGCTGATTTCAGGTCCATGGCTGCTCCTTCGATAGGCGAGAACGTTTTGCGATTACATATATGCTAAAGCAAATGTATTTCGACAGCGATAAATCTGTCAAGCCGTATATGATGGACGGGTGAAGAAACGGACTGCAACCGGTGGGAAGGCTCGAGCGTTCGATTTTGCCGGGTTGTTTTTGGCGCTGGGCGATCGGACTCGGCTGCGACTGCTGAACCTGATTGCAGACGGTGAGGTTTGCGTTTGCTATCTGGTGGATGTGCTGGGAGAGAGTCAGCCGAAGATCTCGCGACACCTGGCATATCTGCGACGGGCGGGCGTGGTGCAGGCGCGGCGCGAAGGCAAGTGGATGCACTATAGCCTGATCGAGATGGGGGATGAGGCGGCAGCGACAGTACTGGAGAGCGTGCTGCGCGGACTACGGGACAGCGCGGAGATGCGGCGGGATTTAGAGCAGTTGAAGACGGTCTGCTGCTAGGTTGTTGAGGCGGCGAGGTCGTCGTCTTTGGTTTCGCGGATCGAGAGCAGGCCGAAGAATGTTAAGACTGCGGATGCCGTGAGGTAGTAGCCGACGTATTGGAGTCCGTAGTTTTTGGCCAGCCAGGTGGCGATGTAGGGTGCCAGCGATGCTCCCAGGATTCCGGCGAGGCTGAAGGCGAGCGAGCTTCCGGTGTAGCGGACGGCGGTGGGGAAGAGCTCGGAGATGATCGTGCCGAGTGGGCCGTAGGTGAGGCCCATCAGGAGCAGACCGAGTGCCATCATGGCGACTGCTCCTGTGGTTCCGGCGATGAACAGGGGCGCCAGGATGAGGCCGAAGATGCCGATTGCGGCGGTGATCCAAAGCATGACGCGACGACGTCCGCGCTCCGCAAGAAGAGCGGAGATGGGAATGGTGAGGGCGAAGAATGAGACGCAGAAGAGCTGCATGAGGAGGAACTTGCCGCGGCTGTAGCCGAGCGCGGTGGTGCCCCACGAGAGCGTGAAGACCGTCATCAGATAGAAGAGGACGAAGGTCGCGAGGCAGACCAGGATGCCGGCGACGAGTGCCCGGGTGTGATCGCGAAAGACGGCCAGCATCGGCACTTTGACTTGCTCTCCGCGATGGACCGATTCACGGAAGACGGGAGTTTCGGTGATGGTGAGCCGAACGTAGAGGCCGACGAAGACCAGCACGGCGCTGGCAAGGAACGGAAGCCGCCAGCCAAAGGCGAAGAACTGCTGGTCGGTGAGCCAGTGGGAGAGAAGGAGGAAGATGCCTCCGGAGAAGAAGAATCCGACGGGCGCGCCGAGCTGGGGGAACATGCCGTACCAGGCGCGCTTGTTGGGCGGTGCGTTTTCGATGGCGAGCAGGACTGCGCCGCCCCACTCGCCGCCGAGGCCGAGGCCCTGTCCAAAGCGGCAGATGGCGAGCAGCAGCGGCGCGGCGAAGCCGATGGTGTGATACGTCGGCAGTGCGCCAATGGCGACGGTGGAGATTCCCATGGTCGAGAGGGCGATGACTAACGTGGTCTTGCGGCCGACGCGGTCGCCGAAGTGACCGAAGAGCGCTGCGCCGACCGGGCGGGCGAGGAAGGCGATGCCAAAGGTCGCCAGCGAGGCCAGGATGGCAGAGGCGGGGTCGGATGCGGGAAAGAACAGCTTGGGAAAGACGAGGACCGCAGCGGTGGCGTAGATGTAGAAGTCGAAGAACTCGATGGTCGTGCCGATCATGCTGGCGAAGAGGACCTGGCGCGGTGTGTTGATGCGGGTATGAGTGGTGGCGGGTGTCGTGCTCATCGAGTCTCCGTTATCCAGCGGACCACAGGGAGAAGGTTATGTCCAGCCGTCGTGGGGTTGATTGGCTCGCGCCTTTGCGCGAATGCCCACCTTCGGCGCGATAAGACTGCGCCGAAGATGGGGCACCCGATTTTTCGCTTCGGATTTTTCTGTCGCGGAATCGCGCTTATTCGGCTTTGCCGAGGGTTTTGTCTTTGTAGGCTTTCTGGAGGATGAAGAAGGCCTGCTTCTTTTCTCCCTGGTCGGAGATGAGGCCTTTGCGGTTGAAGTTGTCCTGCGTGCCGGGTAGGGTGCGCATGGGAGAGCGGAAGTCCATGAGGACCCAGGGAGTGGTGCCGCGGAGCTGCGGGATCTTGTTGAGCATGGGGATCTGGTGCTTGTAGATCTCGGCCTGATACTCCTCGGTCCAGCGTTGGTCTGCTGCACCGTGGCGGCCAGCGCGGGCTGCGCCTCCCCACTCGGACATGATGAGGGGCTTCTGGTAGCGGATGTCCCAGGTGGTGGTGTCGGCTCCGGCTGGGCCCTGCTCGTACCAGCCGATGTACTCGTTGGTGCCGAGGACGTCGAGGGCGTTGCCAAGCGGGTCGTCGACGATCTTGTTGGATCCGGCTGCCGTCTTCTCGGTGCGGACGAGCAGAGCCGCGGTGATGAGGCGGGTGGGATCGAGCTGGCGAGCGGTGTTGGCCATGGTGGTGAGGTACTTGGTGCGGGCTTCGTAGACGGGGGTCTCGTTGGCGACGGACCAGAGGATGATGCTGGCCTTGTCGCGGTCGCGGCGAATCATCTCTCCAAGTTGCTGCTTAGATTTTTCGAGGACGACGGGGTTGTCGAACTGGAGCGCCCAGTAGTCGGGGATCTCCGACCAGATCATGATGCCGAGACGGTCGGCGGCGCGGGTCATGCGCTGGTCGTGGGGATAGTGGGCGAGACGGGCGAAGTTGCAGCCGAGCTCCTTGCACCAGCCGAGGAGGGTGTCGACGTCCTGCTGCGAGTAGGCGCGACCGGTGCGCATGGGGGCTTCGGCATGGATGCTGACGCCGCGAAGGAAGACAGGCTGGCCGTTGAGGAGGATCTCGGTGCCGCGAGCTTCGATGGTGCGGAAACCCATGTCGTCTTCGAGCGTGTCTTCAGAAGATTCGGAACTGACGGCGAGTTCGACCTTGTAGAGTTTGGGATTTTCGGGCGACCAGAGGCTGAGGGATTTGACGGGGAGCTTGATGAGGGCGCGGTCGCCGGTGCCGACGGTGGCGCGCGCGGTGGCGTGCAGTTCGGGAATGGAGACGCTGACGGTAGCGCCCTGGGCTGCGCCTTCTACGTGGACGTAGCCTTCAATGGTGCGGTTGGTGCTGGACTCGTCGGGGGTG
>Ga0207678_10005404_pt1 | contig 11442 bp, 10 predicted proteins | sample KBSC63metaG_FD_184319 | JGI IMG/M metagenome (GOLD analysis project Ga0207678, IMG submission 184319) | Corn rhizosphere microbial communities from Kellogg Biological Station, Michigan, USA - KBS C6-3 metaG (SPAdes) (version 2) | ecosystem: Host-associated > Plants > Roots > Rhizosphere > Soil ...
GCCGTATAGGCGATCAGTCGCTTGATGTCGCGGTGCAGCTCGCCCTCCCATTTTTCCAGCAGCAAGTCGGCGGGACACTTGCCCTGCGCGAGCAGGTCCTTGAGCGGTTTGAGGTAAATCGTCTCGTCTTCACCGAGGGCGTTCACCTGATTTTGCCGGCGCAAGCCTTCCCATGCGATCTCGAGTAGTTCTCTGGCGAGATCGAGCAGCGCATAACGCCGCACCCGCGTCGCCAGCGCATCGCGATGCGAGTCCAGATAAGCTTGCATGCGTTCATCCCAGCTCCAGCCTTTCACCAGATCCCACGCGGCCTGCAGGCAATCACTATCGTAGAATGCGCCCTTGACCAGAGCTGAAAGCGCAGGCATGAGATCCGGCGGTTGGCTGTCCACCGAACGGATCTCGATATAGCGTTTGATGCGAGTCTCCGGGAACAGTGTGGTCAGGTGATCGCCCCAGTCCTCGAGGGTGGCGCGCTCGCCATTATAGCCATCCTGGAAAAACTGCCGAAAGGTCATGTGCGTCATGTCGATGTAGTTCTTGTTACGGATGATAAAGTACATCGGCACATCGAGCGCGTACTCCACATAATGGGCGAACGAAGCTTCGGGGGCGAATGCAAACTTCAGCAATCCCGAGCGATTCCTGTCCGTATCGGTCCAAATGTGCTCGCGAAAGCTCCGGTACCCGTTAATCTCGCCATCGCAGATCGGCGAATTGGCGAACATCCCGATCAGAATCGGTGCGAGTCCCATTCCGGTGCGAAACTTTGCGATGGCATCCTTCTCGTCGCTGTAATCGATGTTGGCTTGCACGGTCGCGGTCTGCTTCATCATGCGCTGGCCGAGCGTGCCGATCTTGAGCATGTACGGCGCCATGATCCGGTAGCGTTTTTTCGGCACCCATTCGATCTGGTCCAACCGGCTGACCGGCTGCATGCCGAGGCCGAGAAAAATGATGCCCAAGGGCTCGGCCACTTCTAATAATTCCCGAATGTGCTGGTTGAACTCAGCATAGGTGCAGTGAATGCTGTCGCACGGCTCGCCGCTGAGCTCGATTTGGCCGCCGGGCTCCAAGGTGATCTGCGCCTTGTCGCGCGTGAGCGCGATGATGTTGCCGTCCTGTTCTTCGGCGTCCCAGCCGAAGCGCTCGATCAGCTCCCGTAAAATGAAATCTACCCCGCGTTTGCCGAAATAGGGAATTGCTTGGCCCGTGTCTCGATAGATGCCGACCTTTTCGTATTCGGTACCGACGCGCCACTTATCGCGCGGCTTGCCGGCGTCATGAAAATAGGCTTCCAGCTCGTAATTTTTCTCAATGACAGACATGGGTCCGAATGTTCTGCTGATAGGGTGGATGAATCACGCCCTTTTCCGTAATGATTGCGGTGATCAGATCATGGGACGTCACATCAAAGGCGGGATTGAGGATCCGAATCCCGTTAGGCGCCAGGGGTTTGCCGAAAATATGCGAGACTTCTTTGGCATCCCGCTCCTCAATCGGAATATCCTTTCCCGCGGCGCAGTTGACGTCGATGGAGGTCGTCGGTCCGGCGACATAAAACGGAATCGCGTGACGGTGCGCCAGCACGGCGATCGTATAGGTGCCGATCTTGTTGGCCACATCGCCGTTGGCGGCAACTCGATCGCAGCCGACCAGCACCGCGTCGATTTTGCCTCTCTGCATCAGATAACCAGCCATACTATCGGTAATCAACGTGGCCGGGATTTTTTCTTTGCATAACTCCCACGCCGTCAGCCGCGCGCCTTGTAAAAAAGGCCGCGTCTCGTTCACGAAGACCTCGAATTCTTTGCCTGAATCTTTGAGCGCGCGAAGAACCCCCAATGCCGTGCCATAGCCGGCGGTCGCCAGCGCGCCGGCGTTGCAATGGGTCATGATTTTTTTCGTATTGCGCAACAGACTCGCACCGAATTTTCCCAGCTGCTTGTTCGCCGCGATGTCTTGCTGATAGATCTTCTGCGCTTCTTCCTTGAGCGCGCGCTTGACGACGTCTATGCCTTGACTGCGCTTGTCCGAATAGATCTGGCGCATCCGCTGTAAAGCCCAGAATAAATTCACCGCCGTCGGACGGGTTTTCGCCAGAGTCGATAGAATGCGCTCGAATTCACGATCGAAGGTTTTTGGCGGTGCCTTGAGTGCCCCCAGCGCCACTCCCATAGCCGCGGCGACGCCGATCGCCGGCGCACCGCGGATCACCATGTCGCGGATAGCACTGGCGACTTGCTGATAATCGCGGCAAACGCGGTATACCTCCCGATGCGGGAGCAGTCGCTGATCAAGCATCACCACTCGATCGTTTTTCCACTCGATGGTTTTGACGGTCATACAACGCTTTCCTAATTGAGCGAACAGCGAGTATATTAACAGCTCAAAGGAAGCGTCAAGGGGTGCCGTGGATTTCTACCGACTGCTTGGTTATTTCTCCGGGCTGCTTTTTGTCAAACCCGAAATGGATGTGAGCGCGCTCTGGCGTACCGCCGCATTGGTACATTTTCTCGATGCGATTCTCTGCTGTGTTATTGCCAAATACAGCGGCCGCAGCAAAAAACTCTGGACGGTCGTGGGGGCGATATGCGGTATCTGGGCTTTAGCGGTGATCTTCCTGCTGCCCGAAAAGTCCGATCTGAAGGCTCCGCCCAGCAGCGAAGAGCAGACGAAGGCGTTCAAATAGTTCAAACCTTTCAAGTCATGCAAGTCGGGGGCGCAGCATGCCCCCAATTGTCGGTTTCGAGAGTTGTGGATAGCTCGAGTGCGACGAACCCATCGAGTTTTTCCGGGATTTTGGGTACCGCTTCGCTCCACCTATCCTAGCTTGCTTTTGCGCCGTGGCGGCTTTGCGGGAGAATTCCGGTTAGTCTCACGGGTTTCGTCTTTCTTCGTCCTCGGCCACGACAAACGCGAGACCGTGCTCTTTAGTGTGCGTGATTGAGAGCGCCCACCGCCGAATCCCTAGCTCCTCGGCGAGCCGCGCGGTCTTGTCGTGGAGAACGATCGCCGGTTTGCCGCTGCGCGCGCGCGCCACTTCGATGTCGAGCCAACGAACTTTCGCTCCCCAGCCGCGGCCAAGCGCCTTCATCACCGCTTCTTTAGCGGCGAAGCGGCCGGCGTAACTTTCGTATTTGCCGCGCTGCTTTTTCTCGCAATATTCGATCTCCTTGGGGGTGAAGACGCGCTGGCGAACGCGCGCCCCGATGCGCGGATCTTCGAGGGCGGCTTGAATCCGATTCACCTCGGCAAGATCGACGCCGGTGCTGATGATCATGCCTGCGCCTCGCGTGCGCTGGGTGACGCACCGTGCGCTAGCCCCCAGCGGCACATGCGGTCCACCACCGGTTTCAAACTCGTGCCGAGTGGGGTGAGCGAATATTCCACTCGGGGTGGAACTTCGGGGAAAATTTTCCTTTCCACCAGACCGTCACGTGCCATTTCTCTCAGCTGCTGAGTCAGCATTTTCTGCGTCACTCCGTCCAAAGCCCGTGCAAGCTCGGAAAACCTTTTGGCGCCATTCAATAGATGAAATATCAGCGGGATCTTCCATCGGCCATGAATCAGACGCAGCGTATACTCCGCCGGGCAGCTAGTCTCTTTCGGTTTCATACAGAGCTCCGCGGTTACTTGAAAGTTACTATAGCACCAGCCGGTGCGTACTTAACATCAAGCGAGCGGATGATTACATTTTGCTGGCTAGGAGCAACTATGCGAACCGCCGTATTGAAAAAAGTCCTTGATCATAATCCGACCGGCAAAGCTACGCCCAATCCGCCGCTCGCATCTGACCGCGACGCAGCCTTGCTCGACGCGTACTCCCAGGCCGTCGTCTATGCCGCGGAAAAGGTCAGTCCTTCGGTCGCCTTCATTGAAGTCAGCAAAGCCCTGCCTCAACGTCGATCCACGGTCGAACGAAGGCCCGAAGCTCGCGGTAGCGGTTCCGGGTTCGTTTTTACGCCGGACGGTTTTATTCTCACCAACAGCCACGTGGTGCAAGGCGCAAGCAAAATCGCCGTCACCCTGAGCGATGGACGACGCTTCGACGCGAGCCTCGTCGGTCACGATTCGGGCACCGATGTTGCCGTCATTCGAATTTCTGCGCCGGCTCTGGTGCCTGCGCCGCTCGGCGATTCGGAAAAGATTAGGGTTGGACAGCTCGCGATCGCGATCGGCAATCCTTTCGGGTTTCAGTATAGCGTCACCGCGGGAGTGGTAAGCGCATTGGGTCGCTCGCTCCGGTCCGAGTCCGGGCGGCTAATCGATAACGTCATTCAGACCGATGCGGCGCTCAACCCGGGAAATTCCGGCGGACCTCTGGTCAACTCCAACGGCGAGGTGATCGGCATCAACACCGCTGTCATTCTTCCTGCGCAGGGACTCTGTTTTGCGGTCGCGGTCAATACCGCAAAATTCATCGCCGGCCACCTCATCATGCACGGACGCATTCGCCGGGCCTATCTTGGCGTCGGTGGACAAAACGTCGCGATCCCGCGTTTCGTCGTGCGTGCGCAAGAGCTCAAAACCGAAAGCGGTGTGCTGGTGATTTCCATCGAGAAAGAAAGTCCCGCCGCGCAGGCTGGACTCAAAGATGGCGACGTGATTGTCGGACTGGGTGATTCGCCGGTGCGCTCGGTGGACGATCTGCATAAGCTTTTGACCGAAGCACACATCGGCTCGCGTTGCGAGCTCACGCTGCTGCGCCAAAGCCAGAAAATCTCGCTCACTGTCATAGCCCAAGAGGCACCCGTCTGACGCGCGCCGGCGGCCGTGGCGCTCAAGTCAGCGTCGCGGTCTTTCCCGCAAGTCTTTAGTGGCGCGTCCGATTGCGATTTGTTATCTTGGGTCATTCCAAAATCAAGGGAGTGATCCACGTGCTAAAACGTTTCTCATTGGCGTTGCTATTGATAGTCGCTTTTGGCCTTGCAGGAACGGCAGCGGCTCAGCAGAAGGGCAGAATCAAAATTGCCGTGCAAGCGCCGTTATCCGGCGAGCAGGCTGCCATCGGCGAGCACATCAAGCTTGGCGCTCAGCTCGCTGTGGAAGAATCCAGCAAAGCGTTCAAAGATCTCGGCTACGATTTGGTGCTTGTGCCGCAGGACGACCAGGCTAAACCGGAGGTCGGCGTTGCGAACGCGCGAAATATGGTCGCGGATCCCGAGGTGCTCGTGATCGTCGGACATTTCAATTCCGGGGTCGCCCTTCCGTCTTCTGAAGTTTACAAAGACGCCATGCTGACGATGATTTCCCCGGCGAATACCGCGACCGAGATTACCGATCGCGGCTACCCGAATGTCAATCGGGTGTGCGGCCGCGACGACGTCCAAGGGCCCGTCGGCGCTCGGTTCACGGCCCAAGATTTGAAGTTGAAGTCCGTTTACATCATCCACGACAAGACCCTCTACGGCCAAGGTGTTGCGGAAAATTTTCGCAACGAGGCAAAGAAGCTCGGCCTCACCGTCTTGGGTTTTGACGGCACTGAAGAGCGCGCCAACTTCTCTCCGATGATCATTCCGCTCAAGGCCAAAAATCCCGATCTCGTCTACTTCGGCGGCATTTATCACCAGGGCGGACTTTTGCTGAAGCAGCTCCGCGAAAAAGGGGTCAAGGCGAAGTTCATGGGACCGGATGGCCTCGATTCGGCTGAGATGGCCAAGATCGCCGGGAGCGCTGTGGTTGGAAGCTACTACACCAGTGTCGCTGGTCCGCCGGATGCCTATCCTGAAACCGCAGCCTTCGCAAAAAAGTATAAGCAGCGGTTCGGAAAAGAGACGGAGTCTTTCGGCATGTACGGCTATGACGCGACCCTGGTCGGGATCAAAGCCATAGAGGGATGGATCAAAGCCAACCCGGGCAAAAAACCGAGCCGTCCCGATGTCGTCACGGCGGTGCGCAACATCAAGAATTTCAAAGGTATCACCGGCTCCATCGAATTCGACAACAAAGGAGATCCGGTAAAAGCCAAGTACTTCGTCCTACAGTTCGAAAAACAAGCTTACCCCGGCAAAGTCGTCAAGGTCATCGAACAGCAAGCGCCGGCGGCAGTCGCGAAGAAGTCGTAGGCCGACGAAGAAATCGAGGATAGAAGATGGACGATCGAACATCGATTCCATCCTCCATCCTCGATTTTTCAACGTCAATCTTCTACCCTCCATCCTCGGCCCAGTCCTGAAATTTGCAATGAAGAAAAAAATGCGCGTCGCACTGCTGTTCGGTGGCAAATCCGCCGAGCATGAGATTTCGCTCGTGTCGGCGCGAAATATCGCCAAGGCCATGGACAAGGGAAAATATGACCTGGTCGCCATTGGCATCGATCGCCAGGGCCGCTGGCACCTCGATGAAGGGGCGCGCCTGCTCTTCGACGAAAAACGCACTACGGTCGAGTTCACAGAGCGAAAGACTCTGGCCGCGGTGCGGCCTGGAGAGAACTCAACGCCCTTGCTGCGCGAAAGCGGCGCTGGAGTTGGCGTCATCGACGTTGTTTTTCCAGTGCTGCACGGGCCGTTCGGCGAAGACGGCACGATTCAAGGGTTACTCAAGCTCGCGGATCTGCCGTTCGTCGGCGCTGGCGTTTTGGGGTCCGCCGTCGGTATGGACAAGGACGTGATGAAGCGGCTACTGCGTGATGCCAAAATTCCGACTCCTAAGTTTCTTGTTTTCGAAAAACGCGAACCAAATTCCATCCAGTTCAAAACCATCAAAAAAACCCTCGGTCTGCCATTTTTTGTGAAACCTGCAAACCTGGGTTCTTCGGTAGGGATCAGCAAGGTGAGCCGACCCTCTCAGTTCCGCGCCGCCATCGACGACGCTTTCCGCTATGACAACAAGATTATTATCGAGGAAGCGATTCGTGGCCGCGAGATCGAATGCTCAGTGCTCGGCAATGACAAGCCCGTGGCATCGCTGCCCGGAGAAATCATCGTCCAACATGAGTTCTATTCCTATGATGCGAAGTATATCGATCACCAGGGCGCTCGGTTGGAGATCCCCGCGCGCCTGCCAAAAAAAATTATCACGGAGATTCAGCGGATCGCCGTGCAGACCTTCCGAGTGCTTTGCTGTGAAGGGATGGGCCGCGTCGATTTTTTCCTGCGGCCGAACGGCCAAGTGCTGGTCAACGAGATCAACACCATTCCCGGCTTCACCCAGATCAGCATGTATCCCAAAATGTGGGAAGTCAGCGGCTTGAGCTATGCACGCCTGATCGATCGACTCATCGGATTAGCGCTGGAACGATGGCGCAAGGAAAAGCGCCTGAGAACTTCCCAGTAATGCCGGATATCGTCGCGGTCGCAGAAACTCAGCTGATCTGCGCTGCTGGTGCGAGATTCGTGCGCAACAGGACACTCGCCCCGGATCGCTCCGGAGTCGCGTGCCCCATGACAAACCCATCGGGCACACCTTCGCCACCGCCTCACCCAGTCACGACGTGACTAGGGATACACCGGCACTCGAAACGCCAGCCGAGCTAAATGCGGAGCCGCCGTTGAAGCGGCTCGTCTATGACTCAGTCCATCTGCCGTCGCAAGAATGTCGGGATGTCGTACTTATCGTCCTCATCCTGATTCCCGGAGAACTCGAAATTGGTTTTACCCAATGTCACGGTTTCGATCTCCTCGCTGCCGGCCTTTTTGCGCTGCCACGTCGGTGTGTCGAGATCGTCGACAATGGTGCCAAGATGAACGACCTTGCGATTCTTCTGCGCCGCGTTGGCGATGCTCGAAACGTTGGCGGACGGGGTTGGCGCTGGTGCAGGCGCAGGCTTTTTCTCCTCTTTCACTTCGCCGAATCCGGTAGCGATGACCGTGATGCGGATTTCATCGGTCATCGTCTCATCGATCACCGCGCCGAAAATAATATTCGCCTCGTCGTGAGCTTCTTCCTGGATCATCGACGCCGCTTCGTTAACCTCGTGCAAGCACAGATCGGGGCCGCCCGTGATATTGATCAGAACGCCGCGCGCGCCCTGGATCGAAATATCCTCGAGCAACGGGCTCGAGATCGCTTTTTGCGCCGCTTCGATGGCGCGATTCTCGCCTGAAGCCGCCGCAGCTCCCATCAGCGCCAAGCCCATTTCCGCCATCACGGTTCTCACATCCGCGAAATCGAGATTGATCAACCCCGGAGTGATGATCAGGTCGGAAATGCCGCGCACGGCCTGCAGCAGAACGTCATCCGCTTTATGGAAAGCTTCGAGCATCGTGGTGGTTTTCGCTGCAATGCTCAACAAGCGCTGGTTGGGAATCACGATCAAGGTATCCACGCTCGCCTTCAACTCCTCAATGCCTTCTTCGGCCTGATGCATGCGCTTCTTGCCCTCGAAGATAAACGGCTTGGTGACAACACCGACCGTGAGCGCGCCGACGTCGCGCGCCACTCGCGCCAGCACCGGCGCACCACCGGTGCCCGTGCCACCGCCCATGCCCGCTGTGATAAAGATCATGTCCGAGCCCTCGAGGTATTCTCGAATCTGCTCTTGATCTTCCAAGGCGGCGCGGCGGCCGATTTCCGGATTGGCGCCGGCACCCAAGCCTTTGGTCACCATGTTTCCCAGCTGGATGCGCACCGGTGCCTGGCTCGCTTGCAAAGATTGCGCGTCGGTGTTCGCCACCATGAAATCGACACCCGAGAGTCTCGAGCCGATCATCGTATTGACCGCATTACCTCCGCCGCCACCGATGCCGATCACCTTAATGCGTGCCGCGGCGAGACTATTCTGCTCCACGATTTCAAACATAGATTTCCCTCCTCACTAAAGTCAGTAAATTTGCTTCGCCCAATTAAAAAAAATCGCTCAGCCAGTCGGACATCCGATGCTTGACCTTCGACAATATTTTGTCCTCGCGCAGGCGAAAGACAGCGCTGCGATCGTGCCGCTTGACCCCATGCAGCGTGAGACCCACCGCGGCGGCATGGATCGGGCTATTGATGATGTCCACCAGCCCGCCAACGCGAGCTGGCGTGCCCAAACGAACCGGCAGACCAAAGGAGCGGTCGGCGATATCGACCGCGCCGGCCAAAAGCATCGTACCGCCCGTGGCGACAATTCCCGAAGCTAATGATCCTTCGTATCCCGACTTGGTGACTTCCTTTTGCACGAGCTCAAAGATCTCCGCCAAGCGCGGCTCGACAATTTCACAGAGAATCTGTCGCGAGATGGTGCCGGCGCCTTTGCTGGCAACACAGGGCACTTCGACTCTCTCACTGCTCGAGACCATCGATGCGGACGCGCAGCCATAGCGCTGCTTGAGGCGTTCGGCGTCGTTGAACGCGGTGCGTAATCCGGCGGCGATGTCATTGGTGATATGGTTCCCACCGATCGGCACCACTGCCGTGTGCTTCACCGTGCCGTCGTGATAGACCGCGATATCGGTGGTTCCCCCGCCGATGTCGACCAATACGACACCGAGTTCCCGCTCCTCATCGGTGAGCACGGCGGCGGCCGCGGCGAGCGGTGTCAAAACGATTTCAGCGACGTTGAGACCTGCCCGATTGCAACACTTAATTACATTTTGTGCCGAGGCGACTGCGCCGGTGACGATGTGCACCTTCGCTTCGAGACGAACTCCTGACATTCCCAAAGGGTCCCGAATGCCGTCTTGGTCATCGATGATATAGTCCTGCGGCAGAACATGGAGAACCTCGCGGTCCATGGGAATCGCTACCGCTTTAGCGGCATCGATCACCCGCTCCAGGTCTCGCGCCACGACTTCTTTGTTCTTTACCGCTACGATACCGTGGCTGTTGAAGGCTTTGATGTGACCGCCGGATATGCTCGTGAACACCGTGTGAATTTCGCAGCCGGCCATCAGACTCGCTTCTTCCACCGCTTTTTTCAGTGAATTCACCGTGGTTTCAATGTTGATCACCACGCCTTTTCGCAGTCCCTGCGATGGATGCAAGCCGATGCCGATGATCTCAAGACCGTGTTCGGTCATTTCACCGACGGCGGCGCAAACCTTCGATGTGCCGATATCCAAGCCGACGACGATGCTGTTTTTCTTTCCCATAGACGACTGACTTCGATGAATTAGCGCTGCACCCGGCGCAAACGGGTGACAATTTGATCTTGAAAACTCATGTCCAGTGAGGCGAGACGATTTTCATTGCCCTTCCACAGCATCATGAGTCGGTCCATGCGCTCCAATTTGTCCTCCCAGTCTCCCCAGCCCATGCGCAGGGCGACTGGAAAATCAGTGGTATAGACCACCAGCCGATCGGGTGCTTCAAAATGAATTTCCGAAAGCGAGTGCGAGCGGCGCGCCATCAGTTCGCCAAGCCGGATCGCGTCCTGGATCCGCCGCCGCCATAGAGGATCCGAGTTCGTCAACTCTTCGGCGCGAAGCCCGGTCAGCAACGGATATTTTACGTTTTCGCCCGGCCCGATTTCCTTAAATACCAAACCGTCGCCGTCCACATAGTAAAGCTTACGGACCGCAACGATCGCTTTCGGCACCCGTTCTTCGACGTCGATCACGATGCGCCGCGGAAATTCGCGCCGCGCCAAAACCTGGCGCACCCAAGGGTGTTTGGCGATTTTTTTCTCGATGGCTGCCAGATCGACCTTCCAGATGCTCATGCCGCGATGAAGCCCGGCAATGGCGACGATTTCGCTACCGCTCACTTTTTCGCCGCCATGCACCTGAATCTCGCGTACCGAAAAATAGGCATTGTCCAAAACGAAATCGTAAAGTGAAGCCGCGGCAATGCCGAACGGGCCGCTGAGTCGGTAGATCGCTGCCGCCAGAACCACTGTGCCTAGAACGGCGCCGATTTGTAGAAGCCGACGCCGCCACCGGCGCTGATCTTTTTTTCGATTATCCCGACGGTAAACCGTGAGCTGCATAATCTCCTGTTACGATTCCCAATCGCCGAGCAATTTGACTTCGGGTACGAGCTCGATGCCGAATTGTTTGTGCACTTCACGCTGTGCGAGTTCCATCAACTGGCGCACTTCGATCGCTTTGGCGCCGCCGTGATTAACGATAAAATTGCCGTGCCGCTCGGAGATCTGACAAGCTCCCACGCGCGTTCCCTTGAGACCGGCGGCATCGATCAGCCGTCCGGCATAGTCCCCGGGCGGATTCCGAAACATGGATCCGGAGTTGGGCGAACCGGAGGGCTGGCTGGCTTTTCTTTTGCGCGCGAGGTCACGCACTCGGACGCTCACCTGAGCAGGCTCTTCCTTACGTAATCCCATACGCACGCGCATCACGACGGCCCCGGAAGGCAGATGGGAATCGCGATAGCTGAAGCTCATCTCGGCGCGCGTAAGGCAAACCGGCTCGCCGCGAGATGTCATGAGTTCCACTTGATCGACAACTTGTTCGAGCTCCGAGCCATAGGCACCGGCGTTCATATAGAGAGCTCCACCGACGCTCCCCGGAATTCCCTCGGCGAATTCCAAGCCGGCGTAACCGCGCCGCGCCGCATCAC
>Ga0207678_10005409_pt1 | contig 11438 bp, 13 predicted proteins | sample KBSC63metaG_FD_184319 | JGI IMG/M metagenome (GOLD analysis project Ga0207678, IMG submission 184319) | Corn rhizosphere microbial communities from Kellogg Biological Station, Michigan, USA - KBS C6-3 metaG (SPAdes) (version 2) | ecosystem: Host-associated > Plants > Roots > Rhizosphere > Soil ...
CCCAGACGCCACACCCACCACCCGTGTGGGTGCCGACGACCGAATCACCGTCTCTCTTTCAGAACGCGAAAGGGGTGAGCGAGATCGGGAGGCGGCCACCGACACCCGCCGGGGCTGATGTACCCCGTCTGTACCCCGTCCCACAAACGGTGGTGGATGCGGCCCTCTCCTGGCGAGGCGGCGATCATTGGCGGAGATCAACCATCGCCCAGTGACCCAGGCACAGCATCTCGGCTTCAGCTGGCTCCATGGCGCCTCCCACTTCACCCAGGCACCCTCACCCTGCGCCCCAGCCGCATGTTGCTTCGCGTCAGCCAGCGCCCTCCGCAGCTCTGCGCCGAAACGATTCGATCGTTTCCTCGTATGCCGCCTGCTCGGAGACGGCGTGCACGTCCCATGAGAGGAGGTCCATGTAGGGCTGGAGCATATCCGTGAGTTCCCGCGGCTCGTCCGTCTCGATCAACATGAATCCCGCTCCGCCGCCGGCCAGGTTGTACCAGCCCCGGACCCTTTCCGGATGGTTCGTGCCGGCCTCGTCTTGTTCGAGGATGCGGCGCCGCAGTGCCTCGGCCGTGGTCTGTGGATGCCACTTGAATTTGCAGTACCACAACATGCGTCTCTCCGATTTCAACGATAATGCCGCTTTTTCGCTGGTGCGAGGGATGAGCTCAGGCCATTTCGGGGACTCGTAGGTGGGCGAGCGCCAACTCGAACTCGCAGACCTCGACGATTTCGACGCCCGCCTCCCTGGCGCCTGCCTCCCGCAGCGCGTCGGCCTTCTCCCGGCTGCGCTGCATGGACTCGAAGTGGTCGTAGGTCACCGACGACACCGCGAGCCCGGATGCGCGGTCGACCAGCAGGCTGGCGCTGCAGAACCCGTGATAGTTCCGCATCACCGGCAGCAGCGCCATCCGGTAGACGTCGACGACACGGTCGGCCTGCGCGGGCGCCATCCGTACCCACGAGGCGCGCACGCAGGCATCCGGCCCCGAGGTGTGGTCGCGGTGCAGGACGGCGATCTCCCACTCGTCAACCTGTGGCCTGTTGCCGAGGATCTCGGCGGCGTGATCGCGGACCGGCCGAAGCCGCCGCTCGCTGGCGAGCATGGCTTCCCTGGTTCGCCAGGCGCTCGTTGCGATGCAGCGGCCGCTGTTCCGGTCGGCCAGCATGGACAGGCCGACGCAACCGTCCATCGCGAGCAGCATCGGCATCACCTCATCGCGGATGTGCGCGACACCCGCGTCGATCGACTCCCGATGCGCGAGGACCGTGGTTGAGCGTGCGTACACGATTCGACCCCTCCCGATCGGGCGGCGGCCCCGGCGCCGCCGCCGGTCGTCCGACACCTTTCTCCGGGTGGGCCGCTCTGGCAAGCGGGCGGGAATTGGTGGTCGGAGAGACCACGGTGGCTGACTCATCGAGTGCGGACGAGGTGGGCGGCGGAGAGGGGGGCGAGCGCGGATTCGATCACGTTGTCGGTGCATGTTATTGGTGCTGGTGGCGGCGCGCGATTGGCGATGGTGCCGGCGACGATGCACCGCCGTTGGACGAATCAGCGCCGCACGCGGTTTGCCGCGCCGGCGTGAACGCAGCTGCGGCGGCTCTACGTCTTGTTCGCACACGAGGTCGGCGATCGCCAAACGCCCATGCTGAGCGTGATCGGGCATCCGGACGGGCCCTGGACGACCCCGCAGGCCGCAACCTCGTGATGGATCTCAGCGAGCGTCTTGCCCGGTTCCGGTACCTGTTTCGCGATCGGCCGGGACAGTTCGCGGCCTCGTTCGACGCGGTGTTGGCGGATGGCGGCATCAAGGTGGCCGATCCTGCCCCGCTGCCCGCGGGCGAGCCGGCTCATATCGCATGCGCTTAACTGAGCTACCACCAGCGCGCGAGTCCGAGAGTCAGCCAGCCGACCCAGACGCCACGGACCGAGGTCAACGAGCGACTGGCCCTCAATCCGCGGGCCTTGCGGGCGCCCCCCGACCGGAGCAGGGTGAGCGGACCGGCGGCGCCGTCGGGGCGCTGCCCCGATCCAGAGGAGTGGGACCGTGTACGCACGTTCCACCACGATCCGTGGGCGCCCGGAATCAGTCGACGAAGGCATCGCCTTCTGCCGCGACGAGGTGCTACCCATGTGTCGGGAACTACCCGGTTGCCTCGGGCTCTCGATGATCGTCGACCGGGAATCGGGCCGCTGCATCACCACCACGTCGTGGGACTCGATCGAATCACTACGAGCGACGACCACCCAACTGCAACCAGTCCGACAGCGCGTCGCCGACATCCTCGGCGGCATTGCCGAGGTCGCGGAATGGGAGATCGCCGTCATGCACCGCGACCACTGGTCAGCCGACGGCGCCTGCACTCGGGTCACATGGCTTCGGGGTGATCCGGCCGCGATGGACCGCGCGGCCGACGTCTTCAAGCTCGCCCTCATGCCCGAGATCGAGACATTCGACGGCTTCTGCGGGGTGAGCTTCCTGATCAACCGCCAAGGCGGGTTGGCCGTATCGAGCGTTGCGTTCGACAGCGGCGCGGCGCTGGAAGGAAGCCGCGAACAAGCCACGGCGCTGCGTGCACGGGGCTCCGCCGAAGCCCGACTGGAGATCATGGAGGTCGGCGAGTTCGAGTTGGCACTCGCCCACCTCGACGTACCCGAGCTGGTCTGACCCAGCACCCTGGGCCCGCGGCCCGATGCCGCTACCGATTGCGGGCCGCGGGCCGCGGCCTGCTCGCGGCCCTGTCACACACACCTTCCTCGTCGGACCCGATCAGCCGCTGCGGGCACTGCAGATCACCACCCCGGCCGGTTTCGAGGACTTCGCCGCCGAGGTGGGCCAACCGGCCGCAGAACTACGCCTGCCCAGACCCGGGACCGATCGATCCCACCGCGCTCGGCCACGCCGCCACCACCGGCTGGAAGGCGCAGTCAACTGGCCGAACGGCGCGGACTCGGTGACGAACGTCGCGGGGTAGCGGCTGTCGGTGGTCAGCAGCCCGGTGTGGGGAAGCTTGTCCATCTCCAGGTCGCCGTCGAGCCCGGCAATGGTCGGTCTGCCCACCTCGCGCTGTGCGGGGCCATGCCGTCGCCGTTGACGAAAACGACGTTCTGAGCGGCGGGGGCTCCCGCCCACCGAGGGTTTCAAGCGACCGCGTCGTACTCGTTGACGAGCCGTGCTGGGTACATACCGTCGTCCCAGCTGCACGCGGAGTGCGAGCCGTCGTCGCACTGGCCGTACCCAGCCCCACCACCGAGACTGGCGCGCCCTGCGACGATGCCTCGAGGAGGCCGACGACGATGACTGACCCAATCGCGGAGCTGATCGACGCCGCGACCGAGACCTTGCGTGCGTCGATGCATATCCCCGCCGTACCCGAGTACCCCTCCGATCTGTACCGCCGCAGCGGGAACCTCGTCGATCTGCTCGGCAAGCTCGCGCAGGTCGTAGGACGGCTAGATGACACGCTCAAGCATCTCCCACAGACGTGGGAGCTAGACAGCGACGACAGCTCACCAGCAGGCACTCATGTCGCCACGGCGTCAATCACGCTCCGCGCCACCGGGGCGGCCCTGACGACGCCTTCCGGCACGCCAATGAGGCTCACTCCGCGCTGTTACACCTGAAGCTGCGCTGATCGACGCACATCCTCCGCATGTCAGTTCTAACTCGCGTTACGACGACAAGCTCCTCAAGAACGAACCACGGAGCAAGTCCGTGCTGGTCAACCTCGACGCCCTCTACCCGCCGCCCGAGCAGCCCACGCAAGACAAGGGTCTTGTGCTTCCAGGCTGGGCACCCGGAGTGCTGAGCAGATGGCTCAAGGCGGACGATGGCTCTGGGAGAGGTCGTGACCTACCTGATCAAGATGCATGACGGATCGACGTACCGGGCCGAACGCCAGCTCGTACCATCCGAGGCGTTGCGGCCGCAGTGACGGAGAACGCCGATGATCTTCGACGACGTACGCGACGCCGGCGACGCCTTACGCATCGCCAAGGGCGCCCTACAGCTCAGCATCAACCACGGCGCGGCCACCGAGGCCTCGCTCTACTCGTATCGCGACCGGATCTGCACGTTGACCGAGATCATGCAAGCGGCCAAGCATGTGGCCGCAGGGCTCAGTCGACGCTGTGACGAGTTGGGGGCGGATGACGTCGACCCGCTACGTCAAGCCCTTGCAGCAGCGTCGGCGCAAGCTGAGCAAGCAGCGATGACCTTGAAGCGGGCGTACGACGAACTCCTACAGCTCAAGCCACCCTGATCCGGCGCGCCATCGAACGAATGTTCGATGGCGCAGAGTTCGTACATGTCAGCGACGTCGCCGGGCTCGTTGCCGACATGCCCGGACGTCGCTCTAAGTTGACGATCGATGAGCATCCCGATGTCGTCGCCGCTGTTCGCGGCCGGACCAGCTCAACACGGCACGATCGACATCACGGGCGTGAAGGTGACGTCGTGGAACGGGGCGGGGCCCGACACCGACCTCACCGTGCCCACCGGTGGCACCCGCGGGCGCGCGTTCGTGCGGGCGGTGTCGTTCATGGAGGGCAGCACCCCCCGCCCGTCGACGATGAACATCGTCGACTCGGACCTGGGGTTCCTCGGGTACAACGCTGCCGAGTCCTACGGGGTCTCTTACAAAGCGCGCGGCTGCGGGGCGACGACCTCGACGATCTGCGACGTCCTCGACGTGCTCGGCAAGCAGACCGGCAGCACGTTCCACGACAACTACATCGGCACCTACACCTGGGGTGCCAAGAACATGGTCTTCGACCACAACGTCTACACCCACAACAAGTCCTACGGCTTGGACCCGCACGACGACTCGGACTACCTGACGATCACCAACAACACCTTTTCCGAGAACGGCAACCACGGGCTGATCTGTTCTCAGCGCTGCGACCACTTGGTCATCCGGGGCAACACCAGCAGGCACAACACCAGCGCCAGCGCCGAAACCCACGGCATCATGCTCCACCGGGGCGTCACCGACGCGGTCGTGGAGAACAACACCGTGGAGAACAACTCCACCGGCGGCGGCATCGTGGTGTTCGACAGCGTCGGCAACTCGATCAAGAACAACACCGTCACCGGCAACAAGTACGGGCTCCGATTCAGCGTCGGCACCAAAGATCTGGCCGTCTCAGGCAACACGGTGAAGGGCTCTCAAAAGTACGCCGTCTACACCTACAAGGGCAGCGACGTGCCCAGCTACACGGGGACCAGCGGGCGCCCGACGGGCATCACGTTCACCGACAACACCTTCGACGGCGCCGGCGCGGAGCTGTTCAAGATCCAGGACTCGGACAAGTTCACCTTCACCGGCGGGTCGATCCAGCCGGGCAATCTGGCGAAGGGCCCGATGTTCGAGCGCGCCGGTGATCATGCTTTCGGCCCGGTCGGGATGCCGACGGGGACCACGACGTTCATCCTGCGGGGAAGCAGCGCGGTCAAGACCTCACTGGCGCTCAAGGGCATCTCCGCGTCGGCATCGAAGATCGACAAAGATGCGTACAGCAGCGTGACGTTCGACGGGACCGCCCTGTCCGCAACGTCCACCACTGCGGCGGCGTCCGTCTCGACGGTCAGCGCTCCGACCGGCACATCCACCGCCGTGAGGGCCGCACGGACCGCGGCGCTGCCCGTCGTCGTGAACGGGCCCGTCACCCCGATCGTCACACCCACCGGGCCGGCGGAGGGCCCTCCCGCGGTCGGGGAGAACACTCCCTAGTGCGGTGACCAGGCGGTGCTGACCAGCGGCGATCGGGGACCGCGCGTGGCCAGGCATCATCGCCGCCGTCGCTGCCGCGGCCTGCGGTGTGACCGCAACCGCCGCGCCGGTACCGCTCCGGGTGAAGGACACGTCCGCCGAGGAAGGTGAAGTGGCGGCGGGAGCAGGGTGGTTTCCGGTCGTCCAGCCGGCAGGCTTGACGGATGCAACCGGCGCAGCGGCATCTGCTGCTCCTGCGGCATGCGAAGTCGGCGTGGCCCAACGGCGTACCGGAACCTACAACGCCCATTGGCCAAGCGGGGCCGCCGCGACGCGGCCGCGGTCGGGTGCTGGCTGCACGAGCACGCCCCGCGACTCGACGCCGTGGTCTGCTCCCCGGCCGAACGGGCTCGACAAACCCTGGACGCTGGTCGCGGCCGAACTCGACGATCCCCCGCCCGCTTCCTACGACGACCCCGGTGGCCCAGGCCGTCCGACCGATGCTCGCGGCCGGACAGCGACCCGGCCCGAGGAGGGCCTCCGGCCTGGCCCTGTGGGCGAAACGGGCCGAAGGCCCATCACGGCGGGGGGACCTTGCCTCTGGGCCGGCGGTGCCGACCCTAGTGTCCTGGCCTCTGCCCACCTCCGGCCCGCCACCTCCGGCCCGGGGATGCCGGGATCGGTGTTGCGGAGGGTAGGCCATGGAAGCAACCGTTCAGACCAGTACGGCCGGGTGTGTGGCACCCCTGCCATCAACTCGCCGTGCTGCAGCGACGCGAACCACGACACACATCCGCCTCAGTCCGCGTCCTCCTCCCGTGGCCGCGGGCTTGAGGCGACTCTTTGCCGGGTGGGCTGCCGACCCGTTGACCCTCTCCGCGAGCAGGACCACCCTGGCGCCAGCAGAAGCACCACGGGGAAGGGCGGACGAGGATGTCCGAGCAGACGGGTAGCCCACGGGAATCGGATGACCCTATGGCGCGCCGGTCCCTTGAGGTGTCGGAGGATGCTCAGCCGGTCACCACCGACGAAGACGCCGACAAGACGGCACAGGGCTCGCTGGAGGGCACAGCGGGGCCCGAACGCACCGACACGGCGGACAACCTGGAGACGGAGCGACCTTGAGCCGCCTGCATCGCCCATGAACGCCATCTCAAGCAGCCGAGGGTCCAGAGGGCGGGTTGCTGGGCGGTGCGTCATCTGACCGGGGCGACGGAGGAGCAGGCAGACTCCGAAACTCGGGGCCGAACTCCGCGGCGATCAGCTTTCTGGCCACACCGACGAGCGACGGCTCCGGCCACTGCGTACCGCGCGGATGCGTGACATTGCCGGCAAACTCGAGATCGCGTCGGTCCTGTCGCGCGTCGTAGACGTGCTTATAGAACTTGAGACTGGGCCGACAGCACCGGCAGTCGGCCCGGGAGCGCAGCGTCAGCACGTCACGGTGTTGGACGCTGCGCTACGGCTGGCGTTATCCAGTAAGCGCCGCCCGACTATCCCATCTACGCGGACGGTAACCGTGCACGTTGCTGCGCACCCCGCGACCAGGCTAGGACTGGCGCAGCCGAGGCCCGACCGTGCAACGCCCGGACATGAGGAAACAGACATGTGTACCGTGAACGGCCGCCCGCTACCGGCGCGGGCATCAGCGGCCCGCCCGACCGCGACGCGCACCACGGAATCGTCCCAGTGTCTTGCGGCAGGGACTGCGGGCGTCTTGCCGCGCCGATCACGATGGTGATGCGGCAGCCGACACCGACCGCCACAGCCACACCCGGGCCCGCGGGACCGTGTCCGCCGAACGCGGCGGGATCGGGCTCGGCGGTCGCCGAGGTGTCGATGCGGATGCACCCCGACGGTCGTCTCCGGGTTGCCGTGAGTGGCGTGCTCGACGGGCCCGCGCTGGCCCGACTCGACCAGATGCTCGAGGCGCTGCTGCGCGGGCAGGCCGCGGATCTGGTCCTGGACCTGGCCGGACTGGCCGACTTTCCCTGCGCGTTGTTTCATCACCTGCACCTCTGGTCGGGTGCGCGCGGGGCGACGCGCCCGCTGCGCCTGGTCGGGCTGGACACCGCGATCGACGTGGTCGTGGGCATGTCCACATCCGCCGCCACGCCCGGCCCAGCCGGATAAGAGCCGCCGTGGCTGATCGGGCTGTCCGGGCGTCTGAACTCCACAGGTCGCCGGTTCCGAGGCCGGATGGCCTTACAAGAGGGCCTCACCGCCACACCTAGACCCCACACCCGTCCGGTTATGCGCCCCGCCCCCTACTAGGCGCTACTCGGCGCGCACCGTGCCGGTTCGCCGACTGGGCCATGTCGGCGGCCACGCCATCCATCGCAGCGTTGACCGCGGTTTCCTGGTCAGCCATCGGCCACCTCCGCGGACTCTGCAGTCCACACTGCGGTCCAGCGCCTCACCGCCAAGCTCGCCCAGCGCACCAAGTCCCCACGGGCCGGGCCGGGCGACGGTGGATCTGGCGGGCAGAGCCGAGCGCCGCGCTCCGGTCGAGCGCACTGGAAGCCGGTGAAAGCGTCCTGGCCTGACCCATGTCGTGTCTGACGTCGGGTACGCCCTACAACCTGACCGTCACAGGAGTAACGCCTACCCACGATTCCCGACCCATCAGGCGTGCAGCGCCACCGGCGCCGCGAACGCGGACCGGCACCACGGCCGCAGGAGTGGCCGCGGCGACCACCGGCGCACCGGGCACCCGCCCGCCACAATCGCGTCGTCATCGTGCTGATCCTGGCCGCGTTCACCGTTGCGCTGGTCCTCGGTGCCGTCGTCGCGACCACGCGCAGCACCATCACGGTGCCCGGCTTCGGCACGCCCGCGACTACCCGATAGGGCGCGCAACGGCCAACCGGTGCGGTAAAGCAGTCGCGCGTCCAGGCCAGAGCTCGTGGCATCGTGGCCGATCATGATCAGCTCTGAATCGCCCATCGAGGCGAGGAATCGCAGACCCGAGGAATCGCAGACCGGACTGGTCGAGCACGACAGGATGTCCCACCCGCTGCCGCAGGAGGGCGGACACGGCGGCGAACAGCTGCCCTTCGGTCCGGCAGGTCCAGATCGCCCGCGCCCGACGAGCAGCACAAGGGGGTCGGCATAGTCGCGGTGAGTGAGCGCTGAGCTGCGGCGACACGCGGCTGAGGTGAGGGCGGGCACGTCCCTGGTGGTGATCATGGCGGTTCTCCCGCCAGCGTTGATCATCGGAGGAGAGCCGTGCCCGGATCCTTGTCCATCGCCGGCGATCGTCGACCGGGTGGGCTCATGTCGTCAGCGTTTGACGCGCCGAATGGTCATCCGAGCGATCGTTGCGCCGGTCGGCCGTGCGGCATGGACAGAGCACGGGTGCGACGGCGCGGATCCGGAGTCCCTCAGCCGCGTTGGAATCCGACCCGCGTTGATCTGCCCCGCCGCGGAGTGCGTCCGCCGATGGCCCCGCATGCCCATGGCCTTGGCCTCTGTCCGATGCGGGAACGCTGCTCCACAGTGGCAGGCGTGGCGGTGACGAGACTGCGCGTGGACGAGCTGATGTACGCCTGGTTTGCCGACCGGGACACTCCCATGCAGATAGGGCTGCTCGGCCTTTTCGACGCCCAGCCGTTCCAACACCCCGACGGCACGATCGAGGTGGCCCGCGTGCGCGGCGAACTTGCCGCCCGCGCCGCCAACGTGGCGGCGCTGCGTCGACGGGTGGTCTGGACCCGCCTCGGCGAAGGCCGCCCGTTCTGGGTCGACGACCCCCGATTCGACCCTCTCGATCATATCGACGGGACCGTCCTGCCGACCGGGGCGGAGGTGGCCGACTGGGCGGCGAACCGGTCGGCGCGGTTGCTGGACCACGACCGGCCGTTGTGGCGGGCGGAGATCGTCACCGGTCTGCCCGAGCACCGATTCGCCGTGCTCCTGGTCCTGTCGCACATCCTCGCCGACGGACTGGCCGCCGTGACACTGGCCGGCACACTGTTTGATCAGCGGCCGGACGCGGCCGCCCCGACCATTCCGACGAGCGCCGCGCTGCCGCTGCCCTCGCACGCGCGGCAGCTGCGGGACCGGGCCCGCTCGGCCGTGGGCACGCTGCGCTGGCCGCGACCAACCGCCACCCGCCGCCACCCGACCGGCCTGTCCGCCCTGCGACAGTTCCGCGCCGCCGGCCGCGATTTCGCCGGGCCCGAACCGGCGACGTCCCTGCCGCGCCGCATCGGCCCCGGCCGCAGAATGGGTATCGTGCACCAGTCGTTGCCGCAGCTGCAGCGCACCGGACACGAACTGGGCGCCACGGTCAATGATCTCCTGCTCGCCGCGGTCACCGGCGGCCTACGGCAGCTGCTGTCCGCACGCGGGGACAACGCTGCGGGGCTGGTGCTGCGCGCGAGCGTGCCCGCCGCGATCGGCCGCGCCGACCACCAGGTGATGAACATGCTCGTCGTCGGCCTGCCGGTCGGCGAACCGGACCCGCGGCGGCGGCTGGCATCGATCCACCGCGCGACGACGCAGAGCAAGACGCGGCTGCGCGCCACCGGCGGGAACGTCATCGACCTTCCGCTGCCCACCCCGGTCGTGCGGCGGGTGATGTGCTGGGCGCGACGAGTCGGCAGCCGACATATGACCCTGGCCGTCACCGATGTCCCCGGACCCCGCACGCCGCTGTGGCTGGCCGGCGCCCGACTGCTGTCCGCGGTGCCGATCGCTCCGCTCAGCACCGGCGTGTCATTGTCGGTCGCGGCGCTGTCCTACACCGACGAGCTGACGGTCTCGATCAACGCCGATGGCGCGATCACCGACCTCGACGTGCTCACCGACGGCGTAGCCGACACGTTCGCCGCCCTGCACAGCCTGGCATGCGGCGACACGGTCGATCGGGCGCAGCGGACCTCCTGATCCCCACAAGCCGGGCGTTTGCTGGAGGACAGCGCGTCGAACCATCGGTCTGCTCTACCAACACGGCATGGAAGGCTGGGCTCCCGCGCACAACTGGATTCCCGGTGCCCATCCCGCCACCATCGCAACAGCGTCCGCGGCAACGGTCGAGCGTGCGCCGTCCTCGACCAAGGTCCAGCGTGACGGAGGTGCGCTTGGCGCGCCTTCGCGATCTCGCTATCGAGGACGGCCACGGTCGTGATGTGGACCGGCCCGTCGGCCATAGAGGGTGGTCGAGCGGTCTCGACATCGTGGCGTTGGCTTCTCGCCGCGTCGGTGAGGTAGCCCGGCGCTGTGCTCGGCCGGGGCTGAAGGCCGGTGGTGGCGGTGCGGCGCAAGGACGGCCCTGTCATGAGCAGCGGTCCCAAAGAGGTCCCGACAACGGCGGGGCGATCGCCTCTATGTGGGCAGTGGCCCCGAGAGGAAAACGTCGCCTGGCGGATTTCGAGGTTTTCCCCTGGGCTGAGCACGAATCGAGCTGAGCACGAATCGGTGGGTGAAACTGTCAGCCGGGGGAGATTCCGAACAGGCAGATGACTGGGAGATGAAGACGATGAAGCGCGTGGTCGTCGATCACTTCGGTGGGCCCGAGGTCTTGAGGGTGGTGCAGGAGGACGATCCGCGACCCGGACCGGGCGAGGTCCGTGTCCGGGTCCTGGCGGCCGGGGTGTCGTTCACCGACGCCCAGCTGCGCGCCGGCACCTACATCGCCGGTGGACCCAAGCCGCCGTTCACACCCGGCTACGAGCTGGTCGGCGTCGTCGAGGAACTCGGCCCGGGCTGCGCGAGGCTCGCCG
>Ga0207678_10005410_pt1 | contig 11434 bp, 9 predicted proteins | sample KBSC63metaG_FD_184319 | JGI IMG/M metagenome (GOLD analysis project Ga0207678, IMG submission 184319) | Corn rhizosphere microbial communities from Kellogg Biological Station, Michigan, USA - KBS C6-3 metaG (SPAdes) (version 2) | ecosystem: Host-associated > Plants > Roots > Rhizosphere > Soil ...
GCGAGCAGCGCACGGTGGACTTCTGCCTGCGCTGGGCGGGGCCGACCGGCGTCGTCATGTTCACGGCACTGGTGGTGCAGGCCAATACGGGTCTGCTATCCGGCTATAAGCGTGACGCGACAGTACGCAGCATCGGCGTGGGTTTCGTTGAACTGGCGGCCGAGGTCGAGGCGGTTCGCGCCCGTGTCGGGGCCACATGCGTGGTGGCGCCCGATTACGGCACCACGGGATGGCTGACCTTCTATCTGCCGAAGGGGACCTGTGTCTTCCAGCGCACCCAGCGGATTCGCTGGGTGAATATGCCGGAGCCGAGTGCAGAGCAGCTGTCCGGCAAGCTTTTGCTGGTGGGTGAGCAAAATGCTGCGGCCAATCCGGAATGGCGGGCGGCTTTTGCGAATATCGAGAAAGTGGCTGACCTCAAACGCAAACGTGGCCCGCTGGTCGTGGAGAATGTCGAGCTGAATCTGCTGGAAGGCGCGAAAGGCGATGTACTGGACCGTTCGCCGCCACCCGAGATGTTACCGCGCTAGGAGGCGCGACCACCATGCGCTTGATAGCGCCATGGTGGTCGGCTGTCGCATTTATGGCGCAAAGTGATAGTTCACGCCGATCTTGCCGAGCTGCATGGTCTGGGCAATATCGGCATTCAGATAATAAGGGCCGACCATCGGAGGGGCATTGATCACGCCTTCGAGGCTCGCATTGTCGTGGCCGAAGCCGATGTAGTTGTACTCCGCCTTGACGGACCAGTTTGGTGCGAAGGCGTATTCCACGCCGGCACCGACCACGTAACCGGTGTGAAGGCGGGATCCGTCGAGATTTGCGTATTGCGGGCCCGACGACAGCGATATGGCGTGATGATCCCCGGCGACGGCGACACCGCCCTTGAGATAGGTCAGCCAGCGCTCGTTGGTCACCATGCCGATACGTGCGGTGGCCATTGCGAGCCATTCGGTGCGCGAGCGCATATCGAGATTGTTATCAAAATTGGTGCGAGTACCGCCGCCGATATTGCCGCCGACCAGTTCACCTTCAACACCCATGACGATCACCCCGAGCTGCACATTGGCGCCGATCTGGCCGCCGCCGAAGCCTCCGGTCATCGAGAACTTCCCATCGGGCGTGTAGTCGCGCCAGTCGCCGTGTCCCGATCCGTAGCCTGCCTGCGCACCGAGATAGAGCCCGGTCCAATTGAATCCTGACTGTGCGTATTGCAGCGGCGGAATCGGTTTGGCGGTATCGGGAGCGCCGAACTGGTAGTTCGCCCCGAGCTTGATGAGATGCAGTGTCTGCTTAGTCGAAGCCGTGGAGGCGATCGGCCCGGTGGAGGCCCGCGTGCCGCTGAAATCGAACTCGTGGTCGGGGAAGTTGACGAAGTTATACTCGCCGCGCAGCGACCAGTTGTTGGCAAGCGCATATTCCATGCCGGCGCCGACGATCCAACCCCGCCGTGTCTCGCTGCCGGACAGTGTAAGCCGGTCCGGCCCCGGCACCGAAACCTGAACGTCGTAGCCGTGATCTTCATTGGCCCAGGCGAAGCCGCCCTTGGCGTAAGTGAGCCAGCGGCCATTGGCGAAGCCAACGCGTCCGGTCACGGTCGACAGCCAGTTGATTTGCGACGTCTGGGACAGGGTGGCCTGGTTCAGAATGCTCACCGTACGATTGCCCTTGATGCCGCTAAAGCTGATATCGGCTTCGATGCCGAGCAGCAGGTTGCCGATCTGTTGATTGTAGCCGGCCTGAATGCCGCCCAGCGCGCCGTCGGTCCGGATATTCAGGATCTGCCATTCGGTCCCGCCGAGACCGTAACCGGCATGAACGCCGGCATAAAAGCCGGTCCAGTTATAGGCGGGATCGATGGCGGAGGCCTTGGTATAGGCGCGGGCCGGCACGTCTGCGGCGATGGCGGCATTGCCGAGGCTGAGGATGCCGATGGTGCCGAGGAGAAGCTTTTTCATGTCGTTTCCTTGCAGGTGCGCTGGCAGCCCTCGAGGAATCGGAGCTGCTTCGCGCGTCATTTCGGCAGCGACCATGTATAAAAATACCGCTCTCGTCGTGGTCGTAAGCGCGTGACTTGTGCTGGATCGCGCTCTTGGCGTCGCATTGTGAGCGGCTGTCGCCGCTCGGTCTCACCTGGAAGTACTACTGGGGAACGCGATCATGGGACCACACGACGACCACCGGCCAACGACTTATGGGTCACCATCGGGGCGCAGTGCGCCGCTATGGTTTCGAAAGACGATAAATTATCGTCGTCGGCGTTGAACCAAAGTCAGGGGTCCGGACGACCTATCTCCGCACACATTGAAATGGGCGGTGATTGGGAACATGGAAAACACAAATCTCGCATTCAGCAGCCACTCCGACTTTGGATCCGACCGTGCCAAGGTGCACAGCATCGAAAAGCCGGACCCCGTGAACCTCACCGAGGTCGGCGGCCTGCGCGGAGCGCGGATCGCCAGCGTGATCAACCAGATCAATGAGAGCTTTGCCGACCAGCAGTTCTCGACCCGGGTGGTCGCCGAGAAGCTCGGCCTGTCCGTCCGCTACGTTCAGGATTTGCTGCAGGGTTCCGGCCTCAGCATCACCGATCGCATCATGGAGCTGAGGCTTGAAAAGGCCCGCAGCATGCTGACCGGCGATCGGCAGTGCAGCCTGAAGATCAGTGAAGTCGCGGCCGCCTGCGGCTTCAACGAACTATCCTATTTCCACCGCAGCTTCCGTCGTCGCTTCGGCGCGTCGCCGGCTAAATTCCGCATCCAGTCAATGAATGGCTGACGCGCGCTTGCGCTTGAAATAGTCCAGCGTCCCGCGGCTGATGACGTGATCCTCAGGGGTCACCTCGTCGGCCGCGATGTCGTCTGCTTTGGCCAGGCGGGTATAGAGTGCGCCAAAATCCTGATAGCTGTCCTGCAGCAGTTTCTCAAAGCTCTCAATGACGAAATAGCTCTGCTGGAAATCGTCGATGATGTAGTTCGTCCGCATCACGCGTTCGAGGTCGAACGTGATCCGGTTCGGCGAGGCGTCTTCCAGGGCGAAGACCGACTCTGTTGCTGACGACAGAATGCCGGCGCCGAAGATGCGCAACCCGTCCGCGCTGTTCATCAGTCCGAACTCCACCGTGTACCAATATAATCGTGCCAGGTTTTTCAACTGGCCGAGCGCCATCGCGCGCTGGCCGCCTTTTCCATAGGCCTCCATGAAGTCGGCATAGACCGGGTTCGCCAATAGCGGAACGTGCCCGAAGACGTCATGGAAGATGTCTGGCTCCTGCAGGTAGTCCATTTCGTGTTCGGGGCGGATGAAGGCGCCGGCCGGGAAGCGGCGATTGGCAAGATGATCGAAGAAGATCTCGTCGGGCACCAGTTCGGCGACCGGCACGACCTGCCAACCGGTGAGCGGCGTCAGACGGGCACTCAGTTTCTCCAGATCGGGAATGCCGGATTCGGACAGCCGTAGCGTGTTCAGTGCGGCGAGGAACTCATCGCAGGCGCGGACTTTGAGGACGGTTTGCGCGCGGGCGAACAGACGGTCCCAGCGATCGTGCTCGGCGGCGGAGTAGGAGCCCCAGTCCTGGTCCAGCGTGAAGTCAGGGCGTTTCGGGGCGCTGAGGTAGCGGCTCTTCTCGGTCGACTGGTTCAGCTCGGTCATGACGCTCTCCGACTCCGACGGTCCGATCAGAGCATAAGGTTCCGCTGCCGAATAGTTCCGTCAAAAGAAGCAACTTCTCGCATCCGCCCGTCCGACGATAGCAATCCACCATCGTCCAGATCTTATTTGCAAAGGCGTTTCCTTGTCGGACACCCGTCTCGATGACATTTTCAGTGGTAACAAACGTGGTCCCACATCGCTGAAATGATTGCGAAATCTCGGCGAAACCTCGCGGGAATCACGGGCAAAACACTCTCATCATCGATCATAAGGAATACGACCGTGCGGCCCGTCATGTCTTCTCGACTCCTCTCAGGTGCTTTCGCGGCAGTGCTGCTGGTTTCCGGCGCGACGGGGGCGCTCGCTGACAGCTGGCCGAGCCGGACGATCAAGCTGATCGTTCCGTTCCCGCCGGGCGGCGCTGCGGACATCACGGCGCGGGTCTATGCCGACAAGCTCGGCGAGGCGCTGAAGCAGACAGTCGTGGTCGAGAACAAGGCCGGTGCCGGTACGGCTATTGCTGCCGACGCGGTCGCCAAGGCCGATCCGGATGGCTACACGCTGTCGCTGGCGCCTGCTGGACAGCTCACGATCCTGCCGCATATCAACAAGACCATCTCTTACGACCCCTTCAAGAGCTTCACGCCGGTGGCCATGCTGACGTCGGTGCCTTACGTGCTCGCGGCTAGCCCCGATACGCCGGTGTCATCAGTGAAGGAGCTCGTTGCTGCTGCGAAACGCGAGCCGGGGAAATTCACCTACTCGTCGTGCGGACCCGGCACGCTCTGCCATCTGAGCGGCGAGCTGTTCAAGAGCCTGACCGAGACGGATCTGCTGCATGTGCCGTTCAAGGGCAGCGCTCCCGCCGTGAATGCGCTGCTCGGAAACCAGGTGAACCTGTCTTTCGACACGCTGACGGTGCTGGCGCCGCAAATCCGCGACGGCAAGGTCAAGGGTCTCGTGATCACCAGCCGCGAGCGCTCGTCGCAGCTTCCCGATGTGCCGACGCCGGCGGAAGCAGGCGTGGCTGACTTTGTCGTCGACTCCTGGTTCGGCCTCGTCGTGCCTGCAGGGACGCCCGATGCCATTGTTGATCGCCTGAACGCCGAAGTGGTGCGCATCGGCGCGCTGCCGGATGTTCGCGAGCGTCTCGAAAAGCAGGGCCTCAGCATCACGACCTCGACGCCTCAGGCCTTCGCCAAGACGATCAAGGACGATTACGCCCGCTGGGGACGCGTCGTCGATGCGTCTGGCGCGAAGCTTTTCTGACTACTAGCCATATTGCCTGACACATCGGTCGGGCCAAGCTGAAACCAAGAAAGGCCGGGTTGATGTTTCAACCCGGCCTTTTGCTTGTCGATTATCTGCTGAAGCCTGTGTTTAGGCAGCAGCCTTCGGCTTCTCGATCGGATGCGGAACGCGGAAGCCGACGGCAAGACGGTTCCAGACATTGATGGCACCGATCGCTACGGTGATCTTGAGGCATTCCTCTTCCGAGAAATGTGCGCGCAGGGCCTCATAATCGGCATCGGGTGCGCGAGTCTGCGCGATCAGCGTGACTGCATCGACCCAGCCGAGGAGAGCGCGCTCGCGCGGCGTATAGACCGTCGATTCGTGCCAGACCGACATCATGTTGATCCACTGTTCGCTGAGGCCGTCGTGACGGGATTCCTTCACATGCATGTCGACGCAGAAGGCGCAGCCATTGATGATCGACGAGCGGAGCTTGATGAGGTGGACGATCGCAGGCTCGAGGCCGCTTTCCTTGACGACATATTGATCGAGCGCGGCGACGGCCTTGTAGGCGTCGGGGGCGGCCTTGGCGATGTTGAGGCGGGCTTGCATGGTCTTTCTCCTTGGTGTGCGGTTTCAGGTTTCAGTTGGCGTTACGGCGTCGTTCGTTGAGCTCCAGAAAGGCGCAGCCGCGGGCGGCAATGGCGCCGTCTGTGTCCTTGGCGCGGAGATCGCCGAGCACGTCGGCGATGCTCACCTTGGCCAGCTCATCGCGATAGACGCGCTCGGCACGCAACATCGCGGCATTGATGCCGCAGGGCGCCGTGGGTTTGCCGGGCAGGGGATTGGGGCCGCGCTGGCGGATTTCGCTGCAGCGGAAGGCGGGCGCATCGCCCTCAACGGCAAGGACGACATCGAGCAGGGTGATCTGGTCTGGCGTCCGGGCAAGGCGATAGCCGCCGGTCGGGCCAGGCTGTGCGATGAGCAAGCCGGCGCCCGAAAGCGCCTGCAGGTGTTTCAGGAGATAGCTGGTGGATACGCCATGAAATTCGGCGAGGGCGCCGGCGGACAACACGCCGTTCGATTGCAGGCCTGCGAGCATCGCCACGCTGTGGATCGCCTGCTCAACCCCGTCGCTCATCTTCATGGCTGTATTTCACCTCTGTCGTGGATAATTATTATCCGCGATTAAGGATGTCGTCAAGTGTCCGGTCCTGAGGTGGTCCGCAGGTGGGCAGCGCAACAGAATCTAAATCCCGATGCCGGTATCACCCGACCTAGGTACTGTGATCCGAAGCCGGGGGCCGGGTCAGTTCAGGGAACTCGACATGGCATTGCGTGACTTGCTGGCGCCGCAGGCGCGGCGGACGACTTTCGTTGCAGCAGCCATTCTCGGAGCCGGCCTCGCCGCGACATTCGCCATTCGCGAATTCTCGGAGCGTCTGATTGCGGCCGATATGCAGCGTCGCTTCGCAGTCGACGCGGTTGATATTTCCAATGCGATCAGCGAACGGCTGCGCACCCACGCCGAAGTACTGGTCAGCATGCAGGGATTGTACGCCTCGATCGGCCGTGTCGATCGCGCCCAGTTCCGACGCTACATCGATGTGCTCGATCTCGGCCGCCGCTATCCCGGCTTCCAGGCCTTGCAGTCGCTGCGTCATGTGACGCCGGATCATCTCGATGCCTTCGTTGCGGAAGTTCGTGCCGACAAGAGCATCGAGCATTCCGGACAGCCGGATTTCGCCGTGCGTCCGCCGGGGCCACGATCAATCTACAACGTAGTCGAATTCGTCGAGCCGATGCGTGGCAACGAAAATGCGCTGGGCTTCGATGCCGGTGCCAATCCTGCGCAACTGGACTCGCTGCGGCGTTCCGCGGAGACCGGCCGGATTGTCGCGACGCCGCCGGTTAAACTGGTGCAGGACACCTCGGGTGGCCTCGGTTTCATTATCCGTGCGCCGATCTATCGGGCCGGCGAGCCCACGCAGACCGTCTCGCAGCGAAACGCAGCGCTCCACGGTTTCGTTGCATCGGTCTATCGCACCAATGACCTGATGCGCGGCATCCTCGATCCGCGGACGCTGCAGCAGATGCATATCCAGGTGGTTGATCGCGGTTACGCCAAGCCGACGCAGGAAGGCGTCATGATTGGCGAGCCGGAAGATACGACCGTCACTCCGACCCTCATGTATGACAGTCTTGAACCCAATCTCGGTCTCGTCACGCAGATGGTGATGTCGGCGGGGATATCGGCGGATCGTTCGCTGGTTGTCGGTGAGCGCGTCTGGCGCGTGCTGTTCACCACCAATCCCGGCTCGATCTACGAGGTCAGCCATACAGTGCCGAACGTCGTCCTCGCCAGCGGCACCGCCATCAGCCTCCTGATGATGCTGCTCGCCGTGATCACGATGAGATCGCGCCGGTTGTCCGGCAATCTCAGCACGCTCGATGCCGAGCAGCGCGCGCTGGTCGACAATCCGCTGGCAGGCATCCTGTTTACGGCCGGCCACCGGATCCTGCGCGGCAATCGCCGGATCGCTGAACTCTGCGGTCGCAGCTCCGCTGCGCTTCTCGGCAACACGATCGACGAGCTGGTTGCGACGAAGGAGGACGGGGAGGCGTTCGATGCCGCGTTGGATCGTATTCGTGACAGCGCCATGGCGACGGAAGTCGAACTGCATCTGCGCCGCAGCGACGGTTCCACGCTGCTGGTCGATGCCTATGGCAAGCCGCTGGCGACCGGCGATATCCTCTGGGTGATCCAGGACAAGACCGACGCACTCGCTGTCGAGGCGGAGCGGCGCGCGCATGCGCACGCTATGGAGGAGGCCAACGAACGGCTGACGACCTCGCTGCAACTGGCGGAAATTCGCGCCAAGGAAATCGTCCTGCTCACTGAACTCTCGGGCGTGCTGCAGTCGTGTCAGTCGCGCGAAGAGATTTTCGCGGCGGTTCAGACCTATGCAGGCTACCTGTTCACGGAGGAGGCGGGCGCGCTGTACTATCTGAATAAAGCGCGTAACGCAGTTCAGCGCGGCGCCCATTGGGGCGCACTACAGGCCGATGCGGTGTCGTTTCCGGTTGATGACTGCTGGGCGCTGCGTCGTGGCACGACATTCCCGATTTCAGAGGCGAGTCAGGGACTGGTCTGCAATCATGCCCATCCGTGCTGTGCTACCGGTACGGGATTTATTTGTCAGCCGCTGATCGCGCAGAACAACCTGCTTGGTCTGCTGTATCGCGAGCATGCCTCTGTGTTCGGTGAGGGGGCGGATCAATTGGCGACGATGCTGGCCGAACAGGTGTCGCTGGCGATGGCCAATCTCGAACTCCGCGAGTTGCTGCGTCAACAGGCGGTGCGGGATCCGCTGACGGATCTTCACAACCGCCGCTACCTCGAAGATGCCCTGGTGCGCGAGACCACGCGTAGCCAGCAGGACGGCAAGCCGCTCGCGCTGGCGATGCTCGACATCGATCACTTCAAGGGCATCAATGATAGCCACGGCCATGAGGCCGGTGATGCCGTGCTGCGCGGCCTCGGCAGGATATTGCGCGAGACGACGCGCGCCTCGGATATCATCGGCCGGTTCGGCGGCGAGGAGTTCCTGATGCTGATGCCGGGCGTCACGGTCGAGGTTGCAGCGCAGCGGGCGCAGCAGGTGCTCGATGCCGTGCATCGCATGCAGGTGACGCTGCCATCGGCCATGCTCGACGGCGTCACGCTGTCGATCGGTCTGGCAGTGATGCCGGTGCACGTCGCCAAGGGCGATGATCTACTCGCGGCTGCCGACGCCGCGCTTTATGAGGCCAAACGCGAGGGCCGCAACCGCGTCGTGATCAGTCATCGCCGTGCGAAGGCCGACACCGCGGCCTGAGCTCGTGGGTCATTACAGGATGGGTAGAACGTAGGCGCATCGCGCCGAAGCGATACCCCTCACACATCGTGACAACGAGCGATGAATGTTGCGAGGATGCTACGATCCTACGGCCCTTGAACATCCAGGCATGCTTTGTCGGTTTAAGGCAGCGCGATCGGTCCGTCCTATGCATTGCGGAGGCGAATGCCGCTGACATGCAGCGATGTCTCCCACAAGGGCGCCAGCGTCTTCAGGGACGGCAGGACGCGCAATTCGACGCCGGCGGCTTCCAGTGCCTTTTCGATGTTGTCGATCCGCTCCATGTTCAGCGGCATGGACGGCGTGCGCGAAATCCACATACCCGCATCGTCCAGCGATTCAAACCCGTCCGGCGAAAGCTCGTAGCGATAGATGGTGGTGTGGGAGAGCCGGTCCAGCCAGGCAAGCTCTATATGCGCGACCATGCGGCAGGTGGTCATCTTCTTGTAGGCGGTGAGGTATTCCGGCGTCGTGCTCGCTGTCGGCCAGACAAAAATGCGCGGGCAGTCGCGCGGGAACAGATACATCGGCGCATGCCAGTCATCGATCGCCCAGACCAAGGGGCCGTTGAGCCACTCCTGTCCCTGGGCGCGAGGCGTCGCAACCTCCACCTGCCGCGGCATGAAGACTTCGATGTTGTTCTCTTCGCTGAAATGAAACAGGCGCATGGCGCACTCATGTGCGTCCATGCTCGGCGCGTCAATGACCGTCATGCGTGTTTGGCCGTTCACGAAGCTGCGCGTGATGAATTTGTGGATCGTCATGTCGGATCGGCCGCTCCCGGAACGTCTTTCAGACGGAACACGTTGAAATTCACCAAGGGAGGATCATGTCATGACCGGTTCCAGCCTGACGCCTGTGGCCGAACTCGTGAAGAAGGCCAGTTTTCGCTATCCCAATGAGAGCCGTGAATACCGCGATGCGCGTAATGCGTTGCTTGTCGAGGAGATCGAACTGCGGCGTCAGATCGAACGCGTCGCGGAGCTGCGTCGTGCGCTACCAGATGGCGGCGAGGTGACCAAGGACTACGACTTCATCGGAGAGAAGGGCCCCGTGAATTTCGCGGGCCTGTTCGGCGACAAGCAGACGCTCGTCGTTTACTCCTACATGTATGGGCCGCAGCGCGAGAAGCCGTGCCCGATGTGCACATCGCTGCTGTCGGCCTGGGACGGCGAGGTACCTGACATTACTCAGCGCGTGGCGCTGGCCGTTGTGGCGCGCTCGCCGATCGAGCGGCTGGTCGCCTTTAAGAAGCAGCGTGGCTGGCATTACCTGCCGCTGTTTTCGGACACGTCCGGTGCGTTCAGCCGTGACTATCACGGGCTGACCAAGGACGGCGGCGACGATGCTGCCTTCAACGTGTTCACCCGCCGCAGTGGCAAGATTCGCCATTTCTGGAGCGGCGAGATGGATGGATCTACGGCCGATCCCGGCCAGGACCCGCGCGGGGCGCCGGATCTGATGCCGCTCCGGACGATTCTGGACGTTACGCCGGAAGGGCGGGGCACCGACTGGTATCCGAAGCTGAACTACTGAGGTCGTGATCATTTGACGCCTTAGCCGGTACAAATTGATCGTTGTGATTACCTAAATACCGCAAAAGGAAATGTGGTTCCCCGCGCACCAGCCTCGCACTAGGCCAATGGCCTAATCACAGCGCGCCAATAGTTCGGGCCGGGCGTGACCCAAAACCCCAGCGCGCCTGAGACCGGCCTGCGAGAGCCCACAAAGCTCTCGCAGGTTCCCCGAATTCGTCCTGTCGGTTACTCAAAAAGGCCATGATTGGCAGGCCTTTAGGTAGGCAATCGGTGGGGGACCTCCAATTAATTCGCATTTAACTAAAACTCGCCTTAATGGCGTTTCGCATCCCTGCGCGGTGCTTTTCGAGACCTGTGTGTCTCGTCAGGCACAACGGGCAGGGAGCTTAGTAAACGTGTGTTGGACGTCAGGCGTATGAGCAGCAGTAAACGTGCGTTGAACCATTCTGCACCCTCACGCCGAGGCCAGCATCAAGTGTCGAAATCCAGTTCACGCATGTTCGTGACCGGCGCTGCTCTTGCCGCCGTCGCATTGACCGGTGGATGGACGCTCGCCGGCAAGCTTTTCCAGAACGGCGTGCAGCCTGCGATGGTCTCCGCCAATCTCGGCAATGATGCAGGCATTGGCCAGTCGTCCTTCGCTGAGCGCTTCGACAGCCGTTTCTCGCGCACCGAACACCGTACTTCCTTCTCAGAGCGTTTCGAGCCGGCCGTTAATGCGCCGCTCGCTGCCGCGCAGACCGAGCCGAAGCGTCAGGTCGCCTGGTTCGACCCGACCTATTCGATGGGCGCCGCGCCCGAGCGCTTCGTCAAGCGCAACCCGGCTTCTGAAGCTGTGATCCCTGCACCGGCTGCGAAGCCGCAGGAGGTCGCACTGATGCAGCCGGCACCGACGGTGCGCCAGCTCGTCGACAGCATTCCGATGCCGGCCGCACGGCCCTCCGATGCCCGTACGCCGTCCGCGCCGCAGCAGGCAACACAAGCGCCGTCGCAGCCGGTCGCACAGGCCAGCGCCGCCAGGGGCGGTGCCTATGGCCACGACTCACTGGTGCAGAAGGCACGGCTGGCGCTGGCCGCACAGCCCAAGTCCGGCAATTTCAACGTCTTTGAAAA
>Ga0207678_10005414_pt1 | contig 11432 bp, 9 predicted proteins | sample KBSC63metaG_FD_184319 | JGI IMG/M metagenome (GOLD analysis project Ga0207678, IMG submission 184319) | Corn rhizosphere microbial communities from Kellogg Biological Station, Michigan, USA - KBS C6-3 metaG (SPAdes) (version 2) | ecosystem: Host-associated > Plants > Roots > Rhizosphere > Soil ...
AGGAAGCTGTACGGGTCGACGTCGACGCTCACGCGAACCTTGGAGCTCCATTCGACGCCGGCGAGCCAGTCGCGGATGACGTCCTGCACATCGAGAAGCCGCTCGGCGTGAATTAGCAGGCGCTGCCGGTGACGGCCGCGAAGCATCGCCAGCGGGGCGGGGGCGGGCCCGAACACCGCCATTCCTTCGACTTTCGGCGCGGCATTGCCGATCCGCCGGGCGACTCCGTCGGCTTCCGATGCATCCTCTGCCGAGACGACGATCGCGGCGAGGCGTCCGAACGGCGGCATCGCCGCCTCCCGCCGAGCCTCGCTTTCGGCGGCGTAGAAGCCCGGCGCGTCGCCTGACACCAGCGCCTCAATCACCGGCGCGTCGGGATCGTGGGTCTGGACATAGACCCGGCCGGGCTTGTCGCCGCGCCCGGCTCGGCCGGCGACCTGTTGGATTTGCTGGAAGCTGCGCTCGGCGGCGCGAAGGTCGCCGCCTGCCAGCCCGAGGTCGGCATCGACGACCCCGACCAAAGTCAGGTTGGGGAAGTGATAGCCCTTCGTCACCAGCTGCGTTCCGATCACCACGTCGATCGCGCCGGCCTCCATCGCTCCGACGAACTCGGCCGCCCGAAGAGGCGACCAGATGGTGTCGCTGGTGACGACCGCCGTCCGCGCTTCCGGGAACAGCTCCGCCACCTCGTCGGCGATCCGCTCCACCCCAGGCCCGCAGGCGACGAGGCTATCCTCCTCGCCGCATTCGGGGCAGGCCTTGGGCGGGGGCATCACGTGCCCGCAATGGTGGCAGGCGAGGCGATGCATCAGCCGGTGCTCGACCATCCAGGCGGTGCAGTTGGGGCATTGGAAGCGATGCCCGCAGTGGCGGCACAGGGTCAGCGGGGCGAAGCCGCGGCGGTTGAGGAACAGCAGCGACTGCTCGCCGCTGTCGAGGTTCGCCTGCAGCTCCTCGACCAACTTCGGCGCCAGCCAGCGTCCGCGCGGCGGCGGGTCTTGGGTGAGGTCGATCGACCGGATATCGGGAAGCGTCGCGCCGGCATAGCGGCTGGTCAGCGACAGCTCGCGATAGCGGCCGACCTCAACCATGTGGCGGCTTTCGATCGGCGGGGTCGCGGTCGAAAGGACGATGGGAATGTCCTCGAACTTGGCGCGCATCACCGCCGTGTCGCGGGCGTGGTACTGGACCCCATCCTCCTGCTTGAAACTCGGCTCGTGCGCCTCGTCGACGACGATCAGGCCGAGGTCGGGGTAGGGCAGGAACAGCGCCGAGCGGGCGCCGACCGTCACCTTCGCCTCGCCCGACGCGATCCCGCGCCAGGCGCGGCGGCGCTGCGACGAGCGGAGGTCGGAATGCCAGGCGACCGGCTCGCACCCGAACCGCGCCTCGAACCGCTTGAGGAAGGGCTCGGTCAGCGCGATCTCGGGAAGGAGGACGAGCGCCTGCTTCCCCTGGCGAAGGCACTCGGCGATTGCTTCGAAATAGACTTCGGTTTTGCCCGAGCCGGTGACCCCGTCGAGCAGGACCGGGTCGAAGCCGTTGCCGATGGCGTCCGCGAGCGATTTCGCGGCGGCGGCCTGCTCCTCGCTCAGCTCCGGCGGGGCGAAATCGGGATCGGGGCAGGCGAGCGGCTTGTCGGCGGTGACTTGCACCGGCTCAAGCGCGCCGGAGTTGGCGAGCCCGCGCATCACGGAATCGCTGACCTTGGCATGATCGGCCAACTCGCGGATCGTGCCCTGCCGCCCCTCGATCGCGGCGAGCGCCTTCTCGCGCTGCGGGGTCAGGCGATCGGGCGCCCGGCCGGTCGGCGCATATTCGGTGAGCTGGCGTGGGCCTTCGAGCGCGGCTGACGACGGGAGCACCATCCGCAAGACCGAAGCCGCCGGCGCGAGATAATAATCGCTGGTCCACTCGACGAGCCGCCGCACCGCCGCGGGGATCGGCGGAACATCCATAACGGCCACGAGCGGACGAAGCCGGTTGTCGCCGACCTCCTCCGTCTGAAGCCGCTCCGGCTCCCAGACGACGCCGATGAGCTGCCGAGGGCCAAGAGGCGCAACGACGATCGAGCCCGGCTCGACCGGCATCCCGTCGGGTACGCGATAGTCGAGCGGCCCGAGCGCGGCGTTCAAGGTCACGACGCGGGCTCGGGGGAGACTCATGAGACGCGAAGGTTCACAAAGTTCGCGGCGACACGCGTGCGCGCACACCCGCCCGCGCGAGGCCCGAGGCTGGACATTGGGTCGAAGGGGCGGCGGCTGCGGATCATCGCCAGCGCTTAAGCACAAGCGAGGGGTTGTAGGACAGTGGGCCTTCAGCGGGTCAGCCGCGCCGCGGATCGATGAGGATTAATGGCCGCGGCCTCTGAGGCAGGAATGGGTGGAAACCGGACGCTCGCACGAAAATGGTCGCTAGCTACTGCCCGCGCAGCTTCGTACAGGCCTGGACGCTCGGCTGTTCAAACGGGGGAGAGCGAGTGCGCATTTTCAAGCTTCTGTGCGGCGCCGTCGCGGCCGCATCCGTCTTCACGACGTCCGCTCACGCGCAAGCGCAGAAGAGCGATCTGGACCGGGCGATGGAACTGGTGACTTCAGGTGAGCCGGAAAAATCGCTCGCGCTGGTCGATCCGATCATCGCGCAAGCGATGCTGAAGGATGGGAAAGATCCGACCGCCATTTGTCCAAGCGCCGCCGCGGCCTTCCTGCAGAGCTACATGGAGGGCAAGTTCACCGTCACGGTCGAAAATGACTGGTGCGACGCAATGCTCGTGAAGGGCTATGCGCTGAACGAGCTGAAGCGGCCGGCGGAAGCCGCCCAGGTGCTCGAAGCTCTTGTTCGCCACGACCCTGCAAACGCCCATTACCTGATCGAATATGCCTATACGGTCCGCTTGAACGGGCAATTGGAAAGGTCGCTCGACCTCTACAAACAGGCGGAAAAGCTGGCGTCGAAGCTTTCGGACAAAGCGAGTGCAGCGCACTGGCGCGCGGTGGCGCTTCGCGGTCAGGGGTATGCGTACACCGAGCTCCAGCAATGGGATGAAGCCACAAAGGCTTATCAGCGAAGCTTCAAGTACGAGCCCGGTAACGAGATCGCGCAGAGCGAACTGCAATATATCGAACAGCGTCGTCCGCATTGAACTGATCCGGAGGGCGCAGGCCCCTCCACCATTCACTCTTCGGTGAATGGTCCCCCTCCCCACCAGCTTTGCTGGCAGGGAGCTACCAGCCTATTTGCCGCGCTTTTTGCGGTGGCTGTCGAGGTCGAGGATTGGGGTTGCCTCGTCGCCTTCGGGCATCAGGCCGAGGCGACGTGCGACTTCCTGGTAGCCTTCCTCGACGTTGCCGAGGTCCTGACGGAAGCGGTCCTTGTCCATCTTCTCGTTGGTCTTGAGGTCCCACAGGCGGCAGCCGTCGGGGCTGATCTCGTCGGCGAGGATGATGCGCGCGAAATCACCGTCCCAGACGCGGCCGAACTCCAGCTTGAAGTCGATCAAACGGATTCCGATCGCGGCGAACATTCCGGACAGGAAGTCGTTCACGCGGATCGCCATGTCGGCGATATCGTTCATCTCTTCCTGGCTCGCCCAGCCGAAGCAGGCGATATGCTCGTCCGAGATCATCGGGTCGCCGAGCGCGTCGTCCTTGTAATAATATTCGATGATCGTGCGGGGCAGCTGCGTGCCCTCCTCGATCCCGAGGCGCTTGGAAATCGATCCGGCAGCGACGTTGCGGACCACGACCTCGATCGGGATGATCTCGACCTGCCGGATGAGCTGCTCGCGCATGTTGAGCCGGCGGATGAAGTGGGTGGGGACTCCGATCGCCGAGAGCGCGGTGAAGATATGCTCGGAAATGCGGTTGTTGATCACGCCTTTGCCGCTGATCGTCCCGCGCTTCTGCGCGTTGAACGCGGTCGCATCGTCCTTGAAATATTGGATCAGGGTACCGGGTTCGGGACCCTCGTAGAGGATCTTGGCCTTGCCCTCGTAGATTTGGCGGCGGCGAGCCATGTCGGGTGATACGCTCCAGCGGAACAGGATGGTGCGGGGGCTATAGAGCCTGCGTTATCCAAGTGGAAGCGCCGGAAGAGATCGAGGAGCGCGGGGCGTGCAATCCCGCGCTCCTTCTGGTCATTCAGACAGTACGGCGCCGCCGGCGGCGGGCAAGCCAGGGCGCATCATATTCGATGCGATTGAGCACGTGGAACGCGTTACCGGCAGCGACGCCGATTTCGCGAACAATGAGCAGGAGCCCGGCATTGAGCTCGGCGCGACCCGACTGGTAGGTCCGGTCGAAAATCTCGTCGATCATTTGAACCTCTCCTCTCAGAGCGCCAGCGGAAAGCCGTCGGCCACGTCGTTGGCGGGAATTCGCAAGGCTTCCTCGACAGCCCGGAGCCGGTGATCGGCATTGAGCTTGCGCCACGGAAGGAAGCGGACTGCTGGGCGGGATTCGGCGGCGGCGGCCGCCAGCTCCGCGGGGCCGTTCTCGACGAACAGCCCGCGATCGAGGCTATAAGTCACTTTGGCTTCTCCTGTTGTGTTCCGCCGGCGGAGCGGGGCTTTCATCAGGGGGAGGATGGGCTCCGCCGGCGGTGTGATTTCCATGTACTGGGTGGCGGCTTCTGTCGCCAATCAAACACTCGACAGGGGCGATAAAGCAGGCTTATGAGCTGGCGATGCGAAAGCTGCCCCCGCTGACCGCCATCCGGGCCTTCGAGGCAGCGGCCCGGAACGAGAATTTCACCGCGGCCGCGGCCGAGCTAGGGATGACCCAGGCGGCCGTTTCCTACCAGGTGAAGGCTCTGGAGGAACGGGTTGGGGCGCCGCTCTTCATCCGCGAAAAGGGGCGCGCGCGGCTGACCCCGCTCGGTCACCGGCTGCTGCCGGCGCTGAGCCAGGCGTTCGATGCCATCGAGGCAGCCTTCGAATCCAACCGCGCCGAGGATGAATCGCTGCTGACGATCACGACCACCGTGACGTTCGCCAATACCTGGCTCGCCTGGTGCCTCGGCACCTTCCAGATTCGCCATCCCGAGCTCGCGGTGCGGATGAGCACAGGCAATGAGGTCGTCGATCTTCGGTCGGGCGATGCCGACGTCGGTATCCGCGGCGGCACCGGAGACTGGGAAGGCCTGGAAAAGCATCTGCTCGTCCATTCCGATTACACGCCGATGGCGAGCCCCGGCTTCATCGCGGAATCGGAGCGGACGCTGGGCCGGAAAATCGAACCGAAAGACCTGCTCGATCTCAACCTCATCACGCCCGAGGACGATTGGTGGGTCCAGTGGTTTGCGGATTCCAACCTGACCACCGACGGAACCGCGAAGCGACGGGGCGTCCGTTTGGATAACCAGGCCAACGAAGGCCACGCCGCGATGGCAGGCCTCGGAATCGCGCTGCTGACGCCGTTTTTCTGGCAGAACGACATCGCCGAAGGGCGGCTCGTGATGCTGTTCCCGGAACTACTCTCGACCCGCGGCTGGTCCTACTGGCTGGTCTATCCGCCGGAGCGCCGCATGGTGCCGAAAATCAAGCGGTTCCGCGAATGGTTGCTAGATGAGATCGCCAGGTCGCGGGCGATGGGAACGCAAAAGGTCCAGGCCGCCGCCGCGGAATAGCGGCAGCATCGCAATCTGCTCCGGAACTTGTTGGCGCGCTGAAACTTCTGGCTTCGCCTGCCGTCGCCATGCCGACGGCGAGTAGGGCGTAACGGGGAGTTTCAATGCGGCGGATCCTGGCCGGCATTGTCGCGATCGTCGCGCTGGCTGTGATCGTCGCGGCAGTGCTCGGGGCGGCGCGGCCTCGCCACGATGCGCTGGCGACGACCGATTACGGTTCCCAATCCCCGGCGAAAGCGGTGCCAGCGGCGGACGCTTCGCCTCCCGACGACGGCAACTGGACGATGCCCGGGAAAGACTATGCCTCCACCCGGTTCAGCGCGCTGAGCCAGGTAAACCGCGGCAACGTTGGCAAGCTGCAGGTCGCCTTCACTGTCTCGACGGGAACGACGGAGGGTTTCGAAGCACCGCCGCTCGTCGTCCACAACACGATGTACATTGTCACGCCCTGGCCGAACACTGTCTTCGCCCTCGACCTGACCAAGCCCGGCGCTCCGGCGAAGTGGGTGTACAGGCCGAATACGGCGGCCGCGGCGAAAGGGGTCGCCTGCTGCGGTCCCGTCAACCGCGGCGCGGTTTATGCCGACGGAAAGTTGTTCTTGAACCTGCTCGACGGCCACGCGGTCGCGCTCGATGCCAACAGCGGTACCGAACTGTGGCGGACCCAGGTCGCCGACATCCAGAAGGGCGAGACGATCACGATGGCGCCGCTGGTCGCGGCGGGGAAAGTGCTGGTCGGAAATTCCGGAGGGGAGATGGGGGTCAGGGGCCGTCTCACCGCGCTCGACGAGGGTAGCGGCAAGATCGCCTGGATCGGGTACACGACCGGTCCCGACAAGGATGTGCTGATCGGGCCGGACTATAAACCGCCTTACCCAAAAGATGCGGGCAAGGACCTGGGGGTGACCACCTGGCCTCCCGAGATGTGGAAGATCGGCGGCGGGTCGGTCTGGGGATGGCTGAGCTACGACCCGAAGCTGAAGCTCGTCTATTACGGAACGTCCAATCCGGGTCCGTGGAATTCGCAGCAAAGACCCGGCGACAACAAGTTCACCGCCGGCGTCTTTGCTCGCGACATCGATACCGGAAAGGTCCGCTGGTTCTATCAAAGCACGCCGCACGATCTTTACGATCACGACGACATCAACGAGATCGTGCTGGCGGATGTGCCGGGGCCGAACGGGCAGCGCATCCCGGCAATGCTCCGGCCCAGCCGTAACGGCTTCTTCTATGTACAGGATCGCCGCACCGGCCGCGTGCTGTCGGCGACGCCGTATAGCTACATCAACGTTTACAAGGGCGTAGATCTCAAGACGGGCCAGCTGGTCCGGGTGCCCGGGATGGAGCCGCAGCAAGGGCGGGTGCTGCGCAACATCTGTCCGGCCTCGCCGGGCGCGAAAGACTGGAATCCCTCGGCGTTCTCACCGGTGACCGGCCTGGTTTACATCCCGCACATCAACCTGTGCCAGGACATGGGCATCTCCAACGCCAATTATATCGCGGGAACGCCGTTCGTCGGCGCCGACGTGAAGATGTACGCGGGCCCCGGCGCCAATCGCGGGGTCTTCACCGCCTGGGACCCGATCGCCCGGCGCAAGGTGTTCGAGATCAAGGAAGACCTGCCGCTGTGGAGCCCGGCGCTCGCGACCGGCGGAGGCCTGGTTTTCTACGGCACGATGGACGGATGGTTCAAAGCGATCGATGCCCGCACCGGCAAGCTGTTGTGGCAGTTCAAGACGGCGAGCGGGATTATCGGCCAGCCGATCAGCTACCGCGGTCCGGACGGACGGCAATATATCGCCGTGCCTTCGGGCGTCGGCGGCTGGGCCGGCGCGATCGTGACGGCGGACCTCGACCCCGACGATCCGACCGCCGCGCTAGGGTTCGTTAACGCGGTCAAAGATCTGAAGAAGCGGGTTGCAGCAGGCGGAGTGGTCTATGTCTTCGCGCTTCCGAAATAGTTTCGTCGCCATCGCGCTCCTGGCGCTTGTGTGCGGCTGCGACCGGGACAGGCAGGAACCGCGTGGCAAGCCGCTGGGTGAGACGGTGCCGATGGCAGCGGCCCCGGACACAATCTTCCCCGGCGGAGGCAGGCCGGCGCCACTCGACGCCCGAGCCGCTGCCTACGAAGGCAATGCCTATGCGATCGCACAGGGACAACAGCTCTTCACCTGGATGAACTGCGTCGGCTGTCACAGCCACGGGGGCGGCGGAATGGGTCCCGCGCTCATGGACGGCAAGTGGCGCTATGGCGGCCGCATCGACCAGATCGTGGCGTCGATCGCGAACGGACAGCCAAACGGAATGCCATCGTGGCGCGGCAAGCTGACCAGCCAGCAGATTTGGCAGCTGGCCGCCTATGTCCGCACCTTGTCGGGCCAGGCCCGCAAGGACTCGGTCGGGGCGAGGGCGGAGACGATGAGCAATTCGCCGCCCCAGACGCAAACGATCCGGAAACCGGTCAAGCCAGCGGATTCGGCCCAGCAATGACGGCGTCCGGTTTTCAGACGGCGCTCGGCGGCGACGCGCTCGAAAGCCACAATTTCCTGACCCTGTTCGCCGTCTTCATGATCGTTTGCACGATCATGTACCTGCTGGTGATCGGGGCGCTGATCATCGCGATGTGGCGCGGCCGAAGGCGCGGAAAAGAACTGGTCGTCGAAACCGGCAGGCACCACGAAACGGGGCCCGCATTCCGGACAGCCTTGATCGGCTGGACCGCGCTGATCGTCGTCGGCCTGACATCGCTCACGATCGCGAGCTTCTTCACCGACCGCTCCAATGCCTCGGTCGCGCGCGACCCCGGACTTACCCTGAAAGTGACTGCAAACCAGTGGTGGTGGGACGTCGAATATACCACCCACGACGCGTCGAAGATGATCCGCACCGCTAACGAGATTCATCTTCCGGTCGGAGTGCCCGCGGAAATCACGCTGCAGGCGAGCGACGTCATCCACAGCCTGTGGATCCCGAATCTCGCGGGCAAGCAGGACCTGATCCCGGGCCGTGTCACCGACATGCAACTGCTCCCGCGCAAGATCGGGACCTATCGCGGGCAGTGCGCCGAATTCTGCGGGATTCAGCACGCGCACATGGCGCTGGATGTCACCGTCGACAGCAAAGGCGATTTCGAGAAATGGGTGGCCGCGCAGCAGCGCGTGGCCTTCGCGCCCACGACGCCTCTGCAGCTCGCCGGCTACCACTATGTGACGACGCGCGAGTGCAGCGCCTGCCACACCATTACCGGCACGCCCGCGGGCGGCACGGTCGGCCCCGACCTCACCCATTTCGCCAGCCGCAGGAGCATCGGCGCCGGCACTCTGCCGATGAACACCGGCAATCTCTACGGCTGGATCGCCGACCCGCAGTCGCAGAAGCCCGGAAACCACATGCCCACGATTGGGCTCGAGCCGGCGGACCTGCATGCCATCGTCGCTTACCTGGAGACGCTGAAGTGAGCGCCAGGGTGCTCCGTGACGGGCCGAATTTCACCGGGCCGAAGCTCGAGTCCGCCCTCACTCTCGCTTGGTCGCGGCCGCGTGGGCTGATCGGCTGGCTCGCGAGCGTCGATCACAAGGAAATCGGCGTTCGCTACATCGTCACCGCGCTGATCTTCCTGGCGCTGGCAGGCGCCATGGCGCTGCACATGCGCCTTCAGCTGATGGTCCCCGACAACACGCTGATGAATGCCGAGCTCTTCAACGAGAGCTTCACGATGCACGGCACCACCATGATGTTCCTGTTTGCCGTCCCGGTGATGCAGGGCGTCCAGATCTATCTCACGCCGCTGATGGTCGGAACGCGGAACATGGCGTTCCCCAGGCTGACCGCGTTCAGCTACTACATGTACCTGGCCGGCGGGCTGTTCCTGTGGGGCTGCCACTTCCTCGGATTCGGGCCCGACAACGGCTGGTTTTCCTATGTCCCTCTGGCCGGCCCGCAATACGGCATCGGCAAGCGCGCCGATGTCTGGGCGCAGACCATCACCTTCACCGAAGTTGCCGCTTTGGCGGTCGCGGTGACCCTGACCGCGACCATCCTCAAGCAGCGGGCTCCGGGAATGACGCTGGCGCGAGTGCCTTTGTTCGTGTGGGCGACATTGGTCACCTCATTGATGGTCATCTTCTCGATGCCGGCGGTCGCCCTGGATTCGGCGCTGCTGCTCTCGGACCGCCTCGTAGGCACGCAATTCTTCAATCCGGCCGAGCATGGCGACGCGCTTTTGTGGCAGCACATGTTCTGGTTCTTCGGTCACCCCGAAGTCTACATCATCTTCCTTCCCGCGACGGGATTCATCAGCGAGATCGTCACGACCTTCTCGCGCCGGTCGATGTTCGGTTACCCGATCGTGGTCCTGTCGCTGGTGGCAACCGGCATCCTCGCGTTCGGGCTGTGGGTGCACCACATGTTCGCCACCGGGCTGCCAAGGGTCGGCTACAGCTTCTACACGGCAGCGAGCATGTCGGTGTCGATCCCGACCGGCCTGCAGATCTACTGCTGGATCGCGACCATCTGGCAGGGGCGGCCGAAGTTCGAGGTGCCGCTTCTCTACGTCATCGCTTTCTTCTTCACCTTCGTCATCGGCGGTCTGTCGGGGGTGATCATCGCCGCAGTCCCGCTCGACCTGCAGCTGCACGATACCTATTTCATCGTCGCGCATTTCCATTACGTGCTGATCGGCGGGTCGGTCTTCCCGCTCTTGGGAGCGATCACTTACTGGTACCCGAAGCTGACCGGGCGGATGATGTCAGAAGATCTCGGCCGGGTCAGTTTCTGGATGGTCTTCCTCGGCTTCCAGTTGGCCTTCTTTCCCATGCACATCAGCGGTCTGCTCGGCATGCCCCGGCGGGTCTACACCTATCCGGCGGGAATGGGCCTCGAGCTTCCCAACATGCTGTCGACCATCGGTGCTTTCGTCGTCGGCCTGGCGGTTGTCCTGTTCGTTCTCAATCTAATCATCTCATTTGCCGGCGAGAAAGCGGGCCACAATCCGTGGGATGCACCGTCGCTCGAATGGGTGACCAGCTCGCCGCCGCCCGAGTATAATTTCGCGCACATACCGGCGGTCGAAAGCCGCACGCCGTTGTGGGACGACCGCACCAGCCTTCCGGTGGTTTATGGTCTCAAGGTCGAATCTCGAGAGCTCCTGCTGACGACCTTCGTTTCGGCGAGCACCGAAACGCGCGAGCCGAGCGCGATGCCGAGCATCTGGCCGTTCGTCTCCGCAATCGCGGTGACGGTGATGTTCGTCGGCTCCGTCTTCAGCCCGTGGGCAATTCCGTTCGGGATCGTCCCCGTCGGGATCGCGCTGACTGCGTGGTTCTGGCCGAAGAAGCCCGAGCCGAGTGAAGAGGCGGTGATCGCATGACGCTCGTCCCTGCCTTCACCGAGGACGTGTCGAAGCTGGAATCGGATGGCTTCGGCCATCGCAGCCTGACGTGGTGGGGCGTCATCGGATTCATGGTGATTGAGGCCACCGGCTTCGCGTTGCTCTTCGGCGCTTATTTCTTCCTGATGAGCCACGAGCAGAACTGGGCCCCCCTGCCGTTGCGCCCGCCCGATCTGCTCGCTGGAACTGTGTTCACGATCGTGATCCTGATCAGCGAGATCCCCAACACGATGGTGAAGAAGGCAGCGATGCGGCTGGATCTCGGCGAGGTGCGGCGACTTCTGCCCTGGATCGTCGGATTTGGGGCCGTGCTCCTCGTGATCCGCGCCTTCGAGTTCAATTCGCTGAACGTCTTCTGGTACGACAATGCCTACGGGTCGATCCTGTGGGCGCTGCTCCTGATGCACACGACCCATCT
>Ga0207678_10005415_pt1 | contig 11432 bp, 9 predicted proteins | sample KBSC63metaG_FD_184319 | JGI IMG/M metagenome (GOLD analysis project Ga0207678, IMG submission 184319) | Corn rhizosphere microbial communities from Kellogg Biological Station, Michigan, USA - KBS C6-3 metaG (SPAdes) (version 2) | ecosystem: Host-associated > Plants > Roots > Rhizosphere > Soil ...
CTGCCGCCGAACACGCCGCGCGCCTGCGTGAACGAGCCCGGGGTCTCGATGTCGACGTGCATCAGGTCGTCGCGGCCCATGGCGATCTCGAACGTCTCGGCGTCGGCCGGGTTCCAGTCGATGCGGCCCACGAGGTTGCCGTCCTGGTAGGCCTGAAGCGCACGGCGACACACCTCTATCAGCGTCAGCCCCTCTCTCGGTACCGGGGGTCCGAACGTGTAGGACACCGAATCGCCGGCGGACAGCTCGTACATCGCCAGCGACTCCGTGGCGTCGACCACGTTCGCGTTGGCCACCGGCGTCGGCATCTCCCCGCGAGCGAGCCTCGGCGGCATTTCGCGCTCCATCCGCTCGAGCCTCGCGAGGCGTGCTTTCGTCGTCGGGTGCATGCCCACGTACTTGACGTTCGTCGGATTGTTCTGGGCCATGTGGCGCCAGAGGTTCGTCACTTCGCCGATCGGCCGACCGGCGCGCGTGAGGAGGTACATCGCGACGTCGTCCGCGTCCCGCTCCTGGACCTGGGAAAAGACCAGCGATCCGACGTCCAGCGGCTGCTTTCCCGATTCACCTCTCGCGTTCATTGCGCGAACCGCGGCCGACGTGTCCACGATCGCGCCGAAGGACGCATCGATCCTGTTCTGCTGTTGCGCCTGGACGTGCCCCAGGGCGTTATGCGCGATCTCGTGCGCGAGCACCGCCGCGAGCTCGTCGTTGTCGACGAGGAAGCGCAGCATGGCTGACGTCACGGTCACATTGGATCCGTCGGCCCAGGCGTTGACCTCGTCCTTCCGCGACGCGATGAGATTGTAGCCGCATGCGGTGTCGGCTGGCACGGTGACGCGAGTCTCGCTTGCAGGAGCGCCGCCGCGGGCTCTGGCTTCGCTCCGCGCGGACGCGTCCATGAGAAACGTGGTATCTCCACGGCGGAGTGTCAGACGCGGCGCGGCATTTCCACGCACGGCGACTGCGCGCGCGAGCTGCGACGCCGCGTTAGGCCCGCGGGGCGCCGTCCCGTCGTTCACGCCGACTACGCGATCGCCGACCGCGATCCCCGCGCGGGCCGCAGCGGAGCCGCTCGCGACGCTGACGATGAAGACCGTATCGGAAAAGCCGAGGGACCGTGCAGCCTCCTCGTAGGCCGACGGAAAGGAGTTGAGGTTCGCGAACCGCACCCCGGTGCCTGGCGCGACCGCTCCGGTGCAGTATGGCATAGCGACCGCGAGAAGCCTGTGCCCCACATCATCCACGCGACGCTGCTGGCGAAGGTCGCGCGTGATGAGCACCTCCTGCTGCTCCAGCTGCGCAGCGTGCACGATCTCGGGCGTCGCCGGAGCGGGTCGCGTGCCGGACGTGGCGCATGCGTTCACGCAGACGGCGATCAGGAACGCCGTCTGGGGACGGTTGAAGCGGGGCATTTATCGCACCTCGGGTGCCTGGCGCTGGAGGCCGCGGGCGTCCGCGACAATCTCCATTGGCACATTCTAACCCGAGTACGGCGGCCCGCCAGGGGTACGCCGTTACAAGGATGTCGGTGCGACAGCCTATTGCTTCTTATAGATGAGGGCCAGCCCGCCGGCGGCTACGGTGAGGGAATTCCCGCTCAGGGAACCGGTGCCGGTCGACCCATCGCTCTCGAACGTGAACGTCACGGCAGTGCCGTTCAGCGCATACGTGCCGGCGTCCGGAAGCGAGTCCGTGGTCACCTCGCCGGCCTGCGTTATCCGAAAATGCGTCAGCTGCGTGAAGGTCCCGTTCTCGGAGACGTTCAGCACGTCGTCCGTCAACTCCACCTTGTCGCTCCCGAGCTGAGCGAGGATGAAAGGCAGGCCGCTGCCGTTGACCGTTTGAAGATTCCAGACGCCGGCGACCGAGGCGGGCGTCGGTTGCGTGGGCGAGTCGCCCCCACACGCGGCGGCAGCAATCAGCAACAGGCAGGCACCGATACGGCGCATGGCGTTTTCCGGTGGGATGGTCGGGTGGCGGCCCACGACTTCCGTCACCGCTTCCGTATGGCCGACGTGCACGATGCCCACTCGGCCGATCGAGGCATTTCCGAAGGACACGATCCACCCACCGGAGCGTCACACAGGAGCGCGCTCGCGTGAGGCGCTCGTTATGCACCCACGCGAGGATGGTTCGCTCTCAAGACACGACCTGATAGACCTCCCGCCTGCCGCGCTCGACCAGCTCGTGATACCCCGCCATGGCGTTTCGCACCGACTCGTCCGCCATCAGCGACTCCTCGACGGAGAAGAAATCATCGACCGTCGGCACCGTCACCTCGGCGACGAGCGTCCAGAACTGTTCGCCGGTGACGTCGGTGAGCAGGCGAATCGGCGGTCGGCCCGTTTTCTCCAGCGCGGCGGAGAGGGTCCGGAACCGGTCGATCAGGGGACGGACCTTTCCCGGTTTGCAGTTGAGTACTTCGCGGATGATGTACACGCGCTCCTCCTATGAATAACGGTCAGTACCATGAAGGAGTCCAATGTGAGCCGTTAGGTGGGTCGTCGCTTCGGCGAGAATACCCATGGCCGAACGACAAGGGATGGGTAATTGCCGCCATTTGTCGGGAATAGGGAATCGGCGGCGCGCTTCGCGCGCACCCGGGAACGGGGAACTGGGAACCGAGGCTCCGCGAGGAGTCACGATTCCCGGTTCCCTGTTCCCGGTTCCCGCTATTCCCGATTCCCTATTCCCGATTCCCGATAATCTTGTGTTCGTACGCAAACGCGATCGCCGCGGCACGCGACGGCACGTCGAGCTTCACGAGAATGTTGCTCACGTGGCGGTCCACCGTGCGCTCGCTCACCGACAGGCGAGTCGCGATCGCCTTGTTGGTGCAACCGTCGGCAATGAGCCGAAGCACCTGCCGTTCGCGAGGCGACAGCTTCTTTCCTGCGGTGGAAGTCGACGGCGGATTCACACGGTCGATGCGCGCCAGGTCGCCCCGTGCGCGGAGTCGCTCGAAGACGGCTCGGGCCGCGGCGAGCTCGAGCCGAGTGGTTTCCGCGTCGCGGAGCGCGTGACAGGCGAGGCCGATGAGGACGCGAGTGCGCGCGGCGTCGTACGGCACATCGAGATGCATCCATCGCTCGAACGCCCTTCGCAGCGGCCCGAGCGCCGCGTCAGGCTTCCCCTCGGCGAGCGCGATGGCGCCTTCCGCCTCGGCCGCAGCGGCTCGTAAGGCATCTGCGTCGAGTGCATCGGACAGTGCAGACAGCTCACGCCACGCGTCCCGTGCGTCATCGATCGCGCCTGCCGCCAACAGGATCTCGACGCAACTCGGGAGCAGTCGCGCACGCCGCGACTGGTTCGTCGTGGTGTGCAGCGCGCTGCGTAGCGTGGCGCACGCGGCATCGACTTGCCCTTGAGCCATCCGGAGGAGCGCGAGGCCGGGCTGCGGATCATAACCCACCTGACTCGCCGCTCCGTACGCTTCCTCCGCTGCAGCGTGCTCGCCACGCAGGCGATGGATCTCGCCCTGCTGGTATAGCGCTCCACCCGGAGGCTTGCGACGCCCACGCGCCTCGCGATCGCATGCGCGGCACGCGTCCTCGAGGGCGGCGGACCATTCACCGTGCGACCGCCGAACTTCCGCGCGATGGACCAGGCAGACGCTGCTGAAGGCCAGTGACTCGGACTGCGGCTCGCACCACCGAGCGAAGGCAGTCGTCCATTCGTGCGCGCGGTCCAGCGCGTACACCTTGTTGCAGACTTCGAGGACGCTGCAGTACATGAGCCCCGTCACCATCGGCGAGAGCTCACCGCCGACCACCGCGAGCATCGTCTCGTCGAGCAGCTCGAGACCGGCGCCGATCTGTCGCAGATTGATGAGCGCGCGGGCTTCGACATGGCGCGCCATGGCGGTGAGGTCGGCATCGGCGAATCGCTCGCCGATTGCCGTGGCTTTCGCCGCACGCGTGCGCGCTTCGGTGGCATCGCCTTCGCGCAGAATCCGCTCGATGCTTGGCAGGAGGACGTAGCCGTGCTCGACGCAATCGATATTCTCGATCAATCGCTGCGCGCGTGCGACCCAGGCATTCGATTGCGCGAGCTCGCCGCGAAACAGGAGCGTTAGGCCGAGCCAGAACGCGGTGCGCGCAGCCTGCTCGCGCTGCCCTTGGTCCACCTGCGCGCGATGGAGGCGGTCGAAGCACCGCTCGAATTCGACCTCGCCGCCGATGAGATACGCGGCGAATCCGAGCCGCTGGAGGTCGGCGCAGCTCAGTGGGGCGGCCTGGTCGGCGAGTCGGAGGCCCTCGAAGGCTTCGTCCCACGCCCCGCGGTCGTAGCACGCTCGGGCTTGCACGAGGTCGTTCGGCATCGCAGTCCAATGTACTGCGGTGTCCGGTCGTCTCCAGTATCTACGTAGAGCTAATTCGGTCATTGGCAGCCAGTCGGAGGGCTACTTACCCAACTGGACGCGTTCCAGTCGCTGGCCACATGTTTGAGGCGACCGAAGCCAGCCTGACACCGAGAGTTGCACGTGAGCGCGTCACCGACCGATTGGTTCCGCCGCGTCGATACCGTATTCGACGCTGCCGTCGACCTTCCCGCCGATCAACAAGCGGCGGTCGTCGAGCGCGAGTGTGCTGGTGACGAAGCACTCCGCGCGGAAGTCCTCTCGCTCCTGCGAGCCTACCGGTCGGATAGCCCCCTCGAAGCTCCCGCCGCCGCACTCGCGGCGCCGCTGTTCCAGCCTGCCCGCGCGGCCTCCGATCGCATTGGCCCGTTCCGCATCGTTCGCGAGATCGGCCGCGGCGGCATGGGACGCGTCCTCCTCGGCGAGCGCGCCGACGGGCAGTTCGAGCAGCGGGTCGCCATCAAGCTCATTCAGCACGGCAGCCCGGGCGTCGTCCGCCGATTCGTCGAGGAACGCCGCATCCTCGCGCTGCTCGAGCACCCCAACATCGCTCGGCTCGTCGACGGCGGGCTCACCGCCGACGGACTGCCGTACTTCGCCATGGAGCTCGTCGATGGCGAGCCGATCGACCGCTACTGCGAGTCGCGCCATCTGCCACTCGACGCGCGGCTCGAGCTCTTCGCCCGCGTGTGTGACGCCGTCGCCTACGCACACCAGCACCTCGTCATCCACCGCGACCTCAAACCATCGAACATCCTGGTCACCGCCGACGCCCAGGTGAAGCTGCTCGACTTCGGCATCGCAAAGCTGCTCGGCGACGCGCAAGGCGATGATCTGACGGGCACGGGGCTGAGCCCGATGACGCCGCAGTTCGCGGCGCCGGAGCAGATCCGCAATGCGCCGATCAGCACCGCGACCGACGTGTACTCGTTAGGTGTGCTGCTCTATCTGCTGCTCACCGGCGAGCGGCCGTACGATCTTCGTGGGAGGCTGGCCGCCGACGTCGAGCGGATCGTGTGCGTGGACGTGCCACCGAAGCCATCGAGCCGGGCGGCGGGCCCGCTGGCGAGACGGCTGCGCGGCGACCTCGATCTGATCGTGATGACCGCGCTGCAGAAGGACGAACAGCGCCGCTATCAGTCGCCGGCCACGCTCGCCCATGACCTGCAGCGATTCCTGCAGGGCCGTGCGATCCTCGCGAGACCGGACACCGCTCGGTATCGGCTCGAGAAGTTCGTACGTCGCAACCGGACCGCCGTCGCGTTCGCAACTGCAACCGCGGTGGCGCTCGTCGGTGCGACCGTGTTCTCCATCGCGCAGATGCGAGAGGCACGGAGACAGCAGCGCGAAGCCCTACGGGCCGCGCAGCGGGCGACCGCGCTCAGCGACCTCCAGAGTGTGCTCGCCGGAGACGCTCGCGACCCCGACGGGCGGCCGCTCCCTCCCGCCGGCCGGATCGCGATGGCCGAAGGGGTCATTACACGCCGCTTCGGGTCGGACCCGTCGCTCGCCGCGAGCCTGATGGTGGACCTCTCAGGACGGTACGTCGAGGCCGGAGACCTCAAGGCACAACGCGCGATGCTCGGCAAGGCGCGCGCGATCGCGCTCGAGGCAAACCTGGGAGCCGAGGTCGCGTTGGCCACCTGCTGGAGAGCGAACAGCTACTGGCTCGAGGACATCCTCGACTCGGCGCGAGCGGACGTGGCGGAAGGGAAAGCCGCGCTCGCGCGGGACAAGTACCGCGATCACGAGGCCGAAGCGACTTGCCTGGAGGCCGAGGGTAAGTTGCTGCAGGCGACAGGAAAGCCCGATTCGGGAATCGCGCTGCTCAAGCGGGCCGTTCGGATCGAGGAGGATGAACCCGGAAGCACGGAAGCCCTCGGCCGCATGAACTCCCTCGCCGAGGTGCTGCGCTTGAGCGGCCGGATCCGTGAGGCGGTGCCTTACTTTCGTAGAATCCTCGCGCAGCTCGAGGCGTTAGGCTACGGCGAGACCGATGCGTTCCCGAACGTGGTGAACTTTCTGTCGACGTCGTTGACGGACCTTGGTGAGTGGGCCGTACTCGACTCCACGCTTCGCGGGTACATTCGTCCGCGTGAGGCAGCACACGGTGAAGGACGAGTGCCGACGCTGCTGGCGCTCCTCTACGCACGAGCGAAGCTACGCCTCGGCGAGACCGACTCGGCAGACCTGTGGTTGACGCGTGCCATGCGAGATACGACCCAGGGCGCTGGGCAGTTCGATGCATATCTCGCCTCGACGTTGACCGAGCTCCGCCTCGACCAGTCGCGGCTCAAGGACGCGCGCGTCGTGGCAGCCCAACTTCCCGCCGGCCGACGCGGCCAGCGTGCGACGGCCGCAATGCTTCGGGCACGACTGCAGCGCGCGGACGGAGATCCGCGCGGCGCTTCGGCGTTCCTCGAGCGAGAGCTCGGTACCGTGTGGAACGACGGGCAGCAGCGCCTAACGCTCTTTTCGCTCCCGCTGGTCACTGCTGGCGAGTGGCGTCTCGCGAGCGGCGATGCGCGCCGTGCAGATTCGCTTGCGGTCCTCGCTCGAACGGCGGCGGCGGTCGACTCGGTCGCGCTGGTGCGAAGTGCGCTGGCCGGGCGCGCCGAGCTGCTTCGCGCGCAGGCGTTGCGGGCGGGAGGTCGCGCGGCGGAGGCCCGGCAGGCGGCTGAGCGGGCGGTTACGGCGCTCGGGAACGGCTATGGGCCGAATCACCGGTGGACGCGAGCGGCGCGGGCGCTCGCAGATTCACTCCGGGGCTGAGGAAGTGCGGTTTTTTACCGCAGAGGTCGCAGAGGTCGCGGAGGCTCCCAGCGTTAGGCGCATCGCGCTAGCGGCCGGGATTCTTGGTGACGGCCTCGGGAAGCCAATGCGCGCCGAGGTCGTTTTACAAGCATTTCCATTTCTCTGCGTCTCTGCGTCCTCTGCGGTTCAGATCAGCCGCACTCCACGGGGTTGGCTCGATTTCGAAATGGGTTACGCCTGAACAGGCGCACACCCAACCCGAGGAATTCGAGCCATGCTTGCTTTCACATCGCGAGTCGGCCGGTGGCCACTCGCTCTCATCCTGATGGCAGTCGCGGCCTGTTCGGACGACCAACCTTCTACCGCGCCCCGCGCGGCGCGTCCCTCTCGTCAGGCGCTCGACGGCAATGTGATTCTCGTGACGACGGCGAGCGGCGCCAATGTGCCCGGATCGCTGCCATGGGCCGTAAGCGTGGCGAATGGGACGTCCGTCATTCAGTTCGACCAGAGCCTTGCGGGGGCCACGATCTCGGTCGACGCGACGCTCGAGGCCTTTGCCTACATCACCGTGGAAGGACCCGTGAGTGACGGGATCACGATCGTCGCGAAGCCCACCGCTGGACGCGCCTTTCGCCTGCGTCAGGGCGGCGTGCTCCGGAACCTGACGATCTCCGGAGGAACCACCAGCCCTGGCTCCGCGATCTGGACGCAGGGCCCGGTACTGCTGGAGCACACCACGGTGAGCAACAACCACGGTGACGCGGCAGCGATTCACGGCCACGATATCACGCTCGTCAACAGCACGGTGAGTGGCAATTCGGGAGGCGGCCCGGCATCCGGAATCAGCGTCGCGTCATCGGGCACGCTGGTCCTCAACAACAGCACGATCGCGCATAACGACGGGGCACCTGGCATCGGGTGGCTGACGTCGCCCGGCAGCCCTCCGGTTGTGACGGTTCGCAACTCGATCATCGCGAACAACGGCAGCGGGAGCCGCAACTGCGACGAGTGGCTCCAGTTCGATCATCAGGGGATGAACATCTCGAGCGACGCGACATGCGGCGCGTCGGCCGCGCTGCTCATCGCGGACCCGATGCTCGCCGGCCTGGCCGACAATGGCGGCCCAACCGCGACAGAGGCCTTCAGCCCTCAGAGCCCCGCGTTCAATGCCGGCGTGAACTGCAGCGTGGCTGACGACCAGCGGTACGTGGCGCGCGGCACGAGCTGCGACATCGGCGCGTTCGAGTTCACGGACTTCACGGTCGTGACGCTCACGATCGACGCGAACTCGTTCGCCGGCGGGGCGAATGGTGCGGCCACCGTGACTGGAACCGTGCGATGCTCTCGCACGGGTGACCAATTCGGCGTGGTCGTCGCGCTCGAGCAGCAACAGAAGGTTGGCAAGGCGACGATAGTCGTCCGAGGCAGCGGGAGTCTAGGGGTCAACTGCACGACCTCGGTACAGCCGTGGAGCGCCGTGGTCACGCCCGCATCTGGCGGGTTCATTCTGGGCGCGGCGTCCGCGACGGCGAACACCAACAACGTACCGGCGTGGGTCTCGCCGTCGTCCGCCTCGAAAGCGGTCAAGCTCGTTAGGCCGCCACGAAGGTAACCATAGTCGTTAGTCGATAGTCGGGAGTCGGCAGCTAACGACTAACGACCATCGACTAACGACTGCGTAGCGCCGAGCTCGCCCTGAACGCGTCGAGGAGGCACGACCTCTGCTCATCTGTGGAGTGAACCGTGGCGCCCAACGGTTGACTCCGGCGCCCCGACTCGAGGAGGGAATGGTATGAAGCACAACGATTTCACATGCCGACAGTGTGGCGAGCACTTCAACTCGCGAGCGGAGTTGAACCGGCACAACCACGACCAGCACTCCATGCACGGTCGAAGCGCGTCGGAGAGCTCGTCGTCGTACAGCTCGTCGGACGGCCAGTCGAGCCAGCGCACTGGGTCATCCCCGCGCCGGTCGAGCGACGAAGGCTATCGTTAGGCCTGACTGGCTACGCGCCGAGAGCGGCCGCCAGTGTCATGCTGGCGGCCGTTCTTCTTTTAGCGAAGTCGATCGCATAACGCGGTGAACCCCGCGTCCGTTCCGCGCCGCAGGGTGAGCGGCGTCTTGTTGAGGCCCGTGTCGGGGTCGTCGCTCTTCGAGATCGCCGATTTGCCCCGTCGTATGTAGAGCGACGCCTCGAGCGCGAGCGAATCGGCGCCGTCCCAACGGCCATAGAGGTGGCTCGGCGCAAGCCCCTCCGGTGGCGGCCCGCTGTCGGTGGGGCTCGTCGCGAGGTGAAAGCGCGAGGCTCCGTTGTCGTTAGGCTCGCCTGACGCCTCGAGGTGACGTACCCGTCCCGGGCCGTCGCACACGAGCACGCGCGCCTCGAGCCAGCTATGGCGTTGCGTGCGGATGATCGGCGTCCCCTTGCGGTCCCGGCCCAGCGGCACGAGCTGCATGTCAATCAACATCGCGAGTCGTTTCCCGCTCCTGGTCGTGAACGGGCCCACCCACGTGCCGACGAGCGGAGGCCTGCCGGAGTCGACGTAGCCCCAGGGGAACCGTCGCTTGTCGATGTAGATCGCGAGGTAGTGCTCGCCCACCACGAATGCGATGAGGAGACCGAGACCGATCAGACCTGGGCCACAGCCGGATTTTCGCTTCATGTCACGCTCGCTCGCGGTTCCGAGTGCTGAAGGTGACTGCGCCCTCGGGGATCAATCTGCAGAAAATCGATAGGCGTGACCACACCGTACCCGATGTCCGCACGTCTCCGGCTTTCCCGCAGAAAGCCTGAGGAGGTTCACTGGCGCGAGCGCCTTACGCGCGCCAGCAGGGACCCGGCAGGCACGCCGAGGCCATCGGATGGCTCGAAACCTTGGGTTGCCGCGCCTAACAGGGTGTAGTGCCTACCACATCGAGGATACGACAGATGGATACGTTCATCGCGCGAGCCGGCCGCTGGCCGCTCGCACTCATGCTTTGGGCGCTGGCGGCACTCGCCGCCGCGTGCTCGGACGAGACCGTCGCCCCCAGGTACTCGTCACCCAAACCCGGTACACCGTCGCTCGAGATGGACCCGATCCAGATCACCGTCACGAACGCGAGCGGTGGCTACGACGTCGGCTCGATCCAGTGGGCCGTTGCCCAGATCAACCAGCCCGGTCCCACCGGCGTGATCACCTTCGACCCGAGCCTCGACGGCGCCACGATCACGCTCGACGCGCCGCTCGACGCGCAGCGTCCCGTCGAAATCATCGGGCCGGCAAAGGGCATCACGCTGAGCGGCAACGACCAGCACCGCGTCATCAACAGCGGCACCTCACTCGCGCTGCATAACGTGACGCTGACGAAGGGCAACGCTGACTTCGCATCGGCCGTCGCGGTGTCATCTTCGTTGGCACTGTACAACACGACGATCCAGGGCAATCACGGAACAGGATCCGCCGTATTCGCCAACAGCTCGCTGCAAATCGTCAACAGCACGGTGAGTGGCAACGTGGTCGGAACGAGCGCGGTCGAGTACGGCCAGTTCGCGTACGTGACGCTCGACAACAGCACGATCGCGTATAACGCGCCGGGCGCCGGGTTCGGCCCGGCAGGCTATCCCCAGTCTCTCCAGATCTGGCTGCGCAACTCGATCCTGTCGAATAACGGGAACCAGAACTGCTCGAGCTTCTACGGCTTCAACTATGTGGGCAAGAACATCTCGAGCGACTGGAGCTGCGGTGAAGTAGGCATCACCGTCGCGGACCCACTGCTCCTGCCACTCGCGAAGAACGGCGGCCCGAACATGACGCACGCGATCCCATATACGAGCCCGGCCTTCAACTCCGGCGTCGCCTGCTTGCAGACGACCGACCAGCGCTACGTGGCGCGTGACGCGAAGTGCGACGTGGGCGCGTTCGAGTTCAACGACTTCACGAAGGTCACTCTCACGGTCGATCAGGCCGTGAAGTTCAACACGACGACGAAGAAGTCGTTGCTCACCGGGACGATCACCTGCACGCGCAACGAGGCATTCCGATTGGCGCTCGAGCTGCATCAGAATCAGAAGATCAGCGGCCAGGTCGTGGACATCCACTCGGCCACTGACATTCCGGTCACGTGTACCACGACTCCGAAAGCCTGGAGCGCGAGCATGGGCCTGGCCGCTGGGGAGGCGTTCCAGTCCGGCGCGGCGCGGGCGACGGCGGTGACGTTCCAGACGGCGGACTGGGTCGCGCCGGCGTCGGTGGCGGCCGCGGTGAAGATAGCCGTCGCCAAGAAGTAACCGCCGGGACTGGCGACTCGGGACTCGGCCGGGAAGCTATTAAC